>Ga0164318_10007208_pt1 | contig 10777 bp, 7 predicted proteins | sample GuaBasSedimGuay9_FD_113734 | JGI IMG/M metagenome (GOLD analysis project Ga0164318, IMG submission 113734) | Subseafloor sediment microbial communities from Guaymas Basin, Gulf of California, Mexico - Guay9, Core 4571-4, 0-3 cm | ecosystem: Environmental > Aquatic > Marine > Hydrothermal vents >...
ACAAAACTACTAAACTTAAACTTTATTCTGCTGGTGCCGAAATCACACCAAGATATCTTCCCATCCAGTAGGGCAATAAATATTCATCACCTGCTAACCTGCTCATTTGGCTTCCTCCCTGATCCAGTGAAAAAGGGTTGGTGTTATGTCTGTGCATTTCCCGTTCAGCCGGATATAACAATTCTTTTGTAGTTTGCCCTCTATAATTTTCAGGTAATAAATCAATATCCTTTCTGTGTGAATTTTTTGTTGAATAACGATCTAAATCGATATTAAATTCCCTAAAGAAATATAGAGTTCCTTCCAAATCAATATCACCACTTGTTCCATAAGTCATCATTTCCCATAGTCCATCTTTCTCAGGCCTTTCCATCTCCCAATGCTCCCGAATAACTCCAACATATTTTTGTTTCAAATCGTTATTGAATGCGTGATGATACAAAACCCAGTAGGTAATAAACGACATTTCATCATCTGAATGATTCCAACTGTCACCCATCACGTCTCCCTTATGAACATAGTCCAGTGTCTTTCTCATCTCACTCATTGGTGCTAAAATGTTTTCAAGGTAGCCATGCTTGTCCATCATCTTAAAGGCTTCTTTTTTATAGATTTCTTTACCTGTTAAAGAGTATGCTAATTGTAATCCTGCAATTAAATGAGCGCTATTCAGTTTTCTGTCAGATACATACATTGGATACCAGTTAACATATTCAGGATTCCAACGTCCCCAACGGGTTGGTTTGCCATCAACATCAACAAAATAATAATCATTTTCAATGATATGGGTCATTATTGCATCAATGAAATTGGCAATTCTTTGCTTTTCTTCAGATGTTTTAGCTATAAACTCATCCATTATCGAAGCGACAAAAAGGTAGGCGATATATTCATCGGTGCTGGTAGTGCCTTTCCAGTCCCACTCTTCTTCCTGCGAAGGTCTCCATGCATGATGGTTAAAAATGATGCCTCTTCTCTCGAAAGTTCGTGACGGAAATCCTTTTAAAGGATTTACAGTTAGTAACCTTTCAAAAGATTCAAAAGATTCCCAAACATATCTTCTGGCAATATCTTCTCCTGTTGTTGCATAACGAAACACCTGGCTACCCAAATAGAGAGAAGTCCATAAACCATCATTATCATTATCTTTAGAATATGCAGTTTTCATATCTCCGGGTGCTTGATACCTTATTTCATTTACCCATCCAAAACGCATATGATATTTGCGAATGTTATCCTGAAATTTTTTAGTTTTATCGGCCAGGGTTTGGCTTATGTATTTGATTTTATTCAACCCGGTCGTAGTTAAAAGGTATATATCGCCATTTTCATCACTGGTAATGTCTACAATATTATTTTGGTTTAACCAGCGTCTTCCACTAAAATACCTAAAACCATTTGGTTCTTTTAAAAATGCACCATTGTTTGAAGCAAACCAAAGTTCAGAGCTAACTTGTAAAATGTCGGTTATTTCGGGAACAGGTAGCTTGCTATTTAGTTTTGAAGTTTTCTTTCCATTATATATGTCAATGGTATAGTATCCGCTTGAAGTACCAACAGATATTGTATTTGATTTAAAAGCCAAAGCAGTGAGCTTTTCACCTTTATGTAATGTTTTCCATTGTCCCGCTTCAAACCTGTATATTGCACCAGATGTTAAATAATAAAATTCTTTATTATAGACATATGCCTCAATGAGCTTTCCTTTAGGTAGTTTGTGGTCAGAAACCTTTTGAGTTTGTTGGTATAAAGTTCCATTTTTATTTCCGAAAAGCATTACTTTACCATCTGCATTCACAAGAATTTTTTGATATTCGTCTTTTGGAAAATATTTGTAAATCGTACCGGCATGTGCATTGGTTAAATATTCATCAGCATACAGATAATATAAATACCCAGTTGCCTCCTGTATGGTTATATCAATAGGTATTTTTGTTGCTAATAATCTGTAAAATAAGTCCTTGGAGATCTCGTTTTCGTTATAATCTCTATAAAGACCTTTGTCAGTCAGAAGATATACTATTTGGTTATAATCAATAAGTACTTTTTTTAATTTTGCATTTTTAAGTTCATTTGGAAACTTGTATTTAACTGATGTTGCTTGTTTAAAAGGGACATCAATAATCTGTGATAACAGCATTATTGAAGAAAAACTACTAAACAATAAGATTAATATTATTTTTTTCATGATAAAATATTAAAAAGTTAAACTAATTAGAGCTTGTCTATAAAGTCCGACTTCTGCTTTGTTGCTCAAAATCTAAATCCTCAAATACACTAGTATTCTGTGGTTTAGATTTATCACACGCCCCCGATAAAAATACGGGGCAGGCTTTAAATTCGAACTTTCTAGTTCAAACTCTTGACTCTATGGACAGACTTTAATTACTAAGTATTTGCTTTTACAAAATAACAAGATGCAGGGGATTAAAAATTCGTAAATCTTAATAATGATACATTATTATTTAACCAATAAATATGTAATTTTAACTAGATGTTACAGGTGTGTTATTAATTATTACATTTGATTCGTTTTAATTATAAATTTAAATACTTTTAATATGAATATTCAAAAAAGAAATAAAATCGTATTATTGTTAGCATTAATTTTTATTGTAGGAATAAGCAATAATATTGATGCTCAACAAAAAATGATTGGCCCATATGTGCAAAATATGTCCGATGATGAAGTTACTATTTGTTGGTCAACTTTTGAGGGGGCAACATCAATTTCGGAATCCGATAGTATTATTCAGAAAGTTAGTCAGTATAAACAACACAAATCAATTGTAACCAGATTAGATGGTAAAACTACCTATTCTTATGATGTTCTTAATGATGGAACAGAAAGAGGAAAAGGTACATTTACAACCTTTCCGGAAAATGTTGAAAATTTTCATTTTGCAGTACTTGGTGATACTCGTACAAGACACGACTTTCATCAAAGAATTGTAGATAGAATTATTAATGAAAAACCAGCATTTGTTGTAAATACTGGTGACTTGGTAAGCAGAGGGAATAGTATGGAAGATTGGGAACATTTTTTCAGGATTAATGACAAATTAATTAGGAACACACCTTATTATACAGTACTTGGAAATCACGAACAAGATTCAGAAAATTATTATAATTTCTTTTCAATGCCAGGTAATGAAAGCTATTATTTCTTTTCGGTAGGTGATGCATTATTTGTTATAATGGATATGGAAGGTCCTAATTATAATGTTCCTGCTTATTTGAAAGGTAAAAAAAGAGATGAGTTTTGGGAGAATATTGGTAAGGAATATATTGAAAAAGAAAAAAAATGGCTTGAAAATGTCCTGAACCTGAATGATGATGCAGGTTATATTTTTGTATTTTTTCATCCCACATATTACAGTATTAAAAAGAGCAGGGTTGAAGATGCAGAGCTAAGACGAAAGTATTGGGGTGATATATTTGAGCGTCATAATGTAACAGCTGTTTTAAACGGTCATGATCATTATTATCATCATGCAGAACATGGTGGAACACATTATATTGTAACTGCTGGTGGTGGTGCACCATTGTATAGTACTGATGCCCCTCAACCTGAAACTGTTAAGTATAAAAAGATAGAGCATTATATGCGTATTGATGTTGAAAAAAATCAAACAATTATGAAAGCCATTGATATTAATGGTGAATTAATTGAAGAAATTAAGGTTAATAGGAGAAAGTAATTAAATATCCTATACATAAAAGCGTCCATTTTAAAAAGGTGAAATTATCTTTTTAGAATGGACGCACTGCTTTTATATTTAAAATTTATTCCCTGGTCATTTCAAACTCATCCAGAATCCCCCCATCGCTACCATCACTATTCATTTTTACAGCTTTGTATTTTAGGTGTTTTCCATTAATTTCAATAACAATATAATGATACTCATAATATTGTCCTTCATCCGGATCATCATTGTCTGTTGTTGCTTTTACCTTTGGTAAATCCATTTGCTCCCATTCATAATATTTATGATAGTCAAGATCTGAACCGCCACCGCCTGCAATTATCCAGGCAGAATTATTTCCTTTACCGGTTTTAGGATCGTAAGGCGGATGTGGTAGGCCTCGTTCGTAATCATGCGTGTGGCCGTTAAAGGTAATATCTACACCATTCATTTCAATTAAAGGGACAATTTCATCACGTAAATGTGCCTCGCCATCATAATATCCACCTGACCAACATTCAGAATAAGGAGGATGATGAAACAATACAAAAGTCCACTGACCATTCTTATCTGCTCTTTTTACTGAATTCTTAAACCATTCATATTGTTCACTTCCAGGTGATATCCTGTCTCCCTTTGGCCCATCCTCTTTGTTGGCATCTATAAATATAAAATTTGAGTTGCCATATTTAAAATCAAACCAATATTCATTACTTCCGGTTGACTCCAAAGGATGATTCACTCTTTCTTCATAAGGGGGAACTCTTCTTATATCCCAATAGCCTCCATATTCGTGATTGCCTATGGAAATATAACTTGGAACTGAGCCACCAATATAACGCATGGGGTAAAAATATTCGTCCACCCACTCATCAAGATTGTGGCCACTTGAAACTACATCACCAACATTAAGGATGAGGTCTGCATTTTCACGGGCGGCTAATTTAACTGCATTTTCAAATACTTTAGGATAGCTTCTGCTATCACCTACTACAATAAACTTAAAAGGTTTATCTTCAGGAATTTTTGTGTGAAATTTTTGAATCGGACTTGACATATTACCTGAAACAACCCGATAATAATAATCCTTATCCTTTTCCAGACCTGTTAAAGTAATTTCATGCATGGTAGATTCTGCACCGGATGTTGTAATTGTTGAACCCAAATTTTTATCAGTACCAAACTCAATCCTTCCGTCTGCCAGAAAAATAGTTTCCCACATTATGGTAATCCCATCATCTTTTACCGCTTGAAGATAAGGTGGCACCATAAAAACAGGATTTTTTCTAAGTTTTTCATTTATACCATATATTTTATCCTTTAGCGTATTAATTTTTTGTAATTGATTTTCAGAATTTGTTAAAACAGATTGTATAATGTTGGTAATATTTTTTAATTCTTTCAAATCTGGCTTAGGATGGCGTTTGTAATAATAGCGTGTTTTACGCAATGTATTCAATAGTATTGCATAATTTTGCTTTGCCTGATATTCCCTTTCGGTAATAAATTTCAAATATCTTAATTCACCTGAACCTTGTTGGTTAATCACTTTTACAGAAATTTGAAAAGCTTTGCCTGTTAAATTTTCATCATCAATAAGTACTACTCCCGGATTATGGTCAAATTTCAGTTTAAGGTCACCATTAATCCATATTTCACCACGGTCATTTGTACTTGCTTCTAATCTGATTTTTTGATTTTTTACAGGGAAACCATTAATCTCATTTGGTAATTCAATTATTCCACGTGACCAAGCATGTAAGAATTCACCTTTCCAATTCTTATTAATTGGAGCAGTTTTCCATTCAGAATCATCAAATTCTTTTGCAGATGCTTTATCAGATGCAAGTTTTTTGAATTTTAGTTCCTTTACAAACCAACCATCTCTGGGTTTTAAAGAAGAAACTTTGAAAAGGGTATTGATGAAATCTCCATATCCTTTAGGGTAGGCATAAAGGTCTGACTGGTAAAAATGAGCTCTCTTTCCACTTTTGATCATTTTAATACCAATTTTGTGTCGTTCTCCCTTTTTTGCATTTTTCGAGATAAGAATCTGGTTATTAACTCTGTCTGGTAATGCTGATAGCTCGCCATCTAAATAAACCACTATTTGAGCATCAGCTGCTAGTTCCAGAATAACATCTTTGCCATCAAATTCATCAGGAATTATAATTTCCTGTACAAACCATTTTACTTTTTCTTTGCCCCACCAATATTCATAATTCATCATTTCCACCGGCCATTTATCTGTTTTTTTAGAAAAAACTTTATTAATCGGCAAAGCTTCTGCATGAACATGCCAGTTATTTAATTCAATGACCGGATGAGGTTCCAGAGTCTGTTCAAATTTTGGATTATTATTTTTTTGAGAAAAACTATTTTGTACTAATAGTAATACAAAAAGTATAATCGGAATAAGTTTTCTTGTCATAGTAAATGAATTTGACTTAGCCAGTAAAGAAAGTATTCAATTGTTTCATGTATTTATAAATGTACACTATACATTTGTTTGTAACTCTTGAATACCTTCAAAATATGAACGCAATAATTTATTTATAGTATAATTTGATTTATCTCCAAATTGTTTTATCCAGATAGCAATATCCTCATCAATTTCTAATTTAATTTCAATCTTTTTGTGGGGGGCGAATATGTCTGCATCTTCCCAAAATTTAAAATCAGTTTCCGGAATATCTGAATAATCAATATCTTTATCAGACATTTTTTTCAGGCGTTCCCAGTCAGTTTTACTTGAATGTTTCATAATATCCCTCCTTTTCGTTTTTATTTGCGAGTCTCAATGATATAATGCGAATTACTTTGTTTCTGAAAGTGAAAATTACAACTACAACAAACTCTAGTAACCTTCCAATACCAATCCAACGTTTTTCACCATAATCAAATCGATTGTCTTCTTTAATCAGTAGTGGGTTTTCAAATATTTGTTCGGCATCATTAAAGTCAATACCATGCTTTTTTATATTTGATTTGTTTTTTTTGTTGTCCCATTCAAATTTCATAGAGAAGCATTATAATTCGTTTAATACAAAAATACAAAAAAACTTTTGATTTACACTTCAACTGGGCTTAAGCTACGCTCTTTATAAGATGTATGTGGCCTATTATGTGCGTAATATACAATGTGCAAATACGCTATTTATGTCCATTCAGCATATATAAATAATTATTTTTCAGATTTTAAATAATAAAAAACCGAAGCTTGTCCTCACTCCGGGTTTTTACTAAAAATCTTATAGGAAATAACTTATTCTTTAAACCCATACAATGGGCCATAGGCTTTACAGGCTCTATAATCCTGACCTTCTTTGTCAGAACCAAAAGCTGACCATGAAGCAGGGCGGAAGATGTTTTCTGCATCAACATTGTGCATATTTACCGGAATGCGTAGCATAGAAGCAAGAGTTATTAAGTCAGCACCAATATGCCCATAACTTATGGCGCCATGATTGGCACCCCAGTTCGCCATTACCGAGTATACATCTTTAAAAGCATCATCACCATTAATACGTGGGGCAAACCATGTGGTTGGCCATGTTGGATTTGTTCTTTCATCTATAATTTTATGAATTTCAGGGTCAATTACTGCCGTCCATCCTTCAGCAATTTGTAATACCGGGCCTACACCTTTTACAAGATTTATGCGACACATAGTTACAGGCATTTCACCATCAGTTTTAAACTGTGAAGAATAACCACCTCCACGGAAATATTCTTTTACAGCTTGTGGCCATTTTGTATTGTCCAAACATTTTTGGGCTTCGCTTTCTGTAATATCCCAAAATGGTTTCATTGCTGGTTCACCTGCTTCATTGTTTTGTTGTGCCGTAGCGTCTAAAGTTGTTGATCCTGAATTGATTAAATGAATAATTCCATTCTTAGCTTTACCCGTAAGCTCTTTTCCAGAAACACGCTTTACCGATTCAGGGCTCCAGTAGGTTCTTACATCAGAAAAAATTTGCGCTGTATTGGTTAAAAGGTGGCCAAATAACATAGAAACTCCATTTAGACTGTCGTTTTCAGTAGCAACTATAAAAGCCTGGCGGATTCCATTCCAGTCGAAAGATGAATTTAGGATAGCTTCCGAGAAATCGCCATTTGGCATATAGTCAGTCCATTGCCTTTGTCCCTGAAAGCCTGAAAGTAAAGCATTTCTACCCAATGCTTCTTCACCATAACCCATTTCTTTCAACTTAGGGTTTCCAATCATTAAATCACGAATGATAAGGGTCATTTTTACTACAATCTCCCATTCATAATCTTTTCTTTTTTGGTCTGCCTTATATTGTTCACTGTTATAATCTTTACCTTCTTCACAATTATTCTTAGTCCATTTTAAAGCTTTTTCAAACTCATTTTTATCGTAAATCTCTTCATCAATACGTCTGAGTAATTCTGTTTGGTCAACAAACTCGGTTCTTATTCCTAAATAATCCTGAAAGAAATTAGAATCAACCATAGAACCTACAATCCCCATTGAAGAGTAACCCAATGATAAGTATGATTTTCCTTTCATTTGAGCCACAGCCAAAGCTGATTTTACAAAACGAAGAATTTTTTCCTTTACATCATCATGAATATCTGTATCACCAGCATCCTGAACTTCGTGACCATAAATACCAAAGGTTGGTAATCCTTTTTGAGCATATCCTGCTAAAGCCGCTGCCAAATAAACAGCCCCGGGACGTTCTGTACCGTTAAAACCCCAAACTGCTTTAGGCATAGTAGGGTCTGTATCCATTACTTCTGTTCCATAACACCAGGCAGGGGTTACGGTTAATGAAACTTCAACACCTTCCTGTTTAAACTTATCAGCACACATAGCAGCTTCTGCCACACCGCCAATATTTGTATCTGCAATTACACATTCTACTTTTTCACCACTTGGAAAACGTAAATTATCTTCAATCAATTTGGCCGCTGCTTTGGCCATGTTCATACATTGCTCTTCCAATGATTCACGTACTCCGCGCTCTCGCCCGTCAATTACGGGGCGTATCCCAACTTTGGGTAAACTTCCTATTAGTCTATTATTCATAATTTTAGATTGTTTATTTGTTGATTCGTTTATCTGTTGATTTGTTTATTTGAATGTTTACATCTTTACTGAATTGGTCATTGTCATTAAGTCATTGGTCATTAAGTCATTCGCTTCGCTGTCATTTAATTATCATTAAGTAATTCCAACATAAAAGCATTTCCCAACTTCTCCATCTTTTAATCTCCACATTCTCACATTATCTCATTGTATCATTTAAACATTCTTTATCTTAATCAAATCTTTCATTACTGAATATAAATCAAGCTTAGTATCTTTAATTCCAAAGGAATCATGCAATAATCTATAATTTTTATATAATTGTTTGTAAACTGCTACTGCATCCGGATTAGGTGTATATACTTTTTCAAGTATAGAACAGCTTTTGTCCTGCAATTCGTTATAGCTAATTTCTTTTCCGTTTGTTTTATATGCGGCATAAGCTCCCATTAATGCAGCACCCAAGGCAACCGTTTCGTCCGAAGCAGCCACTTTCATGGGTTTATTGATTACATCGGCATAGATTTGCATAAATAAATCATTCTTATGCGTAATACCTCCGCAATTAACCACTTCGTTTATTACTACTCCTTGCCGTTCCATATCTTCAATAATCCGTAATGCACCATAGGCGGTTGCTTCAATTAAAGCACGATAAATTTCAAAATCTTTTGTTTGTAAGCTTTGTCCCAAAATAAGACCTGATAACATGGAATCTGATAATATAGAACGGTTACCATTATTCCAGTCAAGTGCCAATAGCCCACTTTCCCCGGGTTTTAATTTTTTTGCATGGGTCGTTAATTCCTGATGTGTTTTTTTATTGTCCAATACATTATTAATGAACCAATTTAGAATATCACCAACGGCACTTTGACCGGCTTCAATTCCGTAATAATTAGGTAGAACTGATTCTGTAGCCACACTGGCCACACCCTGTATATTAGAGTTTCCTGTATTTAAATCGCCCAAAACCAAATCACATGTTGAAGTACCAATAATTTTCACTAAACTACCATCTTTAATCCCTGAACCTACAGCTCCGGCATGAGCATCTAAAATTCCCATTGCTATAGGAATTCCTTCAGTCATACCAAATTTAGTAGCCCATTCTTTTGAAAGTGTTCCACTAAGCTCCTCTATTGAAAAGGTTTCTTTTGGAAGCGTTTTGGCTATTTTTAATAAATCAGGATGTAGTGATTCGATAAACTCATTATCAGGAAAACCACCCCACTCATTGCTATACAAACCTTTATGACCAGCAGCACAAACATTGCGTTTTACTTTGCTTGCATCATTTATGCCAGCTAAAACTGCTGGAATAAAATCACTTAACTCAAGCCATGTGTAAGCTGAATCATAAACTTTTTTATCAACATTATGGCAGTGAAGTATTTTTGCCCAAAACCATTCAGAGGAATATGCCCCACCAATTTTATCTAAATACTGAGGTCGAATTTTGCTAATTGTAGCAGTAATTTCATCAGCCTCCTTATGTGATGTGTGATCTTTCCACATCCAGGCATAAGCATTTAGCTTGTCCTTAAATTCTTCTGAATCAGATAATGCTTTCATTTCTTTGGTTACAGGCAGTGGGGTAGAGCCTGTAGCATCAACACCAATACCCGCAACTGCTGACATTTCTATATTTAGGGCCTGATTTGCCGTACGTGCTTTTTCTAAAGCTATTTCCAAAGATTTCAAATAATCTGCAGGACTTTGCCTTGCCAATAAACTATCTTTATCAGAAACAAATACGCCATCATCACCTTGTTGATAAGCTTGTTCTACTGAATTTAATACTTTACCGGATTCTAATTCTAATGTCAAAACCCTTACTGCTGAAGAGCCAAAATCAATTCCTAGTGCTATTTTATTTTTCACAAGACTGAGATTTAAGTTAAGTAATTAATTTGCTAATTCAAATCCAAATATTAATGCTGAGCTGTTCACTAAAGTATGTACAATAGCAGCATAAAATACATTTTTTGTTTTAATATAAGTGTAGCCATAAGCCCATCCCGCAATTGATGCA
>Ga0164318_10007209_pt1 | contig 10775 bp, 7 predicted proteins | sample GuaBasSedimGuay9_FD_113734 | JGI IMG/M metagenome (GOLD analysis project Ga0164318, IMG submission 113734) | Subseafloor sediment microbial communities from Guaymas Basin, Gulf of California, Mexico - Guay9, Core 4571-4, 0-3 cm | ecosystem: Environmental > Aquatic > Marine > Hydrothermal vents >...
AAATTATAGCTGGCGTTTTTTAGAGGTAAATAAATGTTTAAACAGCAATTAGTGCAAAAACAAACGCAAAAAATGATTATGTCCATAAAAATGCAGCAATCAATGCAAATTTTGCAAATGCCTGTATTAGAATTAGATCAGCTTATTGCAGAAGAAATCGCAACAAACCCCGCGCTTGAAGAAAAAGTTATCCAGGTTGAAAATACAAAAGAAAATGCTCGAGAATGCACCTCAGCACAAGAAACACAAGATTCCGCAAACATTGACCCTGTAGCGAATACAGATGAACAAGATATAAATGCAGAACTTCAATGGCTAAATAATGACGACATCTGGGCGCATAGTTTTACAGATAAAAGTAAAATATCCCGAGAATTAGAAAAATATAATTTTCAACAAGCATTAATTATCGGCACACAAACATTACAAGATGACTTACTGCAACAATTCAGATTATCCAATAACAAACCTGAAGACTTACAAATAGCAGAGCAAATCATCGGTAATATTGACGATAATGGCTATCTAAGCTGTAGTATAGAAGAAATCAGCCAAACACTACATTGCACAAAAGAACTTGTTGCAAAAATTTTGGAACAGGTGCAAAGCCTTGAGCCAGCAGGCATAGGAGCAAGAGATTTAAAAGAATGCCTGTTGATTCAGTTAAAAAGCAAAGGCAGAGGCAATTCCCCTGAGAGCTTGATTATCAGCAATTTTTTAACTGAGCTTGCAACAAGAAAATATACGAAAATAAGCAAAGCACTAAAAATTTCTTTATCTCAAGTAAAAAAATACGCTTTAAAAATTAGTGATTTAAACCCTAAACCATGCAAAAATTTTTCTCTGCCAGCCCTAAGAATAATACCAGATATTTTTTTAGAAAAAACTCCAGGTGGATATGAAATAACCATTAATTCCAAACATCTGCAGCGCCTTTGTATTAGCCGATTATACAAAAAAATTCTTAAAAATAAATCATGCTCAAAAGAAGCCATACAATTTATTAGAAAAAAATTAGCCAGCGCGCAAGACTTGCTTAACGGCCTTTCATTACGGGAACAAACATTAAAAAAAGTCACAAAATGTATAATAAAACAACAACCTGATTTTATTACCCATGGAATAAGTAAACTTAAGCCATTAACATTAAGAGAAATCGCGGAAAAAATACATATACATACATCAACAGTCAGCAGGGCGATATCTAATAAATATATCCAGACACCTTATGGCACATTTGCCATAAAAACATTTTTTAGCCAGGCTATTTTCTGCGAAGGAGAAGAACTTTCTAACCGTAAAATAAAATTAGCAGTTGACGAATTAATTAAAACAGAAGACTCTAAGAAACCTTTAAGTGACCAAAAAATTGTTAAACTTCTTGCAGTAAAAAAAATGCAAATTTCCCGCAGAACAGTAACAAAATACAGAAACGCACTCAAAATACCCGCAGCTTCACTGAGAAAAAGATGATTCAAAAAATCTGCTTTTTTTTGACCAACATACAGAAGTGCTATCTAAATTAATCAAGCCAAGCTTTTGCTTATTCAAACCATTTTTATGCATAACCCAAATTTGCGCAGTATTCTTGCCATTGAAAAGAGGCAAAATAAAGCTCAAATATTCTCCCGTATTTATCCATTGCGGCCTTTTGCCTGCAGTGAAAATTTGTTTCTCCTGAGCCGTCTCAACATCCATAATAATCAACCCATCAGATTCAAAAACAATTTCATTCTTTTCCGACCAATCCAAAACACCGGCAGAAAAATTCGTAAAAGAAATTTTTTCCAATTCTAAAGAATAAATATCGCCAATCCAAATATCATCTTTTCCATTAAACGCAATCTTTGTCCCTCCTGGTGACCAGGCAAAATTAATCGCGCAAGTTACATCTTCTGTAGTTATCTTATGCAAATCTTTGCCATCGCCATTCATTACCCAAATCTGGCCAGCTCTTAAAAAAGCAAGATACAGCATATCCTGAGACCATTTTACATTTTCAATATTGCCGGAAGTAAAAAAAGAAGTTAGTTGCCTGACCATTTTTGTATTTACATCTACTTTATATAAATTAGCTATGCCAGCGTTATCAATACCAATAAAAACAACTGTTTTCTCTAATATGTTAAAAACCGGCTTTGTAGCTTTAAAAGACTGGTTGTTAGTTAATTGCAGACAATTTTCTCCACTAACACCTATCTTCCAGATTTGTCCCTGTTCCTCATAAACAACAGTACGGTTATCTGCTGACCAAACTGCATTGTTGCCTTTAACTAATACAGAATTCCCCAGGCCTTTTTTACTTACAATATTAATCATACCGTCTACGCCTGTATATAAAGCCTGCTCTGTAGTCGTAAAATAAGTGACCGTTAAAGGCAAGCCGCTGTCTCCTTTAACCTGAAAGTTAAAAGTAATATAATAATCCGTGCATGCTAATAAAGGGGCATCAGGTTTAAAAATTAATTTGTTTTTTTCCCAACTAAACTTTCCCTGAGTATAAGGAAATATCTGTAAATTTTTCTCCACTGACTTTTTTTGCATTCGGCAATTAAAAACAATTGATATTTCCGTACCTGTATCAACATCTTTCTGCCCGTATTCAGGAGAAACAGTAACAATTATAGGCGGAACATCTTTTTCCGCAAAAACATTTTCTGCAAAAAATACAGCTATTGTAACAAAAAATAAAAATAAAAAAATAGGTTTAATGCTCATTTTTTCCGTATATCTCCAGGTTAGGGACTGTAATGGAATAAATGCGACATTTATTCCATTACAGCCTCTTAAGATCTTAACAAAGAAAGCGCTTCCAAACGCGCTTTCTGATTTGTTTTAAATACACCGCGCACAGCGCTGGTTACCACAGGCACATTTTTTTTAACTCCGCGCATACTCATACATAAATGCCGCGCTTCTATAACTACCAGAGCGCCAAGCGGCTTTAATCTTTTCATCATTAAATCTACAATCTGAGTTGTTAACCTTTCCTGTACCTGCATCCTGCATGCATAAATATCAATAATCCTGATAAATTTGCTTAATCCGGCAATCCTGTCATCTTTAGGGATATAAGCAAGATGCGCACTGCCAAAAAACGGCAACAAATGATGTTCACATAAAGAGTAAAAAGGAATATTTTTTAACAAAACAATCTGATCATTATTTTTAGCAAAAAAAGGTGTTAATTCCTGTTCAGGATCTTTTCCTATGCCTGAAAAAATTTCTTCACACATATCAGCAACCCTTTCAGGAGTACGCAAAAGTTCATCCCTGTTGGGATTCTCGCCAATTCCTTCTAAAAAAAGTTTTACTGCGTTTTTAATTTTTTCTTTGTCCATATTTGCTCTTCTTTAATTATCTGATTAACTTTTTCCATAACCTGCCATGCTTCTATTCTTTTCATACACTCAGCCGGCATAGCTTTAACTCCGCAGCTGCCAACCCGCGCCTTAAGGTAACAAGGCATACACTTTAAACGGTTATTCGCAATAACGCGATATTTGCGATGATAAAAAGGATAAAAAATATTAGCATCAGTAGGCCCATACAAACCAACTGCCGGCACCCCCAAAGAACTGGCAAAATGCAGTAAACTGGAATCTGTGCCAATAAACAAATCCATATTTTTAATTACACTCAAACACCGACTTAAAGAACATTTGTTTATCAAAGATATTGATTTATCTGAAATATCGCGTACAAATTTTTCTTCCCATAAATTCTTGCCTGTTTTGCCAAAAACAAATACTTTAGCATCCAGTTGCAAATCAATCAAAGCAATCAACTGATTCCATCTCTCCACAGGCCAGCATTTAAGTGTCCATCCAGCAAACGGCATTATGCCAACCAGTAAATTCGTTTTTCCCCTGTTTGTATTAATGATTAATTTAGCGGCAAAAGCAATATCCTGTTTTGAAAAAGAAAAATTTAGTTTTGAGCTTGTTTGTTTAATGCCAATTTTTGACAAAAGAGCTAAATTTTTCTCTGCATTATGCAAATTATTTTTTTTAAAAAAATATCTTTTGCTTTTAATCTGTTTAGAAATAGCAAAAAAATAATGCATTTGCGTATTGCGCAAAATAATACTTAAGTCAAAATGTTTTGCCTTAATCCTGCGGATAAAATACCAATAATTTAAGAATCCTTTCTGTTTATCAAAAGTAATTGCCTGATTAACACCTTTGCACAATTCTACCAATTCTACACATTGCAATCCCACAATAAAACTAATTTTCGCTCTGGGGAATTCTTTACGCAAACATGATACAACTATTAAGTCATAACACACGTCTCCCAAATTGTTATGACCAAAAATTAAAATATTCTTAAATTTACTGGCAAAATCCAAAATTCCACCTTAACCTGTACATTTCAAATAGACGTTATTATATACTTTTTACCGCTGTTTGTAAAGAGACTAATCTGAAATTATTAAAAATGCTTTGCAAAAAACTTTATTATGTGGTAAATTTTATTTAGGAGCTAATTTTGAGTAAAAGCTGCAATCAATTTATTATACTCACACGTAATTGGTTTATAATTTTATAACATTTCCCTGCACTGCATATTGAAACGTTCTTCCCTCAACGCAACAAGTTGCGCCCAAGGGTTGACTTAGGTCAGAACGTTCCAATATAGGGCACAGGGAAACGCCTAAATTTTACAAACCAATTGCGTTTGAGTATAGAAAAAATTTTAAACATGAATTTCCAAATTATCATAAAAACTACATACAAAATCACTTCTTTATTTTTAATCTACGCATTAAGTTGTGTAAATACAGTATTGGATATAAATTTATCAAAACAAAAGGATTGTAGTGATACGCTTGCTCCGGCATTGCATATTAACCAGAATTCCATGCGTGCCTTAATTATTGCCCTGTCTAAAATCCAAACAAATTCTTTGCCAGAAGAAACTTTACCTGCTATTCCTACAGATGCTCCATGGACAAAAAATACTACGATCCAAAAATTGCTCTTCATTTATAATCAATTATTACAACATTCTGAGCCCATAACTAATTATCAGGCAATTATTAAAATTACCAATAAAAAAAATATGAAAACAATCAGAGAAAATTTGCCTGAAAAATATAATTACATTCTTTTACATATATTAGAAATAGCAACAAATATGTATTTACAATCAGGGCAGACAACACCAGCGATAAGAACCATAGAAACAGCTTTAGCACTTCCTGGAATTGAAAAAAAATTTACCACTTGCTTTACCGCCGCAACCATATCTCAGCAAAAAAATCAATATAAAAAATCATTACTCTATTTTAAAAACGCGGAAGAATTATTTAGAAAATTACCGCAAGATGAACAAAATAAAAATAAATATGAATTTTATTCACAATACTTTGGAACATTAATGTGTTGTGGAGACTTAAGAATGGATGAGCTTGAAAAATCAGCAAAACTTGAACAAAATGCGCAAATGCAAAAAGCATACAATTTGTATACAAAAGCTGCAAAAATAATTAAAGAATTAAAAACACTAAATATACCTGAAAATAAACAGGGAGACGCGCAAGCAATAAACAACACTTTAAATATCAGCCTTGTGCATATTTACTCCCAGCTTGCATCTATTGCAAGTAATCTGCAAAAAAAACCTAAACAGATCAACACATACTTAACTGATGGCTTAGAAATACTTGATAAAATCAACGATAAAAACCCCGTTTCTCTGCAATTCGTCGGCAGATTATATTTGCAAATGGGATTAGCCAAAACTCATTTTATAAATACCCTGCTTTTAGAGAAAAAAGATGTTAAGATTGAAAAATTTCTTGAGCAAAAATATTTTGCTCAATTTCTTAACGCATATAAAAACGGTGATTATAAGCAATTTATGCAAGAGATAAAAGACCGACTAGATTCAGAACAAAATAATAATTTAGCTAAAATTTTAGGATGGAAAATTTTAAAAGGTTCTCAATTGTTAATTTCAGCAGAAAAACTTTTAGAAGCAGCAGAACCTAAGCTTGAAAAAAGATTTAAATTTGATTGTTTACTACTTTTATCCAGAATTTATGCATATCAAGGTAAATATATTTTAGCAAACCAGGCTATTACACAAACATTTCAAACTATATTTAGCGATTTCTTAGAAAAAGATAATTCTTTACTATATCTGCTTTCAGAAATTTGCATAGTAGATAAACCAAACGCAATGATATTGCTTAATGATTTATTAATAGACCAAAAGATTCAACGCAAAATAAACAAATATTTTAAAAACTCAAATTTAAAAAATCACCCTGAATTAAAACAATTATTAAAAAGAATCCAGACAAAAAAAGGAAGTTCCTTAACTCAAGAAACAAAACAAAGTAGTCCGATTCAAGAAGTTTTACAAGCATTAAAAAAACTTAAAAACAGCAAAAAAAAGAATAAGCAAACAGCTTTAATAAAATGGAAACAAAAAATTTATGCTGTTGCGGAAAAATTTGTACGCACAGATTCCCCTGAGATTCTAACCTATCTCGAAAAACTGGCCAAAGATTCTTTTATAAAAAATGATCCATCTTTGCTGCCAATACTTAGCTCAGCAATTGCCCTTACCGGGAATCCAGAAGCAAAAATAATACTCCTCGGTTTACAGCAAAGATTACAACACAAGCGCTTTTTTCCTGCAATTGAATCACATTTTAAGGAATGCATAGAAAAAATAGAACAACTAATTACCTTTAAACAAGAATGCCAACAAATACTTGTAAAGATTACACAAATACCTGAGGCAGAATTAAGCGGAGAAATAATCAGCAACTTTGAAACACAATATTCACAACTCAAAGATAAAAATTCTGATATTTTAGATTATTTAATTGCAGAGCAAACAGAAATTCAATTTAATGAAACAATTGAAAAAACAAATAAAAAATTCCAACAAGCACAAACAAAAAAAGTTACGAGCTATGTCGAGCAAACTAAGGATTATATAGAAAAAATTACTTCTGAATATAACGAGATCATCAATATGCCTTTAACTAACGTATGCTTAGCGCAAAAATTAAACACTTGGATTACAAACCTTGAACCGCCATTACCTGATGATAGTATTGCTCATAATCCTGCGGTAGAGGAAGCAATGGAACAACTATTTAGCGAATACGACGTAATTGAATTAAAAGTTACAGATAAACTTGCTGAAATATCAATTATTTGCAATGGGCGGGTTACTTTTACTATTGATGGAGATTTTCAAAACTTAACTTTCAAAGCAATTGAATTTGTCGGATTTGAATTTTCCGAATACTTTTCTCCTGAAATTAAAACAATTCTTCAGGAAGTATTAGGACATAATCTGGATGTGAATATTGACGTAATTGATCAAGAAGAATCTCCTGATTTATTAAGAGGACCTGTAGAGAAAGTATATATTCAGATTATAAATAAATTACAAGCACAGGCAGACTTACCTGAACAAAAGCTAATGCATACTTCCGCTCAGGAAGAATTAATTAATCGCGCTATTTAAATACACTCTAATTAATCCACGCACAGAATTAGCTATATAAATTTCATCTGCTGAAAATAAATCTTTTAAATAAAGCTGTTTCTCTAAAACTCTTAAATTATTTTTCCTCATAAAATAAGTACGGAATACTCCGGGTAGAATTCCAGCACGCACAGGAGGAGTATAAAATACCCCTGATTTCTTTATAAAAATATTAGAAATTGCCCCTTCAGTTATCTGTTTTTTTTTGTTCCTGAAAATAACCTCAACAAACCCTAGTTCCCTGTATTTTCGTGCCTGCTGTTCATAAAAACCGCGTTTTGATGTTTTATGAAAAAAAAATTCGTTGTGTTCATTTACACAAATATCTGAAACCACAATTTTAAAAGGTAAATTAGATTTTAAAGCAGAAACAATCACGATATTTACCTTTGGCTTGCAATTTTTAGATAGAATTAACTTCAGCTTATAAACATAGCCAGCATTTAATTTTTCAACTTCCCTGTTTAAAGAATCTAAAATTAACTGATGATTATAAGGAATATGAAAAAAATCAGCTGATTTCTTAAGCCGTTCTAAATGCAAATCAAGCAAAAAAAATCCGCTAACACTTGCCCAGCGCATACTTTCAAACAAATAAAAATCAGAATCTTGCTTTCTTTCTACGCTACTATTTTTATCACTATATTTTGCTATTGCGCGCATAAAAAATTCTGCTTTTAACTTACATTCAGCATACTCAAGATTAGAATTAGAACCAATAGTAATGCCTCCGCCAACCCCCAGCTCTCCTCTGCCATCACGCAAAAGCACAGTTCTAATCGCTACATTAAACACTCCTGTTTGATCAGGAGAAATAAAGCCGATTGCGCCAGTATAAATATTACGCGGTTCTTTTTCCATTGCCCTAATAATCTGCATTGTGCGAATTTTAGGCGCTCCGGTTATTGAACCGCAAGGAAAAAGCTTAAGGAAAATATCTAATGTTCCCTGTTCAGGATTTAACCTACCGCTGATCTGAGAAGTCATTTGAAATAATGTTTTATATTTTTCAATTTTAAACAAATCAGATGTTTTTACACTGCCAATTTCAGAAATTTTGCCTAAATCATTACGCAAAAGATCAACAATCATTAGATTTTCTGCTTTATTTTTTACATCAGAAGAAAGAAATTTCTTAATCTGCTCATCTTCGGCAAAATTTTTTCCGCGTTTAGCAGTACCTTTCATTGGCCTGGTAATTATCTGCTGATTACTAACACGAAAAAATAATTCAGGAGAAAAACACAACACCTTAAAATTATCTGTATAAATAAAAGCGCTATAATTAACTGCTTGATTAGCACGCAAATCCTGATACAAAGCAAATTGCGAGCCCTGAAAATCAAATTTATACTTCATTGTATAATTTACCTGATAACTGTCTCCTGCTTTGAGTAATGCTTTAATCTTCCCGAGATTATTTAAATATTCTTTTTTACGTACATTTAAACCTAAATTTTTTATTGTATACAAACTATGTGATAATGGCTGTTTGCAGTATTGTTTAATACTTTTAGAGTTAAATTTATTTTTATAATGCGTAAAAATAATTGGCTTTTTAAATACACCCATCCAAAATAAGGGAAAATCATATTCCTGTTTTTTAAATAATACATCTTCAAAAGCATAACCTGCTTCATAACTTAAAAACCCGCAAACATAATAGCCCTGGTTAAGCGCTGACTGCGCTTGTGCTAAACAAGACTTAACTTCCTGCAATTTGAAACATTGAATTATTTTAAGCGGGCAGGTAAAAATATAAGAGAAACAGTTCTCCTGATTAAAATCTCCGCTTTCAAGGAGGATAAAACAAGAATGGTTTTCTAAAAATTTAAAAACATTGTTTATGGGAAACTCTGACATTATATTTGCGGCTCTATAAAAAAATGTATAGATTAATTTTCTGATTTTTTACCGTTTTGATGAATTAATCAATGATTATTTAATTTTATGTAGGGACAGGTCGAGACCTGTCCGTTGATTTATAATTAAAATTCACTGAACCTGCGTGTTACAGACAACTATGATTAGGTATAACAATATACTCAAACGTAATAGGTGTAAGTATATATTCGTCTAACCTGGATATTTAGTGTTCTTCATAATTTTCTGATTAATATTTTTGTCATTTTATCTTTTGTATCGGACAGGTCACGACCTATCCCTACATATTTTTTATTTTGTATTATTTTTTTTATCTATGCTTCTTATTTTTCTGATATAAAAAACAAACTGCAATGATTAGAATTAAAAATACAACCGTAATAAGCCTGCCAAGGCCAACAGATAATTTTTTTCCAGCCTGTTTAGCAGTAAGCCAATTAGTCTCAGCTTTAATAGAGCCAAGCATCGCGTCTAAGATACTTTTTATTTCCGTTTCTTTTTCAACTCCCCCGCCAACTACAATCTGAATAGCTTCAGGTTTTACAGGCACTTGCACCGCATACGCGACAACATCTTTTCCCTGCATACTTATCAGACTTCTTACTGCTTCAAGTTTAAAGCCCAGAGCTTCTACATTTATAATTTGAACAAGCGCTCCTTTAGGTGAAGACTTTTTAACTGTTTTTAAGTCCAATTTATGCGGCTTTTTGAGTAAATTCCATAATGACTGAATAGTTACAGTTATGGGCAATGGAGTCTTAGGTATAGTTTCCTGCACAAACGCATACAAAAGCAAAGGAGAATGTTCTTTTCTTGCCAGCTCTTTAAAATCAGCAGGAAGTGTTATCTCAAATGCAGGCATTTCATTTTTAATAATTACAGCTTCATTTTTTTGCAAAATTTTGGCAAAAGAAAAAGGCACTAATAATAATAAGAAAAAAATTGCCCGCATAGTTATGTTTAAATTACTTTGTAATTTCTGATTTAATTTCTTATCCAAATTAAACTATCCTCTTACGTTTTAATTGAAATTTATAATTTGAGAAATCAATATTTCAAAGTTATTAAACAATTTATTATAACATATATTTAGATTATAACGGAACACAACTTTTAACCGATTACACCGATTGGAAAACTAATACCACACATACTTAAAGCGCAAATAGTTTTTGCATCAACAATTTTCCCGGATTTTAGAAATTCTTTAATTTTTTGTTTTGTAAAAATATGTGTTTCAATAATCTCATCTTGTTCAAGCCGCATACAATGCTTTTCTAATTGTTCTGCTTTATAGATAATTATTTTTTCTGTTGTATATCCGCACGCAGGATAGATATAACCTATTTTTGTAATTTTTTTGCAGGAATATCCTG
>Ga0164318_10007212_pt1 | contig 10774 bp, 9 predicted proteins | sample GuaBasSedimGuay9_FD_113734 | JGI IMG/M metagenome (GOLD analysis project Ga0164318, IMG submission 113734) | Subseafloor sediment microbial communities from Guaymas Basin, Gulf of California, Mexico - Guay9, Core 4571-4, 0-3 cm | ecosystem: Environmental > Aquatic > Marine > Hydrothermal vents >...
GAATATTTGGCAATTTATTTAAATACTGCTGAAGGGCAAAAAAAGATTAAAGAAAAAATGACTGGTAGCGCGATTAAAACAATTTTGCGCAAGGATTTGGAAAATGTAAAAATACCAATACCAAATAAAGATATTCAAAACAAAATTATTGATTTGTATAAAAATAATCAAGCGCAGCAAAAAATATTAGCAAGAAAAAAAATATTAATTAATGAAATTATTGAAAATTCAATTTCTAATTATCTAAAATAAAAAATTATGACTACACAAAAATTTACTCAAGATCAACTTAATAAAACGCTTTGGGCGGCTGCTGATTCATCTCGTTCTTCTCTTGATGCGGGGGTTTATAAAAACTATGTATTGATAATGCTGTTTTATAAATATTTGAGTGATTTATTTAAGAAACAGGAAAAAAAGTTTCAAGAAAGATTTGGCGGAGCTTCCCGCGTGAGTGATAAACTAAGAACCGGGCGTTTTTATTTACCGCCAAATACTTCTTTTGATTATATTTATAGTATAGTAGAGCAGGATAATATTGGGGAGGAACTTAATAAAGTTTTGGCAAAAATAGAAGATGAAAATAAGCAAAAACTGGAAGGAATTTTAACTTCCCTTGATTTTAATTCGGAAAATATTTTAGGTAAATTAGACCAAAGGAATAAGATGATCCGTCATTTAATTCACGACTTTTATAAAATTGATCTAAGCGAAGCGGATGATGATATTATCGGTAATGCCTATATGTATATGATTGAAAAGTTTGGCGCTGACGCAGGCAAGAAGGCGGGAGAGTTTTTCACGGTAAAATGTGTTGCCAAACTACTTGCAAAATTAGCTCAGCCAAAAGACGGCGACAGAATATGCGATCCTGCTTGTGGATCAGGTGGACTGCTTTTACTCGCCGGCGAGGAAGTTGAGAAACAGGGTTCAAAAAATTACGCTTTATATGGGCAAGAATCAACTGGTTCAACCTATCAATTAGCGCGGATGAATATGTTTTTGCATGACAAAGATTCAGCTCGGATTGAGAGGGGCGACACTCTTAATGACCCTCTTCTAGTTGAGAATGATAAATTAATGAAGTTTGATCTGACAATTGCAAATCCTCCGTTCTCTTTAAAAAAATGGGGAGCGGAAAACGCAGAAGGCGATAAATATAATCGGTTTTGGCGAGGCATTCCTCCAAAAGATAAAGGCGATTTTGCTTTTATCTCTCATATGGTAGAAGTAGCTAAGCCAAAGACAGGCAGAGTAGCAGTAATTGTTCCTCATGGCGTTCTTTTTCGCGGCGGGGCGGAAGGAAAAATCAGACAGGCGTTGCTGGAGGAAAATATAATTGATTCAGTGATAGGTCTTCCCGCTGGGCTTTTTCAAACAACTGGCATCCCAGTCGCAATTTTGATTATTGATCGTTCCAGAGAAAAAGGCGGAGCCAACGAAAAAAAGAAAGATGTTTTATTTATTGAAGCATCAAAAGAGTTTATTCCAGGCAAAGCGCAAAATTCATTGAGCGATGAGAATATTGAAAAAATTTATTCAACTTACAAAAACAGAAAAACAATTGACAAGTTTTCCAGAGTAGTTGATTTTGATGAAATAAAAGAAAATGATTTTAATTTGAATATTACAAGATATGTTGATACTTTTGAAGAAGAAGCGGAGATTGATATTTCAGCTAATCTCAAGGAGCTATCTAAAATAAATCCGGAGCTGGATAAGCTTGAAAAGGAAATGAGGAGAAATTTAAAAAAGTTGAATATTAAATAAAATATATGGCAATTAATATTTTTGAAAAAATTAAAAAAAGTAAACGAATATAATAGTGATTATTGGTCAGCTCGTGAACTATACAAGGTGTTAGAATATAGTGATTATCGTAATTTTTTGAATGTTGTTGATAAAGCAAAAGAGGCATGTAAGAACAGTGGGCAAGATATCCACAACCATTTCGTTGATACCGACGATATGGTTTCTATAGGATCTGGGGCAAATAGACTAGTTGACACAATTCATCTTTCTCGTTATGCCAGAAGATTTGCCTCCAGCTGATGGGATTGGGAAAGCGAAAACTCGTGTAAAGAAATTGGGGAGAAATAAGAAGTTGAAAAGTTGATTGGGTGAGTGTGGTTTGATTTTGTGGGTTGGGGTGGTATGATTAGGGGAGAGGGTTTAAAATAATGATCAAAATGACTTTATGCGGGAACTGTTTTGTAACCATAACTGTCCGAAACCTTGTAATAATCGTTTATTCTAAAGTAAATTTGAAATAGAAAATTAGTGTAATTTATACATTTATCTTTTCTGTCATTCCTGCGGAGGCGGGAATCCAGGTGAAGTTTCATCGGATATTATTTTTAAATAAATGTTTTGCAAATAAGATAACAGTAATCTTAACTGATATTTCAACTTGTTATAATGACATTCTAACATTTGAAGATATTGCGTCTGGATTCCCGCCTCCGCGGGAATGACAATGTATAGGTGCGTAATGGTAAATTTTATGTTTCTAATAACGCTGGAAATCTTTTATTTAAAAGATAAATTCAAGGTTTCGGACAGTTATGTTTTGCAAACAGTTTCCAATGTTTTCCAAGCAAGTAAAACTTATTTGTTGGTTCCATAGTCCCGTTAGGGCTGTGGAACCTTAATGCAGACTATAACTATTTTCAACAGTTCTAAGATTTACAAACGGTTTGCAATTAGGTTCCACAGGGCTATCGCCACTATGGAACCAACTTATTTGATAATTTCTAGAGAATAAATATTATATAAAAAAACAATGAGAAAGAAAAAATATAAAAGAAAATACAGAAGTTTTAATCAGGAGTTGGGGAGCTTTTTTTATCATATGATTTTTCTGTCTATTATTTATGTGTCTTTTAAAATTTGGGGAATGAAGATTTTTGACAGTGTTTATTTTTTTCTAATTTATACTATTTCTTTTATTTCTGTTAAAGTAATTTTGAGAACAGTAGGAATCTGGAAGTATTAACTATAGAATGTTAATTCTTAAATAAATATAAAAATTATTGAAATATTCTATTTATATAAAAGCGTGAAGCAATAAAATAAAAATCGTTGAATTTTAAAAACAAAAGGAACTGGTTACAAACCAGTTCCTGCAACGAAAGTGTAATTTTCTTTTATGGGGTGTGGTGGTAGAGTGGGGGAATAGAAAGCGGATATTAAAAAGATTTTGAAAAATATATGAGTAATGAATTTACAAACCAGACAACAAAAAATCAGCATGTTGTTCCTCAAAGGCATTTAAAAAATTTTACAATTTCTAATGATACTAAATTAGAATGTCTTAATGCTGATGCAATGCGTTTAGAAAAAACTCGGTCACCAAAGTCAATATGTAGTGCAGATTTTTTCTATGCCTTAGATTCTGGAAAAGAAGACGAGTATAGCCAAATAGTTGAAAAAGCTTTTGGAAACATAGAAGATTGGTATGGAGATAATATAGATCGAATTGAAAATTTATTAATCTCCAAACAAGTACTATCCAATAATGATAAACATGCAGTTTCGTGGGTAATCGCTAATTTTTATTTTCGCGGATATAAGTTCAGATTTCAAACAAAAAAAATGTTAGGCAAGTTGATGGACTGGTTAGCACCAAATATCAGCGAGCATATTCATAGTGAATGTGTATCAGAACATCCTAATATTTTTTCAGATGAGAATAAGAGTAAAGAAATTGCCAAAAAAGTGGTTGACGATGGGCTAAGTGCTTATGCAAGGAATACATCTTATGCAACAAACAGAGCTTTTGATGAAAAATTTGCAAATACGCTCACTCATAAAAAGTGGCAAATACTTATAAATAATTCAGTAGAATTTCCTTTTATTACTGGAGATGAGGCAGTTATAGGAATTACAAATGATAAAATACCAAAGATGTTTGCTAACGGTTTTTTGGCGTTAACTCACATATTTAATCTTTCTTCTAAAATTGCAATCATTGCTTCATATCCATATAATGAAGAAATGCACGGACAGGTCGTTTTTAAAGATATAACAGAAAATAAACCAGAAATTTTCAAAAATAATTTATTATATGTTAATCATACATATAAGTATTGTTATGCTTCGAAAAAAAGCTTTTTTGAAAAATTAATTAATTCTGAAAGAAGAAATAAAAAAATATAGTATGAAAACTAACTGGCAAATAAAAAACATTTCATTAGACTGGAAAGAAACAAAACTTGTTGATATTGGTATATTTTCAAAAGGTTCTGGAATTTCTAAATCGGAATTATCCGTTAAAGGATATAATGCTATTAGATATGGAGAAATTTATACAAGGCATAATGTTTATGTTAAAGAAATTTACTCATTTATTTCTAATGAAGTTGTAAAAAACACAAAGAAAATTAAATATGGAGATATTTTATTTGCTGGATCGGGAGAAACAATTGATGAAATTGGAAAGTCTGTAACTTATTTAAAGAAAGATGATTGTTATGCTGGTGGTGATATTATTATTTTTTCTCCCAAAAAACAAAATAGTTTATTTTTAGCGTTTTTATTAAATTCAAGAACAATAAGAAAAGATCTCAGAAAACTTGGGCAAGGTCAATCGGTTGTTCATATATATAAAAAAGATTTAGAAAAAATAAAACTTTTACTCCCACCCCTCTCCGAACAAAACCGCATCGTCGCAATTCTTGAAATTTGGGATGAATATCTTGAAAAATTATCAAGGAAGATTGAGATTAAGAAGGATATTAAAAAAGGGTTAATGCAGAGGCTTTTGACAGGCAAGGTTCGTTTGGATGGGTTTAGCGGGGAGTGGGAGAGTGTGAAATTTTCTGATTGTATGAGAGTTTTAGGAAAAATAAAGGGAGAAAAAAAGTCCGATTATTTAGAAAAAGGTAAATTTCCAATTATAGATCAATCTCAAAATAAAATTGCAGGTTATTCAAATAGGAATGATTTTGTAAATAAAAATTTTCCTGTAATTATTTTTGGAGATCATACTAGAATTTTAAAATATATAGACTTTTTATTTATTTTAGGAAATGACGGAACCAAGATTTTAAAAGAAAAGAAAGATAATGATATTAAATATTTGTATTATTATCTTTATTCTATTGATATTCCAAATACTGGGTATAATAGGCACTTTAAATATATCAAAGATTTGAATTTTGAAATCCCAAACCCAAAAGAACAAACCGCTATCGCAAAAATTCTAACCATGGCAGACGAAGAAATTGAAGCATTGGAAAAAAAGAAAAAGATTGTTGAGAAGCAGAAAAAATATTTATTAAATAATTTAATCACTGGAAAAATTCGGGTATGATTTTATTGGATAGTTTTGTGTAAATAATCACGGGATTACTTCGGCATTCCGTTTCGCTATCGTTTCACTTCATTTCTCGCAATGACAGCGAAATCATGAATTTTATAATTTAAATAAAAGTATGGTAAAAAATAAAAAAGAACAATTTAATAAGGGGGAGATTATTATTTATGAAACTTCCCAAAAAGAAGTTGATTTGAAAGTGCGGTTTGAAAATGAAACATTGTGGCTAGATGCTCATCAAATGGCAAAAGTTTTTGATGTGGACAGAACTGGCGTTGTTAGGCATATAAAAAATATTTACAAAACAGGAGAATTAAGTGAAAATTCAACCTGTGCAAAAATTGCACAGGTTGCCAAAGATGGAAAAACTAGAGATATGGATATATATAATTTAGATATGATTATTTCTGTTGGCTATCGCGTAAATTCACAAAAAGCGACGAAATTTCGTATTTGGGCTACTTCTGTATTGAAAAAATATTTGTTGCAAGGATATGCTGTAAATCAAAAAAGGCTTGTTGAAAATCAAAAGAAATTTTTGGAATTGCAAGAGATAATAAATTTTTTGTCTGAAAAAGCTAAAAAGAAAAATTTAGCTGGACAGGAAATTGAGATTTTTGATTTGTTGAAAAATTATTCAAAGTCTTTAACATTGCTTGAAAAATATGACAAAAATAAATTAAAAATTAGCAAAGGAATAAAAGGAAAAAGAAAACTTAATTTTGATGATTGTTTAAAAATAATTGAAAAATTGAAGCAAGAATTAACTAAGAAGAAAGAAGCAAGCGATATTTTCGGTAATATGCGAGATGGAAGTTTTGAAGGGATAATTAAAGGGATTTATCAAACATTTGGCGGACAAGATTTGTACTCAGATATGAACGCAAAATCCGCGCATATTCTTTATCTGATAATCAAAGATCATCCGTTCACTGATGGCAACAAAAGAATTGCTTCATTTTTATTTGTCTATTTTTTAGATTTAAATAATTATTTGTGTCATAAAAATGGAGAAAAAAAGATAAATGACAACGCACTTGTCGCTTTAGCTTTGTTGGTAGCGGAAAGCAAGCCGAGAGAAAAGGATATAATAATAAAATTAATAATAAATTTAATAAACTAATAATATGGATATAAACTAATAATATGGATATAAACAAATTAAATTTTGATGAAACAAAACAATCACAGCTACCGTTTGTGGAGTTTTTGGTGAATATGGGTTATCGGTATATTTCGGCTGGCGATGTCTTGTCGGAACGAGGCGGAGATACAGGTAAATTTATTTTGCGAGGGACGGCTATGAGAAAATTAGCCGAGATCAATGAATATGAGTATAATGGTGAAGCGCATAAATTTGGCGATAAAGATGTTGCGGAAGCGGTGGATGAATTGGAGAATATTCAATTTGAAGGATTAATTGATACTTCGCGAAAAATTTATTCTATGATTATGCCAACATCTGGCGGTAAAACAATTAAAGTTTTTCATAATAACAAAAACATATCTAAAAACTTTAGATTTATTGATTTTAAAAATCCCGAGAATAATGATTTTGCCGTGACAGTTGAATTTGAAGCGATGGGTAAAAAAGGCATCAGACCTGATATTGCGGTTTTTGTAAATGGAATACCGTTTGCAATAATAGAAAATAAAAAAGCGTCTGAGTCGGTGGAAAAAGCTTTGAGCCAAATGAACAGAAATCAAGGAGCGGATTATTGCCCGAAACTTTTTGTCTATCCGCAACTTTTGGTTGGCGCGAATAAAGAAGAATTGAAATATGGTACGACAGGCACGCCGAATAAATTTTATTCTAGTTGGAGAGAAAAGGGGATTGATGAAGAAAAAATGAATGATAAAGCAAAAGAGATTATTAACAAGAAAATTGATGATAAAATTTATCAGCAAATTTTAAATGATTTAAATGGAGCTACTTTTGGGCATCAGCAACAACTTGATCGTTTGCCGACTGCGCAGGATTTATCGGTGATGGTTATGTTTGATAAAAGCAGATTACTTGATTTGACTAAAAATCATATTCTTTACGATGCCGGAATAAAAAAGATAATGCGTTATCAGCAATACTTTGCCGTTCAAAAAATATTAAAAAGAATTGAACAAAAAGAAGAAAGAAAAAAAGGAATCAAAAGAAAGGGCGGGATAGTTTGGCACACGCAAGGATCTGGAAAATCTTTGACGATGGTTATGTTTGTTAAATCTTTGATTGAAAATCCAGACATTATTAATCCAAGAATATTGATAGTAACTGATCGGAGAGATTTAGACAGGCAAATTAAAACAACTTTTCAAAATAGCGGGCTTAAAAAAGATGTTGTTCAGGCAAAAAGCGGAGAGCATTTGCTTGATTTAATCCGTGATAAAGATTTGCGAGTTATAACAACTTTAGTGCATAAATTTCAAACAGCTGGCAAGAAGAAAACTAACTTGGAAGATTTGGATGAAAATATTTTTGTTTTGATTGACGAAGTGCAAAGATCTCAATATGGAATGGCTAATTTAGAGATGAATAAAATTATTCCCAACGCTTGTTATATTGGGTTCACTGGGACGCCTTTATTAAAAGACAATAAATCAACGCATAAGTTTGGTTCGTTTATTGATAAATATACAATTGATGACGCGCTGGATGATGAAATTATTTTACCTCTTGTTTATGAAGGTCGTTTTGTTGATTTAAAACAAGACAGAAAAGAAATAGATAGGCAAGTTGATAGATTAATGAAAGGCTTAAACAAAAAACAGCCAAAAAATAATATTGAAAAAAAGATTATAGAAGACAATCCGCATAGAATAGTTGAAATTGCTTATGATATTGAAAAGCATTATCTGAAAACTTTTGCGGGAACAGGACTTAAGGGACAAATAGTTGCTCCGTCAAAATTTTCCGCAATGATGTTTCAAAAATATTTTGCGGATAATGGAAAGATAAATACGGCTTTGGTTATTTCTGATGAAAATGGAATTATTGATGACAAAGATGAGCGAAAAAAAGAAGTAGAAGGATATTTAAAAAATATCAAAGAAAAATATCAAAGTTTGCTTTCTTATGAAAAAACCGTTATTGAAAGTTTTGTACATAATGATGAAGGAATAGAAATTTTGATTGTAGTTGATAAACTTTTAACTGGTTTTGACGCTCCGAGAAATACAGTTTTATATCTATCAAAAGAATTGCGTGATCATAATTTATTACAGGCGATTGCCAGAGTTAATCGTTTGTATAATAATAATATTTTGCCAAAAACCTGCGGGTATATTATTGATTATTCAGAAAATGCTCAGAATTTAAAAACGGCGATGCAATTGTTTGGCAATTACGATAAGGAAGATGTAAAAAACGCTTTGATTGATGTTAAGGAAAAAATTAATGATCTGGAATCTGATTATAGCGAGCTGTATGAAATTTTTAAATCAGTTGAGAATGATGATGAGGCGTATATTCAACAATTGGAAAGTAAACCCTTGCGTGATGAATTTTATTATAACTTAAATAAATTTTTAAAGAGTTTTAATGAATGTATGGTCTTGCAAGATTTTGCGCATGAGTTTTCGCATCTAGATACTTATAGAAAAGAGTTAAAAAAGTTTATGGAGCTTAGGAAGGTGGTTAGCGTTCGTTACGCTGATCGTGTTGATTTTAATCAATACAAACAAGCGTTGATTAAAATAATGGATAATAATATCAAAGCCGAAGAAGCTGAACTTTTGACAAAGCAAATTACTATTACAGACAGAGAAGCTTTTGATAAGGTTATCGCGGAAATGGGGTCGGATAGTTCCAAGGCAGAAGCAATTGCCATGCAAATCAATAAAACAATAGAGGAGCAAGCTGAAAAAGATCCGGTTTTCTATAAAAAATTTTCTGATAAAATAAATGAAATATTGCAAAAAATGAGAGAAAAGAAAATAGCTGACATTGAAGCGTTAAAACAGATGAAGTTGATTGATGATGAAGTGAGTAATAAAAAAGATGATGAAATACCTGAAAAAATAAAAAATATAAAATGCGCTGATATTTTTTATAGAAATTTGCGAGATGAATTTACTGCTTGTAATATTGATGACGAGAAATTTCAAGAAATAATTCTTGAATTGTTTGCTGTTTTAAAAAAAGAAGCGATTGTTGATTGGTATAGAAATAGCGAGGTTAAGAGAGTGATTTATAATAAATTGGATGATTATCTTTATGATGAAATTGTTATGAAGCAAAATATTAAACTATCAAATGATGAGATAAAAAATATTGTTAGCAAGACTATCAAGTTGGCAACAGAAAATTATTCAATTATATAAATAGTTTCTATTAAAAGAGTAACTTGTGAAGGTGACAGTCACCTCAAAGCTAGAAGAATAAAATTATAGTTTATTTCGTAGGTGACTGTCACCGAGAAACTTTTACTATTTTAATAAAAACTAAGTAAGGATATATAAATATGAAAAAACAAATATTTACTTATGGAAATTATTCTTATGAATATTTTCTAATTAAACAGTCGCGTAAAACTGTTAGTTTAATTGTTCAGCCGAATTTAAAAATAATATTTAAATGTCCGATTGATTATAGCCAGGAAAAAATAGATAAATTTTTGAGAAGAAAGTGGATTTGGTTGAAAAAACAGATTGCGTATTTTAAAAAATATGAGAAGAAAACAAAAACGAAAAAATATATTTCAGGGGAAAGTTTTTTATATCTGGGCAAGCAATATAAATTGGTGATTAAAAAAGAAAAAGAAGATAAAGTTAGTTTGAAGTATGGAAGATTATTATTATGGACAACTAAAAGTATTTCCAATAAAAAATATAACAAGAAGATATTACAAAATTGGTATTCCGAAAGGATGGAAAAGATTTTTAGAGAAGAATATGAAAAAATGTTTCAAAATTTTAATTATGATTTTAAACCACAATTGGTTACAAGGGAAATGAGTAAAAGGTGGGGGAGCTTCTTGAATAATAGAAAAATAATATTAAACCCAAAACTCATTCAAGCGTCAAAAGAATGCATTGGCTATGTAATTACTCATGAGTTGTGTCATCTGAAACACAGAAATCATGATACAAAATTTTACAAAGCTCTAAAAAATAAAATTTCCAATTGGGAAGAAGTTAAAGAGAAATTGGAACTGAGGTTTTTAAATTAATTAATCATTATGTCTGGTCTATTAACATTATTACCTCCAGCCATTATTATGTCTATATCAGCTTTTCTGATTTATTTATTTGGTAAAGTAACAACTGATCATATACCATTTGCTATAGTCATTTAGATCCAGAGACACAGGAGCATTTTTTTGCTAAAGAAAAAACTAGGAGATCAGAGATTTTTGTTAAAAAAGACAAGACCAAAGAGGAGCAGGAAATGAAGGGCAGCACATCCGATAAAATTGGCAATGGAAGTCTGACAATAGCAAGCACTAAAAAAATAATATAATATAA
>Ga0164318_10007213_pt1 | contig 10772 bp, 14 predicted proteins | sample GuaBasSedimGuay9_FD_113734 | JGI IMG/M metagenome (GOLD analysis project Ga0164318, IMG submission 113734) | Subseafloor sediment microbial communities from Guaymas Basin, Gulf of California, Mexico - Guay9, Core 4571-4, 0-3 cm | ecosystem: Environmental > Aquatic > Marine > Hydrothermal vents...
GTAAGAGTTGAGCATAGAAAAAAATGTTTAAAAGATCTTTTTACAGCACTAATAATGAATCACTTTCTTCGTAATGGAGATGGACATCTTAAAAACTATGGAATTCTATACGAAAATGACTACACAGATGCGACAATGGCTCCAATATTTGATGTTGTTTGTACAACTGTATATATTAAAGAAGATATTCCAGCTTTAAAGATGAGTGATGGTAAGTTATGGTTCAAAGAAAAAACATATCGTGGTTTTGCGAAGAATACTTGTGGGATGAAAATGTCAGAGATTGATGAGACTATACAGAGATGCAAAGATGCTGTAGTAAAAACCTTTAAAGCTCTTGACACATATGTAAAAGAGAATAGAGAGGTAGAGTCATTTGCAGAGCGATTAAAAGAAGAGTGGAATAAAGGGTTGGTCTCTTTTGATTGATATTTCCAATTTTAGAAACTATAAAAATAAACAGTATTTAAACTAATATAGCATATATAATTCTATTTACCGCCTCCCACCTCTCAAAACAAAAAAATCATACCACCTACCCTACTGTCAATAACCATACTTAATTGTATAAAGTCAAACTAAAATGCCCACACTGTTTAGTTTGACCCTAGATGTAAATATGTTTTACAAAGACTTGTATTTTAGCTATAATTAGCTATTAAATAATAAAAGGACTTGTATGTTAGCCTTAATGTCTAATGAAGAGCTGCAGAAATTTATCGGACAACGCATAAAAGAAGAGAGAGTAAGACAAGGTCGTGACAATCAAACTTCTTTTGCAAAAAAGGCTGATATACCTCTCTCAACATATAAAAGGATAGAACAGTTAGGTGAGGGTTCTATAAAAGATTTAGTGAAAACTTTAACAGCTTTATTAAAAATAGATGATTTAAATGATTTTCTAGCACCACCTACTTTTAGTCCTGTCCAAGAATATGAAAATGAATTATCTGGTAAAAATAAAACTAGAAAAAGAGTTTTTCGTAAAAATAGGAATAATAAATGAGACTTATAGCTAGTATTTTTGGTCAAGAGATTGGTATATTAAAAGAAGAAGGTGAAAATATATTCTTTGAATACTTCTCATCTTTTAAAGGAGATGAACTAAAGATATCTCCTTTGTCTTTACCTCAGGTTGCTGGGAGAACATATACACCAAGTCATAACATGAGTGCTAATGGTTTACCTGGTGTTTTTGCTGACTCTCTTCCAGACTCTTTTGGTAACCATCTAATGTATGAGTATTTTCGTGAAAAACATGGTCAACACCATATTAATTTAACAACTTTACAAAAACTGTCATATATCGGAGCTAATGGTATTGGTGCTATAGAGTATACTCCAGCTGAAGTCGATGAAGATTACTGTGAAGTTATAGAGTTAAGAAAATATGTAAATAATATTAAAGATGCAATAAATGGTGATGCAAATGAAGTTATAAAAAATGAAATATTAAGACATCCTTCTCCCGGAGGAGCTAGACCTAAAGCTGCTTTATTATGGGATAGAAAAAATAATATTATGAGTGTGGGAAATAAACCAAGCAGTGACCACTATGAATACTGGATAGTTAAATTTGATGAAGATAAAAAAGAGACAACGAAAATAGAGAAAACTTATTTTGATATAGCTTCATTAGCTGGTTTAAATGTTCCAAAAACAGAATTGATACATGAAGGTGATGAAGTTCATTTTGCAATAAAAAGGTTTGACAGAGTAGATGACGAGAAACTTCATCAACATACTTTATCAGGACTACTGCACAAAGATTATATGCAACATAACTCTGTATCATATGAACAGTATTTAAGAGCAGTAAAAGCAATTACAGGTAGCCATGAAGAGGTAAAAGAGGGATTTAGGAGGATGGTGTTTAATGTCGTAAGTAAGAACTGTGATGATCACACTAAGAATTTTTCTTTTTTAATGAATAGCGATGGGGTATGGAGTGTATCTCCCGCATATGACCTTGTATACTCAAATGGAGATGCAACATTCGGGGAACACAAGATGAGTATCAATAAGAAAAATAAAGATATTAGCATAGAGGATATTGCTTATGCTGGATATAGTCTAGGACTTGATAAAGCTTTTATGGTTGCAACGGTTAATAAAATAGTGACTACATTTGATAATTTTTCTGAGATTGCACAAAAGAATGGACTTAGTGATAATATGAGAAAAGAGATTCAAAAAAATATTAATTTATTGTTTGGGGACTTTCCAGAACATCCAAAAAATAAGCATAAAGAAAAAAGAAATGATATAGAGGCGGGGTATAGTATTTTAAGAGGTATGAATTAAAAAGATTGCTAATAAACTAATATAGCAATATATAATCTTATTAACAGCCTCCCACCTCTCATAACAAAAAAATCATATCACCCACCCTACTTTTAAAAGAGATTAACTATTTCTTAGCTTAATAGAAAATCTGTTGTGTGTTTAAGTAACGATTCTTTATAAAGTCCTGTTTGTGTTTGTGGCTGGTATTTGATATAATATTGCTATATTAGTTTAAATACTGCAAGTTAGAAGGGAATCATTATGGGTAAGTTCCAAGCTCTTCACGAATATATTAAAAAAGAGGTTTTGCTCTTACTGCAGTCATATGAATATAAATTAATAGATACTGATGAAGCCTTAGAGCCCTCACAGCTCTTTGAGGCTGATAGAGAGCTCAGCGAGAAGTTAAATACCTTACAGCGTAGCTTAGAGATAGAGTTTAATGATGATGAAGCAGCTCTAAAACGTTACGGCTTTCATAAAATAGTTAAATTCTTTAATCCTGCTGCTCCTGCTTCTTTTTACCATATTCAAATCGAGAAGAAGTGGAAACAGGTTAATGATCCGGATAAAGTATTACAGAGGCTTGATGAAGAGTTGTCTGTCTGGAGTAATGCTTACCGTAAACATGCATATAAAGAGTTAGAAGACAACAAAGAGACAGACGAGGTCTTTATCAAAGAGCAAAAGGCTATTATAGATACTAAAATAAAAGAAGCTGCTCAAGAGTGTAAGAGAATTAAAGATAATTTTGAAGAGTTTAGTGATGTGCGTATCTGTTCTAAAGGTCGAGCTCATAACTATGGAACTGTTCATTATACTGTTGAGGACAAGAAGTATAAAAAACACCTCAGCTCAAAGCTACCAAACGTTATCTACTATAAAGCACAGTATCGATCAAATAATAAGCTGGATGAGTTTTTAAGTGAAGCCGAGAATGTGTTTGGGGATGTTTGGTATATAAAGTAGTATATAATTCAATTATTCTCTAAAGCTTTGTTACATTATATATTTTGAAATAGCCTAACTCTTTAGAGAGTTCTATAATTTTTGCTTTTTCTTCATCAGTACGTTCTAAGTCATGCATATATAAAATATCTGAAGAATACCCTATTTCAGATGTTCCGGGTCTATCAGTTGCTATTCCAATTATTGTTTTTGATTTTGGTAGTTTTACATCAATTATTGAGCATCGCAATAATAGTTCTTTTGACCGAAACTCTCTATCTGAACTTTTCCCAATTAAAAATACAAAAGCTATATTATTGAACCCTAATACAACACGTGAAGCTATTTTAAGTTCTTTTTTTTGCATAAATTCTATAAAAGCGTCAGCAAGATTTGCTCGATATCTTCTTGGTTGTAAAGCCATTGTGACTAATGCAAGCTCATTATTTGTAACTGCTTTACTATGCATTTCAAACATACCACCAGTTAACAAATCCTTTGCATAATTTTCTATTAATGAATCCCAAAAGTATGATGTTTTAAAGTCAATTTTCATATCCTTGTACTCTTGAGACTTTGAAAATCCATCCCATAAGTCATCAGATATCATGACTAAGTCTGGCTGTCCCTTGTCAGTGCTAAAATCTAGTGTGTGGTTTTGTTGTATATATAAAGCAACTAGATCTTGTATTCCTCCACCATCAAATATTAAAGACATTTTAGTGTTTTTAATATTTTCACTTTCTTGAAGAAAGTTTGTAAAGTCAATAATAGTATCAAGCTCTTCAAATAGAACTTTTATACTCTTCTCATCACAAACATGAACAAATCCAAAACCTAAATCTCCCCATGTAATTGGTATTTGACATTTTGAACCTAGTGAAACAGATATTCTATGATACTTTCGTTCTGATATGTCAGGTAAATCAACAACTCTTTTATCATGTCTAGTAATGTTTTTTTGTGAATTCAACCATCTTTCAGCACCCCAGATTTGTTCTGCTGATTCTTGAATAGCTTTTTTTGTCCAACGCTCATAGCCTATATTGTCGCCGGTGTCTTTATATTGAATTTCTTTGACAGAAATTATTATTACATGCTCAGCACAAACTATTAAACAATCACATAACTCTTTATTCTTTTTACCAATTGGATTAGGATGTGTCCAAGCTTTTAGAAATGATTTTACAGATAACTCATTAACTATTCTTTCTGATGGTGTTAATCCTTGACTCATTGAAAAAGCTCCTTGTAATACTAACATTTGTGGGTTAGTATTGTTCTCTTCGTATTTGTTAAAGTTTTAGTGATATCCACAATGTTGTTTTTCACATGGAATACCATCTTTATCACCATCCATTTTTGTATTCGGGCAATTTCTAATAAAAAATTTGGCTTCTGCGCATGAACGCATCTGACTACAATGTTGACGGCCATCACATTTAAACTTTGGTTGGCTTTTTGCAAAAAGATATCCATCAAAATTTGTCTTTATTTCTTCTGCATAAATTACTGATATTGCAAATGTAGTTAATGCGAGTAAAACTATTTTTTTCATTTTCTAAATTCCTTTATAAATTGTTCATAGCCCTTTGCCATTGATGTTCCAGCTTCACTAAAAACCCATTTTTCTAAATTATCATAATCAATACTATTATGCTGAGCAACATCTACAGCTTGATATAAACACTCCTCATCATAATGATATACAAAGGCACATAGTCTATCTTTTATACAATCAGTTGCGCTTAATAGACGTAAATATCCAAACTCCGTCTCAATAGTGGCAATATCTTTTACAAACTCATCCCCTACTGTTACTGGACCAGTTGGAAACTCAATCATATATGGATTGTTTTCGTGTTTAAAATATTTTCCTTTCTTCTCTTGCTTAAATCCTAAGAACTCCATGGTTTTTAATATCTCTTTATGTTGAGATGAATAACGTTCTATTAAATCTATATCATATGAAGAAAACTTTGAGCTATAAATCTCCATACAAGCTCCACCGGATAGAACTACATGAATGTTATTTTTCTCAAGTTCTGAACATATATAACTACCTAATTCAGTAATACTCATCTCTGGTGTTACTTTCCCCATAATGGCTTTCCTTTTCTTCTTGGTCTAGTTCTATCACTGCTCATCAACCTTTGCAACTCATCAGGACTATAACTCTCTCTTGCACGCTCTAAAAGAGCAATTAACTCTTTTAAAAATGGATATCTAGGATTTAAGCGATACATTCTAGTATTACCTGCATTTTTACCAATAATAACACTTCCCTGCTCCAGTTTATCAATTTGCAATTTAACAACAGAAGCAGATACATCATAATAATTTGATATCCCTCTTATATATCCCTCTTCTTTCGCTAAGAGATATTGTAAAACACGCTCTTTTGTTTTTCCGCCAAATAAAACTTCTAACATAAGATCTCCTTGTTCTATATATTAGTACAATTGTATCACATATTAGAACAATCGTATATTAACTCTACTACTCTACTCCGATATTAGCATTCTTAAAATATGGCATTAAGCTCAAGGATAAACCCTCAACTTCTTCACTTAACTCCATTAGTTCTTTTATGGAGTGAGATTTAGTAATAACCTTTATCTCAATACTCTGCGTTATTTGATCTAATCTTTTCATTTTTCTATTAATAATATTATCAATTATGTTGTAGTTAAAATCTTGCACTTTTAGTATCTACTTTATATATAAAAGCTCAACATACCAACGACCATCAAACTCCTCTTGTCTGCAAACTTTATAGTCACCTGCATTTAATTTAGGTTCTGACAAATATTTAGAAGTATGTGTTGTCTTGATGGTAGTTTTAAAATTAGTTACTACCTCTTTACTCTCAAACAAATCATATACTCTTCCATTAAGACTCATAGATAATATACCAATAGCACTATTTATAGCTTCGATAAGTGTATCACCCTCCCCCTGTGATTTTATATCATCACTGAGGTTTGGTTTTGAGAACCACACTGGCTTTCTTGCATCCTCTCTATTTACTATATCTACATACCAAATCTCTTGATTCATGTCTTCAATATTAATTTCATTCTGTATAGCATTTATAAAAGCTAGTGATACTTCTTTGTCAATAAATTCATTTTTAATGACTATTTTAACACTTGCCATTTTAGGTATGTAGTTTATATTTGTATAGCTCACGTTGTAACTATCATTGTTGATAGTATCTAAAATTTTAAAACCTTTGAGTTGCAGAGTGGAGTTTGCATAAATGAGGTCAGGCAGTATCAAAAAACTGCTATTTTCTTTTATATTTTTTGCACTTGAGGATGAGACTTTTGCTACTACATCTTGAGAGTAGTCTCTCTTTTGAGAACTTATATTAAAAAAGAGCTGTTGCGTCTCTGCATTATAATTAAACTCTTTTGCTTCATATGTAGAGATATTTCCTAAATAGAGGAGTTTGGCAAGGAGGGAGATATTTGCTTGTAGCTCTTCTTTAGTCTCACCTTGATACTCTTGGTATGATGTTTGAAGATTTCCTATGTATTTGTTACTCTCTTGCATTTCTAGTGCATACTCTTTGTTCAGGTTACGTATAGTGGCTTCTCTTTTAAGTCTAACATCTTCAACTCTTTTATTAAATGCTACAGTAGTCTCATATTCACTTTGAACTAAATTCGGAATCTCGGGTGATTTTGGGATACTGATTTTTGCAGAAAGTCGCGCGATACTATCATAAATATTGAGTTTGTTCAGTTTTTTGCTGTTTTTGAGCTCAAGTATGTCCCCTATTTGTAGGCTCATAGAAGAAATTAAGTCTAACTCTTTATATTTGTCAAATACAACTATAGAAATTAAGTATTTTGTGTCATCATCTAAAAATATAATACCTGCCTTTTTCGTTTTATCATTCAAAAATACTTCATATGCATCTTTTAGGTCTGATTCATAACTACCTTTTTTAAGATATATGATATTAAAACCACCATCAATATTATGACCTTCAATAGCTCTATATATTTCATCTTTATATGAGTCAATTCTAGAGTTATGTAGAGAGTTAATAAAAGCTTCTTCATCAAACTCTCTTGTGTGAAGATTAGCACCTGTAATAAATGATGTGCCAAATGTGTATATTCCCCCTATAACCCTATCTAAAATCAAAGTATCATCCAGCTTTGTATATCTATATCCGCATCCCTCTTTATCTTTTGAGCTGTAATCTTTAATAGCAAATGGTTCCATCATTGAGATAGCTAACCAGCCATAGAAGCTTCCTGTTCCACATTTGGTCTTATATGACATTCTAAGTGGGTCATATCCATCTTTAGATATACCAAACACCTCCTCCTGCACGATTAAATTATCATAGCTATGTTTAGATTTATTATAGTAACCGCACTTACCCTCACTATAGTTATACAGACTTTTATTTTTACATATATATTTTATTCTGTCTGATCTGTCTATGTAAACTGTGAAATCGCTTGAGTAAGAGGTTTTTATTGCACTGCGTTTATCTTGATGTTTTTTATCTTGCATATCACTGATTGTACTTGCGTATTTACTTGAACATCCAGTTGTAAGTAGTAGAGTTAGTGTAATGATTATTTGTATATATTTACTGCTCATAATTGAACCTTTATTTTTAATGAGCAGTAGTTTATATCATTATGAAATAGCTGTCAAACCTCTAAATAAAGATGCAAGACAGCTATAATACTCTTAATCGCCTATAGTATATGTATCAACTTTATATAAATTTTTCATTATATTCTGATTAATCATTTTATAGCCAATGGAAAATCCATAATTAATTTTCTGATTTTTATCTGTCACGTTAATTAATTTCTTCGATGGAAAGTCTTTTATCACACCTTTTTTTATTATTTTATAACTCATTGGTGCCAGTCTAATGCTTTTTATGTTGAGGATATTATCAAATACATCTTGATCATAATAAGCTGCAATAGTATTTATCTCAATAAACTCTTTTGTGTTATTTGTAATTTTTAGCGAATTCATAGAGTTACCATCAGCAAATTCAACATTATTCACTATTTCAACATTAATATTTTTGTCTTTAGCAATAAAGCTCTTTGGCAGATAGTTATAATAAACTTTATTTATTTTATATACTAGATTCGTTGGAAATTTATTATACTCCTCCATATATTTATATTTTTCGTAATCGACCTTATATCTACCCTCTTTATCTTTTAGAACTCTACTTCCTATCTTAAGAGAGATATCATTACCTTTTATATAAGAGTTTATTGCTGTCTCTTCATTTGGCCATAACTGATACTTAGAAAGTTTTTTTATAATTTTACTTGAAACTATTTTAGTAGTATCTTCAGTAGTTATATGTATTTGTTTATATTTTTTATCAAATTCAGATTTTTTTTGCTTATACTCTTTTTTATATACTTCATATTTAGCTAAACTAGATTCATATGAGTTTGTCAATTTCATTTGAAAAGTATCAAGATATTCATTCAGTCCATCTAGTCCAGAGTGATAAGCGGTATATTTTTCTTTTGATCCCCTGCCTTTCCCATAGCTATTATCTAGCATAAATAATCTATTTTTATTTTCATCATACTTGAATTCATATATATAAAATTTATCCATAGGAAATGCTGTATCATAATACCAAACATGACAAACTAAGCTATTATTTTCTAAGTTCGAATATTTATTATGCTTAAAGCTGCTATCAATCTTATATTTAAAATTATCATGTATGGCTTTAAGATTATGCGTTAGTAAAGTTTGCTTTTCTTGGTTAGTTATTAGCGAAGAGCTTGGACCCAGTGTTATATTATATGGTTTTGGTGGTGTACTACCACATGCACTAAAGTAAATCACAAAGGATATACTAACTATTACTTGCAAGATTTTTCTTATCATTTTATTTCCTGTATTATTTATTTTTTATAGCACATGATTTTCAAAACTAAATTATTTATGCCAGTGAGAATTCTATAAAGTTTTATAGAAGCTGTCAAACTCTTTAAAATATATTCTCTTATATCATTTTAAAATGTTAAGAATTATGACTAATACATCATTAAAATATGATTAATGAGTCATTGAGATTTTTTAATGATACATATATCATTAACTCATGGAAATAGAAGAACTAAATAAAAAAACAAATGAGATTCATAATATTATTTCTGCCAATGTAATAAAGTATAGAAAGATGAGAAACTGTTCTCAACTGCAGTTAGCTTTAGACATTGGATTTACAGGAAATGCTTTCATAGCAAGAGCCGAAAAAAGAGTTAATAATGCTCATTTCAATATAGAACAAATTGTAAAAATTTCATCTATTTTAGATGTTGGCATCGAAAACTTTTTTATTAAATAAAGTCTACTGCACCTTATCCCTCTAGCAAAATATCATCACTAAAAACAGCAGTTTGACAGTTCCCACAAAGAGTAGTATAGTTTTATAAACTATCAGGAGAACTCTCTATGAGCTCAGAAATATCACTTTTAGAATCTTTCATACCATCTCAAGATGCTTTTATAAATGTTCTAATATTAGTGACTTTATTTATTGGATTCATTATCATAGTTACATTGAGTAAAAAGTATAGATATATGTTTGATTATTTAGAGAGATTCTTTTAAAAGGTAATGTGATGATAAATAATGATTCTTTAACAAGAGCATATGATAAGGTATTAGCCCTACTCTCATTTATAGCAATAATATACTCTATCTATAGCTTACTTACAGATACTGGCTCTATAGGTCTCTATCTTGGAACTATCATACTTTCATCAATTATACTGTTTCTCACGTCAAGCATACTAATGCTCAATCGTTTACATGAAAACAGGAGTTAGACAAAAAACTCTACAAATGTTAAGCTTTTAAAAACCAAAAGGTAAAAAGTATGGAACTAGAATTTACATGGGTGGATGCAGTAATGATAATTTTGATATTCATCACATTTGGACTTGTAAGTGGTAAAAATGAATATTATAAAAAAATAGCTAAAAAAGAAGAAGAGAATAGTAATGAATAAATTTAGTTATAACCCTGGAACACTCAAAAGCTCTTTTGGTTTTTCTCTACTTATAGGTATTGCTATATTACTGGCATCAGATCTTAGTAATACGCCTAGATATATTTCATTTTTATTAGCAACTATCGCATCTCTGGTCCCATATCTACATCTTGCTTTTATTGAACGCGATGAAGTCATTATTAATAAATGGCTTTTAAATAGTGCAGTTACTTTTTTTCAATTGTTTTTTATGGCTGGGCTAGCTTATGGTGATTTAATAGTGTTTGAGACTTATTAAAGTCCTGGAAGAAAAAGTATTATAAGATAGAAATATTTTCATTTAAACATTATCAAGATGAATAAAAGCTATAATAAATCAAAATAAATTTTAATAGGTTTCGTGTTTAATGGCTTACTCAGAATCAGATACTCGTTCTAAACTAATCGACCCTCGTATAAAGGATAGTGATTGGTTAGAATCCAATATAGTTAGAGAGTATTATTTTACTGATGGTCGTAA
>Ga0164318_10007216_pt1 | contig 10770 bp, 7 predicted proteins | sample GuaBasSedimGuay9_FD_113734 | JGI IMG/M metagenome (GOLD analysis project Ga0164318, IMG submission 113734) | Subseafloor sediment microbial communities from Guaymas Basin, Gulf of California, Mexico - Guay9, Core 4571-4, 0-3 cm | ecosystem: Environmental > Aquatic > Marine > Hydrothermal vents >...
ATCATGTTGGGAAGTACATATTCAAATAATCTACCAATAAAAAACGCATTTGACAGAACCTATAATTACCAATATGATTGTTTCTTAACTGTTTTCAATATCACAAACAATTTTTCATTGTCCTTTTCAACGTATCTGGGCGGAAAAGAGGGTAAGAGAGGATATGACATTGAATGCGATCCAGACGGTAACATCAATATTGTAGGTGTGACGTTATCCGACAATTTTCCGATGCATGGGCATGTGGGAGATTCGGATTACAACGGTGGTATTGATTGTTTCATATTGAAGGTGAACCGATCCGGTGACAGGATTCTTTATTCGTCCTATCTCGGTGGAACAGGTGACGATAGGCCCTATTCGCTGGCGGTGGCAGGTAACGGTGATGCCATAATCACAGGATACACCAAATCCAACAATTTTCCTGTTCAGACAGGATCCATAGACCGGAGCTACAACGGGTATACCGACGTTTTTGTGGCAAGATACAATTTTTCCTATCCTCCGGGTCCGCCAAGGATGGTTGGGCATCATGATGGTGACGGTTATGTGAACATTTCCTGGAAGACACCCGTTGATGATGGTGGAGCGAGTATCATAAGATACCATATCTACAGGAGCAGGGACAACTCCAGTTTCGAGCCGATTTCTTCGACCGTTTCATCCTTTTTCTACAATGATACTGACGTGACAAACGGCCTCATATACTATTACCGGGTGAATGCGGAGAACATAGCCGGTAGTGGTTCCTTTTCAAGAACTGTGTCAGCCCGTCCCCTTGGAGTGATCTCTCCCCCTTATGACGTTCTCATTTCCACGGGTGACTCTCTCGTTGAATTAACGTGGAAACCGCCCTTGTATCTCGGTGGAGGTACACTTCTCAGCACCAGGGTGTTCAGGCGGGAAGGTGATCAGGATTTCGGTCTGTTCATGATCCTTGACGGGAATATCACTTCGTTGAACGATACTGAGGTGCAAAATGGAGTGGAGTACAGTTATTATCTGACATGCACAAACGAGGTCAGCGAATCTATACCGAGTGATATCGTGTCCGGGACCCCCATGACGATTCCGGACCCACCCGTGAATCTCTCGATCCTGACCGGGCCGGGTTTCGCATACCTTGAATGGGCTCCTCCGCCTGATGATGGTGGTAGCGAGATAGTTGGTTACAAGATATTCAGGGAAGATATCGAATCCAACCTTTTGGATACGATCACCACCAGACAAACCTGTTACAATGACACTCATGTCGAGAACGGGAATGTATACGTATACTGTATCACCGCCGTCAATTCCGTGGGAGAGTCTGCTCCTTCGACGGAACTGTCCGGGATGCCTCTGGACAGACCGTCGCCTCCGGAATCTTTCATTGTGGAGGGATGCGACGGATACAACCGTCTGACCTGGGATGCGCCATCCTATACCGGAGGGACCAGTATCGTCAGCTACAGGATATACCGAGGTTTGAACGAGGACAGTCTGTCTCCGTATGCAACTGTTGAGCGGAACATTTCGGAGTACATCGATGATAGTGTGACGAACGGTGTGATCTATCATTATTCCATGTCTGCCCTGAATGTCGGATATGAATCCGATATGACCGTTATACGGACCGCAAGACCACTGGGTTTTCCCGCTCCTCCTGTGATCGAGGCAGTGAGATCGGGAGATAGTTACATTCATCTTTTCTGGGATCCGCCTGTATCTGATGGTGGTGACCCGGAAATAGAATATCTAATTTTCAGAGGGACATACCCGGAGAGTCTGGAGCTGATGGAAACATTCGATTCCGTCATTCTTGATTACAATGATACTGATGTTGATAACGGAGTGAGATACCATTATCATGTACTATCGAGGAATTCGAGAGGCAATTCTGATCCGAGCAATATGGTATCTAAGATATCCCTGGGTAGACCTTCCCCGATAAGGGATCTTCGATCTGTTTCCGGAAATGGGTATGTTCTTCTTCATTGGTGTCCTCCCCTGGACGATGGAGGAGCAAATATCACCGGGATCACAATATACCGCAAAATGAACGATGACGGATTCATTGAATACCAATTACTTCAACCGGATTCCGTATTCTTCAACGACACTGATGTCACGAACGGGTGTGTTTATGAGTATTACATCGTTGTAATCAATCTGGTAGGTTCGTCGCTTCCTTCCGAGCATGTTCAGTGTACTCCGAGGGGCCCTCCCTTTTCACCGGCATCGATCAACGTAACCGTTTCCGGAGATTGTGTAATCGTTCGCTGGTCCGCACCCACGAACGATGGAGGTTCGCGGATATCGAGTTACCGGATCTACCGGAAGGAAGGGAATCGATCATACGATCTTGTGGCTGTGATCCGTGATGGTATGTTCACCTGGACCGATGAGGATCTTGAAGGCGGATATTATTCGTATATGATATCCGGTGTCAATGAATTTGGTGAAGGCGAACCGATATATTCCGGACCTGTAAGGATAGATAGAAATGATAGGAACCCTGCCCGGCCCTATCTTCCGATTTTTCTGATCATTTTTTCTGTAATCCTGTTCTTTTCCGTTTTCGCAGTCGTTTTCATCATATCCAAACGTAGAAGGGAACATATTCCACCTTATGATGAGGGTTGTGTGACCCCTGTCGGTGATGATGTGGATCCGGGTTCTTATCCTGAGTTCTTTTCCGGTGATGTTTCTTGAGAGTTGTGGTTTGAAATGTGATTGGAACGATTTCTTTCCTTCCCTTCCCCCGGCATGTGCATGAATCACACGGTGTAAGGGTCCCTTACGAAGGATTCGGCTGGGCAGGGTCCCAGACACATCCCGCAGTGGATGCATTTCTCTTCTGAAATCATGACCTTTCCGCTCTCGTCGATATGAAGTGCATCGCTGCTGCACCTTCCCACGCATATCCCGCAGCCGATGCAGCCCTCCGTCCTCTTTATAACGGATTCCAGCTTCCTTCTCACGTTCTTGATCTCATCTTCCGAGCTTCCCCTGATGACGATCGTCCCGTCGGAGTATGATTCCACCGCGGCCCTCTTCATGCTCCACCCTTCGGGTCTGACCTCCACCCCCTCGGTTCCCTCGATGTTCGTGACGGGGCCGATGATGTTCAGCAGTGATATGAACCTCTTCCTTTCCATTCCCGGATTCAGTACCCCTTCCTGGGACAGCCCGTCGGCGCATGAGCCGTATCCGTCGACGAACATGAAGCTCCCCTTCCGGCCTTTGGATATTCTGCCGGTATCCAGGAGCTCCCTTTCCATCCCCATCTCCCCTGCTAGACGGACCATGTGGGGGGGGAGCTTCTTGAACCTGTGAAAACCCTTCTCGATCCATTCTTCGGGCAGGTCCCTCATCTTCCTCTCCTCCTCGAGGATCCTCGACCAGGGCTCCTGATCCACCTTGGTGAGGTTCAGGAGCTCCCTCTCGGCAAGGTCGCAGGAGGGGCAGAGCCAGCATCCTATGCGCTGGAACCCCCTCTCGTAGAGGGGATTGTACCTGGCCCCTTTCAGGAAGATGTAGAGCCATACGTCCAGGGCGGTCCAGTCCTGAACGGGAGAGGCTCCCGTCTGCTGGGGCACCCAGGGGTTCTTCCATACGGCCCCCTTCCTCTCCCTTGTGTCGGATTCGTATCTTCTCTGTCCTATGAACGTAAGGACCCCGTCCGGAAAGTGCTCCCTGATAAGGGATACCGTCGGACCCAGCTTGCAGCTCTTGCAGCACCAGCGGTAGTCCCTTCCGGGCGGACCGAAGACCTTCACCAGTTCGAAGAAATCGTTACGGGGACGTCCGACGATCAGGTCGAGCTCCATCTCACCTGCAATGGCCCTCACGTGTTCCACGGTCTCCGGGAACTCTATTCCGGTATCGACGAACATCACCGGGAGCTCGAATCCGGCATCACGGGTCAGGAGAAGCGTTGCAAGTGAATCCTTTCCCCCGGAATAGGAGACGGCCGCTTTCGGACCGTACCTTTTCACGGCATCCCTGATGAAGGAGACGGCTCTCTTCACGAGGGAATGCAGATGCGGTCGGTTGACGTCAACCACATGGTCCCATGTCTCCTTCCATTCCCTTTCGGGTTGTTCCTGCGGGTTCCCCGTTGAATTCTCTTCCGGCAGGGCGCTCCACCTTATCTTCACGCCCATACCCCTGGTGCCCACCATGTCCCGGGAATGCTTCCTGGAGAGCCCGGAAGCGATCACCCTGCCGTCATCATCGATGACTAGCACCTCGTCACCGGGGAGGATCCCATCGGAACAGTCCGTGATGCCCGGTGAGAGCAGGTTCATCCCGTCCATGATGAATGGAACGGCGGTGGGGTCACATACAACGTAACCTTTCTCCGGAGTGAATCCGGAGCCGTTCAACCTGGCACCTCCGTCCCTCCTTAGAAGCAGCATTGTCGAGAGCTCCTTCTGCGAGAATGATACGGAGCAGATGACATGACCTCCGGCTATGACCTCGTCCAGCCTGTCGGGAGCGGGGCATGGGTTCAGGAGTACGGGTGAACCATGAATGCCCAGGGCCCTTCCGGCTCCGGGACCCCACTGCCTGTCGGCAAGGTGCTCCACCTCGTCGATATCGTGGGGAAAACCCGGCCGTATGTCTCCGGGTGGAGTGTGTTTAATCCTGAGCGGTTCGGATCCGCACGAGGGACAGGCTCCACCCCTGATCAACGGTACATCACATCCGGTGCACCAGTGAAGATCCGTGTTTCCGTGGCTTACCTGGGGCATTCAGGGTTTCAAAGGTCCAAGCGATTTAGTGTTTGCGGTATCGGGCGAACACGGCAGGCTGCGGAGGAACGTCTCATCCCGAGCTGTCAATATCGTCGAACATCGTCAATCCGCTGGCATCCTCATTGTTGCTGTCGGACGGGGGTTCGGATCTCATACCAAGTTCATCCCTTGTCGGGAACTTCCCCTCACGTTTGACATGGAACAGCGGACTCAGGATCTCCAGCCCCTCCTGATGGAATATCACGAGCATGGACTCCATTATCGAGGACCTGATGAACAGCATGTTCTTTGCGTCCTTCGTGTAGGACCGCAGCCTGTATTCCACGGCATGATCTAGGAATGTCCTTACCATCACCTGCGGAGAGGGCTCTTTCAGCACACCGGGTGATGTGAGGGCGGCCCTCTTCATCAATGCCCTGGCTTTCTTGGGGTGAATGTCGTATCCCAGCGACACGTCCACGACGACCGAGAAACAGTCCTTCTCCGCGGACCGGGAATAGTTAACTATCCTGCCTGAAAGGATGTTGTTGTTGGGGATCTCGTTTATCCTGTTCTCGATGTCCCTTATCCTCGTGAACATCAACCCGATGTTCTCCACGTTCCCGATGACCCCGTTCGTGACCTCCACGCGGTCCCCGACATCGAAGGGTTTCATCGTGACCAGGACGAGTCCGGAGAGCATGTTCCCTATTGAACCGGTCGCGGCGAAGGAGACCACCATGCCGATTATCATCGATATGACGAGTATGAACGTCTGCCCGATCTCACCCAGCCCTCCGATGGACAGAAGGGTGAACATGAAGATCAGGGCTATTATGAAATAGATGACACCCGTGGTGCCCTTGCGGGACATCTCTATGACCTGGGGGCTCAGTTTGGATGCTCTGTTCCTGATCTCGAAGAAGAAGATGTCGGTGAACTTCTTCAGGATGAAACCCGCGATGATGAGCACCAGGAGGAACATTATCTTTCCCGCATTGTCCGAAAGGAAGTTCCCGCCCCTGTCAAGGATGTTCCGGCTCAATCCGAATGCGGAAAGGACCAGTATGATTATCAGGAGACCGGCAAGCGTGAAGATGAAGTATCTCGTCATTATCTCCAGGAGGCTTATCAGCTGGGCGGGCAGGATCATTCCCTTTCCCCGGCCTCCCCTGTTCTTGACGAACTCCCACAGTTTATCATTCAGGTAGAGCAGGATGCGAAGCAGGAGGAGGATGACCAGTATCCCTGCCAGGGCGCCTCCGACCTTGGGCATCCATGACCAGATGTAATCCTCCACGAAGGGTGAGAAATGGGAGATCTGCCCCGCGATTATGAGCACTATCGCAAGGATCGATATCCTTCCGATGAACCTCCTGAGCGGTATGAACCATTCGGACTGCAGGAAGGCATATTTCTTTCTGTTCAGAGCTCCGAGAACCCTCAGGAATATACTGTAGAGAACGAGTATCATAAGTGTCAGGCCGAACAGGATGAGAAGGTCCTTCCAGTGCGATGTCAGGAAATCCCTGATATCCTCGAGTGTGAGTATCGGCCTTTCATTGCTCAGATCTATCTCGATGTTCTCCTCCACGCTTTCCGACCATTCGAGGGTGATGGTCCGGTTCACCCTCTGCTTGTTGTTGTACTGGACCTCGAACCGGTAGGTTCCGGAGGGAACTGTCAGGGAGAACCACCCGCCCTTATCCGTTACCGTTCTGTTGGTCCAGAAGGGCTCCGTTTGGGTCAGGGAGATTATGGCATCGGCCAGGGGATCCCCCCTGTCATCCACGATCCTTCCGAAGATCATGGACCTCACGGGATTCTTGGGATCGAGTTCGAAGTCCCAGTGGTTGGTCTGGTGGGGGCCAACGGTGATCTCCTTCCATGCGAGATTGATGCCCTTGGGAGTGCAAACGGTGATCGTGTAGTTACCGGGAGGGAGAATGAAGGAATACGTGCCGTTGATGTCGGTCCGCACGGACTGCTCGATGAAGTCCTCCTTGTCCACCTTGACCGTGAAATTGAAAAGGGGTTCGTGGGTCCCGTTGTGGATCAGGGACCCGTCCACCATGTATCTCTCGATTATCGGTTCCGCTGCTGCTCCAGCCCCCTGCGGCTGGATCGACAGTAGAAACAGAAAGATGGATGCTGTGATCAGGAGATACCATCTTCTGGAACCATGTTGTATCAGTCGGACCCCCATCCCGTATCGGAAATGGAATTATTTAAAGGGATTGGGGTGTTCGATTATCGGGTTTCTCCGGAGGAGAGCTAACCCTCGCTCTTCACGGTCCTTTCGGAAGGTTTCAGATTTGAAATGATGACCATCACGGACCAGATGGCAACAATGCCGATCAGCATTGCCGTTCCGATAGTTGCCATCTCATGGAACATTGCGCTGGTGTCCGATGCACTCTTCATGGCCGTGAGGAAAGGGGGATAGAACACGATCTCCTGATGAGCTATATGCTCAACGGCCAGACCGGCGACCCCGCCCCACAGCATGAAGTTCAGCCAGTTGATATGCAGTCTCTCGGGTATCTTCTTTCTCAGGGCCGTGGTAACGATCGCTAGCAACATAGGTACCGTAAAACATGCCATTCAATCACCTCCCGGGGTAATACTCCTGTTCTTGCTATTCTCTCTGTATCTTGATATGATCAGTGAAGCTCCCCATACTGCAAGGATGGGTATCAGCATCAGAAGACCCAGAACGATGCCGTTGGGGACGAGACCGTCCGTCGTCATCTCGAGGAAGGGCCCTCCCTCCCAGCCTAAGATGTGATCGACAAATATCATTGCAGAGAGCCCCCAGAGCATTATGCCAAGTAGGCCGAGATTGTATTTGCCCTCCAGGAGCTTCCACAGGACAGTCGCGATGACCGCCGCCAGTATGCTTGTTATCAGCCACATGTCACTCACCGGGTAGCATACTTTTCATAATCGTGCTACCGGTCTAATGTCCTTTTCATATTAAACTTTGTTGATTTGACCCCTTACCGGAAATGGAAGACCATGATCCGATCCGGTACCGTCCGGAAGAAAGCATGATACACGTCCGGTCTGGCGGAGCTGCCTTCTTACTCCTTACGGAAGACCCCAAGAACCCCCCCGGTGTTCGCCCGGAACACCATCCCGGGGGGAACCTGATATGGGGAATGAGCTCATCCTGGTGACCGATCAGACCCATGTCGACGCATCCCCGCTCGAGATCGTCGTCAGGGCCACTGACGGGGAAGCTCTCTCGTCCGATCTGACGATAATCATCCATGTCATTGATGTGAACGATATTCCGTCGGCTCCGGTCATCGATGCCGGGGCAGGTCCGTTCGAAAAGGGTGATACCGTGATCCTGTCGTCGGAAGGTTCGCTTGACATCGACGGGGACGAACTGGAATACATGTGGGATTTCGGCGACGGAGATGTCACGGACTGGGGTGCCGCACTTCTCGTGGAACATATATACATCTCGACCGGTGATTACAAGGTAACACTATCGGTAAGGGACGGTCGGGGAGGATCCAATTCCACGGAAATCGTTGTATCTGTTATGGATTCGGGAGCACCATCTTCGGATGATGAAGGAAATGATGCAGGGGACAAGAGAGATGAGAGAGACCTGATGCTTGTGATCGCGGCCCTTTTTCTGCTTGCAATCATCGCGGTACTGATCGCTGTTGCTTTGATGATCGGCAGGAAGAATGAAGAGAAGGAGGTTTCGGCTCCCGAGGAGGGATTCCGGCAGGATATGCAACCTGACAGTACCCTTGTGGCCGTGGTGGAGGAGTGATTCTACAGGATTCAAATCCTCCAATAGAATTTGCATCCCTCATGACCTTTACACCCTTCACCTCTTCGATCCGAAGGGTAAGAGAAGAGTCACCAGAGTAGCCTTAGACGATTCGCCCGTGAAAAGTCTTCCAACAGATCAAACTCTATCGTAAAGACAAACCATAATTATAAATATAGAAATTATGTTATTACTATACTATGGACTCAAGATCTGCAGTCATGTCTGTCATTGCGATCAAACCTCAATCGATGGGGGAGCTATTGAATAGACTGCCCTTTGCTTCATCCACTATCTACGAAGCGGTAAGGAACCTGGAAGAGAAAAATCTGTTAAGGAGAGAAGATGAACTCATCCTCGTTGCAGATGGATTCAAAGCAAAAAAGATTGCAGATATCCATATCCTTTCATTGAGTCACGGTATCGATCCCGAATTCATTCTGAAGGAAAGTACACTTTCCATCTGGAAAACACTTGAGGTGGAACGCGGTTATAAAGATGTGAAGGATCTTACTGGGTATTCTCTTGTTACGGTCAAGAACATCATTTCTCGTCTCGTGGAAATCGGGCTTGTAATATTCATGCGAAAGAAACCTGTTATCGCCGTAAGAAAGGATGATCATCCGATCAACAAGGAATTGCAGATGCTCCTATCCAGGGAAGAAAATGGTGAGACATATCACTATCCTGGAACCATCCCATTCAAAGAGGAGTTTGTGACACCGGATGAACTCCAAAAGATTCTTTTTGATAAGATTGGGGAAGGTATCTCCGTCAAGAACACGGGATTCCTTGTTAAAAGTGGAAAAGGGACTGTTTCGATCCTGGAGAGCACAGATAAAGTTCCATCACTTGAGGAGTTGTTTCTGAAAAAACTCCTAACCACGGAAGGTATTGAAGATCTCTGCATCAAGATCCTGAAAACAGGTGAAATGGATCATGATTATCTTCTTAAGTTATCTGTTGAGAAAAAAATGGTTTCCATTGTGGGATGTTATTTGAATATTCTGAATGACATCGATGAGGAGATCATTTCTGATGAGGTCATCGAGAAGTTCCATGGGTCATCAAGCGGGGAGAAGAGAAGAATATTCCTTAAGCAGGAGAGATCGTTCGGGAAAAGCGGTTGGGAGAACAAGTATGAGAAGAAATGGAACGTTGATATATACCTTGATCTTGATGCGATCAAACACGGAGTGAGATCGGCATGAACCTTGAACAGTTCCCAACGGATATCAAGAACGATATCGAGGACCAGAGTTTATCCATACTTTAAAGGATCAAGGATAAGATCATCGTGATCGGAGGGTGGGCGGTTAGGGCTCAACTTGGTGATGAACATTACAGATACACACTTGATGTCGATGGAGTGGCAGATAAAAGAGAGATATCAGAGATCAGGGAAGCACTCGAAGGATACGGTTTCGTGGCGAACCATCTGGAATGGGGGATACAATTTCTAAAAAAGTATGAACCGAATGTTCCCGTCCCTGAAGCACTAAGAGAAGAAGTGGAAAAGATTCAGATCAGGATAGAGATATCCGAGCCGATGATCAAAGAACACAGCACCCCTCATTTCTTTGAATTCAGACTGACCGACTTCGAGATCAAAGGAATATCATATCATGATGGAAGGGAAGAAGCAATGGTGAAGGTGCCGCCGATTGAACACATGGCAGCAGTGAAACTTGGTTTACCGGTTGATTACAAGAACAATCACGATGCGGCAATGCTGCTTCAGAAGAGTGATCTTACCATGGTGATCAAAGCAATCCTTGTCAATGATGATTGGAAGGAGATGGTCCTACGAAGAATGCCAAAGTTGAAGGGAAGGATCTCTCAGAGTGGACAACTGGAAAATACCCTTGCACTCGCAGCAGGACTCAATATCAAAGAGCATGTCAGGAGACTGGATATCATCGAAAAAGCATTGAAGAAATGACAAGACAGATATGATAAAAATTGCACTTTTAATTTCATATAACGTGATATCATGACAGATAATTCACGTATGATGAAAGCTACGGTTTTCCGATGATCGAACCCTTGCGGTCGAATCCCGGAGATGGCTGTATCGATCAATAATAAATTGGAGCCACCAGAGGGATCCTCCGAGCGGAAGATCGATTAATAATTAGAATAAGGCGAGGAGGTCAGGAAAATCTCTGATTTTCCGATGATCGAACCCTTGCGGTCGAATCCCGGAGATGGCTGTATCGATCAATAATAAATTGGAGCCACCAGAGGGATCCTCCG
>Ga0164318_10007217_pt1 | contig 10770 bp, 4 predicted proteins | sample GuaBasSedimGuay9_FD_113734 | JGI IMG/M metagenome (GOLD analysis project Ga0164318, IMG submission 113734) | Subseafloor sediment microbial communities from Guaymas Basin, Gulf of California, Mexico - Guay9, Core 4571-4, 0-3 cm | ecosystem: Environmental > Aquatic > Marine > Hydrothermal vents >...
ATGAGGCAATCGTTGCTGACACTGCTCCGCTTAATAACGAGCAAAGGTCTGCGATAGCTTCCCTCCTTGTCAATGACGTAACTGTGGTTACAGGACCTCCTGGTACAGGCAAGAGCCAAGTAGTTGCCAGCACTATAATCAACGCCAGGTTACACCATCAAACGGTACTCTTTGCAAGCCGAAACCATAAAGCCATCGATGCAGTAGTTGGCCGACTTTTCGAACATGACAGGCGACCACTTATAGTTCGCACCAATTCCAAAGACGACCCCAGTATCAATTACACTTTTGCCGATGCAATACAGGACATGCTGAGAACGCCTCCTTGCCCCGAGTCTAACGAACGTATGAAACGAGTCCACGAAGAATTGTTCACGCTACTAGATGAGAGGGGAAAAAAGGCAATCTTTGCCCAACGCGCTGCCGAAGCCGCAACGGCTCTAGGAGAATTGGAGGAGCGAAGAAGTTATATTGCAAAGAATCTCCCCGAGGAAATGTCGCTCTTCCTTGATAAAAAGCCAGAACTATTTCCAATAAAGAATTTTCAAAAGGTTTTGAGAACCGTACACAGGCTGTGTCTTAAGTCTCCTGATAACCCTCCTATACCCGCTTTCCTTGCGCTATTTCGATTATTATGGATTTTACCTTCCTATACAATCACCCGTTGCAGGCTTTGTAATGTGCCGATGTCTCCAAGGTTACCTTCTCTACCTTGGCTTGCGGCTCTAAAGGAATCGCTTTCTAAATTATTGCTCTTGGAACAAGCCATGGAATATGCTCGGATTAGAATAGAATGCCGACCATATGAGGCTACGCTAGCCGAGCTTCCGCAAATGGAAGACACAGTCAGCAAAATATACGATTTAACCAAGCGCATAAGGCAGTTAGCAGGCCTGGCCCTACCTCTCGATCTCGATAGCCGGACCAACCTTGATGAGGGGATAAACCGTGAGGAACTAGACGGTCTGCGTGCCAGCCTAAAGGCGATGAGAACAGGACTTGACGAAGATAAAATCCGTCAGGAAACCTTATGTGTTCTCGAAAAAAGAGTAGGCCACATCCTAAAGGCCTTTCCTTGCTGGGCAGTGACAAACCTCTCAGTTGGTTCCCGCATTCCTTTGGTAGCCAGCTTGTTTGATCTTGCAGTTATAGACGAAGCTAGCCAGTCAGATATTCCTTCTGCTATCCCTATACTTTTTCGTGCTCGCAGAGCCGGTGTTGTAGGCGACCCTTTTCAGCTTTCTCATTCCTCCCGTCTTAATACTGCAAGAGATACAATGCTTAGAAGGAAGGTGGGCCTTAAGCGGGTTGATGATGTGCGTTTCGCTTACACGGAGACCTCTATTTTCAACCTGTTTGCAGCTACAAGTGGTGTATCACCAGTTTTCTTGAGTGAGACTTATCGTTGTGCTGAAGAGATCGCAAATTATTCAAGCCATACCTTTTATAGCGGTAGGCTAAGAGTGGCTACAAATGAAAGCCGGCTCATTCGACCAAGGGGTGTATCTTTAGGAATTCATTGGACTGAGGTAAACGGGAAAATCCAAAGCGGGGGTGGCAGCGGCTGTTATTGTCGAGAAGAGGTAGATGAAATTCTCCGTTTAATTCGACTCATTCTTTTGGAAAACAACTTTCTAGGAACAGTTGGCGTAGTTACCCCTTTCCGTCAGCAGGCGAACCGATTAAGAGATGCCCTTTTTGAAAGTGACGCAAGGCTATATGAAGCGCTTGGCCGTTCCAAGGTCCACATAGATACTGCGCATGGGTTCCAAGGAGATGAGCGAGATGTTATCGTTTTCAGCCTTTGTGCTGGTCCAGACATGCCAAATGGCTCCCGTGCTTTCCTACGTGAGAATGGCAACCTATTCAATGTTGCTGTGAGCCGTGCTCGCGCGGTACTCCATGTTGTAGGCAACCGAGAATGGGCTAAAAGGTGCGGTATTCGCCATGTTGAGGATCTGGCCGTGCCTCGTGAACGAATGTCAGAAGTATCACCTCATGGACCATGGCACCCCCATGAATCTCCTTGGGAGGAAAAACTGTATAAAGCGCTTTTGGAAGTCGGTCTGGAGCCTCGTCCACAATTCCCAGTTTCAGGGAGACGCTTGGATCTTGCTCTAGTTGGCCAGGGTGATAGGTCGGTGAAGATAGATATCGAGGTTGATGGTGACTGTCATCGAAATCCTGATGGGACGCGCAAAATGGACGATCTTTGGCGTGATATCAAACTCCAGGGCATGGGCTGGAAAGTCTTACGGTTCTGGACGTACATGCTCCGAGAGGATATGAGTGGTTGTGTGAAGAAAATATTAAAGGCATGGAGTGAGCCATGAACGATATACCCCCTGGAGAAAAACCTATGGTTCAGCCTAAAGTTATGCAGCAAGCAGGTAAGAAACAGGGGAATGGTTTGAAATTTCCCTCTGTGGCCATCATGGGCATTGCGGTTTTCTTGGTCGTATTAATGATGCTCATCTTAGGCTGGAAGATTGTGAATCTGGAAAATGAGAAAGCCCGGTTAGATACTGAGCGCCGTCTTTTAGAACGTGACAAGTCAGCTTACGCAAAAATCCTTGAGGAACTACCAGATCTTGAGGACAGGAAACAGAATTTATTACGGGAAGTTGAAGAACTAAAGGGTGAAGTCCAAAGTAACCAGAGCGTTTTAGCAAGTCTGAAAAATCAGCAGGAGACCTCGCTTTCTAGATTGAATAAAGCCCAAGCTACCGACAAACAACTTCAAGCAGAGATAACTGCTGCCCAGGCAACCTTGGCCAATATTAATAAGATTATTGCCCAAAACAGGCCAATATCAGTACAACTTAGCCAAGAGGTTGCCTTACTACAGCAACAAGAACAACAACTGAGAACGAATATTAGTAATCTCCAGACGACGAAATCAAACCTGGAGGCCGATGTCTCCGGGCTCGATCAGCAAAAGCAAAATAAGGAGAAAGTTCTGGAACAAATGTCTAAGGACACCGGCATTCTCCAGTCGCTTTCTACACGCTTTGGAACCATTGCAACCGGTCTTGAAACCACAAGCAAGGGCGCAGATGACGCCATTCAGGAGTTAAAGAAAGAGGTAAAAAACTTTTCCGGGCAGACCCAAGCTGTTTCTACCGAGTTTAAAAGTTTAATAAAATCGAATAATGAGTTACAGCGCATTTTCAAAACCGCAGAGCAAGCTTTAGGAGATATACAAGGGGCCACTAAAGCGCTTAATGATGGAGTTGGCCAAGTTCAAAGGGTAACGGAAGGCTTAGATAAACAGATTCAGCGCCTTGCCGAAACTTTGGATGGTTCGGCAAACAATCTTCAAAGTGTTCTCTCCACGCTTAATAATGGAAAAGGCGATCTCGGTAAAGCTGTCAGCGATATCACTAGTTTTATTGCTTCCCTGCAGGCCAAGATAACGAGTGTAGATGATGCCAGTTCAAGATTTTTGAAAACCTCGCAAACGGTGGAGAATATAACTGGAGATCTATCCAAAGCCAACTCTGATCTGGTCAACGAGATTGCCGCGTTGAAGAAATCCATCTCAAGATTACAGTCCGGTGATCAATCCCTTAAAATAGTTGAGAAGCAGCCTTCTCAGGAACCTGTCGGAGAGAAAGGTCAGTAGAATAAGTACTTAGATACTTGGAGATGACCAAAAGGAAAATTTAATTATGAATGATTTAAGCATACCCTATCTTCCCGTCAGCCTGTGGATTATGGCAGGTGCAACTACCATTCTAATTCTATTAGCGGCCTTTGGGTTCTATATCTACTGGCGTAGGTGGGCAGCCGATTTGACGGAAACCGGCGAAAGCGTTGCCTCTTTAACGGCAAGGAAAAAAATTCTTGAGAAAGACATCAAGGCCTTAAGGGAATGGATCGAAGTCCACAAAGCCGAATTGGAGCGTTTGGTGGCGGAACGCGAAGAGCAGGAGCGCCTGCGAGCGGTCCTAGCCGATCTCGAACATCAGTGTGCCGTTAAAAATCAGGAAAATCAGGAACTCCGCAACGAAGTTGGCGAATTGGAAAACCAACGCCATCATATTACCCAGAAATTGGAGAAGATGCAACGTGAAATCGGTGACTTGGATGGGAAGCGAGCAGAGGCGGAAAGCTTGGATTCTAAACTTGCTGAATTAAGATCTCATTTGGAGGAGGCTCGGCAGACAATCCGAAATCTAACTGAACTTGAGATTAAACTAAACAACCTTTCCAATGAAAAAGCCTCATTGGAAAGGATTATTGAAGAACTTAGGGCTAATGCCGAATCAGCCAGAAATGAGACAAACCGTTTAAATAGAGAAGCTGGGGAAGCTCGTATTGAAATCGAACAGATTGCACGAGAACTGGGAGATGCTCGGAGAGAGAAAGCAGAACTTGCTGTGATCATAGATACCTTCCGCCAGGAACAGCGCTCTTTAGAACGTTCTGCAGACCGCTTCGAGGAGAAAATTGAAAAACTTAAAGCATTCTCTAAAAATGCCCAAGAGGAAGCAGAGAGACAAAATCAATTGGTTCGAAAGGCAAAATATGAAGCTGAGCGCATGGAACGAGAACTGGTGGTATCCCGGAAGACGCGGCAAGGAATAGAAATTGAAGTAGGCGAACTGAACGCTAAGAAAGCTGCTCTACAGCAGGAGGTCTTGCGATTAGAGGGTAACCTGGGTCCTCGAACAGATGAAGCTCCTCTTGCCGCTTATGCCGATCTCCTCGAGAAAGAACCTCTTTGTTTAAGAATAAATATGTTTACAGAAGGAAAGTGGGAGGAAAAAGATGAGTCTTACTTCGTTCAGCATATCAAGAAAGCGCTTCAAAACGAAGGGCTTGTTTTTCCTCAAAGGATTATCGATGCCTTTCACACATCTTTAAAGTGCCATGACATCAACCCCATTACTGTACTGGCCGGAGTTTCTGGAACAGGTAAGACTCTTCTCCCGCTTCGCTACGCCGAGATCATGGGAATGCATCGGCTAGTGATGGCTGTCCAGCCCCGGTGGGACTCACCTCAAGATATGTTTGGTTTTTACAACTATCTTGAGAAGGAATATAAAGCGACTGAACTTTCTCGGGCCCTCGTGCGTATGGACCCGTTCAATTATCCCCAGGGAAAATTTCCAAAGCTCAATAGTAATTGGACCAGGGACAGGTTGCTTCTGGTACTTCTTGATGAGATGAATCTTGCCCGAACTGAATACTACTTCAGCGAGTTCCTTTCGCGGCTTGAACTTCGGCGAACAGTCCATGACCCATCTAACCTGACCAATCGCAGCGAAGCAGAAATTGAACTTGACGCCGGGCCGGGTGAGCAGCGCTTCCGGATATGGGTAGGACATAATGTCTTCTTTGTTGGGACTATGAACGAAGATGAAACAACGCAGACTCTATCCGATAAAGTCCTTGACCGTGCCAATGTCCTTCGCTTTGGAAAACCTGATGAAACTGTCAAAGCGGTTAATATCGGTAACACCAATCAAGCTACTATAAGCGAAAAATATCTTTCCTTCGACCAATGGAAGAAGTGGCGTAGAGATTTCCAAGAAAACACCGATTGGTATGAACCAGTGTCTAAATGGACAACGAAACTCAATGCTGCGCTCAACCGGGTTGGCCGTCCCTTCGGATTTCGCGTTCTTCAAGCTATTGGACATTATGTGGCCAATTATCCCCGTGTTGAAGACGAGGATCGTTACAAGTTAGCCTTTGCCGACCAAATTGAACAAAAGATCATTCCAAAGATTCGAGGCATTGATCTGAGTACCGACAGCGCCAATGAATGCCTGGAAGAAATTGGAGCTATTATTGCTGAACTTGACGACCGTGAGCTCGGCAATGCTTTTGAATCAGCTCGGAATGAGAGCAGAATGATTAGTATGTTTCAATGGCGAGGGGTCACACGTAGAGAAGAAGGTCTCCCGGGATATGCCGATTGAGGTCCAACTCCATCTCTGGCCATGGTCCGAGGGGATCAGCGAAGAAACTATAAATCTGACCAAGGATGAAGTTTCTTTTCAATTTTTGGGTAGTCCGGCTTTGTCTATTTCTACTCGGGCTGAACTCTATCTTCCCCGACGCTACGAGCGGTTTGTTCCCTTTGGTCCGCCTTATAAGACACTCGCAGGTGACTATTGCCTGTATGAGGCACCACATGGCATCTTGGCCTCAAAATATGGCAAAGTGCATAACTGCGCCGGAGAGATTCGCATAAACCCAGGGCGAGAGACGGTACTTCTCAAAACCCAAAATGCCAGAATGCGTTTTGTCTGGGATGAAAAGGAAAAAAAATGTGAGGAGACAAAGCTTGCTCGCACTGTTGTCGCATGGTCACAATTTTTTGACGACTTGCTGGATAGTGCAAAAAAAGCAGGTCGCGAGAATAGGTTACCATGGGCTGAGGCAGTAAAGAACATCCTTGATATTGCTGAAAAAGACCTTAGACAGCCCCGCAAGGCGTTGATTGTAGATATTGCTGAACAAATGCGGGGAAAGCTCCAGCAGATTGTCGCTGCAGCTCGGAGAATTCTCAACCGGGAAAGACTTATGATGCCGGCGGATCGGGTTTCTGAAATAGATACTGCCTGCCTCCGATGGATGGACCGTCAACCTGGGGAAACGTTAATTCAAAAAGCAGCAACCAATCGGCAACGCTTTCTCGGCATTGCCCGGCGTGAATCCTTTGATACCCTTGAAAACAGAGTGATGAAAGACTTCCTCCGCCGCTGTTCACATGAAGGGCGTCGGTACGAAAAGACCGAAGTGGGGGACAACCCCGGATTGAAACAATCTGAGAGAGCAGTATTGGTCCGTCAATACCTTAACCTTTGCACTGAGCTAGGCCGAACTCCGTTTTTAGAGGGTGTAGCAACTCCTCCTTCTGCTCCCAAACCTAATTACGTGCTCCAGAATGATATCCGATATCGAGAGATTTGGCATCATTATATCCGGCTCTTGAGGCGAGAAGATGCAGAAGACTGCTTATGGGACTGGCAATCTCGAACCTGGGCCGATGTCTGTCGGTTTTTGGTTTGCGCCTCCATTTTCGATCTTTCAACCAACCCTTCGGGAGAAGTGTTATTTAAGGAATTGCTGGCTTCAGCAGTACGCTTGGCGGGGGAACAACGGTTAGGGACCCGCATTTTGGCCGGCTCAGAGCCAGGTCCTTTCCTGGTCACCCGTCGGGGCCAAGAAAGAAGTCGGGCTTCTATCCTTGAGATCGTTCACCCGGACCAGGCCGGAGAACATCCCGCCACCCGTCATCTGGGACGAACCGGAGGCCACCTCTATCTTGTTCTGATCCCTCTATCTGGCGGGAGGCCTCTAGTTCTTATCCTTTGGGCAATACACACGGCGGCGGCAGAACAACATCAGCCATGGATTGAAGTAGGCTACTCGGCAAGACGTGCTTTGCAAAACCATAGACGCATTTTTGATCAACAGAGAGAACCTGACTTCCCTCTCCTGCGCGGTTTTATCGTGGCAAGTGACATGGAAGCTACGGCTGCAGATCTGCATCCTGGCGCCAGTGAAGACCTGCACTTAGTTCAAGTTCCCACCGACCAGCGGCACTGGAAAGAGGCTATAGGTGGAATCAGCCTCGTGATCCAGGACATACTGGAGGCTGTGTTATGAAACCCATGGTCGGCGTTTCGGCTTTTGGTCTGAAGGATTGCGTTGCTCAAGTCGGCACGGGATGCCGCGAACTCGGTTTTTATCTGACGAGCGCTGTACTACCAACGAATCCATTTGGCCGCATTCTCACTGGCGAGGAAGCATATAAGGATAGAACGCATATTGGTCTCTCTTGGCCGCCGGAAGCACGGATTAAAGTAGGAGAGCCGGTGCGAAGGTGTCCCATATCTGTTGTGTGGCGAGCTCTGATAGAGGCGGAAGATCGATTGGCTCGCTGGAACGCTGGGCGAGGTGTCTCCTTTTCTTTGGCACGTATCCTTGCGAAACATGTTGAAGGATTAGTAACAATAAATCCACTGGCAGAAACATTCACGGCTGAAACTACAAAAAGTGAGTCTTCAGCCTTGACAGTGGCCATTCCCAATCATTTGGACGAGTTTGGACAGGATCTTTTGCTTAGAGAGCTTTCCGTCTTAGGGTTTGGCCAAACAATTCTTGTGTGGCGCCCTGTTGCTGCTGCTCTTTCCTGGCTAGATAAAATTGAAGGTGATTTTTTAAAGATAAAAAAAGACATGAAGGAGAATGATCATATCCATGTGCTTTATCTCGGTCCCGACGCGCTGGAATTCACTACTTTTCGGTTGAAGGTGAAGGAGCATAATGACCGAGACTACGTTCTACCCCTCCGAGATAGGCCCAAAGACATTTTACCTATAACTGGGGCGGATTGGGCGGGGAGACTCATCGAAGAACGCTTCACAGAGATCGACGAAGGAGCTTTTTGGCAGGCATTTATTCAGTTTCCAGAAATTTGGCAAGCCTTGGCTGAAAAACCATGGAAGCCAACTGATCTTCCTCGGCCCTGGAGCCTTAAAGGAAAATGGAAATTTTGGAATCCTGAGCCAGATCTTAGCAGCTATATCTACAACACCAATGTTACCGATTGCATTACCTTACGGCAGGTTCTCAAGAAATCATGCCAATTAGAATCGCATTCTGGCCCTACATCTTCTTCTATTGGAGAATTTTTTCGAAACGAAGTCAAGCGGATGGCCCATCTTTATCCAGAAGGTCGGCTACGCGGAATGATCTTCTGTGGACCACTTGCACCGAAAACCGTCCCTCCTTGGCTCTCTTCCGAATTGGAATTGCTTACATCGCGCGGGCTAAAGGTTGAAGGGAATCTTGATGAGCCAGAGGCTGGCCATTTGTGGCTAAGCGCAAATTGTGATGATCCCATCGCAGAAGGGGCAGCTATTTATGGCCGTAAAATATCATTGGGTATCCCATCCTATTTAGACACTATGCCTCAGCTTTCCATTCTCGCCAGTGAAAGAGGTCATTATACATGGGTTCCGTTGCTGAATGCCCAAGAGGTATGGGGAGGAGAGGAACACATAGACACAATATCACGTAGGTTCCACCTCGACGCAGGCAAACGGAACCTTCATGTCTATCTTTACAGAGGGCCAGTGGATGATGCAAGAATTGCTTCCTCAAATATTTTTGACCCTTTGGAAACTCCATTAAACGGCGTTTCGCCTTGCCAGGCGCGTCTAATACGAGAGGTTGTTAGGAGGCTTGGGAATTTGGAAGCCGTTCAAAAGCAGGTAATCTTCCAAGGGAAGTCGAGAGAGGCTCTTTATGGTCGTGCTTTTGCTGAAGCGCTTTTCATGTCGAGAGAACAAGATACGAATCCCTTGGAGCCTTCCCATTTAGAGATATTTAGAGGTCCACTTCGCCGCGCTGTATTCGATTTCCCCTCCGCTCCCGAACGGGACACTGTTTTGGACATCGAAGTGAGAATTCGACCTGCAAGTGGTTTGGCTAAAATAAAGATTTTACCTAATGATACTTCCTTCCTTCAAGGCGACATAGTTCGCTTTAATTATTCCGCAATGAAGTTTGCTTCGAAGCTTCCAAGGCGTATGCGTGGGTGGCCACGAATTGAGGAGATTGTCGTTGATCCTGAAGATGAGGTTCTTTTTAATGGAAAGGATGTAGTTGAGGTCTTTGAAAAGACACACCTGAAGGATCAGAAATATACGCAGGTTATAGATAAAATTCCCGGTCTGATCGATAGAACTATTCGAAAGCAACCTATTCCGGGGCTTTTTCTTTATCTTAAGGCCATCGATCAATATGGTCGGGCATGTGGGGATGCAGGAAACGAGATATTACATCGGATTGCCTCGAAATTTAACAGTGACTTCCGCCAAATCAACTTAGCGCAAGAATCAAAGCTTCTCGATAGAATCTTTACTCGGGCTGCTTGGCTATACGCCTCCACGCCCTCTAATATTGTGGCTTACGTCAGAAACACTCTGACTTCCTGGATTTCACCCCAGAGATGGAATTGGGCGGTTGAAGCAGCCAGCCGAGCATTTGTCAAAGCGGAAGATTTTCAATTACTTTTCCAGGCTATTGCCCGTCGTGTCAGAAGCGATCCTTCTAATGTAAAGACATTTCCCATTAATGCAGCACGGGCAACCTGTAATGTCCTTATGCTAAGAAAGGAAGGAGAAAAAGGACTAGATCGTGATATGGCGCAGCTTTTCGCCAAATGTGCTCTGCAAAGACTACTGAATGAGCAAGAGAAACTCAACTTTAGGACGACTTACTTCCAGGTAATCCGGCTCCTACTTTACCTCCTACGTTACCGCAAAACCGATCCATCGTGCTTTGATCCCAATGTTCCCCAGAGGGTTGCTGTATTCGAAAAGGCCAAAAAAAGCATGGAGATCGCAAAAAGTTCATTCCCTGCGCATTCCCCAAAAAGAAAACAGATTCAAAAAATAATTGAAGGATTTGATAAATTTCTACACTACGAGGGAACGGAGGAAGGGATACCAGAACTTAGAGATCTGGCTGAAAACGATACATAGGGAGTATCCTACTTACTCTATAAAGGTAAATTTTGAAAACCCGCTAAAGGTTACTATTACCGCCACAACCTCTCAAACCTGGCCGGATTCGCCGCGGTGTATCTGACGGTATGCTGAATGTTCCGGTGTCCCAGGTAATCCTGGATGAGCCGCGTGTCCGCGCCCTGGTCGGCCAGGGCGAAGCCGCAGGCGTGGCGGAGCATATGCGGATGGGCGACCAGGGGCAGCCCGGCCCGTTCGCCATAGTTGCGGATGGCCA
>Ga0164318_10007219_pt1 | contig 10769 bp, 8 predicted proteins | sample GuaBasSedimGuay9_FD_113734 | JGI IMG/M metagenome (GOLD analysis project Ga0164318, IMG submission 113734) | Subseafloor sediment microbial communities from Guaymas Basin, Gulf of California, Mexico - Guay9, Core 4571-4, 0-3 cm | ecosystem: Environmental > Aquatic > Marine > Hydrothermal vents >...
GCATCGGTACTGGTGGTTTCACGGTCACTGATGGGGGCATTGGTGAGTATCACAGCGCGGCAATCGAGATCGCGCTCATCCCGATCATGCTGATCGGTGCGATACCGTTTCTGGTCCATTACAAGGTCATCACGCGAAGAATGTCTTCGTACCTCGGGGACATACAGTGCAAAGCGATCCTTGCAATGGTTCTAATCGGCTCGATTGCGCTTCTGCTCGATAACATGGTGAGCATGACGGATGAAAACCTCATGGTCTGTCTGGGTGACTCGATCTTTCAGTTCGTATCAGCGATCACGTGCACTGGGTTTCAGACTGCAAATATACACCAGTGGACCCCAACCGCGCATATCATCCTGATCATCGCCATGGTTTCCGGTGGTACTGCCGGCTCAACTTCCGGCGGCATAAAGACGATGAGAGTGATCATGGTGGTCAAAGGAGTCGGATGGTGGCTCAAAAAAATCGCACTTCCAAAGGAAGCAGTTATTCCATTTCGTATTGGAAAGAGAACTCTCACAGAGGATCATAAGAACGCAGAACTCGAGGAGGTTTCGCTGCTCCTGAATCTCTGGATCGTGTTTCTTCTGGTGGGTGTGGTCGCACTCCTGCAGGTGGTGCCAGCAGGTTTCAATCTCGATGATGTGATCCTTGAGGTGGCATCCGCACAGGGCAATTCCGGGCTCTCAACCGGCATCACTACGGCAAGTCTCCCGGCAGCAGGCAAGATCATGCTGATATTTAACATGTGGATCGGGCGGCTTGAGATCATCCCTGTTGTCTTTCTGATGCGGACGCTTCTCGTGCGGGAGATTACATGAGGTTCTCGTGCAGAACACCGTCTACATCCGCCTGTTACCAGATAACCACCCAAACACCCTCTGCAAAAACAAAAGAATCCTGTACTTGATCGGCAGCGCCTTTGACATAATCTTCCGTCCGGATAGCGCATCTCTGAAAAACCTCGGTTTATCCCTGCTCCCGATCAGCTCCCGAAAAGTTTCGTGATCCATAAAAAACGCAAGCGGCTTAACCCCAAAATGTCTCTTCACGCTACCGGCGATCTGATGGTACTCACGCCGCCAATCCACGACCGATCTGGCTCCTGGCTTTATCGCATCGAGTGTTGTTATCAAATTGATCGTGCCGCCCTCGATTCCGATGATCCAGTTCGTCCAGATATCATTCCCGCTGAAGATTGTGAGCATGACAAGTGCGTCATCAGGTGCGAAAGTCATGATCTTCTTAACCGTTTTATACTCGAGATTGGAAAACCAGTTTGAACCGACCGGGTACTGGCAGATCCCGGTCCCGATCTCGGAGGATATGGCGTCTTTTAGCGAGAACAACTGCTTGATATAATTGGCGTCAAAGTCAACAGTACTCTCAAATCTGGTGAATATGCGCCGTATCGCAGGATAGGATATGGCATAGACCCGGTCCACACCTTCTTCATGGTGCATCGCTTTGATAACGTCTTCCAGTCTCCGATCATCCGTAAATCGACCTTTTAGTTCAGGTCTTGACCCCTGCCCGGTCTGCACGATCTTCAGTGGCACACCGGAATCGTGGATGATGATGATCGCAGTCTCTGGTTTGCCCCTGTGAAATAGGGCATGGTAAAGGTTGTTCCACTGCTCAACACTCCAGTCCAGGATTCTAATATTCTCACCGATCATGAGAAGCGACCTCAAGAATCCGGACCGTGTATGCAGGAATCCTGATCACCGGACCAACCATCTCTTCGCTATCCGGATCAAGATATATCCCTCCGATATCAACATCTTTCTCACCCATCCGAGTGTTTGCAACGAATAGAATCTCTCTGCCGTCTGCTCCGTCTGCTATGTGCACTGCTGCATCGATCTGTGGATCAGTACATGGAATCACGCGCTGCATCCCGCAAGCGACTGCGATCCGATCGATTATGCCAGTCAGCCCTGCCGGGACATCTTCTGTTACCCTTGGAAAGAGGAATCCGAAGTGGATGATGCTACCGCTCCCGATCTTCTGCTGGTAGATGATTGTTCCCGTGTCAGCGGTCAGAACAGAAACAGCACCGGTTGCGCCGGTATCAAATATGTCTGCATCTTTCAGTTCGATACCCTCCACCATCACCTCGTCCATCCGTCCGTCAGGTTTTGGCAGGTATTCTCTGATAATTCCAAATTCCTTGATATGTTCGTCGAATTCAGGGACTCTTGGTCCCATAACAAGACATCCGCCATCTTTTACATAGTTGATTAATTTATCCTGAACGTCCCTGCTCATAAAATCAAATGAAGGCACTGCCACCACCCTGTACTCGGAAAGTCGCTCCAGTGGAAGTTCGGTATCGCCGATAGTAACAGCGTACTTCGCAGCGCCGAAGCCGTAGTACAGCGCATCCCACTGCCGCCCATATTCGAGCTGGATTACATCATCAAATCCGAGATCGTCCTCGCTGACATAATACTCAGGCGTGATGCCACCAAGAATCGGGATCGGCGTGAGAAGCGATGATGCAAGTTCGAGACGGGCACAATCACGGTTTATTAACAGGATTCCTTCGCATTTTATCCTCAGTTCCTGATAGTTTATCCGTTTGATGATCCGGTTAAACCTCTGGTAGAATCGGAATCGCTTTTTTCTGACTCCCCCGAATCGGTCGATCGGGCTTCCAACCCATCGTTCACGCTCGACTAACATGTAAAAATTGATTCCTAAAAAACCGTACATGAGCGCGGCATAAGTTGTGAATTCGGCATCGTCGAGCATGATCGGTTTGACCGGGATCGGGAGTGCGACGAATCCCGATGCAAACTCTGGTATGAACGGCGCGCGACTCATGCCATTCAGATACTGGATGCACCGTTTTACTTTATGGTACTCCTCTTTGTAGTAGTAGAGGTCAAAACCGACAGCATCAACGATCTCTTCCATCTTAATCTGGTTATATGGCGGTTTTATGCACAACCCTGGCAGATTATGATACATGAACGTGGCAACGCCGCGTTTCCTTAGCATATCACTGATACGTGCAAGCCCGTGCTGTAGATAATATTCCTTGTACTCGATCCAGTCCAGATAATATGGAAGATCGTCCCAATTCCTCGCATTGAAATCGCGGGGTGGTGGTACTTCATCAAACGAATCATAATCTGTTCTGTATGCGCTGTTCAACCGCTCGATGTCATGGTATTTTTCGTTTAAGAACCAGAGATACAAAAAAATCGCGCCTTCTGAGTAGTCGTGATCATACGGCTGGGTGCGCAGGAAGAAGGACATCTCGTTATCTGCCTGAACAGCGATTACACAGCCGTGCGGATGGAGATGATCTCTTATGATCGGGCAGACACGATCGAAATATATGCCGACTTCCTGGTAAAATTTTTCCGATGCATAACTCGGTACAGGAAACATCCTTGGGGGCGATGGGAATACCACTGGTGTGCCGTCGGCAGTGACCGATTGGACCATGGGATCCGCAAGAACCCGCTTTGGAAACCCAAAATATGTGATCTCGGAGTTGACATGCGGACCCGGACGCAGCAGCACACGCAGATCCTTATCCTCACAGAGTGTTAAGAATGCGTCAAGATCATAATCAGGGTTTATCTCGCCAAAATCAAACTCTCCCGGGGAGATTTCATGAACACCCCATGGTATGTAGGTGCAGATGACTGAAAACCCCATCTCACGGACGCAATCGAGGATCTCTCCCCATCGCAAGCGTTCGAGCCTCCAGTAATGGACACTGCCGCTTACAAGAAGCATTCGTTCATCATCAAGATAAAATCCCCCATCCCGTGTCGTCAGGGCCATATCACTTGCGTATACCAACGTATTCCCGTAGATCGGCGACTCTGAGTCTCTTTGTAAGCCTGTCCATCAATGTCGAATCCAGTTTCCAGCCAAGATCCAGTTGTGCGTAATAATAGACCGTTCCGAGAAGTCCCATCGATTCCAGACGTCTGGATGAGTTCATAACTTTTATGTGAGGAAAAAACTTCACATCTCCGATCTTGTTTATCCGTCTGCTAAAGTCCACATCCTCGAGCAGGACATTTTTGTATCCGCCACACTCCCAGTAGGCATCCCGCCGCACACAGGTGTTAAAACCCGGAAGGGTAACAGAGAGCAATTTATCGCGCATCAGAAAATACTTGTTGGCAACCGTCTCTGCAAGTTTTATCTGCTCTGATTGTTCTGAGAACTCAAATCCGGTTGAGAATGCGACAAGATCCGGATCGGTCATGAATGTTTCGTAGACATAAGCAAGGTAGTATCCTGGCATCATGGTATCTGCGTCAATGAATATAAGATATCTGCTGCTCTTGCTTGCATTCATAGCTCCAGAGTGTCTTCCTGCCCCAATCCCGCGCTCTTCGCAGTAGATGACGCTGTCAGCGTACCTCTTTGCGATATCAAGACTTCCATCTATACTGCCACCGTCTGACACGATCAGTTCATACGGTGTGTTTGTGTTCTGGTTTGCGATCGCTTCAAGCGTCGCCGCAAGGCAGTTAGCCTCGTTTAAGACCGGGACTATGACCGAGATCTCAGGTTCCATGATTAGGTTCTTGGTGCCAGATACACTTTAAACGTTGAGATGGTGGTGTTACATCTGCCCGTGCCTGAGAATCGAGTAGAGAAGCCAGAAACCCATCGCCCCGGCACCGATAAACCCGATGATGCCGATTACCGGGATGTCATGCCATAATGGCGGAATTCCTGCGAGCACAATCAACCCGGAGCCCATAACAAGCGATGCCAGAACGATAGCGAAACTGATGCGATTGCTGACCTGATCAAGAGTTTTTTGCATCGGCTCAAGTCCACGATGTTCAAACTTAATCGTGGTCCCTCCACTCTTTGCCTGCTTCAGGATGTCGCGGAACGCCCCTGGAATCTCTTTTAATAGGTGGATGATCTCGGCACCTGAGTTTAACATATCAGATGCCACGCGTTTTGGATGCATCCTCTCCATCCGGATGCGTTTGATGAACGGGGTTGCTGAACCAACAAAGTCAAAATCAGGGTCAAGCACCGTTCCAACCCCCTCGACCGTTGTAATCGCCCTAACCATCGTGAAGAGGTTTGGCGGAATCTGCAAACGGTGATGCGAGACAAGGTCCATAAACTGGCGCAAGAGCCGCCCGGCATCGATCTCCTTTAATGGTTTTCCAATGTACTGCATTGTCATGTCAGAAACATCCAGTTCCATCTTTCGGCGATCTACCGGCACATCCTGTGTAGTAAGTCGCAGCAGCGCATCGGTCGCTTTTGCCTCGTTCTGGCGCACGACTGCAACAACGAGATCCACGATCTCATATCTGGTCTGCCTGTCGATGCGCCCCATCATCCCGAAATCCAGATAGCAGATCACGTTACCTGCGAGGATCACGATATTTCCAGGGTGTGGATCGGCATGGAAGAAGCCATGCACAAGGATCTGCTCGAAGATCAGGTCTGCGCCGCGTGCTGCAATCACACTCCTGTCAAGACCCTCCGCTTCCAGCCGATCGATGTCAGATGTTTTGACACCGTCGATGTACTCCATCGTGAGAACACGCGCTGTTGTCGCATCGGAAAAGACTTTTGGCACGTAAACCGTGGGATCGTCCAGAAACTGTCTTGAAAACCGCTCGATATAGAACGCCTCGTTGTTATAATCGATCTCCTTCTTAATAGTGTCTGCAAATTCTGTAACAATCCTTGTGGGGTTATATATCTGGTACGCATCCACATTCTGCTCCAGAAGCGTTGCCAGATGGAACATAATCTCCAGATCGACCTCGATCGTTTTTTTGATGTCAGGACGCTGCACCTTGACAGCCACATCCTCCCCGGTTGCGAGTGTGGCGCGATGCACCTGTCCGATAGACGCTGCTGCGACCGGAGTCTCGTCAAAGTCCTGAAATATCGTATCCATCGGGGCACTTAGTTCAGATTCGATCGTTCTCTTAACATCCTCGAATGGAAACGACGGAACTTTATCCTGAAGCTTCTCAAACTGGGTGATAAACTCCATCGGGATCAGGTCAGGGCGTGTGGATAGAATCTGCCCCATCTTAATGAATGTGGGACCGAGTTCTTCCATCGACAGTCTCACCCGTTCCGGCAGTGTTAACTCCCCGATTCGCTCCCGCTCTCTTCTGATCTTTTTCGGGAGTGCGATATCAACATAACGCCCTATATGCAGGGCATCTATCACATCGCCGAAGCCGTATCTGAACAGAACCGCAAGAATCTGGCGGTAACGCTCGATGTGACGATATGTGCGCGAGATAGCTCCAATTTTGTGTATATGCGTCATTTTCCCCATGGTTCAGGCACGTGTTCAATTGGCTACACGCATCATTAAAACTTTTCCAGTCCCTGTTCCAAAAGTTATATGTCAGATGAATGTCTTGTGATGTCAGGAGGATTACCATGATAGATTCACTCAGAAAACTGGGGCTTCTTGGAATTGGTGCGATATCCATCACCGAGGAGAAAGTCAAGCAAGTCGTAAATGAACTCGTTGAGAAAGGAGAGATGAATTCCGAGGAAGGAAAAACCCTCGTTCACGAACTCCTGACCGAGAAAAAGAAGCAGATGCAGGACTTCGATGAAAAAATCTCGAAGGATGTGCAGAACGCCGTCGGTAAAGCAAAAATCGCATCGAAGGACGATGTTTCTCGCCTGGAAGATAAGATCACAGAACTTGAAAAGACCATCCAAAAACTCCTCGAAAAATAAGGGGTGGTGTGGATATCGGGCGATCGCCAGGAAAGTAACGCTTGAGTGATCTGCGTCCTGTTGCAGAGGAGTACGGCATCAAAACCAGTTGTGTGAAGAAGATCGATATCGTAAAACAAATGCCAGAGTATGATACCTTCTTGCGAGGAATCCCGCGAAGAAAACCGCAGCTTCCGGACTTCTGCTGCATGAGTAAGAGGTGGGATCGATAGGAACTGGATAAGAAGTTTAAAATATCATTGGGTTTTTAGATGATGCTGGCAATCTCACTAGCTAACGACTACTAACAAGAGTGTGAAAATGGAGAAGAAGTATGACACCATCATTGTCGGCGCGGGTATAAGCGGACTTCTGGCCGCACTGACACTGTCAAAGCACGGTAAGAGAGTCCTGGTGCTTGAAAAAAGTCGGTACGTTGGCGGAAACTGCAACAGCTATACGATCGACGGTTTCCAGGTCGATACCGGACCGCATGCCATCACGCATCTTGCGATTGGTCCTCTGAAGAGATTGATGGATAATTATTTTGATCATGTACCGGTGTTTGAAGATCACGGGTATTACTACGTAAGAACTGAGCACAGTTTTGTCAAGATCCCTTCGAATCTAAAGGAGTTTATGACATTCAGTGTACTTTCAAAGAAGGATAGACTCACCCTGGCACCGGCTATCACCAAAGTGCTTACGCTCTCTACTTTTGGCATAGACCTCTCCAAACAGTCGGTGTATGAAACGCTGCCGCGTACACTCTCAAAAGATGCCTATGATTTTGTCGATACGGTCTCATATTTTTTGTCGGGCAAGTCGATGAAAGAGATGTCTATCCACAGGATCCTGACGGGCAGCAACTTTATCAGGGACAGCGTCACGCAGGAACAGTTTGAAAACCTTGTCGGGAAGAACGAAGATCCGCAGCAGACTGAATCCATACTCCAATCCATATTACCGTCCAACCTTCATGCATCCCTTCAAGCAAGATTGAACAGCTCATTTACATCCCCAAACCCGCTTAAAAATGTTGCAAGCCCCCTTACATCCATTAGCAGGCTTGCAACAAACAGTGTTGACTATCCGCAGGGATACCCACGCAAGGGACTCAAATCGGTGCTCAACGCAGTTCTCTACTCGCTTCCAAAAACGGTTGGGATAAAGACCGAATGTGAGGTGAAACGCATTCTTGTGGAAGACGGTAGGGTAGTTGGTGTTGAGGCAGATGAGATGTACTATGCCGATATGGTGATCTACACCGGCTTTGCAAAGGATCTGCCATCTGTTATCGATGATCTTCCAAATGCATACGTAGACGACCTGAATGGAATCGTCCGGACCAGGAGCCTGACCATCTGGTTGGGTCTTGACAAGAGACTCCGCGAGTTCAACTACATTGGTTCTGAGGTATGGTTTAAGGATAATCCCTACTGGGCAATGCCGATCAGCAATTACGACTCATCACTTGCACCGGAAGGTAAGCAGCTTGTGGGGTTTGGGTTTGTGATCGATGAGAATAAATCCGAAGAATCGGAGACGAAGAAGGCTTATGAAACCATCTACCGTGCCATCCCAAATATCGAAGAGCGTGTGGAGATGCAACACAAACAGATCACGATTCCTGAAAAAGCGGCAGTTACGATCGACGGGAAATTTGCAGATATCCGAACACCTATCAAGAACCTGTATCTTGCAGGCACGGATACGGATAGTCGGAGTATGGGTATAACTCGCGCCGCATACTCGATCGTGGAGATGCTGGGGGTACTAAATGAAGATGGGAATCTGCATCAATGAATCACCGTCTCGAAATCATCGTTCTTAAGTGGTCTGCCGCATGTTCTGATCTGCTTCTGCACTGTCAAGAACGTCTTCATGTGTGGAGAAGCGTTTTCAATACGATGTGCAGGGTGAGTGAAAAGTTTGAATATCGCCGGATTTTTAGGTAGTGCCAGTTAGCGGCTTATAGCCTATCAAAAAGTCCAGCAATCCAGGATCATTTCTGCATACGTAGTTTTTCAAGTAACTCATCACGAGAACAATGTTCATTGTTGTATATAATACGAGCTTTCTCAAGAAGATTGCCGACTTGTGGTCCAGGTGGGATATCTAACTTTCCCATGATATCCCTACCGGTTATCGGCAGCACCGGTGTCATCGTATCCAATAGCGCGTGTTCGATCAGCTTTCTGGCTTCGACTTTAAAGTTATAGTTACCCTGGTGCACTCCCAATTCCTTAACCCATACATCGTAGAATCGTTTGCGCAGACGTGTGGCATCAAGATTTCCCCGATCCATGTCAGCAGCAACTTCCTTAATCAACTCGTCGAACTCGTAGGGTGGATGGTCACGGCTTTCTCATAAAAATATGCCAATCCCCTCCTACATTCTGCCACGTTTCCTCGGCCGACTTCCCGCATATTTGAGCTGAGGGAAATCCCAAATTCCGGTGGTTTCAAGCGACTGGAGTTGAGCCATTATAGTTTTGCGATTTGATATATGGCTAAAAGTAGCGTGTAGTATAATATACAATGGCACGATAGTATAGTTTCTATGCCTAACTTTAATAGTAGAACTATTGGCAAAATGGAATATGGACAAGAAAAGTCTGTTGAGCGTAACGCGGAATCGTTGATCAGCGATGGCACTGATGTCATGAATTTCATCGAATTATTAGGCGATATGAATGATCCTCGTGATAACAGAGGAAAAAGACACGAACTATCCTTTGTTCTCGCTGTAACCACCATGGCAATCTTGAGTGGTAAGAACCATGTTTCTGAAATTCACCGCTATATCAGTAACAAGATCAAGTGGCTACGAAAAATTTTCGATCGTCCGAATGTCAAACCGATCTCACGTGCACAATTGCCACGAATTTTGACTATTGCGGATTGGGGAGAGCTTAATGCGGTTATCGAGGAGTTTTTCAGTGCAACAGTTGAAAACATCAACGGCGAGTGGATTGCTATCGATGGGAAAGTTCTCAGAGGAACAATCACAGACAACGATAATGCCCACGAGAATGAACAGATTACAATTGCAATCGGACACAAAAGCCAGCAGATTTTCTTTCAAAGGAAGATGTCAGGCGCAAAATCGAGTGAAGTTACTGTAGTCAGAGAACTATTGAAGGGGACCTGGCTACAGCGGGCAAAAGTGACAGTAGACCCTCTTCACGCAAATCCGACAACATTGGAGACCATTAACCAATCAGGTGGCAAGTACATCGTTCAAATCAAAAAGAATCAGCCCACGCTATTCGAAATGTTCAGCGACATGGCACAAGAGAAAACAGCGATTGGCAGCACCAAAACTGTAGAAAAGAGCCGTGGTCGGATCGAAGAAAGAGATGGTCGCTTTTTCCCCTTGAAAGACGTGGAATTTGATGCGCGGTGGGGTCAGAGTAACTTTCAGACACTCATAGCGGTTGATAGAACGACAGAAAAGATAAAAAAGAAAGAGATTGCCAAAGAAAGATCGTATTATGCATCTAATGTGAAATTAGAATGTCATCAGTCGAAAACTTTGACTGATGTGGAAGAAGAACTCTTCACCGCGATACGTGAGCACCGGCATGTCGAATCCAATAATTACATCAGAGACATGACATTCAAAGAGGATTATGTGAAGACTAAGAATAAAAACCAAGGGCAGATTCTAAGCTTACTGCGAACTGTTGCCATCAACATCATCAGGAAAACGAATCCGAAAAACTTTAAAGAAACGATCGATTCTTTTTGTGATTCACGGGATACTTTAGCAAGTGTTTTGTTGAAATTCAATTTTTTACGATCGCGGATTTAGGTTTTCGTTTCGTTGTAAGCCGTCTGAAAATCAGAAGGCGATCGACGCTAAACAGCTGAAGCTATGACGAAATTTAGATCCGGAGATCTATTTCTTGATGGAATGGTATCGGCGGAGATGTTTTTGGGATGTTCCGGAGAATTTTAGAGAAAGGTCTTGACGAGTCGTGTCACTACCAGTGGAGCGAACTTTGTGAGGTCTTGGGTTTTATGAGAAAGCCGTAACGTCCGCGGCAGGGTACATAATGCCC
>Ga0164318_10007220_pt1 | contig 10768 bp, 8 predicted proteins | sample GuaBasSedimGuay9_FD_113734 | JGI IMG/M metagenome (GOLD analysis project Ga0164318, IMG submission 113734) | Subseafloor sediment microbial communities from Guaymas Basin, Gulf of California, Mexico - Guay9, Core 4571-4, 0-3 cm | ecosystem: Environmental > Aquatic > Marine > Hydrothermal vents >...
CCGCCTTGCATCTTCGGCAAACTCAACGCTTGCAGGATTTAGGTTTTATGATTGGACAATTTTGCTCACTTTGTTTCAGGCCGAAGTTGTAATTAGGTACTAAATATCTATAGTCCGCCTGTCTGCGTGCAACGCACAGGCAGGCCAAAGGCGTACCGCAACTTTAGGCATTTTTTGCTCATCTATTGTATTATTCCGAATTTACCAAGAAAAAAATGGGATTTTCTAATACTATCCAGTTAGGATTTTTCAACTCACATCAGGATACCGATTTTTCAACTTAAAAATGGACTTTCTTTGATGTTTCGACGATACTCTCGATACTTCTCACAAAAACACGGCAGAAACGAAGATCATGACCAGGAACTTATGGAGATGTCCTGACATTGTGACACAGGGCAACTGCACCAAATTTTTAGATCCTTAAAAATCAAACAGTTACGTGATACATAAAGCAGCTTGTCAACGTTTATTTTTAAAGCAGTGTATAACCTATTGATTTATATAGAATCAAAAATCATGCTGAGTTTTGATGCAATCGCCCTGATTGTGACAAAAAATATCTTGACAAACAAGATCTCATATAGCATATATTTTTTTATATTAATATTTCATATTATTTTCTTTAACAGATGGATAAGTTTTAATGAAGCGTAATTATTCAGGCATATTTTATTTTTACTACCGGTATTATTTTTATAAGATTCGGTCTGCCTGGTATGCGCTGATACCATAAACTAAAGCGGCAATGCGCTATAAGCCATGGGTAGACCTCAAACTCCCACGGCTTTTTTTATTTTAAAGAGCTGTGGAGAAGATAGACTTCACGGCTTTTTTTCTTTGCAGAAAGGGACAAATTATGACTATCTTAGGCAAGAAGATCCGTTTGGAACGGATAATAAACAGGAATACAGGTAAAACAGTAATTGTACCTATGGATCACGGCATATCAGTTGGACCTATTGATGGCTTAATTAACATGAAAGAAGCCATAAATAAGGTTGCCGAAGGTGGAGCTAATTCCGTCGTGGTTCACAAAGGAATCGTACTGGAAGGACATCGGGGCGAGGGTAATGATGTTGGTTTAATCATTCATATGTCTGCATCTACATCCCTTTCTATCTATCCAAACACAAAAACCCTTGTATGCTCTGTTGAAGAGGCGATTAAACTCGGTGCAGACGCGGTATCTATTCATGTGAATCTGGGAGACAGTAATGAAAAAGAGATGCTGAATGATTTTGGAAAGGTGAGTCATGAAGCACGAAACTGGGGATTGCCGGTTCTTGCAATGATTTACCCTCGGGGCGAAAAAATTAAAGATGAATATGATGTAAAATTTGTTAAACATGCAGCCCGTGTCGGGAATGAAATGGGTGCGGATATCGTCAAGGTTTCATACACAGGTTCGGCAGAAACTTTTAAAGAGGTTGTATCCGGATGCCAAATTCCGGTTGTGATTGCAGGAGGTGCCAAAATGGATTCCGACAGGGAAATACTTGAGATGGTCAAAGGTTCGATTGAAGCGGGCGGTTCAGGGGTTTCCATAGGACGCAACGTATTTCAGCACAAGGATCCCAAGCGGATGGTTCAGGCTATTTCAGGCATTGTACATGAAGGCATGAGCGTGGAAGATGGATTAAAACTTTTGGCGTAAATTCGGCAAAAACTCTCTTGCTTCCTGCCGCTCTCTGCTTGTATAGACCATGGATGCTGCTGTGAAACGCGCGGATTGAAAAATAAGGGATACCCAAAAATTAATCGAGGAGTAATAAAACCATGAGAAAAATCTGGGTAAAGGTGGATCCTTGGAATCATGATATCGTAACAACAGCTCTTGAAGGAGGTGTGGACGGCCTGCTGGTTCCAAAGGGTTTTTCAGGAAAAGTAAAAGAGCTTGGGAAAATTCAGACTATTGCCGAGGACGGAGATCTAATTCTTGGAGAGGATGTTATTTCATTTACCATAACAAGCGGCGAAGATGAGGATGAAATAGTAAAACTGAGCCAAAACAAAAAGGTAATTCTTCAGTGCAGTGACTGGACTATTATACCTCTTGAAAATCTTATTGCAAAAAAAGCAGATGTTATAGCTCAGGTAAACAATTTAGAAGAAGCTCAAACAGCTTTCGGTATTCTGGAAAAAGGGGTTAATCATATTTTGTACCAGCCGGCCGATGCAATAGAATTGAAAAAAGCTCTTTCTATCCTTACTTCAATTGAAGATAAAACACCTTTAACAGAAATCGAGATTAAAGAGGTTCGTCCTGTTGGAATGGGTGACAGAGTCTGTATTGATACCTGTACTTCAATGAATCTCGGTGAGGGAATCCTTGTAGGAAACAGCAGCAGCACTCTTTTTCTTGTTCATTCTGAAAGTATTTCAAATCCGTATGTTGCGCCCAGGCCGTTTCGTGTCAATGCAGGGCCGGTTCATGCTTATACAAGAGTTCCGGGCGGAAAGACAAAATATCTTTCTGAGCTGGCTGCCGGAGACCAGGTGCTTATTGTTGATTTTCGTGGAAATACAAAGGTGGGTACTGTCGGGCGCCTGAAAATTGAAAAAAGGCCATTGATGCTTGTGACAGCGGTTATCGGTGAAAAAGAGGTGTCAACCATTTTGCAAAATGCAGAAACAGTTCGCCTGACGGATCCTGACGGCGGGCCTGCTTCCGTTGTGAATCTGGCGGCAGGTGATAAAGTCCTTGCAGCAGTTGAGGGATACGCCAGGCATTTTGGCCACAAGATAGAAGAATCTATAATAGAAAAATAACTTAAGTATATTTTGATACAATATGGAAAAATCAGATCCGAAAAATTTAAAAGCAGATACTTCTTATGCAAATATCGATATACTGCGAAACTCTATAGACGAAATTGATGAAAAGATTGTCAGCCTGTTCAATAAAAGGCTCATGGTTGCAAAGGAAATCGGGGAGCTTAAGGAACTGAACAATGATCAGGTTCAAGACATTGAGCGTGAAAACAGTCTCTTAAAGGGACTTGAAAAACTCAACAAGGGTCCTTTAAAAAATTCTACGCTGAACCATATTTACAAAGAAATCATTGCAGCATCACGTGAAATTCAAAGTCCTCAGCTCGTAGCCTACCTCGGGCCTGAGGCGACTTTTACAAATATTGCGGCAATAAAGCATTTTGGGCATTCCGTTACCTTTGTACCCCGGCCAAGTATTCGGGATGTATTTTTGGAGGTAGAAAAAGGGGTTGTCAATTACGGCGTTGTTCCTGTTGAAAATTCGATTGAAGGAGCGGTCAATCATACCCTTGATCTGTTTTTTGAATCCGATTTAAAAATCTGTGCGGAAATATTTTATACAATTTCACATGATCTGTTAGCAACAACCGGTTCGTTGGAAGATATAAAGGTGATCTATTCCCACCCTCATGCATTCGCCCAGTGTCGCAGATGGCTCAGAAGGCATCTGCCTTCAGCAGAATTGTCGGAATGCAGCAGTACCGCCCATGCTGCCAGAAAGGCATCAAAAGAATCCGGTTCTGCTGCAATTGCCGGCACTGAAGCAGCACATCTTTACAACCTGCAGATTGTATCGTCCGGAATCGAAGACTTTTCAAGAAATATCACAAGATTTTTGGTAATCGGTCATGATGAGGCAAAAATGACCGGAAATGACAAGACATCGGTAATGTTTGTTACAACACATGTTCCAGGTGCTCTGTACAAAGTATTGAAACCGGTTGCCGATGCTGAAATAAATATGGCAAAACTGGAATCACGTCCCACAAAATATGAAAACTGGAGCTATTTTTTATTTGCCGATCTTGAGGGACATATTGAAGATTCCAAAATGAGAAGGGCCATAGATGAAATGAAATCGCTGACCCTTTACCTGAAAATCCTTGGTTCATATCCAAAAGCACAAAATATTGACTAAAGAACGGGGACGAAATAACTTTCCCAACCATAAAATGTCAAAAAATACAAAAATTTTCTGATGCTCGCAGAGGCAGCCTGCGCTCTTTTGTAAACGGTTTTATTCTTGACAAACTGCACGAATAGTCGAGCGATATAATGATTAAGTTAATACCCCAAAAAGTTATAAATAGTGATGTCATAGTACCAGGGTCAAAAAGTTATACCCACAGAATATTAATTGCCGCTGCATTGTCTGATGGGATATGCTCGATACAGAATAGTCTTAAGAGTGAAGATACTCTTCTTACTCTGAATGCCTTAAGACATCTGGGTGTAAAAATAGATGAAAACAGTGACAGATTAATTGTACATGGAAGCCGGGGCGTACTGAAATCTGTCAGCGATCCTGTATTTCTCGGAAATTCAGGAACTTCTATGCGTTTATTGACGGCGGTAGCATCAATTGGCAATGGCATGTACATATTGACAGGAACAAAACGTATGCAAGAACGCCCCATACAGGATCTTGTTGACGGGTTGCAGCAGATAGGCGTTTTTGCGCGCCCTGTTAACAGCAATGGCTGCCCTCCTGTTAGAGTAAAAGGAGGAAAAATCAAAGGAGGAAAGATCGCATTAAAGTGCGGCAGAAGCAGCCAGTACCTTTCAGCGCTGCTCCTTATCGCACCATATACCGAAGAAGGACTTGATATAACGGTTATCGAAGGTCCTGTGTCAAGACCTTACCTGGATATGACAGTCGATGTTATGGGAAATCTGGGTGTTGTTGTTGATAGAGATCAATACCACAATTTTAAGATCAAAGGTGGACAGATATACCGTTCCGGATCATATCTGGTTGAGCCGGACTGTTCACAAGCCGGATACTTCTGGGCTGCGGCGGCCATAACAGGGGCAGAAATAAAAGTTAAAGGGACCAGTAAAAGTTCGCATCAAGGAGATGTGCGTTTTACAGAAGTCCTTGAAACAATGGGGTGCAAGATTCTGACGGAAAATGACGGGATTAAAGTAGCCGGCGGTTCTCTTTCGGCAATAGAAGTCGATATGGCTGATATGCCTGATATGGTTCCGACTCTGGCAGTGGTTGCGGCCTTTGCAAAAGGAACAACTCTTATAAAGAATGTTGCGCACTTAAAGGCAAAAGAGAGTGATCGTTTAGGTTCCGTAGTCAATGAACTTTTAAAAATGGGAATTAAAGCGAGCTGCAATGATACGGGTATGATAATCGAGGGGGGCAATCCTCGCGGAGCTGAGATTGATACATACGGAGATCATCGAATTGCCATGAGTTTTGCCCTTGCCGGTCTCAAGATTCCGGGTATCGTAATCAGAGACGAAAAATGTGTTGAAAAGTCCTTTCCGAATTTCTGGGAAGTTTTTACAGGGTTGTATGGAAAATGAATTAAGTAATGAGTGGTGATTGATGCGGACTTCTTAAAACAAATTCTCAATACTCAAAACCAGAAACGCTATCGGCTGAAATGTTCAGTTGCTTGGGGCTTTCTGAAAAGTCAATCACTAAAAACCAGATCATAGAGTATAACATATAAAAGGATTTAACATTGCCGGGAAACAGTTTCGGAAAATTGTTTAAAATTACTACCTGGGGGGAGTCCCACGGGAAAGGACTTGGTGTCGTAATAGACGGATGTCCTCCTGGAATACCCCTTACTGAAAATATTGTTCAGTCCATGTTAGACAGAAGGAGGCCTGGTGTGTCGATTTCAAGCACCAGCCGGAAGGAAGCGGATAAGGCGATTATAATGTCGGGTGTTTTTGAAGAAGTAACAACCGGAACCCCCATCATGATTAGGGTTGATAATAAGGATGCAAAATCAGAGGCTTATGAACCTTTTAAAGATATATTCCGGCCTGGCCATGGAGATCTGACATATCTTGCGAAGTATAAAATACGTGACTGGCGCGGCGGTGGACGTTCATCCGCCAGAGAAACAGTGGCAAGAGTGGCTGCAGGTGCTGTTGCAAAAGCCATTTGTGAAAAAGAGAATATTACGATATTAGCTTATACTTCTGAGCTCGGAGGAATCAAGGCTGGCAGCCGTGATTTAAGCAAAATAAACAATAATATGTTTTTTTGCCCTGATTTGGATGCCGCAAAAAAAATGGAAAATCGCGTTGCCGATGTCAGAAAAAGAGGAGATTCAGCCGGAGGAATTGTTGAGGTTTTAGCCAGAGGAGTTCCAAAAGGTCTGGGCGATCCTGTTTTTGACAAACTTGATGCCGATCTGGCAAAGGCGCTTATGAGTATTGGAGCGGTTAAAGGGGTAGAGATCGGAGCGGGATTCAGTGCTTCTGAAAAACTTGGATCGGAAAACAATGATCCGATAACTTCTCAGGGTTTTCTCACAAACAATGCGGGAGGCATCCTTGCTGGAATTTCCAATGGAGATGATATTCTGGTTCGAGCCGCTGTAAAACCGATTCCTTCCATTATGATTGAACAAAATACAATTGACCGGTTTGGAGACCAAAGGACAATTTCTATAAAAGGCCGCCATGATATTTCAGCGATTCCACGCATCAATGTTGTATGTGAGGCAATGGTGAGTATTGTTGTGGCCGATCATCTGCTGAGACAAAGGGCGATTCAGCCATAGACGAAAATCTAACTCTAAAATTTCGTGCAAATTTTTTGTCCGGCATCAAAATTGAGGTGAATATTATCGAAAAGATTACAACTGTAAAAGAGATGCAAAGGCACAGTGATCAATTACGGTATCAGGGCAGATCCATTGCCCTGGTACCGACGATGGGTTTTCTCCATGAAGGTCACCTCTCTCTTATTAGAAAAGGACGCACTCTTTGTGATGATCTGGTTGTAAGCATTTTTATCAACCCGACCCAATTTGGGCCTGGTGAAGATTTGGAAGCTTATCCAAGGGATCTTTCAAGAGATATTTATCTTTTAAAAAAAGAGTACGTTGATGTTCTTTTTCTTCCGGATGCTGAAGAGCTTTATACCGAAGGATTTCAAACATATGTAGAGCTTGAAAAACTTCCAAAGCATCTTTGCGGGTTATCCAGGCCGACCCATTTTAAAGGTGTTTCGACAGTTGTGACCAAGCTCTTTAATGCAGTTAAACCTCATTTTGCTATTTTCGGCCAAAAAGACTATCAGCAGTTGATTATAATAAAACGAATGGTTATTGATTTAAACTTCGATACTGAAATCATAGGATTTCCAATAGTAAGAGAAACAGACGGACTTGCCCTTAGTTCTCGCAATGCTCATCTTACAGATGAGCAAAGACCCGCGGCCCTGACACTTTTTAAATCACTTAAAAAAGCTGAAGAACTTGTCGAAAACGGTATTAATGATCCTGCAACTATTATTGATGCTGCATCAAACCTTATCTTGTCTTATCCTGAAACCAGTATCGATTATATAAAAATTTGCGACACCAAAACCCTTGAGGAAATGGTTATAATCGACAGGGAGGCTTTAATGGCGATAGCCGTAAAGGTAGGGAAAACCCGTCTGATTGACAATATGATGCTGCATCCGTTATCAGAGCCTGTCTGAACATCTCAGAAAAACATAATAGGAGTGGGGATTCAGTCCATGAAAGGGCTAAGGCCGGTCTCTAAAATCCCTGCGCTCTGCGAGAGAGGGAGCATTCACGGTTGCACACCAGTTAGCAAGCCTGGCTGAGTAGCAGGCAGCTCTTCGGCAAATGCGGCAATTGCAGAACTTAGGTCCAAATATAAAATTTAAAGGAGAATATTATGAGTAGCGAACGTTTCTTTTTTACTTCTGAATCTGTTACTGAAGGCCACCCCGACAAGGTTGCTGATGCCATTTCAGATTCCATTCTTGACGCAATTATTCAAAAGGACAAAAATTGCCGGGTTGCCTGCGAAACTCTTGTGACAACAGGTCTTGCTTTTATAGCCGGAGAAATTACAACCGACTGTTATGTTGATATGCCGGAGGTTGTCCGTAATACGATACAGGAAATAGGATACTGTTCATCCCAGATGGGCTTCGATTATCAGACCTGTTCGGTAATCACCAGTATTGACCACCAGTCACCCGATATAGCCCAGGGGGTAAATATAGGCGAAGGCCTTTTTAAGGAGCAGGGCGCCGGGGATCAGGGTCTTATGTTTGGATTTGCTTCGGATGAAACGCCGGAGATGATGCCGATGCCTATCCTTTTTGCCCATAAGTTGTGCAAACGACTTACCAAAGTTCGAAAAAACGGTTCCCTTGATTTTTTGAGACCTGACGGGAAAACACAAGTGACGATCGAATATGAAAACGGCAGCCCACTACGTGTTGATACTGTTATCATTGCTGCACAACATAAACCGGATGTCAGCTACGGGGATTTAAGAGAGGCGATTATTGAAGAAGTGATAAGGAAAGTGATTCCAAAAGATATGACCGACGGTGATACCCGTTATCTTATCAATGCTACCGGCAAGTTTGTTATCGGGGGACCCATGGGAGACTGCGGCCTTACAGGCAGAAAGATTATCGTTGATACTTATGGGGGCCAGGGTAGCCATGGCGGCGGATGCTTTTCCGGCAAAGATCCTTCAAAAGTTGATCGGAGCGCTTCATATATGGCAAGATATATCGCGAAAAACATTGTCGCCGCAGGTCTTGCGAAAAAATGCGAAGTACAGTTAGCCTATGCAATAGGAGTGGCTGACCCCGTATCGGTTATGGTTGATCTTCTGGGTACCGGTGTTGTACCCAAGTTCAGGGTCAGAGAGATCGTAAAAGAAGTTTTTGATTTAAGACCCGCTGCCATTATCGAATATCTCGACCTTTTGAGGCCCATTTATCGAAAAACTGCAGCATATGGACATTTTGGACGGAATGACCCTGATTTTAGCTGGGAAAAAACAGATATGGCCGAATTGTTCAGAGAAAAGGCAGGACTCTGATTTAAGAGTTCATAGATAGTTCCGTTCCCAGGAAGAGCCAGGGAACGATGTTTGAAATTAATGATTCGCTGCTGTTAAGGAACTGTTATGAATTACACCCGCGATCATGCAAGGAGAATAAAATGGTTTCCTCAAAAACAAAAGAAAACAGACAAGATATTTCTGAACTCGATCTTTCACTTCCTTTTAAAGTCGCAGATATTTCACTTGCGGATTTCGGCATTATTGAAATGAGACTGTCTGAAAAGGAAATGCCCGGTTTGATGGCTGTAAGAGAAAAATATGGTCATCAAAAACCGCTTAAGGGGATGAAAGTCACAGGAAGCCTTCATATGACCATTCAGACAGCTATGCTCATAGAGACTCTCAAAGAACTTGGTGCCGATATTCGGTGGGCAAGCTGTAATATCTTTTCAACTCAGGATCATGCGGCGGCTGCAATTGCTAAATCAGGCTCGGCAGCCGTTTTTGCGTGGAAAGGGGAAACAGTTGAAGAGTTCTGGTGGTGTACGGAACAGGCTCTAATATGGCCTGATGGCAGCGGTCCTGACCTTATTGTAGATGATGGCGGTGATGCAACGCTTTATGTTCATCAGGGTGTAATGATTGAAAAAGATCCATCATTGCTGGATAAAAAATATGACAGTAAGGATATGGAGTGCCTCATAGAACGGCTGAAAGCGGGATATGCGCGCAATCCGAATTTATGGACGGCAATTGCTTCAAAAATACGGGGTGTTTCCGAAGAAACAACTACCGGTGTTCACAGACTTTATCACTTGGCAAAAAATGGTGAATTGCTTTTTCCTGCATTTAATGTGAACGATTCCGTGACAAAATCAAAGTTCGACAACCTTTATGGGTGCCGTGAATCTCTTGCCGATGGAATTAAGCGGGCAACCGATCTTATGATTGCCGGCAAAATAGTTGTAATATGCGGATATGGTGATGTGGGCAAAGGTTGTGCCCAATCCATGCGAGGGTTCGGAGCACGCGTTATAATTACTGAGATAGATCCTATCTGCGCTCTTCAAGCTTCAATGGAAGGATATGAAGTCATGACAATGGAAGAGGCCTCTGCAAAAGGAGATATATTTGTAACTGCTACCGGATGCATCGATGTAATCACCGGCGAACATATGGAAAATATGAAAAATGAAGCAATTATCTGCAATATCGGCCATTTTGACAGCGAAATCCAGACCAGTTATCTGATAAATAACCCAGGTTGCAAGAAGGAGCAGATTAAACCGCAGGTGGATAAATGGACGCTTAACTCTGGAAACTCCGTTATATTGTTAGCTGAAGGACGGCTGGTCAATCTTGGCTGTGCTACGGGACATCCCAGTTTTGTCATGAGCAACAGCTTTACCAATCAGTGTCTTGCCCAGATAGAGCTGGCCACCAGGTCTTTTGAAAAGAAGGTATATACGTTGCCAAAAATTCTTGATGAGGAAGTAGCGCGACTTCATTTGAGCAGTCTGGGTGTAAAATTGACTAAACTCAGCCAGAAGCAGGCGGATTATCTTGGAGTATCTGCAGATGGCCCGTTCAAACCGGATTACTATCGGTATTAGGTGTGAGGTTTAAGATTTATGCTAAATCTGGTCGATATAAAAACTGTTAGAATCTAATACCTGACAGTCAACCGCTAATATCTGATGCCATAAGTTCATAGCATAGGGATTTCCATTTTTTTCTTAGTAAGTTCACATGATACAAAGGATAAACAAGAAGTGCCTAAAATGCCTAAAGTTGCGGTACGCCTTTGATTGTTTAATAAAAAATTAAGGCTCATAGCAGCGGTTACCACGATAAACTTACTTGCATAAATATCTATAAATAACTTGACTGTCACTCCTGTTTATGGAATTCTTCAGGAAGGAGGCAGTCATGATTACAGTTTCCATCACCAAAGAACAGCGAAAAGAACTTGAGC
>Ga0164318_10007221_pt1 | contig 10768 bp, 13 predicted proteins | sample GuaBasSedimGuay9_FD_113734 | JGI IMG/M metagenome (GOLD analysis project Ga0164318, IMG submission 113734) | Subseafloor sediment microbial communities from Guaymas Basin, Gulf of California, Mexico - Guay9, Core 4571-4, 0-3 cm | ecosystem: Environmental > Aquatic > Marine > Hydrothermal vents...
AAACTCATCACAAAAAATTTAATTTATAAAAAAAGGTTCGCGTAAGTTTGCATAGTTCGTATAAGTTCGCGATTGCAAGTTCGCGATTAAGTAAGAGATTAAACGTGAACAAATCACTAACTCAACAAACTCATCGCAAAAGATATAATTTATAAAAAAGGTTCGCGTAAGTTTGCATAGTTCGTGTAAGTTCGCGATTGCAAGTTCGCGATTGTATCTGCACTGAATAATCTATGAAAAAGACAACTTTTATTTTACTTGTCATATTAGTCATCATAATAAATAGTGCTATTACAGAGTATTTGATTGAGAAAAGTAGCAATAAAGAGATGCAGATTCCTGCTCAACTTGTTCAGGATGTAGCACAAGATGAATTTTCTCATCAAGATAGCAATGCTATCAACTATTATCCTCATAAGCAAACAATCCAATCAACAGATATTTTTACTAGAGATAATAGCATTACAAAAGCCGTAAGAAATGTTGCACCTTCTGTTGTAAGTATAAATGTAGTTAAAACTGAGATAGTAACAAGCTATGATTTCTTTGGTCCCAGAAGTTTTTTCTTTGATTTTTTCCCGCGTCAGTATAGACAAAAAGTAAAAAGTATTGGTTCTGGTGTGATTATTGATAAGGATGGCTATATCATTACAAATGCCCATGTAGTAAAGAATGCCACAGAGATAAAGGTGATTCTTCCTGATAGCAGAGAGTTTGAAGGAAAGATTATTGGCATTGATGATTTGAATGATATTGCAGTATTGAAAATTGATGGAAAAAGTTTGCCTTATGCCACATTAGGTAATTCTGATGACTTAATTATTGGTGAATGGGCAATTGCTTTTGGTAATCCATTTGCTTTCTTGATAAAAAATGCAGAACCAAGTGTAACTCTCGGTGTAATCTCTGCTGTTAATCGTAATTTCCAGATGAGTGATCAAGGCAAAATTTATAAAAAAATGATTCAAACGGATGCGGCAATAAATCCAGGAAATAGCGGTGGACCACTTACAAATATAAATGGCGAACTCATTGGCATCAATACTTTTATCTTTACGCAAAGTGGAGGAAGTGAAGGCATTGGCTTTGCTATTCCAATCAAGCGGGTAAAAAAAATCGCAAATGAATTGTCTACTTATGGCAAAATTAGGTCCGTCTGGTTCGGATTTAAAGTGCAAGACATTTCAAAAATATTAGCTATAAATTTACATCTTAAATCTACAAATGGAGTGCTTGTATCTTATGTAGAAAAATCAAGCCCAGCACAAGAAGCTGGACTGAAAAAAGGCGATGTAATTATAAAAATAAATGATATTGATATCAAATCCACTGATGATGCTGAAATGGCTGTCTCTGATATTAGTGTAAATGAAACTATTAAAATTGTAATCTTACGACATAACAAACAAAAAACCATATACTTAACAACTAAAGAACACTTTTAAAATTTCAAAATCCTAATTTCAAGTTTCTAAATCTAAATTATAAAAAGCCAATCTTATATTTTCCTTAAAATGGTTAAAATGGGCTTATTGAGTTCTATTACACACAATTGAAGTTATGGGCTAACTCACTATCTCTTGTATGATTAGCCCACAGTTTTAATCGTGGGTTCACCCTGTTAGATATTTAGATTGAGACACTGTTTTTTTGTTAAATTTTAATTATCTAACTGGGCAAAATGTAAAAAGAACCTAATCTTAACACCTTCAGATTTTTTAGATTTGGCTCTTTGATTGTATTAAAAAATATTCGCTATTCATTCGTGGCTAAAGAATCTAATGTTTGATATCTTTTTGTGTTTTTTCGTGTAATTTTGTGGCTTAATACTATTTCCTTAAATCTCGTAATGTTTTGAGATTTATTTTATCCATCTTTCCATTTTCACCTTTTGGCGTTTCTAAAACCATTGGGATATTATAAAATCTTTTGTCATTAATCAATGCTCTAAAGCCCTCTAATCCGATATATCCTGCTCCAATATGAAAATGTCTATCTTTTCTAGAACCAAGCTCATATTTAGAATCATTAAGATGAAAAAGATGAATATGGTCAAGACCTATGATTTTATCAAATTGGTTCATTACTTGCTGGTATTTTCCAGTAGTAGTAATATCATACCCAGCCGCAAAAGTATGACAGGTATCATAACAAATGCCAAACCGCTCCTTATATTTCATTATATCCAATATATCTCTTAATTGTTCAAAACGATAGCCAAGATTGGTTCCCTGTCCAGCAGTTGTTTCTAATAAAATTTTAACTTTTGTTTCTGCCATTTCTTCAATGATACGATTAAGATTTTGTGCAATCTTATTTATTCCCCATCTTTCACCAATTCCAAGATGAGACCCAGGATGTATTACCAAGTAATGCAATTTTAATTGTTCACAGCGATTTATTTCATCCTTCATTGCAGATATTGATTTTTTTTCAATATCAGTTTTAGGACTGCATAGATTTATAAGATAAGCATTATGCGCATTAACGGAAAATGGCTGATGTTTTTCTCTTTCTATTTGGAATTTTTCCAGTTCTTGATATGTAAATGGCTTAGAAAACCAACGGTTATTATTCTTCACGAAAATCTGAATAGAATTTGCACCAAGCTCTTTTGCTCTTGCAAAGCATTTATAAACTCCACCTGATATTGATATATGTGCACCTAAATTCATAATAACTCCTTTTATATTTTAATATTCACATTACAGATAAGATTTTATAGCCAAATAGAATGATTTTTAACACATTTAGGGATTTTTATAACGAACTCATTTTTTTATTGACAGCATGTTTATTACTTTATGTTTCTTATCCAAATTATAGAGGAGGCATATTGATATGCAAAAAAATTCAATAGCACCAGATGGTAGAGAGTTTGTTCTTCCTACAAAGGAAGAGAGTATATTGGAAAAAGAAAAAATCAATCAAATCACAGAACAGCAAAGAAAGTTGGGTAGAAAAATCGTTGCAGTCCAGGGATTAGGTTTTGTTGGTTGTGTAATGGCTGTTGTAATAGCCGATGCAGAAGATAAACATGGGAATCCAATATATTTTGTGCATGGACATCAAAGAGCTTCTGTTCGTTCATATTGGAAGGTTCCAGTTATTAATACAGGCGAACCTCCTGTAAGATCATCTGACAAAGAAGTGCCAGAATTATTCACTCGTTGTATTAAAGAAAAGAAGAATTTCAGAGCAACTTGGCATAATTATGCTTATGAACTCGCAGACATTGTTGTTGTAGATATTCAATTAGACGCTACCAAGCCTTATTTTGGCGAAGCAGAAAAGGGATATTGTGACCTTTCGGCTTTCAGAGATGGAATGAGAAATTTGGGCAGATTTATTAGACCTGACTGCTTAATTTTAGTAGAAACTACTGTGCCCCCTGGAACTTGCGAAAGAGTAGTTAAACCGATTATTGAAGAGGAATTTACGAAAAGAGGTATTGATATTAAGAAAAATCCTCCTCTTATAGCGCATTCCTATGAAAGAGTAATGCCAGGTGCTAATTATGTCCGATCAATCCGCAATTTCTGGCGTGTGTATTCAGGAATAAATGAGAAAAGTAAAACATTAGCAAAAGAATTTCTAACAGATATATTAGATGTTGAGAATTATCCATTAACAGAGCTTGAAAATACAAATGCTTCCGAGCTTGCTAAAGTAATGGAAAATTCATATCGTGCAACCAATATTGCACTGACTTTAGAATGGGCAAAATTTGCTGAAAAAATCGGCGTGAACATATTCAAAGTCAGAGAAGCAATTAGAAAGCGAAAAGGTACTCATGACAATATGTTGAGACCAAGTTTGGGTGTAGGTGGCTATTGTCTGACTAAAGATCCTGTTCTTGCTAACTGGTCAATGAAAGCAATTTTTGATATAGATGACACCTTGGATGTTGCAATTAGATCTGTTAATATCAATGATACTATGCCCTTGCATACAATTGAACTGATAAAATCCGAGTATCCAGAATTAGAAGATGTAAAAATTGCAGTATTAGGCATATCTTATTTGGAAGATCTCGGCGATACGAGACATTCGCCTTCTTATACTTTAGTGCGTATATTGAACGAGCAATGGGCAATAGTTAAGGCTCATGACCCTTATGTGCTATACTGGAAAGAAATGGAAAATGTAAAAGTACATAAAAAATTAAAGCCAACTGTACATAATGCAGATGTGATTGTATTTGCTGTTGGCCATACTGAATATAAAAATATTGAACCAGAAGACCTAATAAATATGTGTGAAACAAAGCCATTGATAATTGATTGCTCAAATTTTATAAGTGATGAAAAAATAAAAAAATATCTTGAACTTGGTTGTAAAGTAAAATGCGTTGGTAAAGGGCATATCAATTCATTAGTGGCGTAAATGCATAGTGCGTAAGACCATAATAACTATGCGCATCATCGTTCTCAAAACAGGACTTGGCTTAAAATGACAAACTCATTGAGCTGAGTCCTGTTTATGTTTGTGAGTTTGGGATAAAAAACTTTTCTCTCTGCGAATTAATCCAATCCCAAACATTCAACCTGCCAAACTTATTCTTTGCTGAAAATAATATTATCTCATCTTCTTTAATTGAAAATTCTTTAACAAAATATTGCACTCTTTTTCTATACTGTGATTTATTTATTTTATCACATTTTGTACCAACTAATATAAATTCTCGTCCAAGAAATTTTAACCACTGCACAAGCTCATAATCCTTTATATCAACTTTATGTCTAACATCAATTATAACAACTATGCCTACCAGATTTTCTCGCTTTGTAATATAATTTTCAATCAATTTTTTCCATTTATTTAGCATTATTTGTGGCACTTTAGCAAATCCATAACCAGGTAGGTCTGTAAAATAGATATTATATTCTTTATCGTATTCGTCTCTGTATATTATATTAAATAAGTTTATCTTTCTTGTTTTGCCAGGTTGTTTGCTTATTCTGGCTATATCTTTACGATTAAGCAGTACATTTATTATTGATGATTTACCAACATTTGACCTCCCAACAAAAGTAATTTCAGAAATATTTGCTGATGGAAAATCATTAATATTCATACAACTCTTTATATATTGTGCATTAAGAATTTTCATTATAACAGACAGAGTATTTATCTGACTCCCAAACCTCTATTTCATAAACTTTGTTATTATCATTATTGATTGCTTTACTCAATTCGTCAAATATGACTTTACATATATTTTCTGATGTTGGATTGATTTTGTTAAATAACAAGTTTTCATTAAGATAAGTGTGGTCAAATTTTTTTAGAATATTATTTAGTATTGAGTTTGCGTCTTTAAAATCAATTGCCATTCCAATATTATTCAATTTCTTACAAGATACAGTCAAACGAACTTTCCAATTATGTCCATGTAAATTTGCACAATTTCCTTGATAATCATTTAATTTATGAGCTCCACTGAAATGCCCCCATACATTTATCTTATACATTTGACTTTATTCCTCCATTCAGTCAACTTGCTAATTGAAAAGATAATCTGTTAGATTAGCATATATATGTCAAAATTATTTTGTTTGACTATGAAATCTTATAACCCAGCTTTTTGTATATGAATTGCATATTAGCTAATCAATGAATAAATAAATTTTTACATTAGCATTTTCCAACATAGAATTAGGAGATGAAATGTTCACCAAAGTTATATCTTTCACTTTAATGGGAATAGATGCAGTGCCTATAAGTGTAGAAGTAGATGTTAAGGAAAGCTCTGCTAATTTTGTTTCCATAGTTGGTCTTCCAACCAGTTCTGTAAAAGAGAGCAAAGACCGAGTGATTGCAGCTATCAGAAATAGTGGATTTATTTTTAAGTCCAAAGCTTATACTATAAATCTTGCACCTGCTGACATGAAAAAAGAGGGTGTGGCATTAGATTTGCCAATTGCAGTGGGAATGTTATGTTCATTACGAGAAATTTTTACACATTCTTCTGAGGATCCATCAATTTTAGAGAAAATAGGAATTGTCGGTGAAGTGTCTCTAAATGGAGAGGTCAAGTCAATAAAAGGCATTTTGCCAATTGCTATATCAGCCAAGAAAGCAGGTTTAGAAGGATTAATCGTTCCGCATAAAAATGCAAAAGAAGCTGGTATTGTATCTGGTATCAAAATTTTGCCAGTAAAAACATTGTCAGAATGCACAGATTTCTTACAAAATAGAGTTCATATAAACCCTGTGAAAATAGATTTATTAGAACTCTATCACACATCTTATACTGATTTAGTTGATATATATGATGTTAAGGGACAATATCAAGTAAAGCGTGCTTTAGAAGTAGCTGCTGCTGGTGGACATAATATTTTAATGATAGGTCCTCCTGGTGCAGGCAAGACAATGTTAGCAAAACGAATTCCAACAATCCTGCCAGAAATGACTCTTGAAGAGTCATTGGAAACGACAAAGATACATTCTGTATCTGGGAAATTACCATGCGGACAATCTTTAATTGTGAATCGTCCTTTCAGAAGTCCTCATCATACAATTAGTGATGTAGCATTAATTGGCGGTGGAAGCTACCCAAAACCAGGAGAAGTATCACTTGCTAATAATGGTGTTCTATTTTTGGATGAACTTCCAGAGTTTAAGAAATCCGTATTGGAAGTTATGAGACAGCCATTGGAAGATGGTGTAGTAACAATTGCTCGGGCAACAGAAACATTAACATTTCCTGCAAATTTTATGTTAGTTGCTTCAATGAATCCGTGCCCTTGCGGATATTATGGAACTAATATTCCAGGGCACACATGTACTTGCACTCCAAGTCAAGTGCAGCGATACATTTCAAAAATCTCAGGACCACTTTTAGATAGAATTGACATTCATATAGAAGTGCCATTTGTCAAATATAAGGAACTTTCATCCAAGCCAACCGGAGAAAAATCTGCTCAAATCAGGAACAGGGTCAACAAAGCACGAATGATACAAATTCAACGATTTAGCAAAGAAAAGCATATCTATTGTAATGCTAATATGGAATCAAAACATATCCGCACATATTGTCAGATAGATGAACAATGCAAGAGATTACTGGAAATTGCTATAACAAAATTGGGATTATCAGCAAGAGCATACGACAGAATTCTAAAGGTCTCGCGCACAATTGCCGATTTAGAGAAATCTCCTCATATCAGTCCACAGCATATTAGCGAGGCTATACAGTATCGCAGTTTAGATAGAAAATTTTGGGAGTAAAAATTACAATTGTTTTCTTGTTAGTCACGAAATTACACGAAAAAGCACAAAAAGTTGCGACGGTGTAAACACCGAGGCTGAGACAAATAAAGAACGCTAAAGCGTCCTTTGGTAAAAAATGAATATTTTAATTTGTGAATTCGTGGCTTTAAAATATTAGAACGTTTTTTTTGACTTAGCGCGTGGATTTATCCACTCGCAATGATTATTTTGCAAAAGCCCTGATTTTGTTAAATCATTTACAAATACAATCTATTTATCTATTCCAAGTTCTTCTTTAATAGTTTCTTCAAATTCATTAACAAAATCTGGTCTAAATCCAATATGTTTGCTAAGCACTTTACCTTCTTTACCAATGAAGTATGTAGTAGGAATAGATCTTATGTTGTATTGTTTAGCAACTTTATTATCTTCATCAATTAAAAGAGGATATGTCATTTTTGTTCCGATTTGCTCCATCTTTTCTTTAAATTCGGAGAGTTTTTCTGGTGAATCTCCACTTATACCAATAATTGTCAAGCCATTATCTTTATATTTATCATAGAAACTCTGGAAATATGGTATTTCCCGACGACAAGGCGGACACCAAGTAGCCCAGAAATCCATTATTACCATCCCAGAAATCTCACTCAAAGTGAATTCTTCACCGGATAATGATGTCAAAGTAAAATCATAAAGCTCGCTATCTAAAGATTTCTTCTGCCCTTCCATTTTAATCTGCTTTGGACTTTCAGGTTTCTTCTGCATTTCCTTTTCAATTTTACTTCTAATGTTACTTTGCGTATCTTCTTGCTTCTCAGTGTTCTTAGATAAAGTGACTACATTTTCATTTTGTGTATCTGTCTGTATTGAATCAGATCTTTCTTCTTTTTCTTGCAGAGTAACAGATTGCTTTTCTATCGTTTTATTAAGTTTCTTATCTGACTGCCCCTGATTTTTGGAATTGTCTGACTTGCTACAAGCAAATATAATAAGAGCTATGAATATGGATATTACTATTCGTTTCATTTTAAGCTTCTCCTCTGATTAGTTTATCGTTTATAAAGACATTATATTTTATAGGGCAAGTTTTTTTAAGCATTGCAGATACTCCACAATATCTATTTTCAGAGAGATCTATTGCTTTTAATATTTTATTTTGAGGTAAATCGTTGCCTGTAAAAATATAATTCACTCGTATTTCTGAAAACACCTTTGGATGCTCATTAGTCAAATCTGCTTCTGCATTTATGTAAAAATTGTAATCATTGACTTTCATCTTTTCCAATATAGAGACCACATCCATACCAGTACATCCTACAAGAGACGAGAGTAATAGTGGTTTCGGACTTGGTCCTCTATTCTTTCCTCCTACTTTCTCGTTAGCATCAATCATAAAATGATGTCCATTTAGTTCAACATCAAAAGTCATTTCTTTAAGCCATTCAATTTTTGTTTTCACTCATTCCTCCGGTCTTAAAATAGATAGTGTCAAATTTATCAATGAAATTACAGAAAACGTCTATCCGAAGACAGACGCTTCTATATGTTTAGGGAGTGGAATAGAATAATTTCCCAAATTTTATTTATAATTTTTTCAATAATCAGTTAGTTGTGTGTTAAAATTGTGCATGTTAATTTATTCCACCCCCTTAATAATGTTTTTTAATCATATCTAATATTTGCTGTTTAGGTGCAACTCCAATCATTGAATCAACCATCTTGCCATTTTTAAAGATTCCTAAAGTTGGAATGCTCATAATATTATATGTACCAGCAATTTTTGAATTCTCATCTACATTTAATTTTGCTATTTTATATGTTCCATCAGATTCTTCTGCAATTTTTTCTATTGTAGGTGCAATCATCATACAAGGTGCACACCATGCCGCCCAAAAATCTACTAATACAGGCACATCAGAGTTAATTACAGAATCAAAGTTATTCTCATCTAAATGTATAACATCCATTATTTTTTCCTTTCAGCAATTTACTTAATCTTTAATATCTTTTTGTGTTTTTTCGTGTAATTTTGTGGCTAATTAGATATTCATTTAATTCTTTTACAAGATTATCCTGCTCATCTTTAGAAAAGCCCTTTTCTTCCATCTGTTCTTGTAAAGAGCCCCATACAGGTTCCCCACACATTACACAAACAATACCATGTTCCGAAAGAAATTTCTGTGCATCACTATATTTGTCTAATATTTCCTCAATCCACATATCCTTGGTAATCATCTTAATTTCGTCCTTTAATATTTAATAATCTATCAATTTTGTCTTTTTGAAAACCAACGATTGGCCTATTATTTATCAATACTACAGGCACGCCTTGTTGTCCTGTCATTCTGACCATATCTCTTGCCGCATTCAAATTTCGTGAAACATCCAACTCCTTAAATCTAATATTATTCTGATGCAGGTAACTTTTTACTCTTCTACACCAAGGACAAGAAGGTGTACTAAATACGATGACTCGTTTTTGTTGATTATTTGCCATTATTTTCCCTTTCTGCTATAACTGTTTTACATGTCTCTAAATATAAATTCAGATAATCAAATAATAATTCTATTTTCTCTTTTGGAATTCTTTGTATTATATTTTGTTGAATCCTCAAATTTTCCTTGTCACTGTTTTCAACCGATTTGATACCATTCGGAGTTATCTTCACGAACCAATATCGCCTATCTTTGTGAGAATGATATTTTGTAACTAATTCCTTCCTTTTCAAATGATCAATTAAATGCGTTACTCTACCATTAGAGACATTTAACTTGATAGCCAATTTATTCATAGATATAGGACTTTTATATTCTCTTAATATGTGAAGCAATTTGCATTCTATTCTTCCTAAACCACTACATCTAATTAGCAACTCATTTTTTTTAGCAAATAGTGTACTGAATTCTTCTGCTATTACTACATATTTTTTTATATCCTCAGTCATTTATTTAACCCCATTAATCTTTTATGATGTATAGTATAATAAAAGGGATAATAAATGCAAATATTTTTTTTGTTAATAATCCTTTACAATCTCAATATAAACAATTAAGTAAATTTGACAAAACATTGTTTGTAATGATGTGTTGTAAAGTTTTATTGCTAAAATTTACTTAATTATAAACCCTTATCTCAAAAAAAATTATTTTAAGAGATTAGACGCCAACTTTATAAACTCATTGCGTTTAAACGAGCTTAGAATGTCGTTCTACAAAGCCATTTATATCGCTCCTACGGAGCTATGATTTGACACTGTAATTATTGCTATAATTATTTCATCCCTACGGGATTACAACAGATTTTTTTTCCTATTGGATTACAACAGATTTTTCTTTCCTACGAGATTGCAGAGGCAAAATTAATCAGAATATTCTGGAAAATATCTCATCCATACGGGATTTTTAGAACAAATTTTTTTCGCAGAAACTCGACTCGGGTTCTTTGAACTCGAGTCGGGTTTCACGATATTGTCTGAAAATGGCTAGTCCTGTATAAGTTGTATTCAATTTAAGATGCTTTATTTAATAAATCATTCACCACTAGTTCTGGGGG
>Ga0164318_10007226_pt1 | contig 10764 bp, 8 predicted proteins | sample GuaBasSedimGuay9_FD_113734 | JGI IMG/M metagenome (GOLD analysis project Ga0164318, IMG submission 113734) | Subseafloor sediment microbial communities from Guaymas Basin, Gulf of California, Mexico - Guay9, Core 4571-4, 0-3 cm | ecosystem: Environmental > Aquatic > Marine > Hydrothermal vents >...
CCACCAACACCAATATTATCCATAGAATCAATCTCTGGAGGATTTGGAGTTAAGGCAACTGTTGCAAATATTGGAACAGCAGATGCTGAAAATGTAGATTGGACAATGACTTTTAGCGGACCAGTATTCATTGGAAAGGAAAAGAGCGGGACAGTTACAGTTCCTGCTGGTGGAACAGTAACTATAAGCAGTGGTTTGATTTTGGGCATTGGTCCTGCAACAGTAACAGTTGATGTAGGTGGAGCAACTAAGACAGCAAGTGGCTTTGTCCTCGGACCATTGGTTTTGGGGATGAAATAATCCTCTTTCTTTTTTATTTATCTAGCATTAAGCAATTTTAGACAAAAATATTAAAAAGGAATGCCCTTTACCAACCCATGGCAAGATTTCCAGAGGCAGAAGCACGTCTACTTCACAAACTCATCTGTATGAAGTGTGGTGCTAGGAATGCACTCAAAGCAAAAAGATGCAGGAGATGCAAGTCAAAAGACTTACGCTTGAAGTCCAGAGGAAAGGAAGTATAATAATCTTATTCATTTCTTTCATTCTGCAGATTTTTCACATATCCAAGATATGTTCCATCTAAAAGATAAATTTTTAAATTTTCAACATCAATAAATTTTTTTAAGGGACCAAGAATTCCTTCCCTGTTTACTGCCGTTCCTCCGCATAATGGATTAAATGCAGGCATAACAATGACTTTTCTCTTCTTTCTTTTAATTTTATATTTTTTATAAATTCCCTCAGTAAATTCTCCCTCCAGCCAGCATGGCTTTGCTATAGGATATCCAAAGGAATCGGCAAGGCGTACGATAGGATGTGTATGTGCCATGATTACGACTTCACTTTCCATTACTTCCTTAGAAGGCCATGCATGTCCATGAGTGAAGCCAATTTTGTTTAAGGAAATTCCTTTTGGGCTGTACATAAAAACATTTTCTTGTTTGCTTCTCAAACCACCATCATGATTCCCTTTTATAATCCAAACATTAAAATCTTTAGCAAGCATGGAAAGGAAAAAGGCTACATCCTTCCTTTCTTTTCTCATAGCATCGCTATAGCCTTCTGCTTTGCTAAGGATTATGTGTTTCACATCTCCTAAAAGGATAAAGGTGGTAACTTCTTTTTCTTTACCCAATTCCTGACATTTTTGCAATAAAATGTTTGTTTGAGAAGGAATATTTACTCCATTGAGAAGTAATTCATACTCTATGCCAATGTGAAGGTCTGCTATAACCATCGCTTTCATGGAAGGAATGAAGATTGATTTTTTTTCATAAAGTGGTATGATTTTCATTTAACCAATAAAGCCTTTGATTAAAGGAGATATGATGATATCCAGGAAAAAGGAAACATAGTATATTCCTATAAAAAATGACATAAAAATGCCTACACCTTTTCCAACACCTTTGCCCAATACCTCAAGCCCCATAAAAGAAAATATTGAGGAAAGCATGATTCTTATTGGAATTGCTATCAAAACAATAACCACTACCCATGGAATGAGTTCAAAAGGTGCTATAATCCATTCCCCCATATCAAAATTTCCTTTTAGAGAGGAAATGACGGCTGGGATGATACTTTTCCCAAACTGATACTGTATTTCCCTATCCCATAGATAAAACGAGATAAAAATGAAAAAAAGGTGTATTATTATAGCAATACCTCTCAGTCCTTTATCATATCTTTCAAATTTTTTTCCAAATCTTTTTTCAAAAAAGGTTAAGACTAGCCAAATTCCTATTGCAACGGGCCAAAAAAGGAGTAGTTTATTTGGTATAAATGAAAGAATACTTGCCCCCTCCTTGCTATAAAATTCTCCATTTATGAAAAGAAGTTGCATTTTCCCATGTAATGAATATCCATCCCCAAAGAAAACATCTCCCTCACCTCTCATAATTGAGAAATTTGAATATATTTTCTCCCCATTTATTGAAACATTTCCTTCATCGGCAAAAAATATTCCATCTATGCGGAAAGGAAGATGAGGAATTTCCATCTCTGTTTCCTCTAAAAATTCATCTATGAGTCCACAATCTTTTCCCCTTGTAAAAGAAACTGAGATTCCATCTGATGGAAAGGTAAACAATTTTGCTTTAATAGACGAGAATGCATCAGAAATAATAACAGTATAATTTCCCTCCCATATTGTGCCATTAATGGAAATAGATGCATTTTTTAGATTTGCTGTGATTTTGGAAGCATTAAATGAAATATTTTTGCATGCCATTAAATATGCTTTTTTTTCAGTTGAATTGACCATAATGAGTGAAAATGAAGGAGAAGAAATAAGAATGGCATCTACATCCATTTCTCCCCCTCCAGCAATTATAGATACATTAGCATTAACAAATCTTTCACCATTTAGTTCCACATATCCAACATTATTGCAAGTAAAAAGGGAAATATTTTTCATTTCACAGATTCCATGTATTCTGCCTGAAATGATGGCATCTCCAGCAATAAAAGCATTTCCCTTACCCTCAAAAGAAACTTCATATGATGGAGATATTTTCATTCCTTGAGGATAAGCAGCAATTATTCCAATAAATACCAACAAAGCTACAACGCCTGCAACCATAACAAATTCTGTTTTAGGAAAATTAAGCCTCTCTTCTTCCATCGCATGCTTTATCCCCCTTTTCTATAAATAATTTCTTCTATTTTTGGATTTACTCTTTTTGTCAATAAATTCCATATAATCCCTCTCTTTTGATTATTTAGCAAAAAAATTTAGAAATATTTATAAGATATGAGATACAATAAGTTATCGGGATGGGAGAAATAGTCAAGACGATGTTGGGATTGGCTGCATTCATGGTTGCATGGTTCTTATTCTGGATTCTTTATTATACCATAGTTAGGAGAGATAGGGCATAAATTTTATTTCTCCACTTTCCTTATCTTAAGTTCTCCTATACTTATAGGCTCAAACTTCAATCATTATCCTCATCCTTATCATAGTTTTTTTCTCCTTCAAAATCCTCTCGAAGATAAGTTTAATATACCCAAAGAAAATAAAATACATAAATGGCTCGTAAAAGAAAAATCAATCCTATTTCTGAACTTACAAGAACATGGGGAGCAGGAGAGCTTTATTGGGTTCGGATTGTGGTATACGTCATGTTCGTTGTCTTTGTTCTATTCTTTATATTAATCATTTGGATTCTATCGTCCTAACCTTTTTGGCGAGAAAGCCCTATGCCTTTAGATGAGGAGATGTAATACTGAGATGTGTTAAAAAATCTTCAAAAACATCAAAATCAAATCGCTAATTAAAAAATTTATAGAATATTTGAGATAGATTTATATCATTTCAAACATTTTCCGTGATGGTGATTATTTGATAAAGGCATATATCCTTGTGCGCACGTATGTCGGAAAATTGGAAAACGTGCTTACAGAAATGAAAAAGTTGAGCGATGTAGAAAGCGTTGCCGTCGTGACAGGAGATTATGATATTATTGTTAAGGCTCATGTTGATACTCTGGAAGATTTAATGGAATTAACAGATAAAATCCAGTTGATAGATGGAATAAAAAGAACGACCACCTCCGTCATAGAAAAAGAGATCACTCTATGAGGATAAGAAAAAAATATTTGTTTTATTTTCTTTCGCTTACATCAGCGTTTGCATATGCCGCAGCAGCCTCACTTGATGGCTTAATTTCATATAAGTACATAAATGACCCGTGGGTGCTTGGTCTATCATTTTTTTTAGTGGGTATTGTTATCACTTTTTTTATTGTCATCATCCTTTCATTGCCGATAAAGGGAAAAAGCATCGGGTCAAGGATAGATCCCTCATTCAGAAGGTTAAGGCTTTTGAAGAAGGAGGAGTTGGGTTACCAGCTGTTAGCCAGTATGGGAAATGCAGTATCAACCTTGGGATATTACTTTGTTGTTTCCATGTTTATTGATTCATCTGTTGTTCTTTCTTTTTCTCAATTGGTGATTATTTATTTACTGATTATAGAGTCCATTGCTGAAAAAAATGCGCCAACATTGGCAGAGGTTCAATCATCTATTATTGTGACCTTTGGTGCGATGCTTGGCTCCATTTCCTTGTCTGGAGGAATTAATGTGGAGGCATTGCTCATTGTATTTTTAATAATAAATCCTGCATGGGTTTTATTTGCCTCCTATCAGAGAAAATTGAAATTGTTGAAAATAGATGACAGACCTAACGATTCCATCAACATACGCTTCTGGAATTTTCTTTTTACCACCATTATTATCTCAGCCATAATATTTTTGATTAACAAGGAAATTTTCTTTAAAAGCATAGATGCAATGCACTCCTCATTCTTCTGGCTTTCTTTGGGCGTGATAATCACATTTTTCTCTGTTGTATTATTCATCAGAGCGATGGGAATAGGAAAGGCAAGCATTACCCAGGCAGTGAGGGCTTCATCAATAATCTTTACCATTCCTTTCATTTACATTCTTTCCCATGTTATACCCAATATATCCTTTGTGACAGATCCAGTTATGCTTTTAATAAAATTAATGGGAATCGTTCTCGTTGTTTTAGGTGTTATTTCCTTCGCTTTGACGGAAGTGAGGGCATATGTTTTCATAAACGCAAAGGGAGGGTATTCAATAAAAGAGTTAATGAAAAAAATATGGGCTATAAAGGGTGTTGATGCAGTTGCAGCCCTTGCAGGAACTTATGACATTATAGTAAAAATAAGAATAAGAACCTTGGGTAAAGGATATGAAAGAATTATAAGAAAGCTTGAAGGGATAGAAGGTATATGGGAATTTAAATGGCAGTCCATTTTGAAGGAATGGGAAGAAATCTAGTATTTTTATATACAAAAAATGAATAGCAAGGTGATGAGAGTTGGCATAATTGGTGGTACAGGCATCTATGATTTTGGAGATTCCGCCATAAAAATAGAAACTGGCTATGGCAACGTGGATGTATTTTACTCAAAAAAAGGGGAGATCGAGACATTTTTTTTACCCAGACATGGAAGAGGACACGGAATACCTCCTCATAAAATAAATTATAAGGCAAATATCCAAGCACTAAAAAATTGTAAGGTGGAGCGCATAATTGCATTAAGCACTGTCGGCTCCATGCGAAAGGAAATAAAGCCTGGTAGTATCTTCATTCCTTCTGATTTTATTGATTTTACAAAAAGAAAGGCAACTTTTTTTGATGATGATGTAATCCATGTGGACATGAGTCAGCCTTTTTGTGAAGAAGTGAGACATGCAATAATAAAATCTGCAAAAAAAATTGTAGAAGTTTTTGAAGGAGTTTATTTAGCTACAGAAGGACCGAGACTGGAGACAAAGGCAGAGATAATGATGTTTTCAAAATTTGCTCATGTGGTTGGTATGACATTGGTGCCAGAGGTGATATTAGCAAGAGAAAAAGGAATTTGTTATGCCTCTCTTTGCCTAGTATCAAACATGGCTGCTGGTTTACAAAAAGAATTGCCTGCTGATGAAATAGTGAGTATATATAGCAAAAAAAAGGATATGATGTTGAAAATAATAAAAAATGCAATAAAGGAAATACCAAAGGAAAGGAAATGTGGTTGTGGCGAGGCAGCTATTAAAGGAAAAATTGGATGAATCTTCCTAGGATCGGAAATTGCTGTAGGATTTTTTCTAAGATTTGGAATTGAAAATTTTGATTATATTTGGGCGTTGTAAGAGTTACAGGGATTATTTCAAAGTCACTTTCATTATCTTTATTAACTACTTTTATCTCTCCGCTGAAATATCCATTTTCTTTGTCTGGAGCCATCACAGAAACCTCGATGTTAATCTTTCCATCCCTTGGTTTAAGTTCTCCGCTTGATGGAGTAAAAGTCCAGTTTCCCCAATCTGGATACCCGCTAATCTCCCAGTTAAGGTTAGAAAGAGGCTCACCAACATTTTGAATGGTAAAATTTGCCTTAACAACTGTGTTGGGCTTTACCTTAGTTAAATATATGTTCCCGCTGCATTCTAAATCGCTTTTGCCGATAACCAAGGCTTTAATGCAGAAGTTTGCCGTATTATTGAAATCATATAAATCCACCCAGACTGAGCCACTTTTGAAGTAACTTTCTCCAGGATGAGACACTGATTTCACAACAACATTCTGATATTGGGAGCCAAGCAATACAGGCACTTCAGAAGTTCTATCAAAGGGATGACCACCTGCCGATAATTTTAAGTATACATAAAAATCATCACCTGCCTTAAGTTCAACAAGATTGTCCAAGTCAACTGTATGAAAGCCTGTGTAATACATTAAACCAGTCTTTGTTGAAATCTCGTCCTGCAATTCACCATTCTCGAAGCGGTCATAAATTTTTATAGTATACCATACCCCATCTGTAGCAGTATAAAAGCTAACAGATTTCAGCAATCCATCATCTATGGCAACAAAAGCATTGAATGCTTCCGTGCAGTTCATTGTATCTCTCCAGCCATGGTAATCATAGTAGTAAATATGCTTATAAGCAAGGGGTTCAACATTTTGGAAGGAGACGGCACCCATTTCAGGATGTCTGCAACAATACTTATCATAATAAGAAATCCAGAAGTAGCCATCCAATCCCCAATTTTCTCCCCAACTATTTTTGCACAACCAAGCACCTGGTTTGGGTGCTTGAGTAACTTTATTATCATCCCAGCCTACAATGGCAACAGCATGATTTGGTTCATAACTGCTGCTTGGAGGCTGATAATGGGTATAGCTGCTGTAATCCATGAATGAGCTGTCATAACACATGCATGTTCCCATGACACCATATTTCATGATTGCACGCTTAATTGTATCTATATTGCTTAAATCATCCCCCATGGTGTACCATTCAATGTCCCTTACATAATAGTAATGATAGCTTGAATTGTATCTTTCTGGTGGCATATCATAGGACTGCCCATCTACATCACGGACTGCTCCTTCTCCTCTGGTTAGATAGGCGGAAGCGACTCTGTAATCACCTCCCATGTGAACCGTGAGACCATTACCTCCTGGATCATCATCATTGTTAAATTCATTGAATCCATTCCACCAGTCTAAGTGATATTCCGCCAAATTTGGCTCCCCTGCTTCTCCTGCTTTTTTCCAGTTTCCATTCATGAGTAAATTTCCTTCTATGGATGCCATTACTCCATGAGTCCAGCAAGTTCCTCCTTGCTGGTCTTTGACGGAGGTTACGTAATTTGTTCCGTTAACATCTCTTAGGTCAAAATGGGTGGGAGGTAAGGCTTTGGAGTTAATTATCTCAGTAGAAGTCCCGCCATATGGCAAAAATAAAACAATTACAGCTAGCACCAACATCACAAAATTTTTGTGTCTGTTTTGCATGAGAATAATCCTTTTTTTATATAAGAAGATTTGGTATTGACAAGGAAAAGTTTTTATTGCCTTCCTTTCTTTTTAAAAAAATGATTTCTTATGCAAGGAAAGAATATAAAGATGATGAAATATACGCCATATTAGTTCCGGAAATAAGGGAATGGTTTAGAGCCAAGTATAAAAAATTTACTCCTCCTCAAAAATATGCAGTCAAGGAAATACATGATGGAAATAACACTCTCATTTCCTCTCCAACGGGTTCAGGTAAAACTCTCTCTGCATTTCTTGCCGCAATAAATGAACTGCTCCACCTCGCAAAGAAAGGGATGCTAGAAGACAAAATTTATGTTTTGTATGTCTCCCCCTTAAAAGCTTTAAATAATGATATAGAAAGAAATTTGCAACAGCCATTGCAGGAGATTTATTCATTGCATAACATAAAAGACAAAATTCGCGTTGGAGTAAGGACAGGAGATACAACACAGCAAGAAAGGCAGAAACAGGCAAAAAAACCTCCTCATATTTTTATTACAACTCCAGAAAGCCTTGCCATTGTACTAAATGCACCAAAGTTTTCCCAGAAGTTGAGGGAAGTAAAATGGATTATCGTTGATGAAATCCATTCCCTAGCTGACAACAAAAGAGGGGCGCATCTCTCCCTCTCCCTCGAGCGACTTGTATATGGAATGAATAAGGAGCCCATCCGTATTGGTTTATCAGCAACCATTGCCCCAATGAAAGAGATTGCAAAATTTTTGGTTGGAAAAAGGAATTGTAAAATTGTTGATGTAAATTTTATCAAAAAGACGGATTTGAAGGTTATATCCCCCATTGATGATTTGATTTATACTCCAGCATCAGAATCATCCAATGCTTTGTACACCTTATTAGGCAATCTCATTTCTTCCCATAGGACGACGCTTATTTTTACAAATACAAGAAGCGCTACGGAAAGAGTTGTATTTCATCTAAAACAAAAGTTTAAAGAATATGATGGAAAAATCGAAGCACATCACGGCTCCCTTTCTAGGGAAGTACGACTTGATGTGGAGAGAAGGCTGAAAAATGGGGAGTTAAAATGCGTTGTATCGTCCACAAGTTTGGAGTTAGGCATCGACATTGGCTACATCGACCTTGTTGTTTTGCTGGGCTCACCAAAAAGCGTTACTAGGGCATTGCAGCGTGTTGGAAGAAGTGGGCATTTTCTCCATGAAATTTCAAAAGGAAGAATCATTGTTTTGGATAGAGATGATTTGGTTGAGTGCACAGTTCTCACTAAAGAAGCAAAAGAGGGTAGGCTGGATAAAGTACACATCCCATCAAATGCCCTTGATGTTCTAGCACAGCATATTGTCGGAATGGCGATAGAGAAAAAATGGACGGTGGATGAGGCTTTATCGCTGATAAAAAAGGCATATCCCTACCGCTCCCTTCAAAAAAAATATTTTCTAAAGCTCCTCCATTATTTGGCTGGTGAATATGAAGAGCTGGAAGAGAAAAAAATTTATGGAAAAATATGGTTTGATGAAAAGGAGGGAGTTTTTGGAAGAAGGGGGAAGATGGTTCGCCCAATCTACTATCTCAACACCGGGACTATTCCTGATGAAGTGGCTATAAAAGTTTATACTAAGAATAATAGATATGTTGGGAGAGTTGAGGAACCATTTGTGGAAAGATTAAAGAAAGGGGACATTTTTGTTCTTGCAGGAAAGACCTATGAATTTTTGAAGTCAAGGAGAATGCGAATATATGTAGAGCCACGCCCTGATGCATCTCCAACCATTCCTTCCTGGTTCTCAGAACAACTTCCATTGAGTTATGACCTAGCCATTCAGATACAAAAATTTAGAGGTAAGATGGCAGGAATGATAAAAAAGAGTAACGTCATTTCATATCTTAAAAGACATTATGACATGGATGATGTGACAGCGAGGGCAATCTATAATTACTTCAAGGAGCAATCATACTTTTTTATCCCAACAGAAAAAAATGTTTTGGTTGAGGTTTGCAATAGAGATGGCTATAGATACATCATATTTCATATGCTTATTGGAAGGAAGGCAAATGATGCATTGTCCAGGCTTTTTGCATACCGCCTCAGCAAAAAAGGATTTAATGTGAGAATAGCCATAACTGATAATGGATTCGCCCTCATTTACTCTGCAAGAAAAAAAGAGATTAGCGATAGAGAGATAAAGAATCTTTTCTCAACAAAAGACATGGAAGAGGAATTAATCAAAGCCCTTAAGAACACAGAGATGTTGAAAAGGCGCTTTCGCCATGTTTCTGCCCGCTCTCTCATGATTTTGAGAAACTATTTAGGGCATGAAATGAGTGTTTCTCAGCAACAAAGAAATGCTTCCATTTTGATGAAGGTGGTAAATGAAATAGACCCAGAATTTCCAGCATTGCAGGAAACTTACAGAGAAATCATGGAAGATTCGATGGACATTGAGCATGCAAAGGAATTTTTGAGTAAAATAGAAGGAAGGGGAATAAAAATAAAAATCTTGAGAAACATGCCACCCTCTCCTTTTTCATTTAACATAGTTGCAATTGGCTCTACAGATATTGTTTTAATGGAGGACAGGAAGGAGCTAACAAGGCAAATGCATGAAGAAATAATGGAGATGATTCAGAATGCAGGAAGTTGAGATATGGACTGACATATTTGCCTCTCAATTACATTGCCTTTATGCAGAAAAACAAAACGCAGTAGTCATTGCAGACCTACATCTTGGATATGAAGGGGTTTTAAGGATGCAGGGAATAATGATACCAAACTATCAAAAGGAAGTGATAAAAGATAGGCTAAAAAAAATAATGGAGAAATATGAGCCCGAGAGCATTATCGTAAATGGGGACTTTAAGCATGAATTTGGAAAAAATTTGAGGCAGGAATGGAGAGAAGTGGGGGAGATGCTTGAATTTTTATCACAAAAAAGCAATGTTTTTTTAATCAAAGGGAATCATGATAATTTTTTAAAAACAATTGCTTCCAAATACAACATTCCAGTAAAAATGCAAATGGAGATGGATGGCATTACCATTGCCCATGGTCATGTTGAGATAAAAGGAAAGAAAATAATAATGGCTCATGAGCATCCTTCCATTCATATAAGAGATAAGGTGGGTGCATCGCTGCGCCTTCCTTGCTATATGGTTTCCCAAAGCATCATTGTAATGCCTGCTTTTTCTCCCCTTGCCACAGGAACAGATGTTTCATCCACAGATGCAAAAGAATATCTATCACCAATATTGCAAAATGAAGATGTTTCTGCCTTTCATATCTGGGCAATTAGCGAGATTGGACTGCTCGATTTTTCTACAATAAAGCAATTAAAGATGGCAAGAATTTAATCCTCTCTTAAAAAATAAACTCTCCTTATGGATTCGGCATTTGTTAATATGGCTAAAATCAAAAGAGTGTACATTACTTGATTGAATATAGC
>Ga0164318_10007228_pt1 | contig 10761 bp, 10 predicted proteins | sample GuaBasSedimGuay9_FD_113734 | JGI IMG/M metagenome (GOLD analysis project Ga0164318, IMG submission 113734) | Subseafloor sediment microbial communities from Guaymas Basin, Gulf of California, Mexico - Guay9, Core 4571-4, 0-3 cm | ecosystem: Environmental > Aquatic > Marine > Hydrothermal vents...
TCTAAACGGTTTATCTCCCTCAACTATAATCTCGTGTTCGTAGTTTTGAGCGATGATATGTTTTTCTGTGCCTTCGGAAGTATTAACCCAAAGAACATAGCCCTTCCATTGATCTTTTTTCCAGCTTTTTGAAGTATCAATTAAGCTATTTTCGCCTCTAGTGATAGAACCAGTTCCTGATTCATCGGCAGTTAAACCAGCATCTTTGCCACACCAACAATTCTTTTCGTCTAGATAAATCCAATAGACTTTTCCAGATTCCATTGCTCCTGTGCTTCCTCCTGCTATTACTCTTTTTACTCCATTAGGAAGTAAGAAACTTCCTCTATTTGATGTATCTCCATCTAGCCAATTTATTGTTTGATAATCAGGAGCAGAAAAAGTTACATCTTCTGTTACCCAATGAATTGAACCAGGGTTCAATCTTGTTGCATCTATTCGTGTGGAAATATCTCCAAACCACTCTAATTGCTTTTCAATAAACTCTCTGTCCTTTTCTACTTGAGCAGATAAATCTGGACGAGGAACAGATATTTCCAAGGTTGCTTCTCTGGGAGTTAAAGCTATTTTCTGAATAACTAATTTTGAGTTTTTGTCATAAATTTCATAAGTATCCCCTGCTGAAACAGCGTTAGGAAGTTCTGAGAAATAAATAGTATTGGTATCATGATCAAAATCAAGAATTTCTGTCACTACTCCTTTATTATTCCCGCTTGTGAATTTTAAGAAATAATTATTCCAATAATCGTCAGCTTCTGTTAAATCAGCATCAACTAAAGAAGAAGTAGTTCCTGAATCAGCAGTTCCAGTTTTGACAAGATTTCTAAACAGAGAAATTTGTTTGAAATCTCTTATATCAACAACATCTCCAACCTTAAAACTTAAAATGTCATAGTTAACATCAGAAATAACAGCTGTGATTTCTGCTTTTTCATCTTTCGCTTCTTTCAACTTAGCTTGAGCCAACAAATCTGCTTGTGTTCTAGTAGTTACTTTAGAATCTGTAATTCTATCAGCAATTCGATCATAGAGAATTTGAGAATCGGAATCTGAAGCAGTCTTTAAGATTTTTTCTCCTGCTTTTCCCTGTTCGTTCCAAAAATAGACTGTATTAACTATTCCTTCAAGATTCTTTCTTAACTCAAGACTAGTTATATGCTTATTCAGCTGCAGAATATGATCTGGAGTTGTTGATAGTTTTTTAAGATGAAATCTTGCTCCATTTGTGGCTGTGCCGTCATCGACATACCAAACAAAGTATTCTCCAGCATCTTGATTTTTTGGCAAGAATTTTGTGATTTCATTAATAGCATCGAGATGTTTCATTGTAAAATATCTGTATCTAATTCTATCTGTGAAACTATCATCAATATAATTGCTATCTGTCCAATAATTGTCAGGATCATCAATCATTGAAGGAGCATAACTTCCATAAGTATCATTGATCCAATAACGATAATTTTCCAAGATTCGTTTTATATGTTCGTCAACTGGTTGATTTTCAACTTCAAAAGCCAAATATGCTAATTGTCCTTCATAAAGTTGGTCGGGATGCTGAAGATAATCATTTTTGAGTTTTGAGATGGCTCCCAAACAAGTAATACTTGTCATTTCTTCTCCAGCTCTTATTGTCGGATCAATAGAGACAATATATCCGTAATAGACAAGTCTTGGCTCTGGATTCCATTTGTTTCTTATGAAGATCCTAATTTTGTTGTTTAAAGCAATATCTGGAGACAAATCTTCTACTTTAGTCTTTAGAATTAAATTAAGAGGTCCAGAGCCAGAATAAAGAGATTTTTCAATAGTGAAATCATCAAGGGCTTCGGTCAGATTTCTTATATAATTATTATTTCTATCGTAAAGCTTGATAACAACTTGTTTTTCTCTTATGTAAGCACTCTCGCTACTTGAAGACGAAGAAGAACTGGAAGAGCTTGAGGAAGAAGATGAAAAACTAGAGGAGCTAGAAGAACTAGAAGAAAAACTGCTGGAACTTGAGGAAAAACTAGAAGATGAAGATGAGGACGAGGAAGAACTAAAAGAACTTGAACTAGAGCTCGAAGAACTTGAAGAAAATGAACTACTACTGAATGATGAGGACGAAGAACTGCTAGAACTAAAACTGGACGAGGAACTCGAAGAACTCATTGAAGATTCAGAACTGCTACTTGAAGAACTACTAGAAGAACTTCTGGAAGAAGAAGAACTGGAACTGCTAGAGAAAGAAGAACTACTGCTTGAACTTGAAGAACTGCTTGAAGAACTTTCTGTGTAATAAACTTTAACTTTGATGTGATCTATATAGTAAGAAGTATCATAATAACAATTAGCGAGAAGTAAAAAGTGATTGTTAATTTCATCTACTGTCCAAGAATGTCCCCAAGTATCTGTGGGGCCACCGACTGTATGGACATCTTCACTAGTCGTTAATGTGGGGCTTTTTATGTCTGAAAAATTATTTCCATCATCCCAAGAAAGTCGAATGTCTATCGGATTATCTGAAGCCACATATCCCTCGACGCCAACTTCAATTCCATTTATAGTTGCTCCCGCGGGAATATCAAAATTGAAAGTTTCGTAACTTTGATCTTTATTTCCTCCACTCGCTGTTGCATAAGTATCATCGCTTGAATAAGCGTTAGTTGGATTAGTCCAAGAATTAGCAATAGAGCCTGTTGTTGTTGGGGATTTCCAGCCTGTATCTGCCATAGTTTTAATTAATATCTAATTATAAATACGTTGGGGTGTATTCTATTGAGACTGAATAGCTAAAAGATCCTGAATCTGTCGCTGTTAAAATCAATGAGTTGTTTCCGGGCTCCAAATAGGGGAAAACACCTGTGAAATCTTGAATACTTCCATTTAACTTAACAGTTTCGTTTTCACAATCGATTTCTAGAACATCAGAAGCGGAAAAAGAAGTTGAAATCTGAATATAATCATCGTTAGTATCATTCTCGAATTTAAAAGCGGTCATACTGGTTTCTGAATTAATAGTAATAGTAATCACTGGTTTTGTTTTATAAGTTCCATTAATAGAGATAGTTTCTTCATAGGGAGAGGTAGTTATATCAGAGCCGCTATTCAAATCAATTGTCGTTGAAGATGTTGCTTTTCCAAATGGTTTACATAAGAATTCAACTCTAAAGGGCTTTTGAGTAACCTGCCAATGTTCTTCTGGAATTTCAATAGTTCTTACTGAAGCTATCCATCTTATATATTCTCCACTTCCGGGATAAATTTCTATATCCAAATTAGCTTCGTTTGGTCTCAAATAGTTTTTAAAATTATCTATCAAAGTTTTTAAATTAGCTCCAGAATCAGAAATTAGCCAGCCGTTTATAGTTATTATCTTTTGAGAATATCTGGCATCAACAATTTCAAATCCATCTCTTACGGAATCTTCTCTCAAAACAAAAACTTTCTCTGGCAAATTATTATAGACAATATTGGAAGTCAAAATAGTGGCTGCGGGATCAGCAGTAGTTTGAAGCGAATGATTATTAAATTTTATATCTTGAGCTGGCATGATTAGAGAGCTCCGAGTCTAGAAAATCTTTGACGCTGGCCCAAAACAAAAGAAACGGCTTGGGCAATTCTTTGAATATCACTTTCTGCCCTAACAACAGGATTATTGATATTTATGGTTATATTTCCGCTAGTTGCAACTTCTCCCGCTGGAATAATTCTTTCTCCTCCATGAGCAATTATCGGAACTGGTTGATTTCTCATTCCCGGAACTATTCCGCCGAATTGAAATCCTAAAGTTTCTTTCCAAGCACTGGGAATTCTTTTGATTGTTTTCCAAAGACCTTTTTCTTCTGGGGTTATTAATGTTTCTTTTATTGCTCTTAACGCATCTTGAGATATTCTATATGCTTCCTCAAATTCTTTCTTTGTAATTCTTCCCTGTTTTAATAATTCTTTTTGTTTTCTCATATACTCATCCCAGAAATCACTAGCTTCTTGGATCGCTGTTTTTTGGTCTTCTATTGCTGATTTCACCAATTTGAAATGTTTAAGGACAGCTGTAATAGCCATTACAGCAGAACTAACGAGAATTGTGATTGATATTGGAGCCGAAAGAGTTTTTTTCAAACTCTCAAAAGCAATTCCGATCTTGGCGAAAGCAGTTTTAGCGATAGAACCAAGAGATCCGATCTTTTTTGAAAGTTTATTAAGTGCAGGAATTCCGATACTTGCGATATAGGTTGCAATTCCCGCAAGAGCAGCTTGCCAAGCAGGAGATAATCCAGCAATCTTTTCCCCTATTTTTGTATACCACGGAGTATATATCTCATCTAATTGTTTGAAATGTTGTTTGGTTTGTTCTAGTATTTCTTTTAATTTTTCAGCTTGAGTTAATAATTCCCATCTACTTTTTTTCTTTTTCGTTATTTTGTCTTTTTCTTCCAATTTCGCTTTTTCTTTTTGAAGCAACTCCCAATCTTCTTGCTCTCTTCGGAGCTGTTTTTCTAATTCTTTTATCCTCATCTGATTTGCCCAAAGTCCTTTTGCTCTTTCTCTTTCTAAATCTTCCAATATATCAGCAGTTCTTCTTTCGTGTTCTATTCGTTCTTTTTCAGAAATTCCGATAGTTTCTCCCATCAAATCATTGATTGCTTCTTGAGTTCCTCCTAATGCTTCTAATTCATTTCGAACTTCTTTTAAAGCATTCTGGCTTTCTTTCCATTTTTTCTTATATTTATCTAATCTTCCAGTAGCTTTTAAGATTGCATAAGTAACTCCTGTAATTGCCGCCCCAACAGCTGTTAGAACCAAGAAAATCTGCCAATTTTGAAGCCTTAAGATAGCAAAGATTCCATTTAAAGCACCAAGCTCATTTTTCAATCCTTTTAAAATCTTTATGAAAGAGAGAACTATTCCCATTCCAAAAGAGAATGAAGCAAAGGTTGAAGTAAGAGCAATCCCAAGTATCGTGATAACACTTACTAATCCTGCAAAACGACTAGAAAGGACTTCAACTATTTTTCTGACTTCAGACATTAAATCAGCAACTAAATCTAAAACGGGTCTTAAAGCTTTTCCTAAAGCAGCTTTTGTCAATTGGATATTAGTTTGAAGCTTATATATCTGTCCAGCCATTAATCCAGCCTCGCCTCGCCATAATTCTCCCGTTCTAACAGACATTTTCATTACTTGATTGAAAAGAGCTTGAGCACGCTCTAGTCTTGACATTGCACTCCAATTCCTTTCTAGCGCCTTTCGTTGTTCGTTTGTCATATCCTTCAGCAGTGTTCTAGTCAATAAATCTGACTGCATCAATGCTGTTCCTCGCAAAACAGCAGCAGAAACTTTATTTATACTATCTCCCAAATCTTTTCCAGCTACGGTGAAAATTGTTGAAAGATTCAATAATCCCCACATTGTCTTCTCTAATTCAGGCATTCCAATTCCCGTTAAAAGAAGATTTCTCACAGCTTCAGCTGCATCCTTATACTTGATTAAGCCTGTATTTACCAAATCCTTAACTAGTCTTGTGGCTCTTTCAGAATCTCTTCCAAATAGATTAGAAGCGACTCTTATTCCAAAAGTTGCTTCTTCAATATCGGCCGCATTCTGAATCCAATCTTCTGTAAATCTTTGCCATTTTCCCGAAATTTGTTTGAAAATATTTCCCAAATATCTAAAGTGCCAAGCTATGAATGTCAAATTGTAAGCAAGAGATTTGGAAGTCTTCTGGGTCCCAACTCCCAATCTCTGCATGTAGTTATAAGCTTCTCTAAAAGAAACTCCCCACTCTTTTGCAAAAACCCGAGCTCGTTTAGCAACAATATCTATATCATGAGAGACCACTCTTTCAAAGCGTTTGGTTTGCAGCCCTAATCTTTCTATATAAGCTCTGGCATCATCAAGAGAAACTCCCCAATTTCTGGCAAAATCTTGAGCATATTGTTCTCCTTTTTTCAAATCAACTAGAATATCTTGGCTTGTTTGTTTCGAAGTCAAGCCAATTCCTTTCATGAAACTTCTAGCATCCTCCAAAGATACTCCCCATTCTTTAGCAAACTTTCGAGCATATTGAGCTAAGCGACTATTGTCATGACTTATCTGTTCTGTATATTCTCTCGAAGAAATTCCTAAACGGTCATAAAGTGTTAATATTCCTCTGTAAGAAGTGTCAATACTTTTCAAAATTTTTTCTCCTTGTTCTTTTGTTATCTTTCCAGATTTCACCAAGCTTGCTATGGATTTTTGCATTTCAGTCGTCCAAATAGAAGACATTCTTCGAGCATGAGCCCCAAGATTACTTAACAGACTAGGCACTTCCTTTAGTTTTTTAAGTTCTGAAGTATCAATCCGTATTCTTATTGAGACATCTCTATCTGGCATGTTTTTCTTTGTTTATTTGCCTTTCTTGAAATTGAGCCTCAATATTCATTATATCCAAAAACAACTCAACTTGATCCCAGGGTTGATTCTCGAATTCTTGGACAGTCCAATGAAATCTTTCCATTAATTTCATCTTAATTAATTCAAACGGAGGATTTCTTCCTGTCTGAAAAGCAACTATTACTTTCTTAAGTATTTCTTTCCTTCTTTCTCCAGCTTGGAAAAAAAATCCCTAACTTTATCCATAAGAAAAGTTAGGTCCTCCATTGGTAATTTTCGGAGATTTTCTAAACTAACTTCTAATTTATTTCCCTTCTCATCTGTAAAATTCCAGTCTTTAATCATTTCTTGCAAAGCAATCAAACCTCTCTCAAAATCGGTCTTAGCTTCCATAATCCTTTCCATTCCTCCTGCTAAGATTCTATCATAAAGAATTACCTTGCTTCCTGGGAAAGAAGGAAGGGAAATTTCGATAGTTTTTCTAACGTCTAATTGTGGCATAGTTTTTAACCAACTTAAAGAAATTGTCTTTAAAGACTATTATCCAGAGCTTGAAGAGCTTGAAGAGCTAGAAGAACTAGAACTGGAGGTGCAACATGTATAAGTAGAAGTTCCAGTTTGATTCCAGATTTTCACAATAATACTTCCATAAGTTGAATCGTAATCTCCAACGAAAGTCGGATTTTCTGTAACAAATCCAGCTGGAGCGGTATCTACACTTCTTTCGGTAATATGGAATTGAGGAATAGTGATTTGAATCTTTTCCGTGCTGCTAGTTCCGATCGAGCCTCCCGTGAAGACAATACACATCGCTCTCTTAGTTTGACTTTCATGAGCAGATCTTTCAGTTGTGTCTTCAAAAAACAGAGTATAATTTCCACTCAATTCAAATTGTCCTAATGAAATCTGAGCAGGAGAACTTGATCCACTCTCATACTGAGCTTCGGCATTGTTATTAATTGTTAAAGTAAAAGCAGTCAAGCCAATAGGATCAGTATCTGTAGCAGCCTTATTTTCTGCTTCTGCCATTGTCGAGCCGAAATAAATCTTAGCATCTTTGAACGCTAGAATATTTTCTTCGGTAATAGAAGGAGTTCCAGAGCCAGCAGTCGGAGCTTTCGAAAGAATTCCTGCAGTAGCAGTCACTAATCCATCACTGAAGGTTAATTCCAGAGTATTAACTACTCCATAAGTATATCTTCTAGTCTCAACAGTATCATTCACATTCAAACAGATAGTTGTCGGAGGATTTGAAGCTTTTCTAGTTATCGTATGCAGATAAACCCCACTTTCTACCTCGGAAGTCATACAAGTTCCCAATGCAGGAATCAGCAAGTAGGGAAGATTCTCTACATCTACATTGATTGTTATATCTCCTTCTCCTCTTGTTCTAGCAGCGACAGAACCCCAAGCTCTTTCTCTTATTCCTTTCGCAGCTTCGTCGTCAATAACTTCCACTACATTATGCAGGGTGCATGAAGTATATGGAATATATTTGGTTGGAGTTGTCCCTCCAGTTCCCGGGCTGGTTTCGAAAGCAACACCAACCCAACCTTGTCTACCAATACTTACTGCCATTTCTTTTATTTAGTCTTTAAAGTTTTTCGACCTTTTTGTTTGTTATCTTGAATATCTATTTTCTTTGTTTGTGAAATATCTTTCACTTCCTCAATCCAAACACTCTCAAGCAATTTAGAGCCAAGCCTATCATCTACTTCTTTAATTTCTTTCGCCTCAATTCCGAAAGTCTCTCCATCTACAATGAAAGCTAAACGTTTATGATATTTATTGATTATTTTCATGGTTTTTGTCTGAATTAAGACCTTTGAAAGGAAGATGTAGTATGGAAAAAGTATTACAAACTGGACATTTGACCTCAATTAACATTTCATCTTCCAAAATTTTATATTTAAGCAATAGTGTATTACACTCTCTCCCTTTTTTATTCTTCCCCTTACATCTTAATTCTTTAAAATCTTTTGTCATATTATGGACGATTTAAAAATTGTGTGACATTGAACCTAACCGCTACTTCTTTAGTTACGAATTGAGTTCCTCCTGCCCCCGCTCTTGTTGTTGTTTCATAAGAAACATCTAAAGTATTTCCTAACATCCAATTTGTTCCAAGTGTTAGATTGTTTCTTAAAACATAAATAATTGTATTGCTTTTCAAATTTCCATTATCGTCTTTCCCTTCCATTATTTCTGTTAAAAATTGAGTTCCAACCATTTCTTTTTTAAATTTCAATAACTCTTGTTTCGCATCAATTATTACCCCGACATCTATTGTATAAGTCCAAATATCTCTGGAACTATCAGCAACATCTAGAGAAGTAGAAACTGGAGCAACATATAATGCTGGGAGGGATGAGAAGATAACCAGCGAAGGATTATCTATCCAATATTCTCGAAACAGATCTCCGAAAGTTTCTTTCATCAAATCTCTTATTTTTTTGCAAGTTCTATACATTATCTTAAAATTTTATCTAGCCAGTGAAGAAAAATTTGACGAATTTTATCTATTTGACGCCTTGCAATCTTTAAAAGGACTCTTCTTGGCAATCTTGCTCCTGTCCATAATTTTGCTCCAAATTGATGATATTTAGCATATTCTATCGGATTGTAAACCTCAATACTTCCTGTATTCTTACCAACTATCGGGCCAAAAATTCGAAAACCTTTTTTCAATCTTCCCGTCTTTTCCATCAACAAATCCCCTTCGTCTTCCGGACATGGAGGAACAGGAACAACACGTTTATAGGGCTTATGAACGGTTCTGAAACTTATTTCTCCACCTCTTACTCGGCGAGTTGATTCGGCCCAATCTGGCCAGCTTTCTCCGAAAATTCGTCCTTTTCTGGGGAAATTCTGGATCGCTTCGCTAATCATAAAATTACCGGCTCGTTTTAATGGCTCTTGAATCTTTTCTAATTTCTTTGCTATCCCTCTTAGAAATATTCTAGCTTCTCTATCATCATATTCAATTTTAAAGATTTCTGCCATTAACTTCTTGGATGCTCAGGATCTTTAAATCGAATTAATGGCTCATCTCCTAGATTGAATAATTCTCCCGTATCCCAACTTGGACCTACATACTCATTACTTCCGCTAACATCTTGGGTTGTCTGTGTTCCTATCAAATTTCCATCATCATCTATCAATTTTATTTTGCCTTCTACTATTTTTTCTATTAAATTGTTAGCTCTTTCTATCATTCTGGCTCCGCTTTTTGAAATCTCTATATCAGCTTCCATTCCGTATTCTTTAATTAACAAATTTCCTGCGGCCAATAAATTGACTATCTGTCTTCCAATTTTGGGCTTTGAGCTTAAAGGAATAGAATAAACTGTCGCTATCCTCGATTCAAATTCATTTTCAGCTTCTTCTCTGTAATCAGCAATAACTTCATCAGGAATTCCGTATGCTTCTTCAAGTCCTGCTTGTCTTCTTATAGCATAAATAGAAGTATAATGATCAGACTGAGAACCTTTACAGGGGACTGCATCGTCTAAACTAGTTTCGGTTCCTGTCGTTTCGTTATAATAAGTGGCTTTATACCAAGTAGATGAAGTGCCTTCAGCGTGTTCAAAAAATGTTCCATCTGGCCTATCTACTTCTATATCTTTCACTCCTCCAGAAATTAAGGAATAAGTTCCGTCTTTTGAAGTAGAACTGTAAAATTTTCTTTGATTGAAATAAATTTTCTGAACCTTAATTCCATCTTTATGGCCGAAACTTAAAGCAGAACTTAACGTTATTGTCTGATTGTTAATAGAAGCAATCTTTTTTAATTCAGCCTTTTCTGTTCCCAAACGCTCAATAACAATATAATCATTTGTATCAAAACCTTGGGCGTTCTCTACGCTGATTGAGGTTGCTCCTGCAGAGACGTCTCCATCTAAGCAAGTCAACTCACCCAAAATTGAAGTTTCAGTTGGGGCAACAAGAATTTGCATAAATTTCAAACAGATTCCAAAACATTAAGAACCGTATTCAACAAACATGAAGTCAGAATTCTCATCTTTTGTCCAGCTAGTGCCTCCATCAGTGCTTTCTTGTCTTTCTCCTCCTTCGTAAGTAGCATCTCCAGAATCATATAGCCAATAAACTCGATCAGCATATTGTCCATCTTGATAAACTACTATGGCATATTTGGTTCCAGCTGTTAATGGAGCACTTGAAGTTAAATCAATATCATGCCAATCTGCGGAATCGCCGATATTAGCAGTATCATAAGTTCCGCTTGCTAGAACATTTCCATCTGGATATCCGTTAGCATCTGTTCCTTGAATTTCAACAGTCAACGTATAAGAAGTAGTCTGTTCTCTTGCTAATTTTAATCTAACTCTTGCTATATCGTGGCTTGCTGAAGGAGTAAAGGTTTGTGCCTGATAATTATTTCCA
>Ga0164318_10007229_pt1 | contig 10761 bp, 9 predicted proteins | sample GuaBasSedimGuay9_FD_113734 | JGI IMG/M metagenome (GOLD analysis project Ga0164318, IMG submission 113734) | Subseafloor sediment microbial communities from Guaymas Basin, Gulf of California, Mexico - Guay9, Core 4571-4, 0-3 cm | ecosystem: Environmental > Aquatic > Marine > Hydrothermal vents >...
AACTTACTTAATTTAATGATATATAATAGTTTATTGGGAATATCTTTTACAAATAAATGTTACGATTTATATACTTTTTTATTAATTATCTTTCTCTTCTAATATCAAACTTTTTTGTTTCATGTCATATCTAAGAAAGATTGATATTGGGATGTGAATCATTATTATCTCTTGCATGAACTTATTTATGCTTGTATTGTACTATATATTTGTTAAATATAGTTTGATTCATATTATTAGATATATCTAGTAAAGATTGATATTACATTAAGATAGTTTGATATTGTGGAAATATATCTATCGTAAACAAAATGAAGGCCATCCTATATTTAGCCTCCACCATGACTCAACTGCATAACGTAACGTAATATCATCAATTTGTTTAAATTTAATTTGCCATTGATACTTATTGAAAGGAACAGTATTTATGATACATCCTAATTTTCCAGTACCCTTATGTCCCATATTAAATAAATGTGCTTTAAGTCTAGAATTAATATTTTGTTCTGTACCAGAATAAACAACATAGAATGAGTTATTATTTTGCTTAATGATTGTTGTATTTATAGGAGGATTTACTCGTATTCTTTTTGGCTTTTCAATAATTTTTTCAATAGACTCTTTCATAATATTAATCGGCATAGTTGTTTCAATCCAATATACACCAGATACAGATTCTACATTCTCATTTATTGATAATTCGCTATCTATTGGAATAGGTATTAAATTATTATAAATATCTTTAGAATATTTATTTAGTATGTTAATAAGTTCTTTTTCTATTAATGACATTCGTATCCTTTATTATACTTGGTTAAATTATTTATTTTTTGGAGAACTTGCTTGGGTTGTAAAGAATAAAGCTTCTTTAAACATTTTTGAAATATTTAGTATAATATACCAGAGTAGCAATATTGGTACACCAATTAATAGATAAATATCTAATTTATCGAATTCATTAAAATATACTGTATCATTATAAAATTGTTGAATATAAGCTCCTTTAAGAAGTGATGAAGCAGTTGATGCAACAGTTACATATGTTGCAATAAGTAATAGTGTATCAATTAGCTTAATTTGTGTATTAAATAGTGATATTTGAGTTAAATTAGTTTCATCTACTGTAAAAGAATGTGCTAAAATTACTATCCATATAGAAATAGTTAATATATTATTAAAAGTACCACTCTCTAACAACCATCTAATTATAAGCATTACTTCCTTTGGCATAAAAGATATTATAATTACTAAAGTAAATAAAAATATTATTGAAGCAATAAATTTTATATTAAAATTATAAATCATAAAGAACTCATATTAAATGATTCAACTTTTATTTGCTCAGATTCTGTAGAACTATTACCTAATAATCCTCCAATAATACCACCTGCAATTACACCTACTACTCCACCAGCTAAACCTAATGCACCACCTACAACCATTGATAACGGTGTACTATCATCATCTTTTTCTGCAATAACATCATTTATGTGAAAGTCTTCATCATTAAGTATAAAATTAGTATTACCTATCTTGTCTAATAATAGTTGACGAGAAGTAGCATTAATATCTAAATATCGTTTTGTACCATTATGTTTATAAACATATAATTTCATATAAAACCTTTTATGTATAAATATTTTTAATTATATCTAAATTAATTTAGATATATTTTTAATATTAGTATCACCAATAATCCAAAGTCTAGATCTTGCTCGTGAAATAGACACATATAGTAATTTCTCACTAATATCTGAAGAATCTAATATCCATAGTAAAATTATTTTTGATTCAAGACCTTTAAATCTTTTTGCTGTTTCAACTAAAACTTTATTCTTTGGAGAAAACTCTTTAAATGCCCATAACTTTTGATTTCTTGATTCTTTTAATAAGTCTTCAGCTTTATAGAAGTTATCAGTAACAATTATAGCAATATCTTCTAAGTTAATATTTTCTTCATATATAAGTTGTGCTACTTTTTTATCAATTATTATAGCTTGATTCTCAAGAGAATCTTGAATTATGAATTCTATGCTATCTCCTTCAATATCAGGTGGCTCTACTGCTTCTCCTTCATAATATTGATAAGCTAGATTGTGAATTGGTTTTGTATTTCTACAATTGTCAAATAAAAATAATGGCTCATTATTAATAGGAAGTTCATCTGTAGAAGCATATATGGCTTGATTCCCATCTTTAAATATATACAACTTCGTAACACTATTCCTTTCTCTTAACTCTTCTATTGCTAACCAGTATTCATCCTTAAAATCTTGTCCCTCATCTACAATAATTACATCATATTCAATAGGAGAGATATCATAGCTTTCAATTAATGCATTAGGCATTAGTACATCATAAAAATCCTCATTAGGATAATCCAGTTTTGATTCTTCTATTAAATTTCTACCTGTATCCTTTTCAACTTGTTCTATTCTCCAATTGCAAAATTGTAAAAATCTCATAGTATATAAATTATCAATTCCCTGAGATTTTATTTTTAAAGTATCTCCCAATTTCTCGTTATAACAAAGAAATAAAACCTTTAATCCTTGCTTGCCTAAAGTTATAGCATGATCTAATGCTAAGACTGTTTTACCAGTCCCTGCACCACCTTCAATAATAGCTTCTTTTCGTCTCTTTAATTGCCCAAGTATACTTTTTTGCTGATTTGTTAAAATTATTTGCTGCTTAATTTCCTCTTCAATAATACTTGAAAGAGATTGTTGTATTGTTACTTGTTTTCCATATAATTGATTAGCTATATTAACCCCATCTATTTCTAATGGATTATAATTTGGTTGCTCTCCTGCCCAATATTCAAAAATAGAGATAATCCAAGTTTTTAAATTGGCTAATTTATTACTTCCTCCTAGAATTTCATTTGAAATTGCAGGATTTGATAAAGGGCTAATATTTGATATATCAGGAAATAATGCTCCATGAGCTATTAAAATATCTTTTTTACCTCTTTGTGCTAAGTGATTTCGTATCTCATATTTTGCATCTTTTGCTTGACCTATAGGATTTTTTATTTCATGTCTCTTTTTATATCTATCAATGGAGTACCATTGTCTAATTTGCTCATCATATTCTATTCCACCACCTTTAACTTCAATGACTAAAACTCCATATTCTGGAGCAAATATAACAAAATCAGCTTCTCTATCTCCATGACTATTATATTTTGATGTCTGTTTAATGAATTCTAAAGAGTGAATAATTAACCAATTGTTAGGTAGTTGCTCATATAATGCTTTGTAAACTATTTGTTCTGATTTTGGTTCAATTCTAGATATTTGAGTATCTGTCAATTTTGGTATAATATTAGCCATCTATTTTTCTCCAAGATTTTTTAAACTTTTTTTTCTTTATATCTTTCCCATTTTCTAAGGTTAAATCAACTTGAAATAAAGCTCCTCTTGGTTTTACATTAGTAACTATACCTGTTGTTATTATTCCTTCAATCTCAATCTCATACTTGTCATCAATTTTAGGCTCTTTATTCTCTATATTTTCTGATTGATAAGCTAGTTGTTTCCAACTATTATCAAACATAAATCTATTCGCTTCTAATATAGGATTTTTAAATTGATATACTTTAGTATTATCTGTATTAATATTTTCTACAATAAGTAACCACCATTTATCTTTTTGTTTTTGTGCAAATTCTAGTTGGTCTTTTGTAACTCCTACTCCACCTTGTCCCCATTGTCCTGTTAATGTTTTAACTTCTATATATCGAATTATTTGTCCACTGGCATCCTTTTCATATATATCAAAACCTTTATTATTGGTTGGAGCTTGCTGAAAATAATTAGTTTTTGAAATAAGTAAAATCTCTTTATTTTCTAAAATATAGTTTTCACCTTTATCCCCTATCTCTTTTGCACTCTCTCTTTGGCTTTTGTCTTCCTCTTCATCAACTTCTCTATCTTTTCCTACATATACAGGTTTCCTATCATTTGAACTTACTATTCTTTTATTATTTTTATTTGAATAGATACTATTAGAACTTTTATTTCCATACGAAACTTTAGGTTTGGTAGGAGGAGCTATTTCTCCTTTTAATTCACTATTTCTTTTTGCATAGTTTTCTTCTTGACTAGTAGAATTATCATGAATAATCTCTACATTTTCTTCTGTTAAATGAAAATTATCTTCATCTTTAATGTCAAATTCTTGAGGTAACTCTATAACTTTTTTCTTATCTAAGAAATTATGAATTTCTTCTCTATTCATTTGATTTCTTAATATTCTTTCAATCCATCCAAAACTATCTCTTGATAAATTGCGTGTGTCGCAAATATACTTTGCAATAACTTCTACCATATCATCTTCATCATCTTGTTCAAAAATATAAAGATTTCCTTCCTCTTCATAAGTACTTTCTTTAGTTCTAAATAAAAATTTATCCTCTATTAAATATTCAATAATTAATTTACTAACAAAAATTAAGTTTGAAGGTAATACATCATGCAGAATAGATTCATTTATCTCATCTTCTTTTATCTTATTCTCATGATATAAAAGTCTTAATATCCCTTCTTTAAATGAATCATTTTCTAGTATCTTTATATTTTGATGACTATTGTTAGACTCTTGATGCTCATAGATTTGAGAAGTATGGTTTTCACTAAGAGACATGACATTTAATTTTCGTGCTAATTGCTCAAATTGAGTTTGACAGAATTCTAAGCTTGTATTTTTATCTTCAGCTTTTTTATATGCAGGTAAATTATTTATATAAAGTTGTGATGATAATATAAGTTGATTATTTCCTGTTAAAAGAGGCAATTCATCATGATTAAAAATATTGTCATCTTCATCTTGAATCTCTTTCAATAAAACTTTAGTATCCTTTAGTTGGTTTGAATTTAAAGATTGTTTTTGAGGTAACTGTTGAAGTTGTTCTATAAAGAAATCAAAAGGTGGTTTTTCTTGTACCCCTAATGAAATTAAACCTTTTGCCAAATAAGATTCTTTTGTACTCCCAACTAAACTACTCCAATTATAAATAGTTGTTAAATATATTTGGTCTTGATATATATACTTTGGTGCAATCCATTTATTAAAAATTAATATTGTTTGTTCTTCCATACTAAAATCAACAGTGTCACCTTTGAATCTTCGACCAATATATTTATAAACTTCTCTAGCATAATTAATAACTTGTCCATTTTGTGGAGAAAGTTTCATTAACTCTCTAAAACTTTCAAAAAATGAATTATTAGGAATATTTATTATTATCCCTAGTTTTTCAGCCATATCTTTTTCAGTATAGTCACCATTTTCATCTTTTTTACCAAGTTTAATTCTTTTGTCTAAAATATGATAATAACCACCTGCTATTTTTAAATCATCAAACAAGATTAACTCATCTGCTCTTTTAAGTTTAGTATATTCATTTTTTGGCTTTAGAATATCAGTAGGTTCTTTTACAGGATACCAAGCATATTCTTTTAAGGTATCTAAAATATCCATTGCTTCAAGTATTTCAAAATTATTTGAAATATAATTTAATAATAAAATTGCATCTTCTTTATTGTTGTCCTCAACTATTTTCTTTACTTTATATTCTATATGTTGTGATAATATAATTTCAGAAGATCCTAAATCTTTCAGAAATGTTAGCCAACTATTTTGTACCTCTTCATCTTCATAAGATATTGGTTTATATCTAATGTCACATAAGAATTTTGGTAATTTGATTGTAGGCATGTAAAGCTCAGAAGCTTTATATAAACTACATTCATCTAAAAAACTTGGAATAATTTTTGCATCTTTTAATTTATCAAGTATTACATCATCAATGCTATTATATTGTGATATTAACCATTTTAGTACATCTTTATTGTCTGATGTATTTTGATTATTCTCTAGAAAAGGGATAATAATTTCTTGAATATAGTTACTAAAACTTTGTTCTTTTATTTCCATTTTCTTGTATAATTTAAATAGCTTGGAATTAATATCTACTGCTATTAATTCATATTCTCCTTTAAGATTTTGAATATGTTCAGGTGGTGTAAAACCTGGTAGAAAAAGTTTAATATGTGTATCTTGTGAATATAAGTTATTAGTAACTGTTTGAATAAAGGGTATAGAATATAACTTAGTATCATGCAATTCATCAAACCAAGAGATATCTTCCACTAAAATATCTAAAATATATTCCCTTATACTTTTATCTTCAAAAAAAGAAAATTCATCTAATTGTAAAAGATGTTTTACTAATGTTGCTGATGTCAATTCTGTAATAAGACTATATTTTAAAAGAGGTTTGTAAACTTCAATATATTCATGATGAACAATATTCATACCAATTTCTTCTAAATAGATTAAATTATTTTTAATATCTTCATCTTTAGGCATATAAGGGGAGTGGTTTTCTATATCACTTTGTAATTTTCCATACTCTTTATTTTCTTGATATACTAATTGAAGTTCTAATATAATATCTGCTGCTTCGTCAAATTCCTCTTGACTTGAGTTTACTATTAAGTTAACAACTTCTTTAATCCATTCTTTTGTAATAGTTAACTTGTCCCAATATTTGGGTGTAGATAAAAGTTTTATTTGATTCACTAAAGTAGGTTTTAGCCAACTACTAGGGAGGGTATCAATACTATCTATAGAATTAACTATTTCTAGATCTATATATAAATATTTCATATCTTGAAAAAGTTTTAAGTTTGGTTCTCCGTCAAATAAGGTATCGGAATTAATTTTATAAATATCTTGATTTAAAGTTAATTTAAAAGGTAGCCCATCTAGTAGGTTATAGTCTTCGCCATTATCTGCACAGTATTTTAATATCTCTAATAGCCACTCTTTTCTTCTAAGCATAGATATGGGCATTTTATTTAGAGATACTGGAAACTCTATTGTATTTGATTCTTCTTTTAAATAATTTCTTATATAATCACCATTTATTTCACTTAATTTGATATTTATATTTTTAAATTTTTCAAGAATAAATTTTTTAGGTTTTGGAGAAATAATAGAAAAGTGTTCCTTAAATGCATTGAGTAAAAGTTTATTTTTTTCATCTTTAAAATAATGTAAATCTACTTCTTCTGGGGATATCCATTCTTCTTTATCTTTATAGCTCATATATAAACAATTTAACTTAGAGATACTTTTATAAAATCCATCATTAAGTTTATCATTTAATTCAAATTCTGTATCATTAGCCCAAAAATTATAATGAATATCTTTTTCTATTTTTAAATCATCTATAAGTAGTGCCCATGCCTTTCCAACTCCTTCTTTTAAAAGAAGTTCATTCCATCGAATTAAAGTCTCTTTGTCATTTCCACTACCACCACTTGTAATTTCGGTTCTTTTAGGATTTAAATCAAACCATCCATGGATATGAATTGGATACTTTGATTGAATAGGTAGTGGTAAGAAAGTAAAAAACATACTCTCATTTTTAATTGGTTTATTTTCATTATTTAATTCAATAGCTACACCAGCCCAAGGTAAAACTTTTCTTGGATTTGGAGTTATGGTTAAAACATTTTTGGCATGCTCAATTAAGCAATTATTTTCTCCTCTAAATAATCCATTTACAACAGCCCAAGTTTTCTTCTCCTCTAAATATTTATTTGTTATCCTATTTAAATAATGTATTTTAAACTTGTGTTTATATTTAAAAAGTGGTAACTGATTGTTGTTTTGTTCCCATCTTGTACATATTTCTAATGGTTTACCCTGAAACTCATTCTGTATTTTATTATTAATATCTTCTATTTCATCAATATTTTCTGTTTTAATATCTAAGTGGATTATTTTTTTTCCAGTTTCATCAATCTCTTGTAAAACAAATCTATGAATATGTCTTAAGAATAATAAATTATCACTACTGTTTTTCCATTCATCAACCCACTTTAAAAAGTCTTGAAAAGTAAAAATCTCATTACTTATCTCACTCGTTTCGGATGTATTCTTATCTCTAAGTGGTAGTCTAAATATAGTTCCGGTAAAGTCCTTCTTTAAACCTGCAACCTTAAAAGTTTCTAGCCACAATTTGATTTCATTAAAATCTTTTTTATCCCAACCTTGAATTCTTTTCTTTAATTTTTCTTTACTAACAGCTTTTCTTAATACATCAAACCAATAGACCCTACCATTTGATATAAAACTAGGATGGTCTGAAATACTAAAGCTTGAACTAAAACCTTGTCCAAATCTACCTGTAGAATTAGCATCATCTTTTTTACCCTTTGCACTAATAATTACAATCTTTTCAAAATCTATAGACCTAAATTCAGAATTATTATATATAAGTAATGAATTATTACTTGCAGGTTCATAATCTGTTTTTTGTAGATTGAGATATTTTTGTTTATCATAGGTTATAATAAGTTCTGTGGCCCCTGAATCATCAGCATTTTGTAAATACTCTTTAAGTATAGAGTCCTTATCGTAGCCATCAATTAAATCTTGTATTCTTGAAATTAAGTCCTCTTCATATTCTACTTCAAATGATGACAATTATATCTCCTGTATTAGTATTAATTAAAGCTAGAGTGCTTGATTTCTTTAATTAAACATATAATTCCTGGGTAAAAATAAGTTTCATAACAAAGCTCACATTTTTTAGGAAATATATATGCTATACCATGATGTTCATTTAACTCTTGAATTTCAGTAATTAAATTTTTACATCTTTCCTTTGAATATTCTTTATCTTTAAATTTAACTTTAGGAACAATAAATGTAATTGCATAACTATTTGTATGATATTGTTTATTAAAAGAATTTATAGTATCTTGCTCAGCTTTACTAAATGAAGTTTTAATTGCCATAGAACCATTATAGTTATCGCTTAAATTTACATAAACTTGCTTTGCTTCTACTACAGCTCCAAAATAACTTTTAGTTAGTCCATATACATCTTTTGCGAAAAATAAGTCAACTCTTCCCGTTTTTACTTCACCGTCAACAGACTTATTAGTAGAGAACTCTTCTAAAATGAAGTAACCAGATTTATAGAGTGATGCTGCAAGGGTACTAACTGTTGCTCTTTCGTTGTAGTAATATAAAGTATCATTATTGTCAAATTCATTAGTATATCTTTCAATATTATTTACCCAATCTTGTAAGGCATCACTAAAAACTGCTTCTAAATTTTTATCTAAAATAATACCTTTCATTACTAAGAATCACTACTTGGAGGTATAGTGGGGGTAGATGGTCTTAAAATAGGTTTAATAGGCGCTTCTACTCTTACTTTAGATTTACTCATTTTAACTTCCTTCTGTTGGAATAATTGGTTTAATCGGTGCTGGTGCACCTTCATTTAGTTTTTTATCTGACATTTTTTCTCCTTAAAGATTAGCTTTAACAAATAAATACAAATACAGCATTCCTAAGAATAAAAATACACCTGATAAGTATGATAAATATTTTAAAATTTTATTATAGATAGATATTTTATCAGAGTATTCGGATTTTTTTAAAACAGCTTCCATAAAGAAATTTTTAACCGATATTTCATTATCTTTAGTTCCAATAACAAATGAAATAATAACTACTAAAATTGATGTTAATAAATATTCCCATGAAGCATGTATATATTCTATAAATAATGGGTCATTTTCACCAATAATATCTTTAATAAATATTAATGATAGTCCAAGTAAGAAAGTTGAAAGAGTTAAAATATTTTTATCATAATTATCGGTATTTAATACTATTCTATTGTTGACATCTTTTAAATATTCTAAATATAATTTATATTCTGGTGAGTCTGGATCTATAGTATGACCGTTGATTTCTTCTTCTATTATATTGTTTGAACTAACATAACTAAATATAAAAAAAGTTATAGCAATAAGAATAATTGTAAGAATAATATGCATAGAAGCAAAGTTTGTAAAAAAAGTATCAATCATAGACTCTCCAATATAATAAGTGTATTTCTTATTATAACATAATTTTAATATACTAAAAATTATGCTATAATACCAGAAGAATGATATTAAGGAGATGTAAAATGAGTTTAATATCTTTACAATTTAAACAAAGAAAAATTATAAAAAGTTACCGCTCAATTACAGGTCATATCCCAAGTATTAAAAATAACAAATCAATAGCTTTTGAATCAAAACTTGAAAATACTTGTTTCTTAACTTTAGAATTTGATAATGATATTCTCTCTTATCAAGAACAACCACAATTTGAAATTATATTTAATAACAGAAAATCAACTTATAGTGCAGACTGTTATATCCAAAGACCAAAAGGATCTAAAAAAAGAGATGCAATTATTGAAGTTAAATATACAACTGAAATAGAAAAAGATAAAGAATACTTTGAAAGAAGATTTAAAGCTATTGAAGAAGCTACTGAAAAATTAGATTTAGATTTTATAGTTTTTACGGAGGAAACTCATCCTCAACAGTATATTGACAATATTCATTTTTTATATAGATATAGAACTCAAGATAGAGAAAGTAAATATGATGAACAAATTCTTAATAAATTACAAAATACAACAATGAAAGCAAAAGATTTAGCACAATCAATTAGTAAAAGTCCAATAGAATATAATGTAATAGCAAATGCTATTTGGGGATTGGTAGCCTCTGATATCCTAAGTACAGATTTATATGTAAAAGAATTAAATATGAGTTCTGAAGTAAAGGTAAATGATGAGTAAAGTTGTTAAGTTTGATATTGGTACTAAAATAATATATGAAGATAATGAATATTTAATTAAGGGTTATGCTTCTTTAAATGAAGTGCTTG
>Ga0164318_10007230_pt1 | contig 10760 bp, 7 predicted proteins | sample GuaBasSedimGuay9_FD_113734 | JGI IMG/M metagenome (GOLD analysis project Ga0164318, IMG submission 113734) | Subseafloor sediment microbial communities from Guaymas Basin, Gulf of California, Mexico - Guay9, Core 4571-4, 0-3 cm | ecosystem: Environmental > Aquatic > Marine > Hydrothermal vents >...
ACCTGTTGATGGATTAACACCATCTCTAGCAGCTCTAGCAGATGTAGAGAATGTTCCGAACCCAATTAATGCAACTGTATCTTTTTTAGATAAAGTTTCTGTTACTGTTTCAGTAAATGCATCTAATGCAGAACCTGCATCTTTTTTAGTTAAACCTGATTTTGAAGCTATTGCTTCTATTAATTCTGACTTATTCATATTGTTTCCTTTTATTGATTATGAATAATATCATATATTATATTAATCTATTATACAAATTGTATAACTAATTTTTAACTGATCTTAACTAGTAATATAATTCAAATAATAGATAAAAGTGGTTAAAATATAAAGAAAGAATTTTATATAGGAGTATTTAATTGAATGATTCCATAATACAATTAGAATATATAAGAGAAAAGTTATTGTTTATAAAATTAAAAGTTGAACAAGATACTAAAAGTGGATTATTTGACATTAATAAATATGGCGAAGATATATTTATGCATCTTTTAAATAGTAGTTATGGATTTAAGATAAGCAATGCTAATGATGTTTTCTATGATAATTTCCCTGCAATAGATTTAATTGATGAAGAGAATGAGCTACTTATTCAAGTTACATCAACATTAAGTACACAGAAAATTTACTCTACTATTAAAAAAAAGGATGAGAATAAAGAGCTAAAGAAATATAAAGATTATAAATTAAAAATGTGTTATATTGCAGGGGCACCAGATTTTAACGAACAAGAAAGTTTAAACTTAAAAGAAAAAGGAATTAATGAAGAAGATTTATTAGACCTTGATACTATTATATCTATTGCACAAAATGATCAACAGAAATGTAATGATATATATTATACTTTAAACCAAAGACTTGATAGTAAAGCATATAATCTTGATGTTGAAAATCATTTTAATAAGTTTGAAGAATTGAATAAGAAAACTACAAAAAAATTATCTTCTTACAATCAAGACTTTGATGACTTCTTGCAATCTAATAATAATGTTTTAGAAGTCTTCGGAACAGGAGGACATGGGAAATCTCATCTATTAAAGCATCTAGCTTCTTTAAAAAATGAATATACTCCCATAATATTCACAAAACAAGATAATGTAGAAGCAGACTTACAAAAGTTAGATTTTACTAAACAATATTTATTACTTTATGATGATATAGATAGATTCTTAGAAAATGGAATAACTAGTATTTTCTCTTCTTTAATAGATAGTGGTTCTAAAATAATCATCTCTTATAGAACTGCATCTAAACCTTTAGTTGAAGAAAAAATCTTAAAATTTAATGCATTAAAAACTCAAGAATTACATATAACTTGGAGTAAAGATGAAATTAAAGATTTAATACTTTTAATAAATCCTAAAGCAACAGATTATGGAATTGATAATTTAAATGCTCATTATAATTCAAATCCATATTTAATTACACAAGCCATGAAAGGTGGTATTGATGAAATTAAGAGTTTCTCTAAAAATATCTTAACAGATTCTATTGCTATTTTAAAAATATTTGAGATAAAAGAATTTGAGATTGAAGAGTTATTGTTTAGAATTGCTTTGTTAAGTCCATGCCCAAGAAATTTAGTAGATATTAATGATAATGACAAAATTGATCAACTATTAAAAGTCGGTGTCTTAAGAGAATTAAATAATAAAATTAGATTTAACCCAGATGTATTGGGTGACTTATATTTAGCTAGTTTTATAAAAAAGTATGAAAATAAATACAAAGAGATAGCTCTTGAGTATATGTCAGATAATTTAGAGCTTATAATTACTAATCTATCTTATGTATTGTCATATGAAGATAACAATGGATTAGAGCTATTTTTTAAAGACATAGTTGCTGGGTGGGTAAAAGATGAAGATTATAGAAGTTCAAATTTAAGAATATTATATAGAATTGTAAGATATGCACCTTTTGAGTCATTTATGTATTTAAAGAAAACAACTACTATTTTAGAGGCAAAAGAAAATGAGCACCCAAAAGATGGGGTAATGATGCAATTTATGTCCAAAATTAGTGAGGTAGATTTTAATATCTCCGATGAATATATAAATTTAGGAAGTATAGTTCCAATAGTCAGTAAACTAATTTCAGGTTTAAAAAAAGAAAAAGACTCAGGAATATTGAAAATCAAACACTTAATTGATTTTTTAGTTTCCACCAAGGTTCAGTCTTTCCCTGAACCATATTTTGCAAATCATAGTATAAGCTCTGTATTTAATAACATGATTATTCCTTATGAATCAAAAAATAATGATGTAATTATTGAAGCTTTAGAAGAAATGAAAAAATGGACAAATAGTGATTCAGTGAATGTAAATGAATTAAATATCTTAAAAAGTTCTATTGGAAATCTACTTATGGGATCATTAAAATCTATGTATATTGATACAGAAAGAATCGAATTTGATACTTCAAAAGAGAATATTAGAAAAGTAATTGATAAAGCAAAAGAGATAGTGTTAATAATGATAAATAGCTCTAATACTAATTTAAAATGTAGAGCATTGGATATATTAAGTGATGTAGGAAATAGTATCAATGAAGAATTGCAGTCTAAAAATGAACATTATTATTATAAGATAATAATTGAGTTATTTGAGAATATAAAAGAGCAACTATCTAAAGACAATGATTATAAATTCTTATCAAAACTTGAAAAAGTTTTATTCAATGCAATGGCTCATCGAAAACACAAAGATGAAGCATTTTCATTATTTTTAGATATTCCACGAACTCCATTTTTTATATTTAATCAACTTCTTGCTGATACAACGTTTACAGTATATAATTTAGATAAATTTATAGATGAGTATCATAAACAAGAAGATGTACATAACTGGCTATTTGATAAATATTATGATAAACATGATTCTGACATTTCGGATGATGAAATAGATTTATATAATTACTTTATTAAGTCTTGTATAACAGAAGATGATTTTATTAATTTTATTAATTCATTACATTTTATTGGAAATAGTATTAATTCATATAAATTCTCTAATGTCCTTAATAAACTATTAAAATACTGGTACGAACAGAACCCACAATTATTTAAAGAGTTAGCTGTTAAGGGTATAGCAAATATTAGCAATAATGATGCATCTAAAACTATTGATAATTTTCTATTTGATTCAGAACTTACAACTTTAGATATAGATTGCATTGATGATACTCTAGATATTAGTGAATTGAAAAGATATGTAGAAAACTCATTTCGCAATAAGGATATTGCCTTATATCAGAAGCTATTGATATTCTTTAAGAAAGAAGAAAAAGAAAATATCTCTTGGTTTGTAGATACCTCTTTTACGAAAATATATTTTATATTAAAAAATGATTCAGACTTTAGCACCTACAAACCATATATGCATGAGCTATTAGATTTAATAATTAAACATAGAATTACTCCTTCAATATACTTAATTTTTATATTAGAATATTTAGAGAAAAATAATATAAGTTTTGAATTTGTTAAAAATAAAATTAGGCAAGTTATTTATATCCCATCTCTTAACGAAAATTTAGAAGAAATAAAAATTCAAAAAGAAGATTTATTAAAACTATTTCACTTCTTAGATTATAAGTTAGAGGATATATTGGACAGGGTCTTTTTAAAAATTTTGAAAGCAGAATGGAATAAATACAATAAAGATCATAATATTGAAGAGTGTTATTTAATAAAAGATTATATAAAGAATTATGAAGATTATAAAGTTTTTGTTCATTTAGTCATTGACTACTATTATAACTTTACTCATTGTCAGACTAATAAAGATGGATCTGTCCTCGACTATAAAATTGATATCAACTATTTTTTTAGTAGTTTAAAGAATGAGGATTTTAAAAGATACATTAATGAACTTATTGAAAATAATGACAAAGAAGAGATACTTGTACTTATTAATGTAATACCAACAAAAGCTAAATACAAAGAATTGTTGATTAATGCTCTTAACTTCTTAGACACTAATATTTCAAATGAAGCGATAATTACTTTATTAACTAAGGATAGAATACCTGCATATGTATATATCAAATTATTAAATGATAAGATATCTACTATACATAAAGGTTTTACTTATGATTATGTAATGGAAGAAATAAATGATCAAGAAGAACTATTTATTTATATTTCTAAGAATATTTTAGATATAAATGTATTAAGTGAAATTAAGGAAATAGTAGAGGATATTAAAGAAAAAAAGAATACTGTTTCAGAAATAAATCTTGAACAAAGTTTTACTAAGTAATAAATAATTATTTATAAACTGAATTAATTAAGAAACAGTTCTACAATTTTATTTTTGCTTGTTGTCCTATTTGATTTTCCTTACTTTCTAAATAATCTAAGTTATTTTGCCAACCTATATCTTCTATTTCTTTTTTTGTTAGATTAATACCCTCATAGCTCTTAAAATGAATGTTATGATGGCAAGAGCAGTTCTTTCCAATATTAACTAGAAATCTATCATCTTTAGCGTGTGTACCATACTTGGCATGGTGTGGCGTTCCTGATTGTGTATCTATATTACATATTTGACAAGTATTTATTTTCATAATGAAATCTTGCCTATTGTTATATTCAGTATCTTTAAATCTAACTATAAGACTTTTGTCTTTTAGATCAAGTTTCATTACATCAACTTTATTTTTTAGTAATTGTTCTGATTTAGCAATAGGTATGGTTTGTTTTTTTATTGTATAATTGTTTGCTATGAAAGTATTTGGCTTTATCTTTTTCTTTATTAAGGAACTAATGGTTGATGCATTACTTTTGTATTTAACTTTTTCTTTAGTCTTTGGCTTTCCGAAGCTACCGTTTGATGGTCTTTGACTAAATAATTGTTTTACTTTATTTTGCTTGTTGTTCTTTAATTGTTTATCTTTAGTGTAGCTTTTGATTGCTATTGTCATTATTTTGCCTTTATATTTGCAAAATGATATACTATTTCTTTTAAATAAATAAATACAAGGAATAAAAATGTTTGAAAGATCCAAAAATATTTTAAATAAATTAAGTACATCTGATAATCTAAATACTATCTATGAAAAAGAATTCAATAAGAATAAATATGGAATGTCTGAAGTTTCTGGTGCTTCTTCACAAGATATTGATACTTATACATTTAGAATGATACCAAGAAGTATAACTAAATGCTCTACTCTTGATACATATAATGAACTAGCAATAAGAAAGTTAGATATTACTAGTAAAACTCATGGTGCTTGTAGTATGTTATCAACAATGCTGCTAGAAGCTTTTTCAATATTACATAATCAAGATATTGCTTTTTTAACAGTAGGAAGAATCTCAAATGATGAGAGTAAAAATATCTTTTTCACTCCAGATAGAGAAACTGTAATTAAAAAAATGAAAGAAGATCAACAAAATTATTCAAAAACATTACTTGGTGGAAATATTCATGTTTGGATTACATTGGGAAATGGAATGATCATTGATCCAAGTATTTCAATGACACATCATGGCAAAAATAAAGTAGTTGCTGGTTTTCCTGAAGACTTAAAAGATAAATACAAATATCAGCCATACTTAGTGGTTGATTTTAAAGATTTAACATTAATTAATAAACAATATGAAAATAAAGATTATGCTGCCAAACAAATGATGAATGAGAAATTAGAACATATGGAAATAATTAGAAAGAATATTGATGGATACTATTAGTATTAAAATTATATTGAATAAATAAGATTAATTAGATATACTATAAGTAATAAAATTAACTTTAAAGGTATAAGATGTTTAATTCAGAGATTAATATTCAAGGTATTGGTCCCATTGGGAAAGCAAATTTTGAACTTGGAGATATTACTGTATTTGTAGGTCAGAATAATACTGGAAAAACATTTTTACTAAATTCAATATTTTTCTTTCAAAGTGGAATATTTAAGAATATTTTAAATGAATTAATTGATAATAATGTTTTAGCAGATAATAATAATATTTCAAAGATTAAATTAATTAATGAAAATATTAATATTATTTTTACTAAAATAAAAGAACTTGATATATTACAGTACATTTATAGTTCAAATAAATATACGGAAATGAAAACTAGTTCATTCTCTTTTAATGTTCCTGTATTTACAACTAAAGATATTCCCACTATCATAGACCGTATTATAAATGAGTCAATAATGACAAAATATTTATTTGATAGAATGAGAAATATTGAAATAATAGAGTTATTTCAAAAAGGAGAAAAGGAAAAGGAAAGTATTCCAGATGAAGAAAAGGAAATAAATTTCTTATTTAATTCTCTTGGACACAATGAAGCGATAAAAAGTATTCTTCGTTCATTTATTTATAGTTATTTTAATATTAATAATAATGAAACAGAACAAAGTATCTATCATTTTCCTGTGGAAAGAGCAGGAATGAATAAGTTTTTTTATGAGTCTTTAGCAAGTATAAATTCTTTAAATATTGCCTTGAAATCTACAGTAGAATTTATAGTACGATTAAATAATGATACACAAAGTAATAAATTAAATCAAACATCTTTTTATGAAATTGCTATTGAAATGGAAGATAAATTATTTGGAGGTCATATTGTATCTGAATCAAATAAAGATAGTCAGGCTGAAATATTATTTAAAGACAATAATAAAAGAAAATATACTGTAGATATTTTTTCTTCATCAATTAATGAACTATCACTTTTTATTTTATATTTAAAATATTATGCAAAACCAGGAGATGTAGTTTTATTTGATGAACCTGAATTATCATTACATCCAGATTCTCAGAGAAATTTAGTTAAATTTATTGCACGTATACGGGAAATGGGAATTAAATTTATTATAATTACACATAGTGACTATATTGTAAAAGAAATTAATCATTTAATCTCATTATCTCTAATTAAGGATGAAGTTTTAAATACAATTACTGACTATTCTAAGAAAATGAAATTAAATTTTGATTTAGTTAAAATGTATTCAATATATAAAAAAGGAACTACTATTGCTATTGATAAAGCTAGACAGTCCAAATCTTTAGATGGTTATGAAGAAAAACTATTTACTGATGCAATTAATTCTGTAAATATTACATCTAGTAAAATCTTTAATGGAATAGAAAAAAGTAAAATAAATGATAATGTAGAGACTAAAGAACTATTAGATTTAGATAGTCTTTCTTCTAAGTATGTTGTGAAATAATAAAATGACTACTAAAAAAATATTATTTTCAGATAACTATTTATCAAATATAGAAGAGAAGAATGGTACTGGATTAACAATTTTTAATTTTAAGTGCCCAGAATTTTATGTAAGTAAATTTACTTGTACATGTAATAGTAGTATTACTATTTTTAAAGAAAATACTCTATTATGTGATAATATTGCTTGTCAGGATATTGAGATTAATGCCTCTACAAATAAATTAGATACTTATTTTTTCTTGATTTACAAAGCAAAAATACCAGAACAAGATATACTTAATCAAGATATTAGTAATTTTATTACAAAATATTGTCCATTAAAAGCATCTAGAAGTTTTTATATAATACCAGTAGTAATTTTAAATAGAACTTCTTTTAAGTATAATTTAACATTACAAAGATCTATGATAAAAGAATTAAGTGAATATGCAAGTGGAAAAAATATGTATGTTATTCTTAATCAGCAACTTGATATACATAGTTTTAATAAAAGTGATTTCTTATATATACCTTAATTAGCTTATCAGCTGTTTATAAGCTAATAATAAGTAAAATCTTACATAAATAATATATAAACGGATAATAAATATGGAAGAATATAATACAGCAGTAGAATTTTTAGCACAAAACTCTATAAATAGTGAATTTTTAAATAAGGGTTCAAAACATGCTGCTGTAGTTATTGGAAATATGTTAAAAAATTCTGAACAAATTAGATTATTTTCTGGTACTTTAGATGATGAAGTAACTGGTATAGAAAATTTAAAGAAAGAATTAGAAAACTTTATTAAAGAAAATAAAAAAATATATTTACTACTAGAGAGCATTCCAAAGAATCCATCACCTGCTTTAAAACTAGTAATGAATTATGCCAATACACATCCTAATAATGCTAAATATAAAATTATTGAACAAAGTTTTATTAATAATTTAAAAAGTAATTTTAAATTAGGAAATGCTTTACATTTTGCTGTTGGTGATGATAAATCATTTAGAGTTGAAACAGATATGAAAGAATATAAGGCAATTTGTAATTTTAATAATAGAGTTATAGCATCAAAATTAAAAAATATTTTTGATACTTACTTTTTCAATTAATACTTCTTCTTTCGTATCTAAATTTATTATCTTGTAACTTTTATTATATACGGTCCTTTCTTTCTCTTACTAATATATAAATCATAAGTCTTTTAAAATACATATATGTCCCAACAATTTTACATCTATATTTTGAAATAGATGATATTGATTGGATATTTACAGAACAGGTTATAGCAGAAAAAGCAATTGATAAAATTGAAAATACTTTTCTTAAAGCAAGAATGCCTTTTTATATAATGATATCTGATTTATTAATAGATTAAAGTATTAGCTCTCAATAATTAGAATGGAGAGTTAATCAATATCTATTTTTAATAAAAATGGTATTAGTATTGAGTTACATAAAATCAATACTGACCTAAGAACAGGCAATCCAATATCTTAGTGTATATTATCCTCTTTTTCTTCTAATATTTTATTAGGACACTTGTAGCTTATCTAAACTTTTAATATAATTTTGTATATAAATATAATTATCACTTTTTATTCGATCTTTCATTTCCAATGATAATTCTTTATTATCAGTTATTGAAATTATATCATAATATTATATTAAACATCTTCTCAATATTTTTATCAAAATGGGTTATATCTGGTAAAGCTACTTTTGGATATAACACTTTAAATTTATTATCATGATATTCTATTATTTCATCTAATAATTCACAGCTATCTGCTATTTTAATTAATTCTTTTTCTTCATTTAATAAATTTGAAATATCATTATCTATACTTGATATCCAATACTACGCATCTCTACTTTTATATCTTCTTTCCATCGTTCATTTTCATCCAAAGCAATATAAACTATTCCACTTATATCGTTTGGAATCTCAATTTTACCCTTAACAAGTGCTGTTACTTTTTCTCTTCCAAGCTTTGCTATAAGGTGTCCATGTTCAAATACTACATTTTGTCTAGCTCTATAACTAGAAGTTAAATTACCTTTCTTTGCGCCAATATCACAAGGAGTGTATAATACAATAGCAAATCCTACATTTGTGTAAGCATCTATCTTTTCAATTATTGTTCTTCCCGAACTAGCTTGCTGATGAAGAATAATTGGCTCTAATCCTAAATCACAGATGAAAGTTGATATGTCCATTTTTGCTATTTCATCATGTCCATAAACAATAAAAACTTTAGATGTATCTATTATTTCGTTGTTTGGCTGAATTAATATATTTTTATCTTTTTCTAAAATACTCAAATGTTCTTCTGTTATATAATTTTTTCTAAGAAGAATATTAAAAAGATTTTCATCTTTTATAGCCCAATGTGTACGACTAAGTTCCCATTTTCCAAGACCAAATTCAGTACGAAGACTTTCAATGCTGCCTATAGGTAATTCTGGGATATTTTTATTTATTTCAAATTCTATTTTTACTGTTTTTAAGCGAAGTTTTATATCTGTAATATAACCTATTCTTGAAGCTGTACTTTCATTTTCTATTACAAATAATGTAGGTAAACTTTTTAATTCTTTAATTGCATTATCATTTAGGGATTTATATCGTTCACTTATTTCATCAACAGTATATTCTATAGCTACACGATTTTTATCAAATTCATATAGATTTGAATCCCAACTTTCTGAACCGCAAGTAATTAATAAATTAAACAAGACTATCTCCTTTGTATATTTTTTATTACTTTGAATCTAACAACCGACTTGAGGAACAAGGTAATTTAACGTCTTTAATATTTGAACTTTTATATATCTTTATACGACACTCTAACGCTCGATATTTTTGCGTCTATTTCCTTGTTTCTCCTCCTATATTTTAGATATTAATCTATGATAGTTCTTTAAATACAACTATGTCTTGGTCATTTGGGTTATGTATTATATCATTCTTTTGTCTAAAGTTAATTTTTGTTTTTTCAATTAAATTTTCAAAGTTTGGTACGGGTTGACCATCTTTTAAATGGAAATTTGTAATATAATATTTTTTTGCATATGAATAAGCATGTTTAAAAACTTCAAGATTATTTGAATCTTTTGTTGGATTCATTTCTTGGATTCTTGAGATAGTCATAAAAAAAGAATCTGATGGTTCCAAATTGTTTTCTTTTAATTTAGAAGTAATGACATCCCAATCTGTACCAAAATTAACTTTATAGTATTGTGGATTAGTAGTTGAAATTTTATTTATTACACTAACTCTAATTTCTTCTTCTATATCTACAATTAACTCTTCTATCTCTTCAGGAGTTGGATTATCTATATTTAATGTAACTCTATAATTTGCTTGGGTTACATCTACAGCCAATAAGTTCTTTCCTAATACTTCTACTACATCAAGTTGTCTTTTTAGTTCACTCAATCCATAACCCTCTATCTCATCTTCTGGACCACTTACAAAACAATGAGCATGTCCGTACTGTTGAGTATTGTCATCTTGTATAGTTACTTTCATATCCAATCCATCTATTGTTATCGTATCATTAGTTATATTG
>Ga0164318_10007231_pt1 | contig 10760 bp, 10 predicted proteins | sample GuaBasSedimGuay9_FD_113734 | JGI IMG/M metagenome (GOLD analysis project Ga0164318, IMG submission 113734) | Subseafloor sediment microbial communities from Guaymas Basin, Gulf of California, Mexico - Guay9, Core 4571-4, 0-3 cm | ecosystem: Environmental > Aquatic > Marine > Hydrothermal vents...
ATGTGGTGAAGTGCAGGCCGCCCGGCAATAGGAATCCGAGGGAGGAGGAGATAGAGAAATGCCTTCCGTATCTTCGGAGGCAGATTGATGTGGTGAGGCCAATAATCATCCTTGCTATGGGAAATTTCGCCTCCTCGGCATTACTAAAAATGCACGGTTTCAGGGACGGAAAAATAACCGCCATAAGGGGCAGAATCTTTGAGAGTCCCCTTCATGTAATCAAAATAATTCCCACTTTCCACCCCGCCGCCTGCATATACAACAGGGCCCTCACCGAATATTTTGAAAAGGATGTCAGAAAGGCGCTGGAGCATGCGGGCATCATAAAGCCATTCTGATGAAATATTCATGAATTCTGGTGTCCCCTGTCAGTTCTGGATGAAAGGCAAGGGCCAGCATATTGTTCTGTTTAGCGCCCACTATGTATTCCTCCAGGGTGGAAAGCACCTCCACCTCTTCCCCCGCCTTAAGAATGGCCGGCGCCCTTATGAAGACCCCCTCGAAATCGCCTATGTGCTTTATTTTCAGCATGGTCTGAAAGCTCTCCCTCTGCCTCCCGAAGGCGTTTCTTTTAACCCATATGTTCATCAATCCAAGCAACCTCGTCCCTGTTCTTTCAATCTGCTCATCCCCATGCTTTGCCATTAAAATGCACCCCGCGCATGTTCCCATCACTGGCCTGCCATCGTTGGCTGCCCTTATTATCTCCTCCGCTATGCCATTTTTCCATATGAGTTTACCTATGGTGGTGCTTTCCCCTCCAGGCAAAATGATTGCATCACTCTCCCTCACCTCTTCCGGTTTGAGGGTGGCGATGGCTCTGCCGTCTACTCCCATCCTTTCCATCGCCCTTTCAACGGCCTCCACATGCTCGCTTACCGCCCCCTGCACTGCTATTACCGCAACCCTCATAATCCTCTTGTCTGCAGCTTCTCCTCCAGTTTGTCTATCTCCTGGCCCTTCATCGCCTCTCCAAGACCTTTCGATACCTCAGCCACCACATCTGCCTTTTCCCAGTTCTCCACTGCCTCCACTATCGCCCTGGCATATTCCGGCGGATTGGATGACTTAAATATTCCCGAGCCAACGAATACGCCATCGGAGCCCAGCATCATCATGAAGGCCGCATCGGCGGGCGTGGCTATGCCCCCGGCTGCAAAATTCACCACGGGAAGGCGTCCCATATCCTTTACCTCCTTCAGCACCTCCGTAAGCCCCTTGACTATTTCCTCGAGGCTGTATTTTCCGAAGATGGGGTCGTCATCATCTATTTTTATTCCCTCATCCTTTACCGCATCCGCCAGGCGGCGATAGGGCATGGCATATTTTTGAGCCAGTTGAGATATCTCTCCCTCATCCATCTCCTTGACCCTCTCAATGGCATAATTCATGAGGCGCATGTGGCGAACCGCCTCCACCACGTTGCCTGTCCCTGCCTCTCCCTTGGTTCTTATCATCGCAGCCCCCTCCCATATGCGACGAACCGCCTCTCCCAGGCTTCTTGCTCCGCAGACAAAGGGGACAACAAACTCTCTCTTGTCTATGTGGAAGAATACATCAGCGGGGGTGAGCACCTCACTCTCATCAACCATGTCCACTCCCAGCGCCTCCAGCGCCCTTGCCTCAAGAATGTGACCTATCCTGCATTTAGCCATCACGGGTATGGTGACAGCATCCATAATCTCCTCTATTTTTCTGGGGTCGGCCATTCTCGCCACGCCACCCTCTGCTCTTATGTCCGCAGGCACTCTATGGAGCGCCATCACCGCCACCGCCCCCGCCTGCTCGGCCACCTCCGCCTGCTGTGAGTTGGTGACATCCATGATGACGCCGCCCTTCTGCATTTTCGCAAAGCCTCTTTTGATGAGTTCTGTTCCAAAGCGAAGTTTTTCAATATCCATGAGTGTGATATATGGAGAGATATAAATCTTTTTGGTGAGAGCAATTCAGGGAATTTAATGGAACGGAAGCGATTGAAAGGCGTTTATTTTCTTTACCGGTTAAAGTATCTCTGAGGGCGATGATTTCCGCGATGACGTTTTTTCAATTCCATATTTTTCATCCGCCACAAAATCTGGCAACCCCTCCAATCTGAAAAAATTTAAATTTATTTAAATTATCTAAATTCAATGATTAAGAAAATCATTGCAGTTGCTCTTGTATTCTGCATTGTGATTCCGTCTTTTTCATCGGCCGTTTATAAGGATGCAAACAAAAATGATGCAAATACCATAAATGAGATGGAGAACCATAATTGTCTGGTGTTTGGCATTGGTTTTTTTCCTGACGAAGGTTCAGCGGGCGATATGATCATAAAATTTATGCTCTTTTTACTGGAACATATCATTATAATAACAGATGTGGTGCTTTTTACAGTTATGCTGATTTATATTTTGATATCAAACAACATTCCGGGAATGAAGATGCCCCATCTGAGATATATGATGGCCTATGGGGCTCTGGGGTATGTATGGACATACAGATTGGAGGAGAAGTGGGCAGTGTGGTCCAGAGATACTGGAAAATCCTTCTATATGCTGATGGAAAACTTTACAGGAATATGGCTGCAGTTGCCAACAATCATAAAACCAATTGGATATCCTTTTTTCTGCATGGATGTTTTTATAGGATATGTGGGGGGGATTGAAATCTGGTGGGAAGAAGGTTAAAAAATTTTTGAGATTATGCCCTTCTTATTCCTATAGTTATCTCCTTTTCGTCAATCTTCCACTTTTTGACATGCTCTCCTTTGGGCTCGGCAACAAATCTTATCTCCCTGCTTCTCGTCTCATTTTTTACATACTCGAGCCACCCTTCCAGCATTTCTTCATTGGCATCCATTTCCACTTCTATCTTTTCCTCCATCTCCAGGTCCATCTCCTTTCTCATCTCCTGTATTCTTCTGATTATCTCTCTCGCAAAGCCCTCCTTTATGAGTTCGGGTGTCTGAACAATATTCAGGGCAATTTTTATTCCATCCACCTCTCCAACTTCATACCCCTCCTTTGGCACCTCCTCCAGAATGATGTCATCCTCCTCTATCTCATATGTCTTGCCATCCACTTCCACCTTCATTCCCGGCTCCAGCGCCTTTTCCTTTTCTATTGCCTCCGCCACCTTTCTTGCCATTTCCCTGTATTTGGGACCGAGTTTTGAGTAATTCGGCCTCGCCTTTTTCTCCATGAAGTGATGGATGTCCGAGACAAATCTTACCTCCTTAACATTTATCTCCTCCCTTATGATTCCCTCCATTTCCTGGAGATTTTGCGGGGCCAAAATCATCACTTCTTGAAGAGGATATCTCAACTTTATCCCCGCCTTTGCCCTCAGAGCCCTTGCCTCCTCCACGATTTTCCTGACCATCTCCATCCTTTCCTCAAGCCCTTTGTCAATCATGGTTTTATCTGGCGTGGGATAATCGCAGAGATGAACGCTCTCTCCCCCCTCCATATCCAGATATATTCGTTCTGCTATGAAGGGGGTGAAGGGGGCTATGAGTTTTGCAATGGTGGTGAGCACTTCATAAAGCGTGGAGTAGCCGGCCATCTTTGCCTCATCTCTCTCCTCGCTCCAGAATCTTTTGCGGGAGTTTCTCACGTACCAGTTGCTCAAATCCTCCACTATGAAATCCTCCAGCAGCCTGCCCGCCTTGTGCACCTCGAACCCATCCATTTTTTCTTTTACCTCCATAACAACACTGTTCAATCTCGAGAGAATCCAGCGGTCCAGGAGAGTTCTTCTCTCAACAGAAACGGCATCTCTGCTGTAGTCAAAATCGTCCAGAGATGAGTAGGTGCTGTAGAAGGAGAACACATTCCACAGGGTAAGCAGGAATTTGCTGAGCGTGTCCTTCACCGCCTTCTCATAAAATCTCTTCGGCTGCCAGGGGGGCGAGGCCGTTATGAGATACCATCTTAATGCATCGCTGCCGTACTTCTCAAAAATCTCCGTGGGCTCAACATAGTTTCTCATCTTTTTGGACATTTTTTGTCCCTTCTCATCCAGGATTAGGCCGAGGGTTAGCACATTTCTGTAAGGCGCCTCGTTGAAAACCACGGTGGAAACGGCGAGCAGGGAGTAGAACCAGCCCCTCGTCTGGTCTATGGCTTCGCATATGAAGTCAGCGGGGAAATTCTCCTTGAACTTCTCCTCATTTTCAAAGGGGTAATGCCACTGGGCGAAGGGAGCGGAGCCGGAGTCATACCACGCATCTATCACCTCCTCCATCCTCTTCATTTTTCCCCCGCATTCGGGACATTTGAGCACAATTCTGTCCACATAGGGGCGGTGCAGGTCAAGGTGCTCCGGCATCTCCTCCGCCATTTCCTTTAATTCTTCAACGCTTCCAATGCATATCTCCTTTCCGCAATCCTGGCAGACCCATATGGGCAGGGGGGTGCCCCAGAATCTTTTACGGGAAAGAGCCCAGTCCCTCGCCTCCTTTATGAACTCTCCAAACCTCCCGTGCTTTATATACTCCGGATACCAGTTTATCTTCTCATTGTTCGCCACCAGCTCCTTCCTCAACTTGGACATGCCGACGAACCATGATTCAACGGCATAATATAGAAGGGGAGAGTCGCATCTCCAGCAGAATGGATACTGATGTTTGTGGCGATGCTCGCTCACCAGGACGTTGCGCTTTCTCAAATCCTCTATTATCTCCCTGTCGGCATCCTTCACAAATTTCCCCGCCCAGGGTTTAACTTCTGGCTTGAATTTTCCCTCCATGTCAACAAGCTGCACCACCGGCAGGTCATATTTCTTCCCTGCCTCATAGTCCTCCTCACCAAAGGCCGGGGCTATATGGACTATGCCAGTGCCGTCGTCCATGGTGACAAAGTCTGCAAGAATAACAAACCAGCATTTCTTATCCGGCTCCGTGAATCTGTAAAGGGGCTCATATTCCATACCCTCTAACTCTTTTCCATAAAATCTGTCAATCTCCTCATATTCTTCATTTTTCAGCAGCACCGCCGCCCGCTGCTCCGCGAGGATAAAAATTTCGCCATTGTATTTTATCTTCACATACCACTCCTCCGGATTTACGGCAAGGGCAACATTGGAGATTAGAGTCCAGGGGGTTGTTGTCCATGCTAGGAAATACTCATCCTTTCCCTTCACCTTAAACTTAACGAATATGGAGGGGTCTTCAACTTCCTTATAGCCCTGGGCCACCTCATGGGATGAAAGCGTTGTTCCACATCTTGGACAGTAGGGTGTTACTCTATGGCCACGATAAAGCAAACCCTTCTTCCATGCCTCTTTGAGGGACCACCATACCGACTCTATGTAGGTATTGTCGAGGGTGATGTAGGGATTTTCCATATCAATCCAGAAGCCGACGCGCCTTGTCATATCCTTCCATGCCTTCTCGTATCTGAAAACACTCTTTTTGCATTCTTCGTTAAACTTCTCTATGCCATACTTTTCCACATCCTGCTTGTTGCTCAGCCCCAGCATCTTCTCCACTTCTATCTCCACTGGCAGCCCGTGGGTATCCCATCCCGCCTTTCTCTCCACATAATACCCCTGCATGCTTTTGTAGCGGAGCACCACATCCTTCATGGTTCTTGTGAGGACATGGCCTGGATGCGGCAACCCATTGGCTGTGGGAGGGCCTTCAAGAAAAACGAATTTCTTGCCCCCCTTCCTTTTCTCCAGGCTCTTCTGGAAGATACTGTTTTCCTCCCAATATCTGAGAATCTCTTCCTCCATCTCTGGATATTTTCTGGCGTCCATTTGAAGGAGAATTGAGGATGCGTTAAAATATTTTATGCAACTTCAGGGCCAAATGCTTTTCCCTTCTTGCCCGCATCCTTCTCGAACTTTATCTGCGGAAGCGGTATGGGGGGCGGCAGTTTAAGCTCTCTCGCCAGCATGACTGCCTGGGGCAAGCAATAATGCATTATGGCGGTATGTATCTGGGACGCCACCTCATTGGGCATGTTCTTCTTGCTCTGCCATCTCTTTGCAATATCCTCAGCCTTTTCGTCCTCAAAAACAAAATCTCCTTCGAACTTTATTACCCCTATGGCACCATAACTTGTTATATACTCAAACTCCACATGGGCCTCATTCTTCGCCATGTAGGTGAAGTTCACCACGCTGCTGTTGTGGTCTATCCTTATATTCATGGGCTTGGACAGGTCTCTGACATATCTCTTCGCCTCTATGCTCCTCACTTCCATATTCTTTATACGCATGTTCATTTCAAGGCAGGAGGGATATTTAAAGTTTGCCTGATGGTGGTGCATAATCTTTAAAACTTTTTCAGGATATGGCTTCATGAAGGTTGCCATGTATTACAACAACAGCGATGTCAGAGTGGAGGAAATGCCCGTGCCGGAGATAGGAGATGATGAGTTGCTCGTCAAAGTTATGGCATGTGGCATATGCGGGAGCGATGTCATGGAGTGGTATCGCATAAAGAAGGCGCCCCGTGTCCTTGGGCATGAGATGGCGGGGGAAATTGTGAAGGTTGGGAAGAAAGTGAAGAATTTCAGCGAAGGGGACAGAGTTTTTGTCTCCCATCATGTTCCATGTGGAGAGTGCAGATATTGCCTCAACGGGCAGGAGACGCTCTGCGATACGCTCCGCTCCACCAACTTCTATCCGGGTGGCTTCTCTCAATACTTAAGGGTGCCGGCCATAAATGTGGAGAAGGGGACCTTTTTGTTGCCTCAAAACATGAGCTACGAGCAGGCGGTTTTCATAGAGCCGCTGGGCTGCGTTGTCAGAGGGTTGAGAATTGCGGAATTCAAAAAGGGGCAGAGCATACTCATCATCGGAAGCGGAATAACGGGGTTGCTGCATGTGAAACTGGCCAAGGCAATGGGTGCCAGCAGGATAATAACGACGGACATAAACCCATTCCGCCTTGAAAAGGCGAGGGAATATGGAGCGCATGCCACCCTCCTTGCCAACGACCCAAATCTCGAGAAAAAGATAAGGGAAGCAAATAATGGCATGCTGCCGGATTTCATATCCATATGCACCGGCGCTCCCCCCGCATTCAAACAGGCATTTGAACTCATAGGAAGAGGGGGAACAATCCTTCTCTTTGCTCCTGCCGAGCCGGGAGTGGAGATTCCCTTTCCAATATTTGACCTCTGGCATGATGGGGTGACGATAAAATCCACATATGCCGCTTCCCCTTCAGACTTACAGGAGGCAATTGATTTAATAGCCAGTGGGAAAATAAAGGTGGAGGATATGATAACCCATCGCCTTTCCATAGATAAAGCTGGCGAGGGCTTTCAACTGGTGGCGGAAGCAAAGGACTCCATAAAGGTGATAATAGAGCCCTGGAGATGAGATCAAATGGAAGAGGGACGGATGGCATGGCTTTATGATGCTCTTTTCGGACCAATCCTCCACAGAGTGCAGAGAAAAGTTGTTGAGATGGTGAAAAAACATGGGTGCAGAAACATTCTGGATATGGGATGCGGAACAGGAATGCAGTGCTCCCTCCTCCGTAAAAATGGCTTGGATGTGGCGGGTATCGATATAAATCCATACATGCTTTTCAGGGCAAGAAAAAAGGGCCTTGAATGCATCAGGGGAGATATCGCACATCTTTCCTTTCCTTCCAGCACCTTTGACTGCGCTTTACTCTCCTTTGTTTTTCATCTGAATGATATGGCATCCATAAGAAAAATCGCCGATGAGGCAAGAAGGGTGGTGAGGGAAGGCGGGGGCATAATAATAGCAGATTACGGCGCTCCAAGAGGCAGGAAGGGGAGAATGCTTTCCCGTTTCGTTAAGATGGTAGAAAGAATGGCGGCAGAGGAGCATCACAGGAATTACAAAAGATATGAAGGGAGAGGATATATGGAGGGGATAATAGAGGAGTTCAATCTCCCGGTGGTGGAGAGGGCAGCTTTCTATCACGGCAATATAGAGGTGGTGATGCTCAGAAATGTTTAGCCCCTTATCTTCTCCCTTATTCTTTCCATAAGGTCGTTCATGTAGGCAAGATTGTGTATGGTGGCGAGCCTCATTCCCAGGGTTTCTTTCTCCCTGAAAAGATAGTTTAAGTAGTCTAAGGAGAAGTTCCTGCATGTGTAGCAATTGCACTCTTCATCTATGGCATCCCCTCTCACTTTCCCTTTTCCGAGATTTATTTTTCCATGGCTTGTGAAGATGGTTCCATGCCTCGCATTTCTCGTGGGAAAGGCGCTGTCGAATATGTCTATGCCCTTCTCCACACATGCCATTATGTCCTCCGGCGAGCCCACTCCCATGAGATGACGGGGTTTTTCCTTTGGTAGCAGAGGTGTTGTGACATCCACCATATGGTGCATCTCCTCCTTGGGTTCCCCTATGCAGAGCCCACCTATGGCAAAGCCGAAGAAGTCCATCTGCGATATCTCCTTTGCGCATTTTTTTCTGAGGTCTGCATACACCCCTCCCTGAAGAATGGCAAAATTTCTCTCTCCCTGGCATCTCCTTGCCCATTTTATTGTCCTCTCCACCGATTCCTCCACCCTCTCTCTTGTGTAGGGATATGATGGACAATCATCCAAGGCAAATAAAAAATCGCTTCCTATCGCCTTCTGCACCTCCATGGACTTTTCAGGAGTGAATATCTCCTTTCTTCCATCGGGCATCATGAAGGTTACGCCGTCCTGGCCAGCATCGGCGGGAAACTTCTTTATGGGTTGAAAACCGCCGCTGTCGGTAAATATTATGCCGTCCCATTTCATGAATTCATGCAGCCCTATTTTCGACACCACATCATACGCTCTCCTGTATATGTGGAGGGCATTGACTATTATCGCCTTAACCCCTGTCCTCTTCGCCTCATCGGGAGTCAGAGTCTTTATGAAGGCCTTTGTCGCCACCGGGAGAAAGGCGGGAGTTTCCACACTCATATTGCCCGCTCTGAGCACCCCTGTTCTTGCCCTTCCATTTTCAGCCGTTATTTCAAACATTTTTGAGTATGAGCATGGCATCTCCGAAGCTGAGAAATCTGTAATCTCTTTTCAGCGCCTCCTCATATGCCTTCATCACCCTCTCCACTCCTCCAAAGGCGGTTGTTAGAAGTAAAGGTGATGGCTTTGGCATATGGAAGTTGGTGAGCATTCCGTTTATGGGCGACTGGAATTCATAGCCGGGAGAGATAAAAAGATTGCTCCAGCCGGAAGATGCTCTCACCCTTCCATTTTCCGAGGCGCTCTCCAGAGCCTTGACGGTGGTTGTCCCTACTGCAATAACTCTTCCATCAGCACTGTTAATGATTTCCGCCTCTCTGGCCCCAATGCGATAGTATTCCCTTGCCTCCCTTATTCTCTCAGGCGGAAGAAAGGTGGCAAGGCCCACATGGAGGGTGATAAAGACAATTTTCACTCCTTTCTCCTCCATCCTTTTGAGGAGCGACGGGGTGAAATGAAGACCTGCTGTAGGTGCTGCTATGGAGCCCTTTTCCCTTGCAAACACCGTCTGATACCACTCCTCATCCCTCACCTCCTCCTTTATGTATGGCGGAGTGGGCATGATGCCCATTTTCTCTATCTCCTCCATTTCAAGTGGGATGGAAATGAGACACATTCCCTCATCCTTTTTTATTATTGTAGCCCTATGCTCTCCCAGATAAAAGGATGTGCCCTCCCTGTATTTTCCCTTCACCAGACATTTGTAATATTCTCCTTCCTTTCCTATCACCAGCAAATCAAGTTTTCCTCCCGTTTCTTTTATCCCCTTCAATCTCACCTTCATGACACGGGTGTTGTTCATTATGACAACATCCCCTTTTCCAACATAATCCAGAATATGATAGAACTTCCTGTGCTCTATCTCGTCTCCATTCAAAACAAGAAGGTTGCACTCATCCCTTGGAATCCACGGTTTCTGTGCAATTCTCTCCCTGGGAAGATTATAGTCGAGTTGCTCCAGCATTATTTCTTCTTTCTCAGATATGGAAGTCCCGTCCTCTTGTTTATGCCCACTTCATAACCTTCTGGCAGCGGTGAAGGGGTTGCGTCCTGCACCTCCTTTTTGCTGAAGAAGTATATCCTCTGTTTTCTCCCACCCCTCAGAATAACCTCCTTGGTGTAAAGAGTGTAGTCGCCATGTTTGTAAACCTCATCTCCCATTGCCTCCCATTCTGGAAGCTCCTCCTCTATGGTGAGCTCTTCCTCCTTTATATCCTCTCCAACCTCGAGAACCTCTATTTCAACCTTCTCCTCCTTTTCTTCCTCCTCCTCTCCTTCTTCAATAACCTTTATGCTTGGCTTGAGTTCCTCCATGTCCATTCCCTCTATGGGGACTATGTTGCCATCCTCATCCACCCTCCATTTGGGAATGGCCCTGTCGGCGGAGACGATTCTATTTATCCTGGCGCATATGCTGCACATGTATCTCCTTTCCTCCTCCGGCACAACATTTTCGCATATACTGCAGGGCATATAATCAAGCACTTGCCTCAGATGCTCCATTTCATCCATTGATACATAAGGGAGTTAATAAATAAAAATCTTTTGCAGTTATTCGGTGCCTTATTTCTTCTTCTCCGCTGCCCTTATGGCCTTTTTGAAGACTCCCATGAGGGTGTGGTATTCCCATTTGGAGAGCATGCTTCTCCCCATGACCCTGCGGAAGAGTATGCGGGTGTTTTCCTTCTTGTACTCAGGATAGTTTATGGCATCCAGAAGGGCATCAAAGAACTCATACATCTTTTCTTTCTCCATCCCGCTGGCGAGTATGCGCTCCTCCGGCTCGTATCTGCTGGAAAAGATTTCATAGAGAAGAACAGCAAC
>Ga0164318_10007232_pt1 | contig 10759 bp, 14 predicted proteins | sample GuaBasSedimGuay9_FD_113734 | JGI IMG/M metagenome (GOLD analysis project Ga0164318, IMG submission 113734) | Subseafloor sediment microbial communities from Guaymas Basin, Gulf of California, Mexico - Guay9, Core 4571-4, 0-3 cm | ecosystem: Environmental > Aquatic > Marine > Hydrothermal vents...
AATGCCCCCCTCCTCTCTGCAATGGCACAGCTTGGAGCATTGACCTTCTCCACCAAAGGAGATGGTACCGCTCCGATTATTGTTTTTGGTGGAGATTAGGGTATGAAAGGAGGGAGTTGTGAGATCGATGGGGGAATTAGTTCTCAATTCATTTCTGCCCTTCTCATAGCATGTCCCTTGTGTGATAAACCATCCGAAATAAAAGTAAGGAATCTAAAGTCATCTCCCTATGTGGATATGACACTTGATATTCTGCAAAAATCTGGCATCGAGGTTCTCATCAAGAACAGCACATATGTTGTCCCCCCCTCTCAGACATTCAGCCTATCCACATACACCGTTCCATCTGATTTCTCATCGGCTTCTTATATCTTGGCAGCCTCGTCTATACTCCCTTCTCGTGTAAGGTTGGTGGGAATGTTTCCCTCTCTTCAAGCGGATGAAAGAATCGTTGATGTATTGAGAGAAATGGGTGCAGATGTTCATTGGGACCGAGAGAAAGGGATAGTTGATGTAAGAGGGGGCAATAAGCTTAAAGGTGCAGTTGTGGATGTGTCTCAGTGTCCAGATTTGACACCAACGGTTGCTGCACTTGGTGTGCATGCAGAGGGAGTTACTGTTATAGAAAATGCATCCCATGTACGTCTCAAAGAGACAGATAGAATTTAGGCGATGGCTTGTGAATTGTCAAAGATGGGCATCAGGTGTGAACAGGGGAGGGATTATTTAAAAGTATGGGGAGGAAAACCTAAATGGGCAAAGTTAAATGGATGGAAAGACCATAGGATAGTGATGGCTCTCTCAGTAGCCTCTCTCACATGTGGTGCTGAGATTGAAGATGCGGAGGTGGTATCTGTGTCTTATCCGTCTTTCTTTGATGACATGAGAAAACTTGGTGCAGACATCAAGGAGGTCAGATAATGCTCGTGTATGAGGGAAAGTTGATCAGACTTGAACTTGTTGGCGATTCACCTATGCAACTCAAAGCTGAGGGGTTTCTCTCTCCATTTGCCAGAAGATTTCTAAAAAACTTTAACAAATTACTCTCGTATGAGAAGCCAATAGGAAAAAGAGAAGGAAAACTGATTCTCTCGACCTGGACCCCCCCAATTCCTTCTCCAGCATTTTCAAGACTACTCAAAGCGAACATGGAAGCATCGATTAGAAAGAGAACTCCTGAGCAAGTTTCGATCGCAATAACGACCAGGTGCTCGAATAAATGTAAGCATTGTGGCGTAGCCAATGTTCCGACTGCTGATCTGCCTTTTGATGTTGTTAAAAGGGTGATTTCAGATGCGATGAAGCTAGGAACGTATCTGATAACGTTTGATGGAGGAGAGCCGTTGTTCAGAGGTGACCTCGAGGACATGATAAGATATGTGGACCCATCAAAAGCTATAACAGCCACATTCACTTCTGGATATGGACTTACAGAGAGAAGAGCCGAATCTTTAAAGGCATCTGGATTGTATGCGGTTAGGGTGAGTTTGGACTATCCAGAGGCAAAGGAACATGACGAATTCAGGGGGAGGGTGGGTGCATTTAGAGATGCTTATAAAGCAGTGGTAAACTCCCTGTTCTATGGTCTTCTTGTTGACCTCTTTGTGGTGATAGGGCCACACAATATCGATAGGCTGGAAGATTTCTATTCTCTTGCGTGCGACTGGGGAGTTTCTGAACTCTCAATATATGAAATAGTGCCAGTTGGGAGATGGGAAGGAGATGTACTCTCGAAGGAGGATATCAAGAAACTCTCAGAGTTCCATATTTCAAAAAACACATCAAAGGACGGTGTGAGGGTTACCGTCTTTCCGTATGTGATGTCAGGCGAGATGGTGGGATGTTTTGCAGGCAGGAAATGGGCTCATATAACCGCGACTGGAGACGTACTTCCATGTGCTTACATACCCCATAGCTTTGGAAATGTAAACTCGGAATCTTTTGCAAAGGTATGGAGAAGAATTGCCCACTCATCACTTCTTAAAGGATGTCCGGGAGAATGTAGGATGAAGGATCCATCCTTCAGAGAGAAAGTTATTGAAAGGTGATTGGTGAAATCATGGGCAAGCTGAAAGGAAAAGGAGTTATGGTTGCGTTGGATACCTCGTTAGAGAGGGCTGTGCAGGTTGTGGATGCTCTCAAGAACGCAAAGGGACACTTCTCGTTAAAAGTTGGTCGCCCACTCGAGATGAAACATACCATCCATGTTATCTCTCTTTTGAAACAAAAAAGTGATTTGCCTGTTGTGTATGATGGAAAGATAGCAGACATCCCCCATATCAGCTCAATAATTGCCCAACTTGCCTTTGATGCTGGGGCTGATGGTGTTATAGTTCATGGGTTTTGTGGCTCTGATACACTCTCAGCCCTAAAAGAGCTCGGACTTGGGGATGTGATTGTGGTTGCAGATATGTCCCATCCCGGCTCTCAGGATTTCTATGCAAAGCATTTTCATGAGATTGTTGATAGGGCAGTACAGCTTGATGTGGATGGCATTGTTGTTCCTGCAACAAAGCCCGAGAGAATTCAATTCGTGAGGGATAGATTCTCTGGGTACATACTATCTCCGGGTGTTGGGGTACAAGGTGCAAAACCCGGAGTCCCTTCAAACTATGGAGCTGACTGGGAAATTGTGGGTAGAGCTGTGTACGATGCAGAAGACCCAAAAAGAGCAGCAGAGGAACATTATAGATGTGTTTTGGGTGAGAGATAATGGGACAGCGCGGATTCGAACCGCGGTCCAAGCGTCCCAAACGCTCGAGGATGGTCCAGGCTACCCCACTGTCCCACGGCTAATATAGTAATGCTTATCCATATTTATTTTTATTTATCTTTTATTTATCTTAGGTTATGTTATGCTTAATGCTTATCGAACCCTCAGTAATTTTTTGAGTGTGTTTAGTGAGGCAATCCCCTCTTTTACATTCCGTGCTTCTATGATTGAGCATACGTCCCTTTTCTACAGATTCTCTATTACACATTCCCAGTCTATCGTGCCCATACCTATCGGGAGATGCCCATCGTACGTCCCATCGTTATCGTGTATATGCACATGCACAATCATCTCACTTTTCAAGAAATCATCAACCTCGTTGTTTGTGTGAGCATGTCCAACGTCGAATGTGATTCCGACATTCCCCCCAACACTCTCTACGATTTCCTCTATCTCATGCCTTGTCCTACACAACATGAACCTCATATTCACCATGTTCTCGACACCAACCACCATCCCCAGTTCCTCTCCCTTTCTTGCAATCGTTTTCAGTGCTCCGATTACTCTCTCTTTCGCAATCTCTGGATAGTTCAGTGACATCGGTGATAAGTGGCCGGGGTGAAGTGTGAGCATTGATGAGAAGTCTGATGTGAGTTCCATTGTTGTTATTATTTGGTTAATGCTCTCTCTCCATATTCCGTCGTTCAGGCTTGCAATGTTTATGTCTGAAAATGGTGCATGGACTGTTATTGTGAGCCCAGTTGATTCTTTTATGTCCATTATTCTTTTACACCATTCATCTGTTAGAGTACCTTTTCCCTCTGCAATAACTTCGAGAGCAGAAAATCCATGGTCAGGAAGGTCAAAAGCCCATTCATAGTCTCTTTCCATTGAAGATATTGAAGAGAGTCCAATTCTTTTCATGCAAATGATTCCATTTTCTTTCTTTTATTTATCATAATCGTTTTATAAATGGGTGACAACTTTCAAGCATGCGTTTACTCATAGTAGGAGGAACCGGAAAGTTTGGTAGGTGGTTCGTTCCTTTGTTCAGGAGACATGGATGGGAAGTCATGGTCTCTGGTAGGGGTGAGAGGAGGGAGGTGGCAGATTCACTCGGTTGCAGATATGTCCCAGCAGACGAGTATCCGAAAACCTTGAAGGAGTGTGATATGGTCATGATTTCTGTTCCTATCGATGTATTTGAGGATGTTGTCAGAAAGGTTGCCCCCCACATGAGAAAAGGGTCTATTCTGTTTGATGTAACCTCTATCAAGAAAGAGCCGATTGAGGCTATGCTTAAGTATGCTCCAGAAGGTGTTGAAGTTGTTGGCACACATCCAATGTTTGGCCCAACCGTCCCGAATCTAAAAGGACAGACTGTAATAATGGTAAGGACTCCAAAATCTGGAAAAGGATTTGATATGTTGAAGTCTTTGTTTGAATCAGAGGGTGCGCATGTCGAAGTAATGGGTGCAGAAGAACATGACAGAGTGATGGCTGTGGTGCAGGGACTCACGCATTTTGCATACATCTCGATTGGTGCGACCTTGAAGAAATTGGGGTTTGATGTTGCTAAGTCAAGAAAGTGTATGAGTCCTGTGTATGAGGTGATGATAGATTTTGTTGGAAGAATACTTGCACAGAATCCTTACTTGTATGCACTAATCCAAACAAATCCAGAAACGATTGAAGTCAGAAAGGTATTCTTGGAAGAAGCAAGAAGACTTTCAGAGCTGATTGAGAGAAATGATATAGAAGGATTTGTGAAGACAATGAAAGAGTCTGCATCTCATTTTGGTAATACAGAAGCTGCCTTGAGACGGTCAGACAAAATCATCAGAAGAACGATAGATGAGTTGGAAAATGTTATGTCGAGTATAGGAAAGGAGGTTATTGTTCAGCACGTAAAAGGAACGTATCACAGAGGGATTTTGGTAGATGTGAAGGGAAGAGAATTGATAATCAGGGAAGGGAAAAGAACTGGGATATTCAAGCTTGAGAACATAAGAATACTTGAACCTCATGAGGTTATGGAATGGAGAATGAAAAACGTTCCTCGGGTAAGAAGAGATTTTTCTTTCTTTGTTCCTGAGGGAGCATCAGAAGATGTGTTGAGGTGGGTTATATCGAATGTGGAAAACGTAGCAGATGTGAGCCTCATAGATGTATACAATCATGAAAAGGGGAGAAGTATTACATTCAGAGTCGAAATCCTCTCTGATGTGGATGTTAAATCTATTGAACACGAGATTATTCGAATTCTTAAAGGTCTTGGTTGTTCAATCAGAGGAGAATAATCAAAAACTTTATAACATCAAGATTTTAAGTGTGTTTGGGAGGATGTGTGATGGATAAGTCCCATGGGATTCGAAGAAAGACAAGATACAAACTTCAAAAACCAAAGAGGAAGAGAGGTTTATCATCTATAACAAGAGCTTTACAGGAGTTTGAAGTGGGAGATAGAGTCCATATAAAGATAGATCCGAGTGTGCATAAAGGTGCCCCACATCCAAGATTCCATGGGAGAACTGGAGAAGTAATCGGGCAGAGAGGTAGGGCGTATTTGTTGAAGATTAGGGATGGCAATACGTACAAAACTGTCATATCACTTCCAGAGCATTTGATTCCACAGAGGTAAAGTATGATAGTGAAGAAGATAATCTCCGAGGAACCCCTAACACTTTCAGAAGTCAAGGATATTCTCAATGAAATAAAGCAGAGAAGATTGTCAGAAGAGGGTGGAGAGGGTACAGAATTGCCTTATGAGTTCAGAAAAGCCCTTACCCATGCAGAAACTTTTGCTCGTCTGAAGTCTGACCAAGCGAGGGAGATGGTTGAAAGACTTCTTGAACTGGACAAGATGAAGCTTGAGATTGCAATAAGAATAGCTGATCTTCTCCCTAAGAGCAGAGATGAGCTCAGAGCAATATACGCAAAAGAACGTTTCTCCCTTACCGAAGAGGAACTGGATAAAATACTTGAGATAGTTGCAGAGTATTCTCTTTAAAAAGGGTGGGAGGGTTTTTGTATGGATAAAAAACCTGAGAAGGAGAGTTATGCATGGGTTCTTGACTATCTTCCTTATGGTCATCCGGACGATACCAGACCCATATACCAACGAAAACCCCTTGTTCAAGCTGTTGGCGAAAAACATTTCACACTCCTTGAGTTGATACCAAAGGAAGGAGTGGTGCCAGAACCCCATCAGAGAGTCTACATAGGGGAGGGCGAGAGGGACTTAATAGACCATGTAAAACGTAGAATCAAGTACGATGAGCTGACACATGGGGCTAAGCTTGAACTGCCCCATGTAATTGAGGAGATAATTCTTGAGAATGAGGAAAGGTTTGTTGAGTTTTTCAACAAGGCGTATTCCATCACACCGAGGCTCCACATGCTTGAGCTCCTTCCCGGCATAGGTAAGAAGTTGATGTGGGCCATCATAGATGAGAAGAAGAAGGGGGAGTTCAAAAGTTTTGAAGACCTAACCTCAAGAGTTCGTGGAGTTTATCAGCCAGAGAAGCTGATAGCCAAGAGAGTTGAGGAGGAATTGAGAGAGGAAAACATAAAATATAGACTTTTTACACGGTGATATGTTGATTGCTTCTCTTCTCAGAAAGTATGGGGTCTATATTTCGTCTAAAGACCAATGTTTTCTCAATGACTCCAAAATTTTAAATTGGATGGTGGATTATGTGGAGCTGAATGAAGATGAAGTGGTACTTGAAATCGGTGCAGGGCTCGGCACTCTAACGAGGCTGTTGTGTGAGAGGGCAGGAAAGGTATATGCAATAGAAAAAGACCCTAGACTTTTTTAGATTTTAAAAGTTGAACTGAGAGAATTTGATAATCTTGAACTCATATATGGGGATGCCCTCAAGCTTGAATTACCAGATTTTGATGTTGTTGTGTCCAATCTTCCCTATTCGATTTCAACTCCCATCACATTCAAACTTCTCGAAAAGTATTTTGAGAGAGGTATTCTGACATATCAACTTGAATTTGCAAGAAGGCTTGTTGCAAAACCAGGTACAAAGGACTACGGAAGACTGAGTGTTGCGGTTCAGCACTACTGTGATGTGAGGTTAATCAGAAGGATTCCAAGAGGAGCATTCTATCCAAAACCATCGGTTGATTCAGGTGTGGTTGAACTGAAAAGAAGACAGCACGAAGACGTAGATTAGAGGGTTTTTTCCAGACTTCTCGAGTGTGCATTTAGAGAGAGGAGGAAGAAAATCAAAAATGCAATCTCTCGATGTCCAGAGTTTGCAATGTGCAAAATTCCCGAGGAGTTTGGTGAGAAAAGGGCTGAGGAACTATCACCTAATGACTTTGTCAAACTCTCAAACATGACATCATATTCTCTCAACAACAACTGAGCCCACCAATGCCCCACTCATCCATCCTATTACATAGCTCCATTCGAACCCAATTATCGCTATCAGGATAAGTCCAAGTACATTCAGAATAATCCATCTTTCAACAATTCTTTTCACGTTCACACATTCATTTTCTTATCTGATTTTACAAAAACTTTTTTAAATTCGCTATATAAGGCACATATGGAGTTAGTTTAAATGCCCCTACTTAATCCCATCGAGAGGATCGATGAGTTTATCGACCAACTACGTTCTGAGGATGATAGGGAGACCTACATAGCATTGAGAAGGATGAATTCTATACTGACAAGAAGTCCAGAGCCTTTTGTTGATCTCATGCTTGATAATAGAGAGAAGTTTGACGAAATTTTAGAGCTTTTGGACAGCCTCAAAGAATCGAAGGATATTGCAATAAAGACAGCGGCTCTCGAGGTCTATGATAGATTAAAGATAATAAAGGATACAGTTGAAAAGCCCAAACGTCCAAAATCGGCTGTAGAAAGATACTATTCGGCATTAGAGTACTTGAAAGAAGACGACCCGTACAAGATTTTCAGGGGGCTGAAACTTCTCTCATCAATTGTGAATACACGCCCCAGTTCTGTTATTGAACTTGAGGAGGAGGACCCCGAACTCAAGAAAAAGATAGTGCAAGAGCTCTCGAGGATATCGATTGAAGGTAAGGGTGTGTTGAGTGAGGAGGCTAAGAAGCTTCTTTCCCTGATAACCTTTGAGAGAACTCCACGAGAGAGCCCATCAGTTGGAGAATCAGAGGTTGTTAAGTTGATGGAAGCAATTAGTCAAAGATTGCCCGCATCACCTCCCCCATCCACGCCACAACTTTCCGTCTCCCCACTTTCTACTCCCTCTGCCCCCCCACCCACGGTTGCACAACCACAACAAGTTCAATGGACTCTCTCAAGAATCATAGACAAATTCATCAACACGAAGTATCTTTCAGCTTTGTTCATAGGGGAGGGCATAATATTCCTAGGCATAACCGGATTTATGTACACAGCCAACATCGGGTTTAGGTCGATAAATATACTCGCAACTGTTGCATTCTACTGCTTGATATTGGGCGTCGTTTTTAGAATGATTGAGGACTATTATGGTTCTGAAAGAATAAAAGAAGTTTATGAACGTCATTCTTTTGAATTCAATCTTGCAAAACTCTTTGTTGTAATCAATGGTATATTCTTCTTGTTCGTGGCGGTGCTTGCATGAAGCTCGCGTTTGAGTGCAAGAAACATAACTCAAAACTTTTTTTTGTTCTTTTTGCCTCACTAATAACTTACACCATATATGTACTGCCGTTGATACTCAGACCGTTTGATGGACTTCCATGGGGTGCACTTGATGGTGCGTATTATTACGTCGCACAAGATATGTATAACCATGGCAATATGCCTTCTTTCCATCTCTATCCATGGCTTCCAGTACCGTTCCTTTACTCCTCCTCAGTATCACTCATTCTTGGACTCACAACATTACAGACATTGAACTTCGTGTATCCACTTGCTCCCGCCTTATCTGCTTTGTTTGTATGTGTTGTTGCCTTCTCTATTGCGAAGAATTATGGCGGGTTGTTTGGAGGGCTGTTGTTTGCATTTGCCCCACTTCACATACTGACTCTTATGTATCACTATCATAAGTTTCTTTTTGCCGAGATGTATCTGGTATTGCTGATATTTGTCCTTCTCATATCTGAACTCAGGATTTTTTCTCCTCTGTTTCTGTCTCTTTCCCTTCTGTCTCATCCAGCAGTTGGCGGTATTGCCTTTTTGTTGATGATGTTTTTGGGGATTATAGAAAAATCTCGTAAAGTTCTGCTGATGGCAGTTATTGGGACCCTTCCCATAATACCCTTCGCTGGGGTGTATAGTTCTGTGGGTGGCGTGCTCGGAGAGAGTGGTTATCTGCCAATATCGTTGAATGTTGTTAGTTTGAGTCTTGTTTCATTCATTTTTGCATTTTTTGTGTTGAAATTGAGACCATCAAAGACAGTTGTTGCTCTCTCAATATTGATGGTTGGGACTGGTGTGAATGCTTTACTGAAATTAGCTCTTTATGAGCGCCTTCTTCTGATACTTGAGCTTGGTGGGACAATGATAATTCCGTATGCTGTCGGATTCATCCCCCGCAAGACATTTTTATCAGTTTTGGTTCTTGTGTTGGTTGTTCTGTCATGGGTGAGTGCTGTGAATGGTCTTATTGAGACAAAACCGAGCGATGTTCGACCATCTGAAATGGAGTGTTATGGATTTTTATCTGAATATGGGGATGGTGTGGTTATTGGCGATATATCTCACATCACATGGGCATCTGCTTTATCTGGTCTCCCCTCCCCATATGTGCATCCCCCACTTTATCCAGTTCAACCTTCGAGTTCTCTGCCCCCCCCATCATATGTTTTGCTGTATGGGAATCGTTTGAACCCTGACAGTAAGAACCTCGATTGTAAAATTTTTGATTCTGGATATGTTAGGGTCTACCTATCTCAGTGACCTTGTCAAATATCTTCAAGGCACAGGATGATACTCTCTCCCCCAGTCCAGAAGTTATGATATCTACATCTTGTCTATCGATGAGTCCAAGCAGTGAAAGTAAAAGAAGATAAACGACAGATGAGATTGATATATCGATGAGTAGTAACAGTCTTCCAGTGTGTGGTGTCAGCACCAAGAAGAGCATAAATACTGACAGAGATGCAATAGTTCTCAGAACATGCGACATTTCGATATGGACACCCTCTATGGTCTTTACATAGAGTATTGACATCCCTATCATACCAAATAGAGATGAGATTGTGATTGAAAGAGCGGAGCCGACAATTCCAAGTTGGGGAATCAACATGTACAGCAACAGAGCTTCAAACAGAATCCACCCAGCCACTACAAAAACCGGCTTTTTGAGACATCCTGAGCCTTGCAGAATTCTGAGCATGGAGAACGCGATGGTTGCAGATACAATCCCAATGCCGTATATTCTGAAGCTCTGTGCCCCATGGGAATATATGGGAGGATACACGAAGGTTAGGACTTCTGATGGCATTGTTATGAAAAGTATGCAGAATGGTATCGAGAACAAAAGTATATACTTTATCGTCTTCGAAGCATATCTCCTCATCACTTCTGGCTTAACTGCGTGATATGATATGTATGGGAATGTAACGTTCAGAACAACACCCGCAATAAAATAAGGTATCTTGCCTATAACTTGATTTGCTTGGTAGAATCCTATTGTTTCATGGACATTCTGCAATGTGTAGAGGAGTTTTACACTGAGCAAATCCATATTCACAATGAGAGTTACACCAAAAATTCCAATGAAGAGAGGGGGAGTATATAATATGACATTGCTTCCCTTTGTCTCTCCACGACTTTTCGTTTTATTTAGGTGTTTTAGGTATTTTAGCACGTAGTACGTCCCGAGAACTGCACCCAGTATGGAAGCAGCCACCAGACCGAGAACCGCACCCACCACCCCAAGTCCAATAAACACGAGAACGAGTCCGAACACCAATTTTGACAGAGGTTCAACCACCTGTATGATAGAGAGATTTTTGAAGATGAACAGCCCTTGGAGTGCACCCTTTGTTGCCCAGCCCCACGCAGAGAACAGAACTATGACCATCAGCAAGTAAATCATGCTTGGATAGTAG
>Ga0164318_10007233_pt1 | contig 10758 bp, 16 predicted proteins | sample GuaBasSedimGuay9_FD_113734 | JGI IMG/M metagenome (GOLD analysis project Ga0164318, IMG submission 113734) | Subseafloor sediment microbial communities from Guaymas Basin, Gulf of California, Mexico - Guay9, Core 4571-4, 0-3 cm | ecosystem: Environmental > Aquatic > Marine > Hydrothermal vents...
ACTATACATACTTTTCTTGACACGTCTAACACCTCTTCGACATGAGACGAAAAAATATTTTACCCTTCTATCTCATTGATTAGATGTAATGAATAGTTAATTAAAAAATGTTATCGTTTATCGCCGTACTCTTTCCATTGTTTTTAAAATCAATTTTTTAAACAGCGTTTTCTATTTCTTTAATAGCCCTAGGGTTCTCGATAGATGAAAGATCACTTATTTCTTCACCGAGAAACGTTGCTTTTATCACCCTTCTAACAATCTTTGCAGAACGTGTCTTCGGTAGATCTCTAACGAATTTTACATCCCGTGGTTTTAAAGTTTTACCCATAACCTTTACAACTTGATTTTTCAGCTCTTCTCTCAGTTTTTCATCTGGTTTATATCCTGGTTTAAGAACAACAAAACTAACGATATCCTCACCTTTGATTTCATCAGGTACACCAATAGTTGCTGCTTCAGAAACCGCAGGGTGTTCAATGAGTGCTGCTTCTATCTCAGCAGGACCAGTTCGTCTACCTGCTACTTTGATAGTGTCATCACTACGTCCATGAAGGAACCAAAAACCATCTTCATCAATACTAGCCCAGTCACCATGGTACCAGATACCTGGCCATCTGGACCAATAGGTTTCAAGATACCTCTCAGGTTCATTCCAGAAACCACGAGTCATAGAAGGAGCAGGTTTCTTAGCTACAAGATGCCCCATCTGGCCACGTACAGGTTTACCCTCGTCATCAAAAACATCAATATCCATACCAAGACCTGGACCACGTAGTGTACACGGTTTAAGCTCAGTAATGGGTAGAGGTGAAAGGAAACAACCTACGATTTCAGTTCCACCTGATATATTAATTATAGGTATTTTCCTTCTCCCAACTTTTTCAAAAAACCAGTTCCATGAATCAGGATCCCATGGTTCACCAGTAGAACCTAACAGCTTTAGAGAACTGAGATCATGTTTTTCTACCCATTCCTCACCATATCTCATCAGCAGACGGATAGCTGTTGGTGAAATACCGAGTTGTGTAATCCTATGTTTCTCAATTAGCTTCCAGAGTTTATCAGGCTGTGGGTAGTTAGGTGCTCCTTCATAGATAACAATGGCACCAGCGAATGTGTGAACACCTATAATCATCCATGGTCCCATCATCCAACCGATATCAGTGAGCCAGAAAAACACATCGTTTTCTTTAACATCGAAATAATATCTTAGTTCTTTTGCTATTTGAGCAAGAGCACCACCATGTGTATGAACAGTACCCTTAGGTTTACCTGTTGTTCCAGAGGAGAATATTATCATCGCATAATCCTCAGAGTCCATCTGTTCTGTTTCGTATTCATCAGATTGATTATTTACTAACTCAGTCCACCAGATATCCCGGTTTTTTTCCCAGGGGATATCGATTCCTAGTCTCTTATAAACTATAACATGTTTTAGGCTTTTAACAACCTCAGCAGCCTTGTCTGCTTCTTTTTTAATTTCAACAGTTTTTCCACGTCTTATCGTCCCATCTGCAGTTAGAAGAACCTTTGCCTCTGCAATATCCAAACGTGATGCAAGAGCATGTCCTCCAAAACCTGAAAAGATTGGTATAGCGATTGCACCAGTTTTAAGTACCGCTAAAAAACCTATTACTATCTCTGGTATCATTGGCATGTATATACCAATACGGTCTCCTCTTTTTACACCAAGTTGTTTTAAAGCATTTGCAAACTTGTTAACCTCTCTATATAGTTCATAGTATGTTAATTTTCTATTATCTCCTTTTTCATTCTCCCAAATTATTGCTATATTATTTTTTTTATCGGATTCAGCATGTCTATCAAGTGTATTATGCACTATGTTGATTTTTCCATTGATAAACCATTTAGTCCATTGTATTCCTTCCGAATCATCATAAACCTTTGTGTATGGTTGATACCATTCAACATCTAAATCCTTCATTATGGCATCCCAAAACCATTCAATATTCTCTGTTGATTTTTTGATTAGTTCATCATAGTTTTTTATGTTATGTTTTTTCATAAAACGTGTTATGTTTGCGTTTTCGATATATTCTTTAGATGGTTTCCATACAATTTCGTTTTTCATTCTGCCTCCCTCATTTTGTTAGGTGGTTCCCTTTATAGATATACTATATTGAGGTTACAAAACTATATTTTTGTAAGTGTAATCCTTTACTAAATGTTTTTGTTTTCATAAATATTTTAGAAACCCTAAAATAGTAATATTTGTTTATTGGTTTCTAATTTAAAAGGGGGTTTTTTGAAGAATGAAAAAAGAATTCCAGGAAGGAGATATAAAGATAACAGTTGATTACGATAAATGTACAGGGTCTGGAGAATGTGTAACTGCTTGTCCTGTGGATCTTTATGAGGTTGTTGATGGGAAAGCAGTTGTAAAAAATGTTGGTGAATGTATCGAGTGTTGTGCTTGTGTAAGCGCTTGTCCGAATGACGCGATAGAGCATAGTTCCTGTTAGAGCTATCATTTTTTTCCTTTATTTGTTCTATTTTTCTATATTTTTTAGTTAACATGTTTAGGGTTATAAGAAATATAGGGTTTTTTGTTAGGTGATGTTGATGTTTGGTTTTTTATCAAAAACTTTAAGTACCTACTTTGTATTTTATGTTAAATTGTAATAAGTACAAATTAGTAATAATTACACTATAATGGTGGATTGCTTGGAAAAATACGTAAAAATCCTAAAAGAAAACAACATAAAAATAACATCTCCAAGACTAGTAATACTCAAATATCTAAGTGAAAACTTATCCCATCCCACAGCAGATCAAATTTATACTGATCTAAAAACAAACAATCCATCGTTATCAAAAACAACGGTCTACAACTCACTTGAAACACTAGAACAACATGGTATAATTCAATCAATAACAATATCAGGATCAGAACTACATTACGACTTAAATCGTGGAATGCATCATCATTTCTACTGCAAAAAATGCGGAAGAATATATGATATACCCTTATCTTGTCCAAATATTGAAAAAATGTCAAACTATGGTCATAAAATCGAAGAAGTACACGGTTACATAAAAGGAATATGTAAAGAATGTCTAAAAAAAGGGAGAATCTAAAAAATGAACCTCAACGCTTTACATAAAATCTCATATGGACTCTACGTGGTTTGTTCAAAAAATGGTGATAAAAAAAACGGGCAAATCGCAAACACAGTATTCCAAGTTACATCAGAACCACAAACAATTGCAGTCAGTATTAATAAACAAAACCTTACACATGAATATATTGATAAAAGCAAGGTTTTCACAGTCTCTATCCTATCAGCAGAAACACCCATGAAACTCATAGGAAATTTTGGATTCAAAAGCGGTAGAGACATCGATAAATTCCAAAACGTTAAATTTAAACTCAGTAAACATAGCGTTCCATTAATACTTGATTATACTATTGCCTATTTTGAGGCAGAGGTAATTAATAAAATAGATGTTGGTACTCATACTATTTTTGTTGGCAAGGTAGTTGATGCTGAGGTATTATCTGATGATAAACCTATGACATATGAATATTATCATCAGGTTAAAGGTGGTTTTTCACCAAAGACTGCACCTACTTATAGCAGTATGGTTGATAAACCAAAAAATAAGGAGGAAAAAAAGATGGAGAAATATGTTTGTGATGTATGTGGATATGTATACGATCCTGAAAAAGGCGATCCTGATAACGGGATAGAGCCGGGTACTGCTTTTGAAGACCTCCCTGAGGACTGGGTTTGCCCTGTATGTGGCGCTGGTAAAGATCAATTTAGTAAGGAGTGAAAAAAATTGAATAAAGTTGAGATAAAACCCGATATTTATTGGGTAGGCGGTATTGACTGGGATATTCGTAATTTCCATGGCTATAGTACAAACCGTGGCACAACATATAATGCATATTTAATAATAGATAAAAAAATAACATTAGTAGACACTGTTAAACACTACCTTTACGATGAAATGATGGATCGAATTAAAGCAGTCATTGATCCTTCAAAAATTGATTATATAGTTAGCAATCATGTTGAAATGGATCATTCTGGTTCTCTACCCAGACTTCTTGAAATTGTTAAGAATGCAAAAGTAATAACATCAACCCGTGGAGAAAAAGGACTACTTAGGCATTATAAAAAAAATCTAAATTTAAAAGTAGTAGAATCTGGTGACACCATTAGTATCGGTAAAAGAACACTTCATTTTGTTCATATTCCCATGGTTCATTGGCCTGACTCTATGGTAACTTACATTCCATCTGATAAACTATTACTTCCAAATGATGCATTTGGACAACATATTGCTAGTTCAGAACGTTTTGATGACGAAATAGAATGGGGAATACTAAAGGAGGAGGCGGCGAAATATTATGCAAACATTGTAATGCCTTTCGGGGATCAAGTAAAAAAAGCTCTTGATGTTGTTTCTACCTTAGAGATTGACATGATTGCTCCTGGCCATGGAATAATCTGGCGTTCACATATACCTGAGATTCTTAAGGAATACAAAAGATGGGCGAATTATGAATCCACGGGACGTGCTGTAATCATTTATGACTCTATGTGGGGTTCAACTGAGAAAATAGCAAAAAAACTAGCTGAGGGAATAGCTGAAGTAGGGATACCTGTGAACATAAGGAATCTTAAAACATGTCACATTTCTGATGTTATAACTGATGTACAGGATTCAAAGCTGGTTTTGATAGGATCCCCTACTCTTAACAATGGCATGTTACCATCTGTTGGAGGATTTTTGACATATCTCAAAGGACTTAAACCTAGAAACCGTGTAGGTTTTGTCTTTGGATCATATGGATGGGGTGGTCAGGCTGTTAAGGAGATACAAAAAATCCTTGAAAGCTTGTCTTGGGATTTACCTTTCGATAGTGTTAATATAAACTATATACCAGATGAAGACGAGTTAAATAATTTAAAAAATATTGGAAATAAGTTAGGAGAGTATATAAAGAAGTAAGATGCGTGTAAAAAAGGAGGAAAAAAAGAAATGTTGAAACCGAAAATAGAAAAAGCAATTAATAAACAGATAAACGCAGAACTCTGGTCTGCATACGAGAGTATTTACACCTCCTGCAGATTTACCCATGTACAGTCAGGGGGTAAACGCATAACTTTATTTCCTTATCTGTTAGAAAATTTGTGACTGGAGGTTAAAAAAAAATGATTGGAGAAATACCAAAGGATATGATTGATGCTGTTCTTGAAACAATACCTATAGAGTTTTCACTTCTTGATAAAAACGATAATGTACTTGGTTGGAATAAACATGAAACCCGTATATTCAGAAGACCAAAGGGTGTAATTGGTAGAAACGTCCGTAAATGTCATCCTAAAAAAAGCCTTGATAAAGTGGAGAAAATTTTAAGTGAAATGAAAGAAGGCAGACGAGATAAAGCTACATTCTGGATTGATCTCCCACTGGGTGAACAGGGAGAAAAACACAAAGTATTGATTCAATATTTTGCAGTACGAAATGAAAAAGGTGAATATCTTGGATGTCTTGAAGCATCACAAGATATCACTGATATTCAAAAAATAAGTGGGGAGAAAAGACTCCTTGATTAAAAAAAATTTGAATTAGAGGTGAGAAGTAGATTATGAAAAGTTTGAAAGGAACAAAAACCGAGAAAAACCTCCTCGCATCTTTTGCTGGGGAGTCACAAGCTAGAAACCGTTACACTTTTTTCGCAAGTAAAGCAAAAAAAGAAGGCTATGAGCAGATAGCCGCGATATTCAGAGAGACTGCGGATAATGAAAAAGAACATGCTGAGATTTTCTTTAAATATCTACAAGGTAGTGATGTAGAAATTACAGCGTCGTATCCCGCGGGAGTAATTGGTACAACTGAGGAAAACCTGCTTGCTGCTGCTGAGGGTGAGAAAATGGAATGGGGGACTTTGTATCCAGATTTCGCTGAGGTGGCAGATGAAGAAGGATTCCCTGAGATTGCTAGTAGTTTTAGAGAAATAGCTAAGGTAGAGGCGTATCATGAGCGTAGATACCGGAAGCTCTTGGAAAATGTGAAAAATAAACAAGTGTTTAAAAAGACTAAGGTTGTGAAATGGAAATGCCGTAACTGCGGGTATGTCCACGAGGGGGATGAGGCGCCGGAGATATGCCCAGCTTGTAAACATCCGCAGAGTTATTACGAGCTATGGGTTGAAAACTATTAAAAAAATGTATATAAGAGGTGGAAGTATTTGACAAAGTTGAGAGAAATCTATAAATGTGAGATTTGTGGAAATATTGTGGAGGTATTGCACGCTGGTGTTGGAGAACTTGTTTGTTGCGGGCAACCTATGAAACATATAGAGGAAAAAACAGAGGATTCAAGTACTGAGAAACATGTTCCATATATAGAAAAAACAGCGGATGGTGTTCTTGTAAAAGTAGGTCAGAATCAGGATCATCCTATGGAAGAGAAACACTATATTGAATGGGTTCAGGTTATAGCTGATGACAAAGTTTATCGTAAGTTTTTGAAACCTGATGATAAACCACAAGCTGAGTTTGAAATAAAAGCAGATGAAATTATGGCTCGTGAATACTGTAATGTTCATGGTCTTTGGAGATCTTAAAAAAAATTTTATTATGGAGGATGAAAAAAATATATGGATGCTGAAAAAGTGTTAGAAGCTATGAAAAAAGCTGGTAAACCCGTTAGACCAGGTGATATAGCGAAGATGCTTAACGTGGATAGTAAAGAGGTTTCAAAGGCTATAAAGGAACTAAGAGAACAAGGTAAGGTTTTTTCTCCTAAACGTTGTTTTTATGCACCATCTAAATAAATATTTTTTTCTAAACCTGTATTTAGATAAAAACTTGTGGATAAAGGGAGAAGGAATTAAAAGATGGGTGTGCTTGAAACTAGAAACCTGAGTTTAAAACTTAATGGTAAAAACATACTGGATAAGTTAAACATTGATCTCTGGCAGGGGCATGTTCATGCTGTTGTTGGTCCCAATGGTGCTGGTAAATCTACGTTGGCTTATACTATAATGGGTCTAGATGGTTATAGAAATATTGAAGGAGACATTTTTTTTAATGGTGTTTCTCTAAAAAACAAGGGTGTCGCTGAGAGAGCAAAGATGGGTATAACCCTTGGTTGGCAGGAGCCTGCGAGATATGAGGGTTTAACTGTTAAACAGTTTATCATAGCCTCTGCTAAAGAGAAAAAAGTTGAAACAGTGGAAGAGGTTTTGTCTAAGGTAGGGCTTAACCCTGAAGAGTACATAAACAGGGCAGTGGATAAAACACTTAGTGGTGGTGAACGTAAGAAAATAGAGCTTGCTTCTATATTAGCTATGCAGCCGAGTTTTGTTATGCTGGATGAACCAGATTCTGGTATCGATGTTGCTTCTCTTGAAAAAATCTTTGAAGGTATAAAATTGTTGAAAAACTATGGCGCTACTGTTGTTCTTATAACGCATAGTCTCACGGTTATGAAACAAGCAGAGCATGCTTTTTTATTGTGTGGTGGTAAAATAGTTGAGAAAGGCAGTATAAGTAAGATCGAACCATATTTTGAGAAAGAATGTCTACCATGTGAACATAAAAATATTCCAGATAAGGGCGGTAGCTGATGGATATCAATGAGTTGTTGAAACTTGCTGAAGAAGATAAGGCATTAATGGATAAGGATACAGCGCATTTGACTATTAACTTAAACAAAGTGGTTAGTAAAAACATAGTTCCAGGTTTACACGTTGATACCAAGGAGTTGAAAGACAGCGTAGAGGTTAAAATTAAAGTGGATGACGGCGTTGTCATAGAGAAAAAAGTCCATCTATGTTTTGGTGTAACACATGAAAAAGCTTTACAGAAGATAAAAATGGATATAGACATTGGTAAAAACGCTAGTATCTCTGTATTGTCTCATTGTATTTTCCCGAAAGCCGTGGATGTAAAACATATTATGGATGCCAAGATAAACGTTGGAGAAAACGCATCGTATACTTATGAAGAGAAACATATACATAGCGTTGATGGTGGCATAGAAGTTTATCCAAAAGCAGATGTAAAACTGGATAAGAAAGCTAAGTTTAAAACAACCTTCGAACTTGTAGAAGGTAGAGTAGGTAAACTAGATATAAACTATAGTGTAACAGGTTTAAAGGAAAGCGTTATGGAACTGATGAGTAAAGTAAGTGGACGAGGAGATGATATTATAAAGATAAAGGAGGGTGGTAACCTTATTGGCGAGAAAGCAAGAGGTGTGTTAACCTCTAGAGTAGCAGTACGTGATAATGCTAAAGCTGAAGTGTATAATATAATAAAGGCTACAGCACCTTATGCTAGAGGTCATGTTGATTGTAAGGAAATCATCCAGGGTAACGGCGTTGCCACCGCTATACCTGTTGTTGAGGTTAAACATCCTAAAGCTCATGTAACACATGAGGCAGCTATAGGCAGTGTTAACAGTAAACAACTTCAAACCCTTATGGCTCGTGGACTCTCTGAAGACGATGCAACAGATCTTATTATTGAAGGTCTTTTAAGTTAAAGATAAAACGGGTTTTAAAAAAGGGGGGGCTAAGTATATCTTCAACATTTCATATCATTATTGACAATTTTTTTTAAACTTTATCATAAAATTTTGGAGGACTAATATGAAGAAAGGTGTTGGAGATCAATTTCAGGAAGAAACAAAATATTTACGAAATAAAATCGAGGGCGTTGTCTGGAGTAAACCACCAGATTTGTACAAAATTTATCCAGATAGTAAAAAGATTCTACTTCCTGAACCCATGTTTTCTATTGAAAAAACTCTAGATGAGGTTTTAAAAAAACGTAAAAGCATCCGTAGTTTTTCTAATATCCCAGTTAGTAAAAAAAACAGTTATCATATCTGTTATGGGCTTCAACAGGGATACAGAGGAAAGAACTCGGCTACGAGTTCCGCACTGCACCTTCAGCAGGTGCTCTCTACCCTATTGAAACATATCTAGTTATCAACAATGCCGAAGGTGTTCCAAAAGGTGTCTATCATTACAATATCAAAGGACATTATCTCGAAGAATTAAAAACTGGTGACTACAGCCGAGACATTGCTAAGGCTGCTCTTGAACAAGAAATGTGCGCTATTGCGGCAGTAGTTTTCATCTGGACTGCTATTTTTCAACGGAGTAAATGGAAATATGATCAACGTGCTTATAGATACATCTATCTAGATGCTGGTCACATCGCTGAAAATCTTGCGCTTGCATGTACTAGTCTCAATTTAGGTAGTTGCCAAATCGGTGCTTTTTATGATGATGAAATAAATGAAATAATCGGTGTACATCTATAAAAACTACGAATCAGATGTCTTACTTAAAAATGAAAAGAAAGCAATAAATTATTCCATGGATCATTTTTTTGAACTCGAACTTTCCGGTATAGCTGTACGTGTTGATGACAACATAGGAGCAATAGCGGTTTATGAAAAAATGAATAAAGACACAGCAGTAGTACATTATGAAAAAGGTTCACCATATTATGATGGCATTTATAAAGTTGTAAATCAAGAAACAGCTAAAATTTTACAAAAAAGTTTTAAATTCATCAACCGTGAATCAGATATGGGTTTACCAGGTTTAAGAAGAGTTAAAATGTCTTATAGACCACATCATATGGTAAAAGTTTATCATATAGAAAAAGATAGCTTAACTATATAACATGTATAGGGGTATAGGTATACATTGAGACTATGATGTTATCAAATAATATGATACCGTTTCTTTTATCTTTCATCACAGATTTTACAGATTAATGCAAACTCAGGTGTCGACCTAAGGATTTTACAGATTCTACAAGTCTCCGAGTTAATATAATCTCCGCCGTTTTCAATTATCTTTTGTGCAGAATTCCGTATCTCTGCTAAAACATATTCATCTGAGATTTTAAATCTACCACGTTTTCTAGAGAGATACTGACATACCGCTGCAGGTGTAATCCCTAGTTTTTTAGCTACTTCTCTCTGATTCAACCCAAAATCTTTAACCATACTCTCCGCGATTCCCCTCCTAATAGCCGGCAGTCCATTCCACATCATATACTCACAGGTAGTACGTTTCATATACTTTGAATGTTTTGTTTTCTACTTATAATTAACGATTGTTATTAAATGTAGTCTTAATGATGCATGTTACATTATGCATAATTTGTCATAGAGGTGTGGGAAAATATTAACAGTAATCACATCTTTTACATCGATATCTCCTTGTTTCAAAATTTGTATATTCGTTTTTTCTAAAAAGTTTTTTATTATACTAATATACATTTTGTTTTCCTGTTTACCTGATAATTCTCTAATTTTTTCAAACATCCTTAAAATTTTGAAACTAATCTTTTCAGATACATACGATTTCACCATTATCCTAGTTTTCTTAAAAAAAGATCTCTCATTTAATCTATATATAAATGGTTTTTCATTATCTATATACTTTAATTCCCCGTTGATGTAAAATTCAACTTTTTTTACATCCTCTGTAGCATCAACTTCAATATCGATGAATCCAATTATCCAAGTTCTTTTTAAATTATCTTTAACTTTAATATTTGCAATATATAATGTATTATTAACCGGTTTGATAATTTCTACATCTTTTTTAACTCTGATATTCTTTTTTTCTGATCTTACAAAACCTTCTTTTTCAGAATAAATATCGTAGCTTCCTTTATCTGATAGTTTTATTGTTACATCGCCCTCACTGTTTGTAGTATAGGTATTTGAACCAACATAAACAGT
>Ga0164318_10007235_pt1 | contig 10756 bp, 11 predicted proteins | sample GuaBasSedimGuay9_FD_113734 | JGI IMG/M metagenome (GOLD analysis project Ga0164318, IMG submission 113734) | Subseafloor sediment microbial communities from Guaymas Basin, Gulf of California, Mexico - Guay9, Core 4571-4, 0-3 cm | ecosystem: Environmental > Aquatic > Marine > Hydrothermal vents...
CAAACAAACAACAATCTCTAAAATTAAATATTATATTTAAGAAAAAATAAAGGAGATTTTTGGATTAGATATTGACTTAATTAAATTTTTATTTATTTTTTTATAAACTAGGGAGGATATATGCGAGTGAATTTGGATTTGAAGTATAGGAAATTTATAAAATTAGCAGATATTAAAGGTAATATTAAAGTTAATATTATATCAGAAGGATTTGTCAAGTTATTTTTAGAGGATAAAATTAATGAATTTATTAAAGAATTAAAAGAAAAAGGATTGAAAGGAACAATTACTATAGATGATGATATTTATATTTTATAGTCAATTATTAATATTTTTTATTTTGTTTTATATTTTTTTCTTTGACAAATAGAATTATATATATTAAAATATAAAAAACAAAAAAAGGAGCTATATTATATGAAAAAATTTATTTTATTATTTCTTTTTTTAGCATATAATTTTATAATTGTATCTGCAGATTTAAATAAAGTATGGGATTGGGATAAATTAAGGCAAAGGCCATATCCGCAATGGTTTACAGATGCAAAATTTGGGATTTTTATACATTGGGGTGTATATTCTGTCCCAGCTTATACTTATAGAAATGCTTATGCTGAATGGTTTCTTAGAGGTTTACAGGCAGGAGATACTTTAAAAATAAATTTTATGAAAAGAGTATATGGAGAAAATTTTACTTATAGAGATTTTGCAAAGTTGTTTAAAGCGGAATTGTGGAATCCTGATGAATGGGCAAAGCTTTTTAAAGAAGCAGGGGCTAAATATGTTGTATTGGTTTCTAAACATCATGATGGCTATTGTTTATGGCCGAGCAAATATGCTTCAGGATGGAACAGTGTTGATGTTGGGCCTAAAAGGGATATTGTAGGAGAATTGACAAAAGCAGTCAGGGACAATGGACTGATTATGGGGCTTTATTATTCTCTTCCAGAGTGGAATAATAAATTATTTAGATGGTATACTGATCCAAATGATAAGGTGAAGGAATATGTGGATAAGCATATGATTCCGCAACTTAAGGAGTTGATAACTTTATACAAACCAACTTTGTTATTTACTGACGGGGAATGGTTTCATAAAGCCTCTGATTGGCATGCTCAGGAGATGATTTCTTTTTATTATAATACTGTTGGAGATAGTGCAATTGTTAATGATAGGTGGGGTGCTGGAAGTAATATTGGTTTTAGAACTCCGGAATATAGTTCTGGTATTGAAAATTCGGATAGACCATGGGCAGAGATAAGATCAATAGGGAGATCTTTTGGATTGAATAGGAATGAAAAATTGACAGATTATCTTACTGCTAAAGAAATAATTGAAATTTTGAGTAAAGCTGTTGCAAATGGCGGGGGGTTAATTTTAAATGTTGGTCCAAAAGCAGATGGACAAATCCCTTTGATTCAACAAGAAAGATTATATCAGGTCGGAAATTGGTTGAAGAAGTATGGCGAGGCAATTTATGGTACAGAGAAATTTTATAAAACAGGAGAGAAGAAAGTTTTTTATCTACAACGAATTGATACTCTTTTAGATTTTCATTGGGGAAGAAATACTCCTGGTAAGCCTATTACTGAGGATTTTTTCCATGCAAAATGGTCTGGTTTTATAAAAGTAAAACAGCATGGTAAATATTATTTTAAATGTTTAGCAGATGATAGTGCAAAAGTTATTATTGCAAATAAATTAGTTATAGATTCTAAAAATAAAAATAGTAAAAATAATATAAAATTGAAAAAAGATATTTTTTATCCAATTGAAATAGAATATTATGAAAAGCAGGTCGAAGCTTTTTTTAGTTTCTTAATAAGTCAGGATAATAAGAATTTTCAACCTGTTGGTAAAAATTTATTGTATACAGATAAAAGTTCAAAAATACATGGTTTGAAAGCAGTTTATTCTTCTGAGGATTTTTACATTAATTATATTAAGAAAGATAAAGATTTATATATCATTTTTTATGATTTTCCTCAAAATAATAAATTAACATTAAATATTTCTAAGCCTTATAGTAATGATTGTAAAATTATATTTTTAGCGGATAATTCAGAGTTACGAAGTGAATTTGTTAATGATAAATTAGAAATAGATTTATCCACTATTAAGTGTAAAAATCTTTTAAATAATCTTGCTTATGTAATTAAAATTAAAAATTATTTTTAAAATTTTAAAAATAATTGCTTGACAACGACATATATTTTGATATTTTATTTTTTATGTATAGAAAAGTTTCGTTATTTTTATTAAAAGTATTTATATTTTTAGAAGTAATTTTTTTATTTTTTTCTACATTAGTTCCTCAGAATTTAAATCAAGAGTTATATTATAAAATGTTTTCATCGAACATTGTTAAATATATTTTTTTATTTCAGTTGAATAATTATTATTCTTCTAAAATTAATTTTGTGTTATTGGGAGTAATTATATTTTTATTGATATTATCAGGATTGAAATATTTTAAAAAGTTAAGTTTTTTTTTATTTTTTATGATATTCTTTTTTATAGTAATTATTATTTTTTTTGATCGGTTTTATAATAGAAGGGTTTTAATTAATGTTGTAGAAGGAAATAGTATTAATTTTTCAAAAATTATTAATAGAACAAAAAAAATTGATGATTGTTATCTTAAATTTTTGAAGTTTGAAATTAAATCTTCAGAAGGTTATAAAGAAGGAATTGCTTTTTTTCAAAAAGGGAAAGATACTTTAATTTTATCTTCTAAAAAAAGTATTTCTATAGATGGTTACAGGTTATATCAGAAAGAATTTAAAAAATTAGAGATATTTAGAATAGCAATAGATTCTAATGATTTTTTGTGTTTTGGAGATACTCTCTATCAATTTGGAAAACTGAGGATTTTAGTTAATAAGTATATTAATACTGATAAAAAATTGTTGGCAACTATTAATAATAAAGAAATTGAATTGCCTTTAAATACTGATATTTCAGTTGATGATTCCCGGATTAAATTTATTGGATATGAGGGTGAGAAATATTTGTTGCAAATAAAAATTGTTCAGGAAAGGTTTTTAGATTTTTTATTTATTTTAGGTTATTTATATTTATTTTTGTTACTATTTTTATTAACTAAAGGGACAGAAGCTCGTAATGTATAATATTTTTTTGATTATTTTATCTTTTCTTTTTTTGCTTTATTTTTTATTTAAATCGGAATGGCTGTTGTTGGTGGCTGGATTAGGTCAGATTGTTATGATAAGTTTTTTTTCTATTAAATCAGGCCATTTATTTATTACAAATTTAGTTGAGCTTTCATTTTTTTTGACGGGCTTATTGAGTATTAGATTAGTCTTTTTTAATAGTCATTTACCTAAAGAATTTAGATATTATATAAATGGAATTATAGTTTTTTTTGATATTTATTTGTTTTTTATAATTGGTAATATGGATTTTGGCGGTGTTACGAAATTTTATTCTATATGGTTTATTATATATATAATTTCGTATTTAATTATGTTTTCTTCATTGGTTATTAATATGGCAAATATTTTTCAGATATTTTTTTCAAGAAATATTTTGTTAGAACAATCTATGGATAGTGAGTTTAAAATATCATTCTTTTTTATGAATGTGGTTATTGTGATGAGGATGATTTGTGAATATTTTATGTCAGGGGAATATTGGAGTTGGAATAATCAGGAAATTTGGTTATTAATTTTGTTAATGGTTATGTCTTGTTATTTTTTTTTGCAGAAGAGTGTTTGGCAAATTTTATTTAAGATAGTTATAATTATATTATCGTTTTTTATATCTGTTTTTGTATATTTGAATTTACTATGAAAATAGCTTTGATACAGTTACCAGTTAATGATCCAAATAATTTATATATAGAGGGGAATGTATTTTTAGCAGCAGGATATTTAAAAGCTTCGATCAATTCAGTTAATAAAAAATATGATATTTCTATAATTCCTGATAATATTGCTAAATTTGGAAGTGATTTTAGTGTAATAAAATGGATTTTAGATAATAATTTTGAGGTAGTTGGTTTTACAAATTATATGTGGAATATAGAACGACATTTGTTTATAGTTGAAAAAATAAAGGAGGTTAATAAAGAAATTATTGTTATATTTGGAGGACCGGAGATTACTTCTGATTTTTCAAATGTTAATGTTGATATAATTGTTGTTGGTGAAGGCGAGATTTTATTTAAGAAAATTTTAAATGATATAGAGGCAAAGAATTTTCAGAAAATTTATATTAACACATGCTTGAATAATTTGGAAGAAGTTTCTAATCCTTATATAAATGGTATATTAGATATTCATGATAATGTTAGCGTATTTTTAGAAACAATGAGAGGCTGTCCTTATAAATGTAAATATTGTTTTTATTCGAAAGATTTTAGTAAAGTGAGATATTTTTCATTAGATATTGTTGGTGAGGTTTTACGCATTGCTAATGATAAGCAAGCAAAAGAAATTTATATAATGGATCCTTCTTTTAATGTTTCAAAAAATTTTATAAATAAGCTAAAATTTATTGGTAAACATAATTATAATAAAATTCCACTTCATACTGAAATGTATCTGGAGGCTATCGACAAAGAAATTGCGGATTTGATGCAGTTAGCTGGTTTTCAGTCAATAGAAGCAGGTTTGCAATCTTATAATGAAAAAACATTGAAAGCAATTAATAGATTTTTTGATGAAAAGAAATTTTTATATGGAGCGAAATTATTAAAAGAGAGAAATATTTGGCCTAAACTGGGAGTTATAATAGGCTTGCCATTTGATACATTAGATAGTTTTCAAAGGACACTGGAATTTACAATAGAAAATGATTTGTATTATTATATGGAAGTGTATTTTTTGTCTATTTTACCGGGAACTAAACTTAAAGATGAAGCAGAACTTTATAGAATAGAATATATGAAAAAGCCCCCGTACTATGTTTTGTCTTCTAATGGGATGTCAGAATATGCGTTGTTTGAATCCATTAGTATTTATGAAAATTATACGGATTTTCAATATTATCCTGATATTATTCCTCATTTCGGGAATTTTGATAGTGAAATTATAAGTTTTATTGATTTAACAAAGCAAGATGTATCTTTGTTAGATTATTTATATGATAATCAGCATAAATTATCAATAAATTTGACAATTTTATTTAAAGAAAAGGATATTGATTCTGTTGTAAAATTTGGTAATTGGCTGAAGTGCAATGATCAAAATATTATGGTGAAATTGGTTTTAGATAGTAATAATAAAATCGATGATAATTTATTTATTAGGTTATCAAATGCTTTTTTTGTATCAGACCATTATTTAAATAGAGTATATTATTTTAAACAAGATAACCAGAATAGATTTTCTACAAGAGTTTTTCATAAGACATCAAATTTAGAAGTTATATCTTTGTATTTTTCAGAAAATAGATTTGCAGATTTAGTGATAGATTACAAAAAAGGCTTTTATAATCAAATTAAAGAATATTTGCCATATTATCCTATAATTTACATTGATGATAAAATAAGTGTTAAAGAATATGAGAATTTAATTAATGATTATAAAGAATCAGAAGAATATATAATATTATCAGACTCTGCGCTTAAAGCCTTCTCCTAAAACTTCATGAACTTCGGATATAATGACAAAAGCGTCATTATCTTCTTCTTCTATAATTTTTTTTAATTTACTAATTTCTTTTATTGAGGTAACACAATATAGCATATCTCTCGCTTTATTTGTATAAATCCCTTTTCCATGTACCAATGTACCACCTCTGCCAAGTTCTTTTATAATCCTTTCTTGTATTGAATCAAGTTTTTTGCTAATTATTATAGCATAAGCGGCATAGTTCCAACCTTCTATTATAATGTTTACTAACTTACCAGATATAATGAGCCCAATTATTGCGTATAATGTCAAGTCTATATTTTTAAATATAATAGCGAATAATATAGCAATAGATCCGTCTATTATTAAAAATGTATTCCCCGGTTTCATATGAAAGTATTTATAAAAGATTTGGGCAATGATATCTGAACCGCCTGTAGTACCCCTTGCTCTAAAAATCATACCGAGACCAACACCGAGCAGGATTGAACCGTAAATAGTAGCAAGTAAAATATCATTTGTTATTGACGGAAGTTTCAAAATTTCTCCATAGAAGTCGGTAAATAAGGAACTTAAAGTAAAACCCACGACTGTTCTAACACCGAAGCTTTTTCCTAATAAATACAGTCCTAATAGAAAAAGTGGGATATTAAAACCAATAGCTACAAGTCCCACTGGTAATCCAAATAAATAGTGGATAATCATTGATAGACCGCTAACTCCGCCGGGGGATATTTTATGTGGAATGAAAAATAGCACTAAGGATAAAGCCATAAGGTTTGACCCTATTACTATTAATAAATATTCATAAACATTTTTTAATATTTTATTTTTCATTTTAACTCCTGTTTTTAAAGTACCAATTTAATTGGCAGTAAATATATAATAAAACTGCTATAAGTCAAATGATTTTTAATTATATTTTTATTCATGTTCTGCATTATAATTTTTGCGTAAGAATACTATTGTTGCTCCCCAGCTGCTGTTATCTTCTGATGCCAATTGATAATAATCTACGAATTCTATTTTTTCTAATGTATTATGTGTAATTTGCTTTAGTACACCTTTCCCTTTACCATGAATTATTCTTACTCTAAAAATACCCCTTTTTTTGCATTCTAATAAATATTCATATATCAGACTTTTAATATCTTTAGGATTAAATTGATGTAAATCTAATACTCCATCTATTGGATATTCTACTATATTATCCAAATTAATAATAGATGTTTGATATTTAATTTAATTTTTCAGGCTTTTTGGTTGAAGGCAATACCAGAGCTTATTCCTAATCCCATAATGGAACCATTTTTTCTGTACATTTTTTTTCTCATTAATTCGAAAGGAATTTGAGCTCTTTTAATAGTTTTTTTTGTAGCCTGATCTATTTGAGCTTGAGATTTAGCATTATTACTTTTTTTAACTGAAAGGACTGTTTTGATATTTTGTGATGTTATTTTTGCCTGAAATCCAACATTATTAACACCATTTGCAATCATATTACATCTCCCTTTATTAAAAATATAAAATAAAAATTTTTTTTGTCAAGTATCCTTTTTTTATTTTGATAGAAAAGAAAAATAATATTTTACATTATATGAAAGGGCCATAAATAAAATAGAAAATTATTATTTTCTTAAAGTATATTTAAATTTTTATTTGAGCACCTCTTGCAATATGAATTAATCATATTTTATAAAATATAGGGGAATACTTATTGGTCATATCCAAAAATTTTTTTAAAGAACTTGACATTTTATGCCGTTTATTTATATTATTAAACATAGGCTAAGGAGTATTATGAAAAAAAGATTTTATATTATAATTTTTTTAAGTTTAATTTTAATATCAAGATTATGGGGTCAACAATATTCTTTTCAAGCACCTAAAATTATACAATGGTATGAAGCATCGAATTATTATGGTGAATATGTAACAGTAGTAGGCACAATAGTATCTACATATAATTCTGGTAGAGCTTGTTTTCTAAATTTCCATCCAGATTATAAGCATTATTTAACAGCAGTGATTTTTAGGTCTGCTTTTAATCGTTTTCCTAAGAATCCAGAAATATATTATTATGGAAAAAATGTTAAAATAACAGGGGTAATTAAGGAGTATAGGGGGAAACCTGAAATAATTGTTAATTATCCTCAACAGATTGAAATTATTGAAGAGCAGGAGGAATAATAGAGAATTCTAACTTCAAGCAAGTGAGGTTTTATGAAAAGGGTTGCTGTTTTGTTGTTTTTCTTTTTTTATTTTTCTTTTTTGTCAATGGCACAGCAGTATGATGTATTGGCTATTTTATTTGATAATTCAGGTTCAATGAAAGATTTTTTTTCTGAAACAGAACTTAATTTAGCAAAAGAACAGGTTTTGGATTTAGTTTTTAATGGTCAAATTAATACTAATAACTGGAAGCTTGTTGGTAGGCCTTTGAATGCGCCTTTATGGGATTTTGTTAATGGAAGATGTTATATTCATGCTTTTGGAGAATTTGGAAAAGATTTAACTTTTATGGAAGGTAATTATGCCTTTTATCATTTTAATGATATACAAGATGCAAGGAATACACTTTCTTCTTTTTTGGATTCTAAATTAGATTTTAAAGATAAATATACAAATATAGATTTAGCTAAGCAATTTGCATGGTTTCATATTTCAAATAATATGGCATCAGGATATATTACAATACATCTGTTGTTAATTACTGATGATGTACCTGATCCAAATATCAAAACAAGAATAGTTAAAAGTAAATATGAAGATCCATATATAGAAGCAGGTTGTAAAGAGACAGAAGTTTTTAAATTAAGCTTTATTGGGACAAAACAATCTAACAAAATACCACTGAAAATTTTTTATAAAACAATTGAATATAATAATATTTCACAGGTTGTTTCAAATGTTACTGATGATGAAAATATCATATTAGATGAAGATGATGATTTTCAAGATGTTGAATTGGATGAGGATATAAGTGAAGATAGTGGTTCTTCAAGTACTTTATTGATAGTTATGTTAGTAGTGATTTTTGTATTATTAGTAGTAGCTTATTTATTAAATAATGTTGATTTTAAAAATGTGATAAAAAAAATAAAACGTAAAATTAATGGAGAAGATAATTAACAATATTAAGGGAAATAGTGGTATGTTATATTAAACATAAGGAGGTTTTATGTCTTTAATTTTGAAACATGTTTTACCTAATCAATCTATATGGGTTGTAGTGGGGGCTGGTATTATTGTATTGATTGTATCTTATTTTATTTTTTTTAATATAGGAATAGCTATATTATCAGTTAAAAGTGATTATGCTGAGTATGGTTTAAGAAGAAAAATGAGATCTGCTACTGTGTGGCTTATTCTTGGGATTCTTTTATTTGTAGATTTAATTTGTGGAATAATTAATAAATATGAAGTAAAATATTTTTTAGCTGTTTTTATATCATTAATAATTGCTTTTGTAATGTCACTGATTAATATATCACCTGTTAAAGAAAGATATAATTACTTAAAAGAAATAAAGAGAAAATTAGCACAATAGAGGAGGCTAAGGTGGGGAAAATAAATTTAAACCGAGCAATTATAATTGGATTGGGAAGTACTGGTTTAAAAATATTAGAATCTTTTCAAAATTTATGGTATGAAAAATTTAGTAATGTTAGTACATCATTCGTTAAATTATATAATATAGAATCAGATAGGGCAAATATTAAAGAAAAAACAGCATTAGGGTCTATGATTGAGCAAATTTTTATACCAGGAGGACGGAACAGTTATAGTATTATTGCTAAAAAGATACAAATGGAGAAAAATCCTCTTGAGGATAATTTTAGGGATAAAAAACGTAGCCAGAGAATATGGGACTTTGAGTTTGCAGAAACTATTCCATGGGATAATGTTATTGGTTTTACAGGGAGTGCTGGTGCTGGTGGTATAAGAGCAGGTGGTAAATTATTATTATGGAATGAAAATCCTGATACAAGAGTTAGAAATGGTGTTTATATTTTTGAAAAAATTAAGCGTTTTATAGGCAATTGGGGAGATGTATCAGATCCTAAAATAAAAGATGAGATTTTGGAAGATTTAAATAAAAATAACAATTTAAATTTAAAAGATGTAGAAATTAATAAAAAAATTCTTGTTTATATTGTTGGGTCTTTAACTGGTGGAACCTGTTCTGGAACTTTCTTAGATATTGCTGACTTAATGAAAGAGTTATTGAATATTCCAGATAATGAATTACAAAATAGGTTAATAGGTATTTTTATGATACCACCTAATGATAAGAATTTAATAGGTTGTGGTAGGATTGATTATCATTCTGTATCTGCAAATTCTTTTGGAGCATTATATGAGCAACAGCAGTATGTTAATGAACATAATGTGGATGGGATATCAAACCCCTATCCTCCTTATACTCGAATGTTCTTATGTGCCCCTGAGTATAACACTCATAATCCACAGGATCAATTCACTTCTATTGATGGTTTAGCTGAAATGGTTGCTTTGAAAATATTTACCAATTTATTGGCTTCAAAGTCAGAGACTGAGAATGATGGTGTTGATGAAGATACTCTACATAAAAGAGGATATTTACATTCCTTTGGTATTGGTGGTATATACTATCCAAAGGATACAATGGCTGAATATATGGCACAGAAGGTGCTTTATTCTTTAATTGATAGATTAATTGATGATAAAGGATATTATCCTGTAGATAAGAGGGATAAAATATCATTTAAAGGTATTGAAAATGACTTAAAACGTGAAACAGAATTTTTTCTGGAAAAAGTTTTTAAAGAGGTTTTTGAAAGTATTAATGATACCTTCAGAGGAGCATCAATAGATCTTGATGAAAAGATTAATGAATTAGTTACTAGAATAAAAGATAATGAAATTAATGAGCAGGAATTAATTAACGATTTTTCAAGCAATAACGGATTTTTCAAAAGTAATATTGAAAAAAATACAGATAATGCAAAAAATATAATTGAAAAGAAACTTTCAGAATTTATTTTGGCAAAGTTTGAAAAATCAATGAATTTACACCTTATAGTTAAAACTTTACAGTCTTTAAAAGATGCAATTGAACAAAGTAAGAAGCTCTTTGAAGAACAATGGATTGATGACTTTAGTAAGCATCCTGATAA
>Ga0164318_10007236_pt1 | contig 10755 bp, 7 predicted proteins | sample GuaBasSedimGuay9_FD_113734 | JGI IMG/M metagenome (GOLD analysis project Ga0164318, IMG submission 113734) | Subseafloor sediment microbial communities from Guaymas Basin, Gulf of California, Mexico - Guay9, Core 4571-4, 0-3 cm | ecosystem: Environmental > Aquatic > Marine > Hydrothermal vents >...
AACCTGGCAGGAAAATAATTTTTACCACAAATTATTTAACCAAATTTTTATTTAAGGGAAAAGGGGTATAAAATTGACGCAAACTTCATTAATTGCAAACTTGAGGGTTAGGACTATATCTTTCGTGGTAATGTTTTCCCTGATTTCAGGAGTTGCTGCCGGGATGTTTGCACATGCATACAACCCGGGCTCAGATGTTGCCGTCCTTACAGATTCGATATCAACATTTCCGAGCGATATATATGAGAACGACCAGGTCAAAATAAATGTGACAGTGGAGAACTTGGGAGATACGAACCTGGAAAATATAGGTGTGGCACTTTATGTCAATACAAGAGACAACCCTGCAGATGAAATTCACATATCGTCGCTTTCTCCAGGTGAGGAAAAAGAGATTACCCTTTACTGGATTGCAAAAAATGCTGGAAATTACACCCTGTTCATTTTTGCAGATTTTGAAGAACTCATAGTGGAAACAAACGAGGATAACAATCTTGGAAGCATAAAAGTGGATGTAAAAGAGCCTGTCCGCCCCCCGTTCCCCCCTGCGCCTGAAAGGGCTGAGTGGTGGAATCCTGACTGGCATTACCGTGTGCCGATGTCCGTAACGATGATGGGACAGAGAGAAGGATATGTTTATGAAAACAAAGTGGTGTACTGCAATATAAATTTCACGGAACTCATGGATGAAATCGCATCCTATCAGCCATCGGGCGGATTTTCTGAGAGAACATTCTATCCCGATTCTGTGAGAGTCGTGGAATATGACAGCAGTAATGACACCTGGTATCCTGTGGAAAGCATCGGGCGGGAAATAAAATTCAGCGACGATTATGATGCATCAGACAGTGCAAATGTCACCCTCTCATGGGTTATGGAGGGGTCTGTACTTCCTCATGAAATGAAATACTATTATATATACTGGGATACAGTCGAGAATGGGGAGAAGAGCGGGGAGTACGGAAAAATATATTCTGGAATAAAAAATTCGGAATTTGAGGACACAAACTCCAGCCAGTGGAAAAATAACAGCGAACCCACAATCCCCCTGAATACAAATATGGGTGGATGGAGCATGGGATATGACAAAGACCCAAGTGACAATGACCATTGTTATAAAATTTACAGGAAAGGGTTGATATGGCAAAAGGACTGGTATGCCAAAGTTTACCAGAATTTTAAAGTGCCGGATAATGGAAATGCCGGAAGCTATATGCTGAATGCAGACTTATATTTCTCTTCAGATATTGATAATGTCAAATGGGAACTTGTTCTTGACGGAACAACCATAGACAGCGGAACTTCGACAGGCGGATGGAAAACGATAAACAAGAATGTTACACTTAATCTCAGGGGAAAAAGCATGTCAACAATTTATCTCAGGGTTTATGTCACCGAGAGCAGTGTAGACACCTCTTTCCACGAGGTTTATGCATACCTGGATTCCTGCTGGATAACAGCATCACCATCTCCCAATGTAACAGTCATGGAAAACAAATCCCACGGCTGGTGGGGCGATGTTATACCCCTCAACCAGGAGTATGTAGCAGGCGTTGGAGGCATGAACACCATAAGAACAATAAATGTCACCACAATTGCAAACCCCAGGGGAGTTACAGCAATAATTTATTCCCCTGATGGAAAGTTCGTTAAATCTTCCCTTCCGCTACCGGATGCAAGTTTTGAAGGCGGCAACTCGTATACCTACTTATATTATTCAAATATACAGACTGCAAGCGCTTCGTTTTCGACATCTGCCCATAGCGGCAAAAAGGCAGTGGAACTAAAGTTGAGCGACTATTCCGGCAAGTGGAAATTTGAAGACCAGCCGGTGAGCAAAGATGATACTGCCGCCCTGCGCCAGGAAGTTATTCAGAGCATACACGTATCACATCTCCCATCACTGTGGTTCTGGTATAACGTCCAGAAATATTCGTCTGCAAGTTATCTGAATTATACCTTGCTCACGGAGGGAGGGAAAAATAAATACTATACAATTGGCATGAGCAGTTTGATAAGCGACGGAGCCTGGCACAAATACGAGATTCCTGCAAATGTTTTGAATAAATGGAGGGCAGGAGCAGGGATGGTGACAGGAATAGAGATACGACTGGTGGCAAACGAGGAAAGCGGGGAAAATACAGTGTATATAGACGATATCGGCTATTCTTTCATGCCAGATGGGAGCGACAGAACGAAATGGCAAATAGATGATTTTTACACATTTCAGAATGGGACAAAGGCGGGAGAATGGAGACTTGACGTGTCCATCTCCGATGGCTCAAATTATATGGTCGAGCGCTCGATTTCGATAGATGTTAAGCCTGCTGCCAATCTGGATGTCACAAAAATATCTGCCCCAGAAAATGTAAAAGAGGGGGAAGATACACAAATCACTGTAAGCATAATTAATCATGGTCCAAAGGATGTTGATGAAGATACGCCAATAAACGTGTCTCTTGTACTGCATCAGGGTAATGGAGACTCAATAAGAATGGTAAAGGGAATAACAGGGCTCAAAGAGGGAGAGACAAAAAAAGTTATTTTCACCTGGCATGCCTCTTATGGAGAACCTTCATATAACGGAGAATGGACAGCAGTTGCAAGAGTAAATGAGAAAGGAGAGATACCTGAATGGAAGAAAACAGATAACTGGAATACGGTGTTTATCTCCGTAATACCCCTGCCAGATCTGTCAGTGGGTATGAACGATATTGGGTTCGATCCATCCCATCCAGTTTTAAACAATAGCGTCAACATAACCGCTGATGTGAAAAATATTGGATACAACGATACAACCGCCGAAATAAACTTTTATGTAAAAGAGAAAGGTGAGAAAAAATACACTCCCATACATAACGGAAGCATCGAAAAAATCATAGGAAAGAGGAGTTCGGAGAGCATCTATGCAGTATGGAATCCTGAGAGTAACGGCACATATTCAATAAAAATAGAGGTGAAATGTTCAGAGGAATCCAATCTTCACAACAATATAGCCATAAAGGATATAAAAGTGGGTGGAGATGTTGACTCCTCTCCGCCATACATATACAACATGAGAGTAACTCCTTCCCTGCAATTTCTTGGAGAGAACATAAACATATCTGCAATCATAATCGATAATGATACTACAATAGACAGCGCAATTGCTGTGGTAACAGATAAAAACGGAGAGAGAAAGGAATACGACATGCACCGTATAGGAGACACAGACATATACTACTGCAATGAAACATTCAGCAATGTGGATTACTATACCTGCTTTATAGAAGCTTTTGATACAGCGGGCGGGGAGGCGGAGTGGCAGAACATGGGAAAAAGCAGCAACATGACCTTCAGAATCGTTTATAGCGGCATAGAGACGACACCTCCAACAATAAGGGCTGTGACTGCCTCGCCACAGAAACAGGTGATATATGGCGCTGTTAACATATCTGCACTCATAGATGATTCCAGCGGGATTAAAAAGGCAATTCTGCACGTCATATACAACGGAAGTGAAACAGCATACGATATGAAACAGAGAGAAGGGAGCAAGATATTCTATCATGTGGAATCATATGATAATGTGGGGAATTACGAGTACTACATAGAAGCCGTTGATTCTTCTGCAAACAGCAATGAAAATGATACATCCGATATTTTCAGATATTTTGTCATTCCAAAAGATTACGATCTTGACGGAGTGCCGGACAAGGTCGAGGTGGAGGCAGGTGCAGATCCTACAGACGAAAGCCAGACAATAAATGTGACCATCGGCACAGAAATGGGGTATTTGCTAGTAAAGGAGAAGGAGGGAACATATGTTTACTGGGACAGAGAAGATAATGAACTCAGAGACACGTCAGAGGAACAGTTAGGAAATGAGAATGTAATTCTCTTTGATACAGATGGAGACGGCTCATATGACCACTATTACGGACTTGATAGCAACGAGATAGGCATATATACGGTTAAAGAAGAAGCAGGAATAGGAGATATCATATGGGTTGCGCCTGCACTGGTGCTGTTTGCACTTGTATGCATACTTTTTGTGGCAATAAGGAAGAAGGATTGATTAACCCATTAACTCACAACCATTACTGGGAGAGAAGATGCATTCATTATATTATCGGATATCTCCTCTATTGTATAATCCCGGAATATTCCATTGTTTTTGTACTCGACAACGATAAATGTGCATCTCAACCTTTTTGATTCTCTTGGTACCTCCCTCATTGGTTCCCCGATTCTTATCATTGTACGGCATTTCAGCCCCTCCTCCCTTATCCGCCCCGCCCTCCCCCTGACTTCCTCCTTCATTTCCTTTATTTTGGCTCTGCATTTTTTCCTTCCCGCCTCCCTGCAATATTCCTCGCTTATGATGTTCAATAAAAATATCTTGGAATTCTTTCCTGCAAGGCCTATTGCTGTCTCAATTGCCTTCGAGCACTCTGAATGAAAATCACATACCACGAGTATTCTGTCCATTACAGATATACATCTCAAAGGATTTTTAATACTTTATAGTATTGCCCTCAATCTGGGAACAAGAATGATTGATATTATCACAAACAGCACGGCGAAGGAGAATATTGTGGTGACCGCAGAAGATACTTTCTTCACTTTTTCATCTTTCCATTTCCTCTTTATTTTGCTGGTAAGGAAACTTACACCATCTCTGAATATATATCCCCCGTCAAGAGGTATTGCAGGAAGAACGTTGAATGTCCCTATGGCAAAATTAAGCCAGAATAGCCAGTAGAGTGTGTTTGTCAGGGGCCAGAATACCGAGGGAGAAAAGGGAGTGGAAAAGAGAGATGTGAATGCTTCAGGGAATGGTGAGAAGCCTGCAAACGGGAGGGCAATATAAAAGAAAAATGAATGTCTGTCAGAAAGAGGGTGCATAAGTCTGTTCCTGTAATAATCCATAGGAAGGGCGGTTATCCCCATTGGCAACGTGGATATGCCAAGAAAACCCTTTCCCCTGTACTCTTCCTTGTTTGCATCCGGGTTGTACTCCCGATAATAATCGTATTTGTCTGCAAGGGTAACGAAAACACTGTGGTTTTCCATTTTGCCATTTTCATATCTGAGGAATTCCACATTTATTGTGTCTCCTGCCCCTGTTCCGTTCATCACCTGAGAGAATGTCTTTGGGGTTATTTCCGTGCCGTTTATTCTGAGAAGCACATCTCCCACCTCCAGACCTGCAGAGTATGCGGGATAATCTTTTACCACATTGGAAATAACCAGCCCCGAAACAATGCTTGCATTGAAAAACCTGCCTTCATAAAATATTGTTGCGTTGAATTTTTTGCCCGGCTCAATATTCTTTACGATATTGTTGAAATCGTCAATGCTTTTTATCTCGACTCCATCAAATGATGTTATTGCGCTCCATGGATTGATACCTGCGATATCAAATGGACTTCCCTCCACCTCACCGGATATCATCACTCCATTGACTTTTGGAGATATCATCCCCATCATCACCGAAGAGAAAAGAATGGCACACACAAAAGCGAGGAACATGTTGGAGGTGGGACCTGCAGCAAATACCCTGGAGCGTTTTCTTCTGCTAACTTTTTCGAGTTCTTCCTCGTCAGGTTCCACAAATGCTCCTATCGGAACTATAAGGAATATGAGCCCAAGGGCATTTACTTTTATCTTCCCCACCATGGCAAGTATGCCATGGGAAAACTCATGTATTATTATTGCAACTGCAAGCGCAAGAATACCATAACCCAAAGGAATGACCGGATTTATGCCCGGAAGCCCTATCATCATCTGTGGAGATGGTGCATTCTCAGGAGGGATGAGAAACGAGAGATATGCATTATAAATTATAAGGGCGAAGGTGGCAAACATTGCAAATAACGAAAGGGCAATTCCAAAATCAGCATAACCTTTCCAGAATTTCTCCTTTTTTGATATCCTTTCTATGAGTTTTTTACCCTTTTCGGTTTTCCACATAACAATAGGTCCCCAGAGTGAAAAACTGTCACTTTCTTTATTTCTGAAAATGTAAATTGCGGAAATCCATATAAGTAGCAATATTAAGAATATCAAGAGACCTGACATCACTGCCCTAATACCACTTCCCTTTATTAACTCTTCTGCATTTCCTCTTCGCCATACATATCTTCTGCTATATGATAAAGAACCGTCCCGATGAATGCTATGAGAACGCCTTCAATTATCGTTGTCAGGAATGGCATTGTGAAGAGAGATTGGATCGGCTCACCATTTATCGAGATTTTTATCAGCGCGTCAAGAGATGCAGAGAGAAGTAGCCCGAATGCAATCAAAGAAAATGGAAGGATTACATATCCCCAGAGAACTTTTTTTTCCTTGAAATATACATCTGTGAATCTGCCTGCTGTCGATATCATAACAGACAGTACAAACCACCACACTATTTCATCCATGAATATTATGGTATATTCAAATGCCCCATGTGGCGCAGGCTCGACTGTTGACACCATGTTGTATGCCGATACAACTGCGCTCAACATTATAAACAAAGAAAGGAGATTGGCAAAAAGAGATATTTTCCCGCTTCTCAGACCTGCATACACCTCCTTACCCAGACTCCTGGCAAATCCCTGCAAATGGAATACCCTAGCCATAAGATATAATCCCAGCACAATAAGAACTGTGGCAAAGCCCCACGCAGGAGAACCAAGGATTGCCGAAAGCCCCCAGAAGAAAAGTACCAGGGCTATCGGAAGCATGAATTTTCTCTGCATTTTTTCGTCTTCCATGAATCTTGAAATCAGATAATAGGTGCCTTCAAGGGTTTTGCTCTGTTTTACGACCACTCTTTTAACTGCGTCCACCTTCAGCCTTGATTCTATTATGGGAAGTATGTATTCGTCCTCCTCCCCATCTGTCACCAGTATAGCGCTATCCGGCTTTATTTTATCTATTACCTCATCAAGTTTTTCTGCAATTATTTTATCTGAAACGGGACCGATCTCATCGCTCCCGCATATTGTGACTATCTCTGCATCTTCGCCAAGCCTGTCGAATGTTGCTATGGCTGAAAACATGCAGTTTACGTCTGAATCCTCAGGGTCAGCAAGTGCAAGTTTTTCTGCTGCGCGAAGATTCTCCTCCCTCCCGATAACTGGAGAATCCATATCTGTTTTTCTTCCCAGGTCATTATCCCTATCTATGCAAAGAACCAGAGTTTTCATATCTGCTAATTATCCTTATATTGGTATAATAAGATTGCGATTTCTTTTTTGCAGCATCAGATATTTTCTCCAATATTCTATTTCATTATCTCCTCTGGCGCATCTGCCAGCATCACAAGGGCTTTTGCCTCCATGAAATGAAGTTTTCCGGGAATAACTATGCAGTGAAGCGGCGGTCCAAAATCTTCTTTCAGAAGTTCATCAGGGTATCCTGCCCTGACTGAAGGAGAAGGCGAAGATGCCCTTGCAACAACAGCCATGAGAGTTTTTTCGCCGATTATGCCCTTCCTTTCCCTTTTCTCCATTTCAACGAGCAGTTCTATCCCCTCATTTGCCGTCATGAACTTATCTCCGATATCAAGCAATACAAGAGTATGTAGCCCCCTTTCCATGTTCTCTGCAATGAAATTGTAGGGAGATGTGGGAAAGTAATCACCCTCTGGAAATGCAAGAGTCGTTGTTCTCCCGAATTTATACGACTGCAATCCCAGCAGTCCTGCTGCTGCGGTAATTATGCTTATCCCATGCACCACCCTTGTATATATGCCTCTTTCAATTGCCCTTAGTCTCAGGTCAACGTGAGTGGTGGCTGTCATCGGGTCTCCGCCTGTAAGAAGACACACTTTTCTGCTGACCGCCTCGTCGAGAATGATGCTTCCATCCTCGACCTCCTCCCTGCTCAGCACTTCTATTTTCTTTCCTATGACACTCTCTATCTTTTCTTTCGGCACCCCAAGCATGCTTGTGTAGAATTCAGCGAAAACTGTATCGCATTCCCCTGCTATTTCCCTGCCCGCTATGGTGATATCCTTCTCGCTCCATAAACCCAAGCCAACGAATATGAGTTCGCCCATTGACGGCTAACCATCAACGATATATATAAATTATATCATAAAGTGATGATAAATTGATGATAGAATCCCTATGCGTTGCAGTCTCCAGGAGGGAGGCGGAGGACGCAAGGCGCAAACTGGCTGAAAAACATCTGCTGAGAACCGATTTGAAGATAATAAGCGATGAAAGATATGTTTACATTCCTGTTTCGGGGGAGGTTGATATCGAAAGCGCTGTTATGAAAAAAATGTATTTCGAAAAGATAGAGAGAAGGGAAAGCTTCAGGGATGCTATCAAAAAATTTCTGGGAGAATCAAAGATATCGTCCTTCGATATTGTAGGCGACATTGCCATAGTCAGGATACCTCCTGAACTGAAAGAACATGAAAGTGAGATAGGGAACACGATTCTGTCAACCCACAAAAGCATAAAGGTTGTATGTGCAGATGATGGGGTGAAAGACGACTACAGAATCAGGAATGTGAGGGTGATAGCAGGCGAAAACAGAACCGAAACAACACACGTGGAATACGGGGCAAGGATAAGATTGGATATATCAAAAGTCTATTATTCCCCGCGCCTTGCCACAGAGCGTTACAGAGTGGCAAAATGTGTTAAGGAAGGGGAGAGGGTGATAGACATGTTTGCAGGCGTAGCCCCTTTCTCCATATTGATTGCAAAACTCTCAAAACCCTCCCGTGTGTATGCAATAGACATAAATCCTCATGCTGTGGAATATGCGAGATTAAACTCAAGGGAAAACAGGGTTGATGATATCATCGAGGTGATAGAAGGCGATGCGAGAGAGGTTGTACCATCACTGGAAAAAGCAGACCATGTGATAATGAATCTGCCTCACAGTTCCCATGAATTCTTTTCCCTTGCAGTAAACGCTGGCAGCAACATACATTATTATGAAATAATTGAGAAGGATAAGGTGAAGGACAGGATAGAGAATTTGAAAAATGAGGCGATCGAGGAAGGAAAAAAAGCAGATGTGAAAAACTGGCGAATAATAGGGGGCTATTCTCCTTCAAAAGTGAAAATAGGTGTGGACTTCATCATACGTTGAAATATCTGCCTGCATTTTCAAGAGCGCGAGCCATAAGTTCGGCACCTCTTTTCAGATCATTCAGGTCAATAATCTCGACACCGGAATGCATATATCTTGTGGGCACACTTAGGACGCCGCAGGGTATGCCAGCCCTCGTCAAATGTATTGCTGTCGCATCTGTTGTTCCCCCAGAAGAAACATCCATCTGGTATGGTATGTTTTTTTCTTTTGCCGTATCCTCAAGCCATTTTATTATGGCAGGAGGTGCTATGAGCCCCCTCCCGGATGCATCTGTCACTGTTATGACAGGACCCTCTCCGAGTTTTATCGAAGAGTCTTTTTCTTTCATTCCTGGATAATCACCGGGTATTGCTGTCTCGCTCACTATTCCAACATCTGGATTTAAGCCGAAGGCAGATGTTTTCGCCCCCTTCAGCCCCACCTCCTCCTGCACTGTTCCGACCGCATACACTGTGGCATCTGTTTTTGTCAATCTCAATGCTTCGACCATCATGGCAACGCCTGCGCGGTTGTCCATTGCCTTGCCTGTGACCCTGCTTCCCTGCAGTTCTATGAATTCTCTGTCAAGAGTTATGGGTGTGCCAGGGCGTATGCCCAGCTCCTCTGCTTCCTTTCTGTCCTTCACCCCGATATCTATAAACATATCCTCTGCTTTAACAATCTTCTTTCTTTCTTCCGGATCCATCAGGTGAGGCGGTTTTGAGCCAATTACTCCGTAAATGCTGCCTTTGTCTGTGTGCAGCACCACCCTGTTGTTTAACAGTGTCTGGTCAAACCACCCCCCGAACTTCACGAAGTTTATGAAACCCTTCTTGTCTATATATTTGACCATGAGCCCTATCTCGTCCATGTGGGCTGCAATCATTATCGATGGTTTTCCGCCATTTTTTATGGCTATGAGATTGCCCATTGCATCGACTTTTATCTCATCCACAAATTCTTCGATTTCCTCTTTAACGACTTTTCTCACATCGGCTTCATATCCCGATATGCCATGAGTGTTTGACAATTTCTTCAGAAGCTCTTTCATCTCGTCCATGCACATCTATTGAAAAGTGCTATTTAAATATTGCATTACATGGAATGAAATATATACAAATATCTGCTATACTATCAATGCAATTCGAGGAGATGAGCTGGAAGGAGATCGAGAAGGCGGAAAAAGATGCAATACTTTTCCTGACTGTCGGACCCATGGAAGAGCATGGACCCCACCTTCCTGTTGGCACCGATTTTTTAATTGCAAAGCATGTCGAGAGAGAAGCGATGAAAGTGCTTGAGAAGGAAGGGGTAAAAACCATAGCACTCCCCTCTCTTCCGATAGGGTGTTGCAGAATGGCAAGCGACTTCCCCGGAAGCATCTCGGTAAACTGGAAGGCGGTCAGAGATATCATCTACGAAAGCCTCCGTGCAGTTTCAAAAATGGGTTTCAGATATGCAATTATATGCAACTTTCACATGGATCCGCACCACATAAAAGCAATTTATTCCGCAATGGACAAATTAAAGAAAGATATCACCGTCTGCGAGCCCTTCTCTGCATATCACTACAGCGGGAATTTATGGCCCCCTATAGATGAAGATGGAGAAGTCCATGCAGACATGAAGGAAACATCAATTGCCCTTGCTTTGTTCCCGGAACTTGTCAAAGAATGGGAAAAATTG
>Ga0164318_10007237_pt1 | contig 10753 bp, 10 predicted proteins | sample GuaBasSedimGuay9_FD_113734 | JGI IMG/M metagenome (GOLD analysis project Ga0164318, IMG submission 113734) | Subseafloor sediment microbial communities from Guaymas Basin, Gulf of California, Mexico - Guay9, Core 4571-4, 0-3 cm | ecosystem: Environmental > Aquatic > Marine > Hydrothermal vents...
AGGGGTCCCGCAGGGAGATCTCCGTGAGAATATCGAAAGATAAGTTAATTGTCGATAATAATATATGAGATTGTAGGGGACGGTTACAACCGTCCCTTTTTTATATAATATGGCTTAATGGTAATTTTAGTGGGCTAAAACCACATGCTTATAATTGTCATATTATATTAAAAATTAGCGTAAATATTTCATTGTAAGATTTGCTTACTTTGTGTGAGGTCCTTTTGTTTTTCCGCCTGAGTGAGAAATTTATCCAAGGCATTGGTAAAATTCTGAACATCTTTCTTATCCAGAGGTGTCGGTCCACCGGTTATGACACCACCCATGCGTAATGTATCCATAAAATCCCGCATACTTAAACGGGCCCGAATATTATCTGTGGTGTACATTTCGCCGCGAGGATTAAGAGCAACGGCTCCTTTTCCAATCACATCCGATGCCATAGGAATATCAGCGGTAATTACCAAATCGGTTCTATCAAGCAATTTCACAATCTTTTCATCCGCTTCGTTAAATCCATTTCCGACCTGAATAAAACTGAACAGCTTCGATTCAGGTATGCGTATAAATTGGTTGGCAACAAGAATGACTTTTACTCTGCGACGTCGAGCGACTTTATAAATAACATTTTTTATGACATTTGGACACGCATCCGCATCAACCCATATTTTCATATTGATCCTCCGATTAAGCGCTCAGCCGATAATGTTTTTTACGCGACCGACCTTGCCGTCGCTGAGTTGAACTTTTATTCCATGTGGATGTCTAGATGAATTTGTCAGGATACGTTTTACAATTCCCCATGTTAATTCATTGGAAGCCTGATGATGCTTTTGTACTACTTCTACTTCCAAACCGACCTTGATATTGCTGCGATATGTTCCGTCATGATTTAACATACAATTTTCTCTTGAACTTGATGTAACTGTTTCTGTTTTGGAAAAAGTTTTTTGTAATCAATAGTTCTGTTATAAATGTGATAAAATGTGTTGCTATCAAATTTGATGGTTTTGTCCCCTGAATTTACCAATTACGATTTAATATTATTTATTGTTCCGACCATTCGGTTACCTTCCTTCGTCAGGTTTACCCGAAATGTCCATCTAAAAGGTCTATCTAAAAATCAATTCCCGTGGGTTGTTCTTTGACTTCATAACCGTGAATTTTACACTCTTCTTTGGGAGCGTAACGGACATTGAAAAGCTCATATTCAATTGGGCAGAAAGGTGTGGGGATGAGCTTGCTTACTTTACATATCTTGAATTTACGAACGGTCGCCGGTTGATCAAAATCCAGATAAGGTAAATTCAGCTTATCGTAGGTGTTTTTCATAAAGGTCGCCCATATCGGCAAGGCCGCCTTGGCGCCGGATTGTCTTGCACCCAAAGGGATGCGTGAATCATCTACACCTACCCATACACCTGTTGCAAGAATGGGACTGAATCCCAGAAACCACGCATCGGTATAATCATTGGTTGTACCTGTTTTGCCTCCGATAGGTGCTTTAAACTTATAGACATTTCTGATATTTCGACCTGTCCCGTAACGAGCTACGGTTTTTAACATATCAACCATCAAATAATTTGTTGCATCGCTAAGCACTTCCCGTGTTTCGCGCGGAGAATGGTATATTTCACGTCCATTACGGTCTAAGATGCGTTCAATGGCATAAGGTTTATTCCAGATACCCTTATTGGCAAACACAGCGTAAGCGGATACCATATCGCTTAATATGACCTCACCACTTCCCAACGCGAGTGAAGGGTACGCCGGCAGATCTGTCGTGATCCCCATTTGTCGAGCATATGATATGACAACCTCGGGAGTAGTGAGATGAGTAATTGCAGTTGCTGCGATCAAGTTAACGGGATTCTTTAATCCATCCCGGAGCGTCATTAATCCGCCGGTACTGTTATCGAAATTTTTTGGGATCCATAAATTGCCATCGGGTTGGGGGATTGCGGGAGGCTGATTTAGCAACTGTGTTGTGGGAGAATAACCGTTATCAATAACGGAAGTATAAACAAAAGGTTTAAAAGTCGATCCCGGCTGTCTCTTTGCCTGAACCGCCCGGTTGAATTTACTTTCTTCAAAATTTCGACCACCGATCATTACCCGGATAGCTCCATTGGCAGGATCCATAGAGAAAATACTCGCTTGAACCGTTTTGGGCTTAAGCGGTAATGCGGATAGCAAAGAATCCATAACAAGTGAACTTGAGTCAATCACGATCGTGTACCATATTTTCTGGTCAAAAGTAATGGAGTCACGGTGAAGTGAATCTAAAAGAAAGAAACTGTATAAGGTCGTATCCTGATAGAGGGTGTCATATACAAAAGGTTCCCACCTGTTTTGATTAAGCATTATTCGTTCATCATCAGGCAGGAGTGATGACATAAAATGATAATAGTCCAGAGAATCGTATCCCAATACCGGAATGACATCACGCAATTCACTTTTTATCGGTTGTAAAATTAAATTTGAATCATCGGTAAAAAGTGATGTGTCAGATTCCAGGCTTTGGGAATCTTTAGGTATTGAAAAGTAATTATATAAGATCGGCTGGTCAGTGACTTGTGCTATTTCCTCATTTGGCGTCATTTTAATGATCATGTAATCGGAAAAATATTCCAAAGGAATTCGTTGATGAGGATAATATTGATTGTAAATCTTTAGAAGAAACTCGGGACTGCTTAACAAACTTTTGTCCAAAATATTTTGCTGGGTTACCAATTGTTCCGAGATCGATTGTCGGGCAATATTTTGCATATCATAATTTAAGGTCGTAAAGATCTGAAGACCGTCACGATAATAATCTATCCCTTGTGTTCGGCAATATTTTGCGACTTCAAGACGAATGTATTCGGTAAAATATGGGGCAATACTCTTATTTTCGATATGATTAACAGGTGTGCCCGATGACAAAGCGTCCATGAATTGCTGTTGAGAGATCTTATGGTTTTTTACCATGTTTCTTAAAACAATATTTCGTCGGCGAATGGCGCGATCATGATGAAAACGAGGAGAAAATGGTGTTGGCGCAGGTAATATACCGATCAGCATAGCAGATTCATCAAGAGTTAGGTCTGAGACTTCTTTTGAAAAATAATAATCCGTTGCAGCTTGGATCCCATAGCATCCATGGCCCCAGAAAGATGAATTGAGGTACATCTCAAGAATTTCAGTTTTAGAATAGTTGCGTTCGATCAAAATAGCAACGATAAGTTCCTGAATTTTTCTTTTAATGGTTTCCTGGCGGTTCAAGTGCAATGTTCTAGCCAATTGTTGAGTTAAGGTAGAGGCACCCTGCGACCCGAAACCGTGTGTGAGATTCATATAGACGGCCTGAACAAAACGACGCATGTCCATGCCCCAGTGATCGTAAAACTTTTTATCCTCTGTGGAGAGAATGGCATCCTTGACGTAATCCGGAATGGAGTCAAGTGGGATAAGAGTTCGGTTCTTTATACCGAATTCCGTAAGGATCCTGCCATCGGAAGAATAGACGGTAGAAACGATATCCGGTTCAAAACGTTCCAGTTCTTCAAGATCAGGCAGATCGCGCGATATATAATACAATGAGCCAAAACCTACCAATCCAATGAAAAGAAAGATAGCGAGAGTGATCCAAATTGATTTTTTAATTGCACGTAACATCTTAAAAATTTATCAATTATTTTAGTGGTTTCAAAATGCTAAAAGATATTTAAGCGTTAATGTTCCCTTTTAAAATTGATTGTTCCCGGGCAAAAAAAAGTGTAAATTTTCACGTTTGTTAACTTGGAGGACCTATGTATCAAATAGCGATATATCCCGGAACATTTGATCCTATCACAAATGGGCATTTAGATATCATTAAGCGAGCAGCCAGGATCTTTGATTCGGTGATCGTTGCCGTTGCTACTAATACGGGAAAAGCTCCTCTGTTCTCAATGAAAGAACGAGAGGATTTGATCCGGGAGACCATAAAAGATATTCCCGAAGTGAAAGTGGAAGGTTTTACCGGTTTGATCGTTGATTTTTGTCATCAACGCGGCGCATCGGCCCTTATTCGTGGATTACGTGCCGTATCCGATTTTGAATACGAATTTCAGATGGCCTTACTGAACCGTAAGATCGGTAAAGATGTAGAATCCGTTTTCCTGATGCCCAAAGAAAAATATACTTACTTAAGTTCTTCCATGATCAAAGAGATCGCTGAATTTGGCGGTGATGTTACATCATTTGTACCTGATCATGTAAGAATTGCACTTGAAAATAAATTTGATATGAAGGAGAAAGAATGACCCCTCTTGAACGCCTGAGAGTACGTGCTATTGAAAAAACCGATGTTCATGTTGTACTGCCTGAAGGAAAAGACCCGCGGATTGCTGCAGCAGCAGTTATAATTGCGAAAGAAAATATTGCCCGAGTTACCATATTGGGTTCAGAAGAAGAATTAATGTCAGCTGCCAGCGAAGCCGGTGTGTTTTTAGATGGGGTTGAAAGAGTCGATCCGGAACATGATCCAGATTTCGAATCTTATGTTACGGAGTATGCCGAATTACGCAAGAAAAAAGGAATGACCCCTGAGCGCGCACGTGAGATTATGAATGACCCCACATTTTTTGGTGCAATGATGCTTCGGAAGGATCGGGCGGATATTTGTATCAGCGGTGCATTGAATCCGACGGCTCACGTTCTTCGTGCCGGTTTACAGATCGTCAAGACAGCTCCCGGTGTCACGGTGATGTCTTCCGATATGCTGATGTTCTCACCGGATAAACGTCCGCCGCTTTCGTTTGCAGATTGTGCGGTCAATCCGAATCCCGATGCACAGCAATTGGCAGAGATCGCTCTTACGACGGCTAAAACACATCAGTCCATTTTCAATGAAGAACCACAAGTGGCTTTGCTCTCTTTTTCAACGATGGGCTCCGCCTGCCATGAATTGGTGGATAAAGTACAAAAAGCTTATCAGATCGCCCATAAAGCCGATCCGAAATTAAAGATCGATGGTGAAATGCAAGCCGATGCAGCCATTGTAGAAAAGGTCGGTAAGCAAAAAGCACCCGATTCTCTGGTTGCCGGAAAAGCCAATGTGCTTATTTTCCCTGATCTGAATGCAGGTAATATCAGCTATAAATTGGTTCAGCGTTTTGCGGGATATGAAGCGGTTGGTCCTATTCTTCAAGGTATGAACAAACCCATTCATGATCTTTCACGCGGATGTTCAACAGAGGATATTGTAAATCTTACAGCAGTTGCAGCTCTACAAGTTAAATAGAAGAAAACATATGCCGAATTATGAATATGAATGCAAACAATGTGGTCAACATTTGACGAGATATCAGAATATGTCTGATAAACCACTGAAAATATGTCCAAACTGTGGCGGCGAACTGGTTCGCTTGCTTTCAGGTGGGGGCGGTGTGATCTATAAGGGCGAAGGTTTCTACGTCAACGATTACAAGAAAAAAGAATCTGTTAAAGCTTCATCGAAAAGCAAATAAGGTGAAAAGATGAAATTTGTAGATATAGCTCAAATTGAGATCACTGCCGGTAACGGAGGTGGGGGCTGTGTCAGTTTTCATCGTGAAAAATTCATGCCGAAAGGTGGACCTGATGGGGGTGACGGCGGTGACGGCGGTTCGGTGATCGTTATTGCGACCTCGCAATTGCATACTCTTCAGGATATGCGTTACAATCGAAAGTACAAAGCCGATAATGGCCGCCCCGGCGAAGGTAATAACCGTTCCGGGAAAAAAGGTAAAGATATTACGATCAAAGTTCCGGTTGGCACATTGATCAAGAATTTAGATAAAGATAATGAAGTCATTGCAGATATGGTTGAAGACAAACAGATCTTTGTTGCTGCCAAAGGGGGTAACGGAGGCTGGGGAAATCAGCATTTTGCAAACTCCGTCAATAAAGCACCACGTTTTGCAAAACCCGGATTGCCGGGCGATTATCTAAACGTGGAGCTCGAACTCAAGATCCTGGCCGATGTCGGACTGGTAGGTTTCCCTAATGCCGGTAAAAGTACATTATTATCAACTATTTCGGCAGCTAAACCCAAGATCGCAGATTATCCTTTTACCACATTGATCCCTAATCTCGGGATCATTCGCTACGGCGATTATAAGTCCTTTGTTATGGCAGATATCCCCGGATTGATCGAAGGAGCACATTTGGGTAAAGGACTGGGGGACCAGTTCCTGCGTCATATTGAACGTACTCAGGTCCTGCTTTTTATGGTCGATGTCAATGAATTGGATATCAAAAAAGCTTACGAAACGCTTTTAAAGGAATTGACGTCATTCAATGCCGAATTGGCTCACAAACCCCGTTTGCTCTGTATAACCAAAATGGACAGTGTGGATATTGAGAGTTATGAGGATGAGTTTGAGATAGATATCCCGGTCATGCATATTTCTTCGGTAACACGCTACAAAACGGATGAGCTGATCTATACTTTAGCTAAATATGTGGAATAAAATAACTTAAAATCTCATACAAAAACGCAAAGATCACAAAGCCACAAAGTTCAGTTGTGGCTTTTTGTGACAGTAATCACACTTTTGTACATAAATATCATATATCTGGTAGATCCTTGCTTAAAATATTAAATTATTTTGTTTGAAAGGGGATGGACGAAAAACCAATAATTCCTCACATAAAGGCACTAAGTATCACAAAGTCACAAAAAAACTATGGCTCTTATTTTGTAATTAGATTTGATTTTATATGATTATACACGGATCAAATTATCATCTGTTTTTGAGTAGTTTTTGGAAACTCTATATCATGTAAAGGAGATGAAATGGATATTTCAACTTTAGCCATTATGTGTGTTGACGGTATCGGTCCGCGTTTATACAAAACTTTAGTACAAACTTTCGGATCTGCCGAGCAAACATTAGAACAAGATAAAAAAACACTTAAGCAGATTCAAGGAATCACAAACGATCAAGCAAGTGCAATCGTTGATAAAAGATACCAGAGAACAGTTGATATCCAATTAAAATGGATGGAAAAGTACAGAGCTTATTTGCTGACTCTTGGAGATGAGAGCTACCCCGGTATTTTGCGACAGATTTATGATCCGCCGCCGGTGTTGATGTGCATGGGTGAATTTCATCATGAGGACGATGTAGCTTTTGGCGTGGTTGGTATGCGTTATCCCGATGATTACGGTAAAAAAATGTGCTATAAAATCGCCAAAGGAATCGCTGAGAGGAACATTTGTATTGTCAGTGGAATGGCCAAGGGGATCGATGCGATCTCGCATCAGGCGGCTCTGGATACAGGTTCACGCACCATTGCTGTTATGGGAACATCACTTGAAAGGATCTATCCGGCAGAGAATAAGCATCTATTTGATAAGATCAAAGAAAAGGGTGTTGTCTGTACGGAAACCCTGATCGGTCAAAAGCAAGTGCCCGCAAATTTTATCCGACGGAATCGTATTATCAGCGGACTCAGCAGGGGAGTGATCGTGGTACAGGCCGGAACCACGAGCGGGTCATTGGTTACCGCCCTAAATGCCAATGAACAGAACCGCGATGTCTTTGCTGTTCCCGGTGATGCCCTCAAAGGTCGACATACCGGGTGTCACCGACTGATCCGTCTGGGTGCCAAGATCGTGGAAAATGCCGATGATGTAATCAATGAATATCCCTTTCTGAAAGAGCGAATGAACGGGCAAAAAGATATTTTTATTGAAGCTGCCCGCAAAACAAAGCTGGGTAAAGAAGAAGAAGCCATTCTGAATTGCCTAAACAAAGATGGTGTGCATATTGATGTAATATTTGATAAATGCGAATTGGACAGAGCGGAAATTATGAAGGGCTTGCTTGGTCTGGAGATAAAAGGCTACGTGCAGAGGGAGAAAGGGGATTATTATGTGAGAAACATTTAATAATTATGAATTATGGATAATAGATTATAAATGGAGTTGTGAGTGGGAAATGTAGATGGTTGTTGATTTGGGGATTGGTATAATATTGACATTTATGTAAGGATCCCGATATACATCGGGAGAGTCGCCTAAAGGTAACGGGAGGCTCCAGAGCCTCCCGTACATGTGCTATGATAATTTTAAGTGCTTATAGTGGACTATTCTCTCGACCGGATCCCTACGAAACCTTGGCGAAGGAGGGGATATAAATGAATGTAGTTCCATGGGGACGGCAGCTTTGTAGAATATTTGTAAATGATCAAGCCAGCTCCGTAGGAGCAGTATCCTTGTAGAAATTTGGTAAAGGCATAAACCAAGTTCCCCATGAGCGAAATATCATGGGGAACACATGGCAAATACTAAAATTAATCACAAGTAAAAATTTCAAGCTTGAAACTTAACATCAAAGCATTAGAAACTATATTTAATTTTTGTATAGATCATTGTGTTATTCTGATATTGACCAAATTGTCCATCGCAATCACCCACAAAAATATTAGCGCCAAGAAGTAAAGAGAAGCTATCGTCAAAATCGTATGAGATCTTAGGACGAATCAAGGCATCTTTGTTCGACAAGCCAATATAAGAGAATAGTTCCAAATGAAGTGTTTCCCGCAAGGTATTATAACGAGCTACAAAAGTTGCGGTATTTTGGAATTCATCTTCACTCATAAATTCATCATAATCTAAAATATATCTTTGAATAAATTGCGTGCTGAGTATTACACCTCCAATATTAAAATCTAATCCGACAACATAATTTAGATAGTCTTTTTGAATTAAAGCATCTTCAGCGGATGGATCTTCGGTTTGGAAATATTTACCATTGTAATACGCACCTTCACCTCGGAGTATAACTCCCAGGATCTCTGTGCCGAATGAACCTCCTGCGACTGCCAGTCTATGATGCTGAGGTGTGATGGTTAAACCGATTAACATGGGTGTTGGAGGTGTTGTGGTGTTGTTCATTCCGAATTGCTTCTGGACATGCATACTTGGATTATCGTCCCATGTATATCCTCCCATAAGCTCAAAATCAAGTTTTGATGTCATGGCTGACCATTTCAGAAATACTTCGCTGTTTTCCAATGACGGGTCTATGGTATTTTTGCTCCAATCAAAAGTGGGACTTACGGGAAACTCAGGTTCAATATACCATATTGAGTTGGCATCCGGGCGGGTCGTGGGGGCAAATTGAGGAATCCAAATGGCTTCGATTGTGCTGTTCCCAATGTAATAATCTAATTTTGCCGATATAATTCCCGTTCGTATTTCATCAAAATCCGGCAGTAGAAATTCCGACAGATTCAGTGGTGAAACAATATCGGTAATAAACACGCCATCGGCTTTTCCCCATACAATTTGTTGCTTACCAAGACGCAGATCAAAATTCTTGAAATACATATCCATATAGATTTCTCTAAGACCCAGTGATAAGCTGTCTTGATTATAAAGGTAAGCCATGGGATTGGCTTTTAAAGTTACCTTGTTACCACGTTTTTCAAAATTGAGATTTAATGTCTGCTGAACGATTGAAAAGTCGCCATTATTTACATTAACTCCTTCGTATGTTCTTGCAAAGCCGGATATATCTATGCCTTGTGCCATTGCAAATTGACTAAGTAAAAAAATAGCCAGGAGTATAGTTACTTTGATTTTTATGGGTGTAAATTTCATTTATATGCCTCTTGTCATCATGCGTTCAGTGAATTTGTCTTCAGATATTCCCGTATTGATATTAACATTATTTAAAGTTATCGTGGTCGAATGATCTTTTTGCACATTTTTCATTTCTGAATGTGTTATGATGTATATGTCAGAAAATTTCTCCACCTTTTTGACCTCAAGAATTTTAAGTAATTCTTCATCTTCATCATAAAATTCTTTTTTCATACCGATAAACGTTTCTTTATCGATCCAAGTGATTGTTTTTGAATACATATAGTCTTCGTCTTTTGATTTGCTTTCAATTACATAACACTCTTTGTCATTTAGGCTTTCTTCGCGAAGCAGAGTGTGAACATCGGCATTGATTTTTCTATCGCCGAGGTCATCAAAAGTAAAATCAGAGCCCATAAAGTAGTCGCTTTTACTATCGCTTGAAATTCGTTTCACTTTTTTTAAAGCGGGTAAATATATCCATTGATCATCAGATTTGTCGCTATCGTAAGTCCAATTCATAAATGATGTATTTTTAACATCAGCGGGGGATAGGAAAAACATAATGCTTTTTTCTTTATTACCCATGTCTTTTGAGAATTGTTGAATTTTTCTGACGCGGGTTTGACCATTCTTGTTGGTAAGCGTCATAGTAAGCATGGCTGTTTGATCATCAGCACTGGCGCGATTATAGGTTTTTTCGATTATTTGAGTTCCTGTTAAGGGCGTATTTGCACTAAGACTTGCTATCAATACGAGTGATGCTATAATAGTTAATTTAAACTTTTTCATTTTTCTTATTCTTCCTATTGATTTTATTTGTTTTTTTGAAAAAAAGATTGCTTACATAAAGCAATACCAGCATGATTGTAAGTGTTCCCACAAGACTGGTGAACATGTTCAATGAAACCAGAGCTCCCAAATTACGATTTGGCGGAAACACTGAAAACGTTAATACCAAGAATCCTGCAATAACAATGATTGCATTGTATATGATGGCTTTTCCCGAATGAGCCATGGTAAGCTGTGCCACTTCAATTTTATTATCAGATTTTACCGCAAGTGAACGATATTCTTCCAGAAAGTGGACAGCGTAATCGATACCCATACCAATAGCAATGCTCGATAGTAGGGCCGTAGTGCTGCTTAATGGTA
>Ga0164318_10007239_pt1 | contig 10751 bp, 8 predicted proteins | sample GuaBasSedimGuay9_FD_113734 | JGI IMG/M metagenome (GOLD analysis project Ga0164318, IMG submission 113734) | Subseafloor sediment microbial communities from Guaymas Basin, Gulf of California, Mexico - Guay9, Core 4571-4, 0-3 cm | ecosystem: Environmental > Aquatic > Marine > Hydrothermal vents >...
GACAGGCCATTAAGGATAATGCAGATAAAGCCATACTACACGCCGAAACGGAACGCGATGGCTTCCTATGGCTTATGGACGCATACATTAAAACAGACAACTGTATATACTACAGTCACACCAATACATTCTCCTTCGGATGGCGTAGCCCCATAAACCCAGAAGCACGCAAGTTGATTGAAACAGCCCTTCAAGGCTTCCCATTCAACTACGAATTTAAGTAAGTTTAACAAGTGGCATTCTAACGAGTGCCACTGATTAAACTCACAACAAGGTACACCGATATGAAGACATACAAATTTTTTGACCCGTTTGACCATTCGTCTTTTGAAGAAGCTTTAAAAGCTGGCAAGGTAACAACGGCCAATGTAGAGGACACTGTAACCATGCAAGACATAACGGCTATAGCTGAAGCAGTAAGCGAGGCAACCCACGGCCAAGCATCGTGTGGCATTCGTGAGGTCTCATATGAAGTAGACGAAAAGGCGCTCGATTTAAGCATGTATAACGGTGACAATTATTTGAGCCATGAAGACGCGTCTAAAGATGGTGCCACCTATGACGCACTAGGCCTGTTCAATGGTGAGGAGTCCACCATAGGTGACCTAGCGAGTATAGAAGACACTTTCAATAATTGTATGGGTTCGAGTATGATACTATGTGTCAAGAACATAGACGGCGAGTACATAGAACTTAGCCAAGCATATGAGCATCACCTGAATTCAGTGGATGGAGTGCTATGATTATGGATAAGAAACCACACCTATTCACCCCGCCTACAAGGGGCACGCAAACCGTGGTCAAGAATGGCCATAATGGATGGCAGTGCAACACCTACAATGGGCGTTCGTGGTCTTGTTTGAATGCCTCCAATATGTCACAAGTCAAAATAGTTTTACAACAACAACTCAAAGCGCTTGACCCCGCGGGTCAACCTTGATAATATCACCGTCCCTTAATCAATTACATAAGAGTACACCACCATGGCTAAAACATCAGCAGCAAACAAAGTAAAAGCCGCTCAAGGCAAAGTAACAAAAAACGCACCTACCAAGGCAGTAAAAGAGCCAAAGAAGCTCACCCCTGAACAGGTAGCGGCTAATGAAGCCAAGAAAGTTAAGGCTGAAGAGGTAGCCGCGAAAAAAGAAGTAGAGCGCGTAGCACTACTTAGCCTTGATTCAGTGGTAACACCGTCCGACATTAAGAAGGCCAAAGCCGCATTCATTGCACTTAATGGCGGAACTGGCGCTAAGAAGCGCGTCAACTGGTTAATCATTGGTAAGCTGTACGCATCTTTACAAACAGCCTGTGAGAACAATTCACAGTTGCTTAAAACATGGTCAAAAAACAATGGTCTAGGTGACATTGATAACAGTTCACGAAGTGCCGCGAGCTGGTTCTATGACAATGAAGAGACAATCATGCAAATTGAGCAAAAGGTAGCCGCTGAAATTAAAGCAGCCACCACGCACAATAAAACGTGTGACCCTAAAGACAAAATTGATGTTAAGGCAATCGTTGACCCTTCCACACAGAACAGTCCTAAGCACTTGCGCGGTAAGGTTGGTGAGTGTTTAGCTCAAATGTCAAGCGATGATGTCACTGACCTCGGTGCAGAAGACATGCTAGAAGCTTACACCTCGGCTAAAGCCAAGTCTGATAAGGTCAAAGCAGACAAGGTAGCAGACAAGGAAGCTAAAGCGAAAGAAGAAGCTACCAAGCCTTTTGACGCAATAGCAGCAGCAGGTTTCGCCATTGATGTAGCCGAGCAAGTGAAGCGCTTCACTTCTAAAGAGCAACTTGATAATTTCTCTAAAGAAATGAAAGCGGCCATCACTGCACGACTTGCAGAACTAAGCTAAACGCTTGACCCCACGGGTCAACCTAGAAAGGCTGCAATAACGTAGCCTTTTTTATTGTCTGAAAGAAAGGAGTAGGACATATGCAAAAAGTAATACAGCTCAAATTATCCCAAGTACAGCCAAACCCCTCAAGAGATGCCGAGCGCTTCACACTGGATGAAGAGAAAGTGTCTCAACTCAGAAAGTCCATTGCTGAAACAGGCCTATGGACTAACATTTTAATTCGTGAAGTTGACGGCGAGTATCAACAAGCGTATGGACACCACAGGCTCGAAGCAGCCAAGCAAGAACTTGGTAGTGATGCAGTGTGTAACTTTATCTTGGTAGATTTCGGTGATTTGTTCATGCTTCGCGTTATGTCTCATGAAAACAGTCTCCTCTATGGCCAGCATCCTAACCACGCCTTCGAGTGTATACTAGGTGCACGTAAGCATCTACTAGAAGCAATGAGTAGGCACAGCACCTTAGCACTTGATAGTAAGGCCAAGACCCGCAATGGTCAAAGACGTGCAGAGCGAAAACGTGCGTCGGACGGTATCACGACCCCACCCGACGCACAGACCGACATTGAAATACTTCAAGACGTATTTAGTGATGAGGGCAACTACCAGAAAGCGAAGCAGGCCAACGAAGTAGGGCGGGTAGTCCTTGAAAAGTTCTTAGATGGTGCCATAGGTCGCAAACTCATAGAACAGTACCTCAGACAGATACAGGGACTACAGAGAGCAAAGGATAATGTAGCCGCGCAAAATGCTATCATACGTTCTACCAAGGCAATAAAAGAACACGCCGACTCACACGCTCAAGGTGCAGCCATATTAAGCGTACACAACCGCATGGAACAAGTACTTGAAGATAGCAACATAACCATGGATGAGCATGCCAAGGACGACCTAATGGAGAGCGCTATTAAGTCGGGTAAAAATAGAGGTAGTGGAAGAAGTATAAATGCGAAAGAGCTAGAACGCACAGCAATAACCTACATAGCTAAGGAGCTAAAGAGTGAAGGTGCGCCGGACGAAGTAGTGCAAAACGTGTATGGTGAAGCGTTCGAGTTGTCACTGAAGAGACTCAAACAAGATGGTAGGCAGATAATCCCTACCAACTGGCGTAGAATGATTAATGCGGCTAAAGAAAGTGGGGTAACATACATACGTAAGATTGACATATTTGGAGGTGTTGTAGCTCCACTCGTTGAAGCGGTGAAGGTTACTAATGAGTATATTGAGTTCTTCGGAGTGGAGTCCCTAAGAGATAAGGAGCGTGACGTACTACTTACTGAGGCACACGCACTAATCAAGGTACTGGAAGGAGTAAAAGACAATGCCATTAATAACTAATATAGGCGAACTACCAACGGGTAGAACTGAGTTAAGAAAAGCCTTAGAAAAGTCATGGGGTATTGATATACTAATACAGCTTAAGGATTCGGGTTCCGTAGACAGGTATGACCTGTGTGAGTTCTTTGGCGTAGACTTTGAAAAATACGAAACGTCAAGGGATAAAGACCCAGAGTCATGGATAATTTTCATGACGTGGTTTCATAGAGCACTACGATACCTTAGAAGGAGACTTAAGGAGTGTGAAGAACCCATGCTCATAATCATACCTGCCAAGGCAGATGAGAATGAAAGGCTATGCTACTTGGTTAAACTAAGGGGTGAAACCGCCGCTGCATGGCTTGCCGTTAAAACCTCGGAAGAGGTAGCCGCATCAAGCAGGAGAATAGGTACGGACTTTGAAACCTTCTTCTCAATCAATAGCCGAATATTGGAGGGACTGGACGAGACAACTTCCTTGAAAATGCAAGAGGCTATGCTAGGTGCAGCAAATACCATGAAGTCGGCAGGTGTATCACTTGAGGGATTCATATCAAGAGAACTTAAGGCATTGCCTGATGTAACCAACTTAATAAGGGGTAAGGCTAGGCTAGAGTAGTGCCTCTGGGGTGTAGGCTGCCACTATATGTTGTGGTATTGACAGTTCCATGGGAGTCCTGTAGTATTTATACCCCCTCATGACCCGCCCACAAAAAAGCCCCTTACATACTACAGAAAGGGGCTTTTCAACTCAGGGTCGTGCAACTCTAAGATACTTGAAACCCACCCATGGGACACAAGTAAGGATAGGATTATAATGGCAAAAATATATAGTGTCAACCCCTTAAAAGACTTCGGGCTAAAAATATTCCAAAATGGTTACACTATAACACCCGTTAAACCCCACACCAAAGCAGCCTACCTACCAGGATGGTCTACAAAAAGAAACACTGAAGAGATAATAAATAAATGGGCGTCCAATGGCAAAGCCCAAGACTCTATTGGCCTACTCACCAAGAACAATCCCACCATTGATATAGACGTGTATGATGCTGACGTGGTGGACGACTTAATAAGGGCAATATCTCACATAACAAAAGGAAGCCTGACCCGTGTGGGTCAAGCTCCTAAAATGTCTTTCATCTTCAGAACAGACCAACCATTTCAAAAAATCACTGGCACACAGTACCGCTCGCCAGATGGGCAGCTACACAAGATCGAAATACTTGGCCAAGGTCAACAAACAGTAGTGGCGGGGATGCACCCTGACACAAAGCAGCCTTTCAAGTTCATTGGTAAGAACCTCCTACAAGTACACAGCGATGACCTAACCACCTTAACAGTTGATCAAGCTGAAGAGGTGTTAGAGATTTTTAGACGCCTAGTACCTAAAGACTGGACAGTGGTTCACGGCGCTGAAGCAGCGACCAGAGAAGACGCTGACGACATGTCCAAGTACGTGCCAAGGGTCGAAGACTATGACGATGACCACGTAAGGGACACACTCGAATTAATTGACCCTGATATAGGAGGTAGAGACCTATGGAGGGATATAGGTTTTGCACTCTGGCACCAATATGAGTTAGACCTTGATAAAGGTTTTGTTATTTGGGATGAGTGGTCAGCTCAAGGTGCCCTGTATAATGAAAAGGAGATGGCTAAACTATGGAAGAGTTTTGACTATCGCAATTGTAAGGGCAGTATTAAAACTTTCCGCTCTGTAATAGCTATGGTAAAGGATTGCGAAGAAAATGAGGAGTCAGAAGGTACAGCCTTTGACGCTGAAGGGTCAGGCCTTAAGCGCATTGACCAATACCTTAGACGGTACGTTTTTAACCCCATTAAGAACAGAGTATACGACCTTGAGGGTCACATACCCTCACAGATACCCAGCGGTGGTATAGCCTATACCGCCGTAGCAATTGCCAACCCTAGAGACCTTGATGTAGTGGGTAGAGGTAATCGCGTACCTACCATAAATATATGGAAGGGCAGTTCAGATAAAATAATGGTGAATGGTATCAGGCATGGAGTAGGCGAAGACCCCGTATTTGATGACCAAGGGCATAGGTGGCTAAACTCTTATGTACCCCCAACATTCCCATACACAGAAGAGGAAGGAGCTTTAACCCTTTTCCATATTCACATGGAATACCTGTTTGAGAATAAAGACGACCTTCGCACCATGTATGGTTGGCTTGCGCACCTTGTGCAGTTTCCAGAGGAGCGGTGTAAGTATGTACCCCTCCATATAGCAACGGCTCATGGTACAGGCAGGGGATGGCTGGCTAACTTCGTGGCGCGTATGATAGGAGTGGACAACTACAGTACGGCTAAGATGGATGAACTATCAGGTGTTGGTAGTTCAGGCCAGTATAATTCCTACCTTCAATCCGTGGCGTGTGTGGTACAAGAGACGCACGCCAGCGGCGGCGACCCTTTCAAAGTGTCTGATCAGATACGTGATATCCTAGTTGATGATATTCTGTCAGTTAATATCAAGTTTGGCGACAAGGGAATGCAGAAAATTTGCACATCCTTTCTCATGTTCTCCAACCATTATAACGCCTTGCATATTGAACCTTCAGATAGGCGCATATGGTGCATACGGGGGCCAGAATTCGCCCGACCTGACGTGTACTACAAGGCACTTGTTGAACTTAATAATGATAGCCGCTTCTTGATGCAGGCCTACAGCTTCTTAAAGCGCTACGACCTAAAGGCTAACGGCTTCAATCCCGGCGGTACAGCTCCCGACTTTTCTGGTATGAGACAGTTGATGATTGAGAGTACCGCCAGTATGGAAGATACCTTAATGAACGATCTTAAAGGGATGTGCCCTTTTACAGTGTTCACCACCAAGCAGTTAGCATCCTACATTAACTTGACTAATGAGGATGAGGTAAGCACTAAGTTACTGGCTACTTTGTTAGGTCGAAGCCCACAAGTACTCAAGGTTCCACGAAGGATAAATATAAAAGGTACTAAGTACACTACGTGGATTCTCAAGAATAACAAAGATGGAATTGGAATAGTTAAAAGTAACCGAACGTATTTAAAGCACCTACATGCTAATGAGAAGCTATTAGCCACAGTAGAGCATGAAGGATTACAAGAAGAAGAAGAGTTTGACCCCCTTGAAATGATGTGATAGTATGTCATTTCAATCCTAATCAATCGCCAGTTGTACCGAATTAAAAAGAGAACACTAGACCCTGCATAAGTCACGCCTCCTCTCTGGCGATTGATTGCGTGATGGGGGTCTAGTGCCTTCTCTACTCACACCCAAAAACAGGAACTACCACTATGATTAAATTAGCAGACTTCACCCTTTCTGAATTGAACAGGGCTTTTGTTGCCAAGGCTAAAGAGGAGGGTTACGAAGCTAACACCTCCATATACCTAAGCACCAACCCTAGAAACTGTGGCGGTGCAGTATCTACACCCGTTCCTACTCCTACGGAAGAAGTAGCGGAAGAGGAAGAGGTTGACCCGGTGGGTCAAGAGGATGAAGAGTCAGCGGCAGACAAGAAAAAGCGTCTATCCAATGAGAAGCGCAAAGCCGCACGCCTCAAGAAGAAGCAGGAAGCTGAAGCAGCAGCAAAGGAAGCCGAAGTAGAAGAGGATGAAGTTGAAGAAGAGGAAGAGTCTGAGGGTGTAAGCCTTGAAGATGCTCAAGAGGCCATGCTTGCAGCGTGTAAAGATCATCCTAACACTGAAGTTCGCGCACTGGTTAACACCTTCGGCGTTAAGAAAGTGTCAGAGATGACAGCCGAACAGCGTGAAGACTTCGTAACTCAACTAGCTGAAGAATTTCCAGAGGAGTAACCACCATGGGACATAGTAAGCGAAGCCCTAGCAGCTCTGCTAGATGGCTACTATGTCCCGGTTCCGTTGCTGCCATTGATGCAGACATTGAAGCCGGGATAATTGTAGTAAAGAAGAATGATGACGGTGGGCCTCACGCTCTATGGGGCACGCGTTGTCACTTGGTAGGTGAGTTGTTGCTACTCAATAAGCCTTATGAAGAGATAGTCAAGCAGGTTCCCCAAGTCAAAGATGATGAGGAGATGTTAGACACTGCCATAGAGTACCATGATTACGTTATGGCTCTCATGCGTCCCGGTTCCAAGTTGTTTGTAGAGAAGCGGGTAAGCCTTGAACAGTGGATACCTTCTGACCCTGAAGAAAAGGAGGACTCGGGTGGTACGGCAGACGCCATCATCATACACACTGACAATAGTATGGACGTGTGTGATTTGAAAGGGGGTAAGGGGGTAGCCGTTGACGTTCGTGGTAACACTCAGCTTAAATTGTACGCCGCTGGTGCCGTTTCTGACTTCAGCATGATCTACGATATTCGCAAGGTTCGTTATCACGTGATTCAGCCTCGCCGTGAGATATTTGAACACGAAGAGACAAGCGCGGTAGCCCTTGAAATATTCATGGAGTATTGCGAAGACCAGATTCAAAAGGACTACCTTGAGGCTGGTGAGAAACAATGTCAATGGTGTCCCCGGTCTGGTTACTGTGAAGCCCAAGCAGAAATGCTAAAGGGTGGCGTGTTCAAGGCTGACACATTAGACTTTGAAGATAGTAAAGAACTGGTAGTATCCGACCCGGCAGAGCTGACACTTGCACAGCTAACCAAAATCAAGCAACATGCCCCGGCAATCACCAAGCTATTGAAGGCGGTTGACCAGCGCATACTTGAGCGGTTACATAAAGGTCAGAAAGTTACCGGGTTCAAACTGGTAGAGGGTCGATCAAACCGTAAATGGGATGACACGATTGATCAGGATGACCTAGTAGATTTTATGGTAGAAGAGTTAGACCTTGATGAAGATCAGGTTCTTATCGAGAAGATAGCTACCATTACTGAAGTAGAAAAAATGATAGACAAGAAGGGTAAAGAAGCCCTTGCCAAATACATTGTTAAGCCATCAGGGAAAGCTACCATAGCCCCAATGGCAGACAAACGACCCGCACTACAGAATCTTGAAGATGATGTAGCAATGCTAAATGAAGAGGAATAACCACCATGAACAACGAACCAAAGATACTGCGTGTAAAAGCTGTTCGCCTTTCATTCCCAGTACTGTTTGAAGCAGAACCCTTCAGCGAAGGTGACGCACCACGTTTCAGCGCGGTCTACCTGCTAGATAAGAAAGAACAGAAAGCCGAAATCAAAGCAATCCAAAGCGCCATCAATCAGGTTATCAAGGATAACAACAATGGTAAGCTGGTTAAGGGTGTTAAGACTTGCTTCAATGATGGTGATGATAAAGACTATGACGGCTATGAAGGTATGATGGCTCTGTCTGTAGGTAACACCAAGAAGAACCCACCAACTGTACGTGATGAAGATGGTGAAGAAATCATAGACGATAACGGCGAAGTGTACGCCGGGTGCTATGTCCACGCTACCTACACATTATGGTATCAGGATAACAAGTGGGGACGCCGGGTCAATGCTAACCTTCGTGCCGTTAAGTTCTACCAAGATGGAGAGCCATTCGGTTCTGGCGTCAGCTCTGGTAATGATGAGTTTGACGAAGACGACACAGATGACATGATGTAAGGTTGACCCGCCGGGTCAAGGGGGCGCTTGCCCCCTTTTTTACGGGAGTAAGAAACATGAAAGACGAACCTAACATTGTTCATATAGATTTCGAATCATATTCAGAAGCAGATATTCAGAAGGTATTTGCAGCTGTATACAGTGAGCATCCTACTACTGAAATTCTCTGCATGTCCTTCGTGTTCAATGAAGACAGGCAGGTATTGTGCTGGTATCCACATAAACCACGCGACTACTCAACATTCCCCAGCCGGGTAAGGCACCACCTAGAAAGTGGGGGCTTGTTTACCGCTCACTCCGCCGTATTTGAGTGGGTCATGTTAAAGAACGTTCTAGGTATTACCACCAAGCCTAGCCAGATACGCGATACAAAACTACAACTGGCAGTACACGCGCTACCCCAATCACTTGATAAAGGTACTGAAGCACTCGGCTCATACCCCAAGAGTAAAGAGGGTAAGCTTATAATGCTACAGCTTTGTAAGCCTAAGAAGCCTAGTAAGAAGTGTCCATCACCACGATACACAAAAGAATTATACCCTGAAAAATATGTAGCCCTGTACAATTACTGTGATGATGATGTAGAAGCACAACGGGGTATCTACTACGGGCTACCAAAGCCCACCGCTAAAGAGCAGAAGCTTTTTGAACTGGTGTTCACTGCCGGGGCTAGGGGTCTACCAATAGACGCCTATGCTATTAAGTGCATGGTGCAGGCCATAGACGCCGAGAAAGAAATTCTGACCGCTCGTTGTAATGAGTTGACAGGGCTGAACCCTACCCAGCGTGAGAAGATACGCTTGTGGTTATGGGACACAGGCCTTAAGCTTAAGAACATGACCGGGGATACCTTCAAGCCTTTACTAATGGGTAACGGCCTTACACCTATTCAGCGTGAGGTCACGGAGTTGTATCAGTCAGCGGGTAAGAGTTCTACTTCTAAGTATCAGAAGATAGAAATGACCCTCTGTAAAGATGACACAATCAAATTCACAATCGTTGCTCACGGTGCTAAGACTGGTAGAACTACCGGGACTGACGCACAAACAGCGAACCTGCCAAGACCTACCATATCGAACACAGAGGTGGCTATAGCAGCCGTTAAGATTGACCCGGCTCTACTCAATGTCATGTTTGAAAGCGTCATGGGCGCGGCCTCAAGCTGTATCAGGGGCATGATTGCTGCACCTAAAGGGCTCAAGTTCCTCCAAGGAGATTACAGCCAAATAGAAGCGCGCGTTCTAGCGTGGGGCGCGGGTCAAGAGGACTCACTACAACGGTTCCGAGATGGCATTGACCCGTACAAAGCGCTTGCTACTACGGTGTATAACGTACCGCTGTATAAGGTAACCGCTCCTCAACGTCAGGTATCCAAGAGTGCCGTACTTGGTGCAGGCTTCCAGATGGGAGGCCCGGCCTTTGTAAAATATTGTCTTAACTCGGGCATCGTTATAAAGGAAGAGGAAGCCATACGAGTAATAGAAGAATTCAGAACGGCTAATGATAAAATAGTGGTGTTCTGGGAGATGGCACAGAAAATGGCTATCAAGGCTATCGAGAACCCCGGTACTGTCCAGACATATAAGCATTTCCGGGTTCAAGTGCGTGGTGGATTCATGTATATCATACTACCAAGTGGTAGAGAAATAGCATACCACAAACCAGCTATCGTTTATGAGAGTCCATCAAAAGAATGGGCGGTTAAGCGTCCAGACTGGAAACCACCAAGTATAAGGTTCTATGGTGTGAACAGCAAGACCCACCAGTATTGTAGACAGAAGACTTACGGCGGTGATTTAGTTCAAGCCTTTACTCAAGCAACTGCCAGAGATATTTTAATGGACGCTTGGCTAAGAGCTTCAGAGGCGGGATGGGACATTCGCCTAACTGTATACGATGAACTGGTAGCCCTAGAACCTGACGGCAAACGTACACACGAAGACCTTTGCATGATAATGGAGGGTACGCCCTCTTGGGCTAAGGGCTTAC
>Ga0164318_10007240_pt1 | contig 10751 bp, 9 predicted proteins | sample GuaBasSedimGuay9_FD_113734 | JGI IMG/M metagenome (GOLD analysis project Ga0164318, IMG submission 113734) | Subseafloor sediment microbial communities from Guaymas Basin, Gulf of California, Mexico - Guay9, Core 4571-4, 0-3 cm | ecosystem: Environmental > Aquatic > Marine > Hydrothermal vents >...
CCAATATGGGTGCTGAATGTGGTGTTACAACTTCAGTATTCCCAAGCGATGAAACAACAAAAGCATTCTTGAAAGCTCAAGGACGTGAGAAGGATTGGGTTGAAATAAAAGCTGATCCTGATGCTGAATATTGGAAAGAAATAGAGTTAGATCTCAGCGAGATTGCCCCATTAACAGCATACCCTCACAGTCCAGGAAATATCAAAACAGTAAAAGAATTAGAAGGAATGGAAGTTGATCAAGTATGCCTTGGTAGTTGCACAAATTCTTCTTACAAGGATCTTATGACAGTTGCTAAAATTTTAGAGGGAAAGGTTACACACCCAAATGTTAGTTTTGTTGTTGCCCCGGGATCCAGACAAGTAATTCAGAACATTGATCGTGATGGAGGGCTTATCAATCTAATCTCTTCAGGAGCTCGTATAGCTGAATCGGCTTGCGGTTTCTGTATCGGTAACAGCCAATCGCCCAAGACTGATGCAGTATCTTTGAGAACAAGCAATCGTAACTTCTTAGGTCGCTCTGGTACAAAAAGCGCAAACGTATATCTTGTAAGTCCAGAAACAGCTGCAGCGGCAGTTATCACTGGCAAAATGACGGATCCAAGAACTCTTGAGAAAATGGGCATCAAGTATCCAGATATACAAATGCCTAAGCAGCTCTATATTGATGACAGTATGTTTATATATCCACCCAAAAATCCAGAAAACATTGAGATATATCGCGGACCAAATATTGGAGACCCGCCAGCAAGTCTACCAATGCCTGACAAAATAAGTGGAGAAGTTACAATCAAAGTAGAAGATCAAATTACAACAGACCATATAATTCCTGCAGGCAGTAAAATGAAATATCGATCCAATGTACCAAAATATTCAGAGTTTTTGTTTGAAGTTGTAGACGGAAACTTCTATGAAAGAGCAAAAAAGATCAGAGACAGTGGAAAACATAACATCTTCGTTGCAGGACTTAGCTATGGACAAGGTTCATCTCGTGAGCATGCAGCACTTTGCCCGATGTACATGGGTACAAAGGCCGTCATTGCAAAATCATTCGAAAGAATTCATACTGCAAATTTGATTAATTTTGGTATTGTTCCATTGACATTCAAAAACGAAAAAGATTATGAAAAAGTAGATCAAGGAGACGATATCGAGATACCAAATATTAGAAGTATTATTAAAAAAGGTGAGGCTCTAAAAGTAGTAAACAAAACGAAAGGAATTGAATTTGAAGTAGAATACAATCTCTCAGATAGGCAAAAAGAGATTGTTCTTGCAGGTGGTACACTTGCATATATGAAAAATAAAGCTAAATAAAATTGAGGGAGAAAAATATGGCACAAAGAGGGATAAGAGAATACAATGGGAAAAAAATGCTTGCTAAATACTGGACTGAATATATTAGTAAAGATTTTAAATTCCCAGGGAAGATTGTTCTTGTTGATCCAAAAACAAAACTGGATGATCTTCCAAAAAAATATAAATGGTTAAAAGAAGAAAAGCTAGTTGTAAAACCTGATCAACTTTTTGGAAAACGTGGTAAGCATGGACTAATTAAAGCCGACGCTAGTTTTGCTGAAGTAAAAAAATGGATTAAAGAACATATGAATAAAGATACAACTGTCGGAAAAGTGACAGACAAATTGACCCATTTTATTATTGAACCCTATGTACCGCACAAAGAAGAATTTTATATAGCAATAAAAAGCAACAGAGACGGTGACACAATCTATTTTTCAAATCATGGTGGCGTAGATATAGAGTCTGTATGGAAAACTGTAGCTGAAATACAAGTTGGTGTAACAGACAATATTGATAAAATTAACATCGAAAACAAACTCCCAAAGGACACGCCAAAACAATACAAAAAAATGTTTGCTGATTTCATAAAGGGGCTTTACAAATTCTATAAAGATTTAAATTATGCATATCTGGAAATAAATCCATTTGTCGTATCTAATAACAATATTGTTCCACTTGATCTTGTAGCCCGTCTTGATGATACTGCTCATTTTGAGAGTGGCAAGAAATGGGGAGATATCGCATTCCCAGCACCATTTGGAAGAAAATTGTCCAAAGAAGAAAAATACATAAAAGAGATGGATGAAAAAAGTGGCGCATCTCTAAAACTTACTGTTCTAAATCCAAAAGGTCGTGTATGGACCATGGTTGCTGGTGGAGGGGGAAGTGTAATTTACACTGACACAATCGTAGATCTTGGATACAGAGATGAACTGGCAAACTATGGAGAATACAGTGGCAATCCAACTACTGATCAGACATACGAATATGCAAAAACCATTCTTGATTTGATGACTCGTGAGAAAGATCCTAAAGGTCGTCCAAAATTCTTGTTAATCGGCGGAGGTATAGCTAATTTTACTGATGTTGCAAAAACATTTACAGGAATTACAAAGGCACTTCGCGATTATAAGAAAAAACTCAAGGAAACAAATGTAAAGATCTATGTGAGACGTGGTGGACCAAATTACCAAACAGGTCTTCGAATTATGAGGGAGCTTGGTAAAGAGATTGGTGTGCCAATTGAAGTATATGGTCCTGAAACACACATGACTCGTATTGTTGATATGGCGTTAGGAGGAAAATAAAGAGGTGATCATGAATGACAAAAAGACCCGATTATATTTTAATGGATAAAAACACTAAAGCAATCGTTTTTGGTTTTCAACAAAGAGCAATTCAACGTATGCTTGATTTTGATTACATATGTCGACGTGAAGAGCCATCAGTTGCTGCAATAGTTAACCCAACCCGCGATGGAATGCATAAATGCTTTTGGGGCACAAAGGAAATCTTAATACCGATGTACAAAACACTGAAAGAAGCGACAAAAGCACATCCTGAAGCAGACTTTATGGTAAACTTTGCATCATTTAGATCTGCATATCAAACTTCTAAAGAAGCACTTGAAAGCAAGACAATAAGATCTGTTGCAATAATTGCAGAAGGAGTTCCAGAGCAGAGAACTAAAGAGCTTATTAAAATTGCAAATGAAAAAAACAAATGGATCATAGGTCCTGCAACAGTCGGTGGGATAGCAGCAGGGGGCTTCAGAATTGGCAATACTGCAGGTATGCTTGATAACATCGTAGCTTCAAAACTTCATAGAGCTGGAAGTGTTGCCTATGTATCGAAATCTGGTGGATTGAGTAACGAGTTAAATAATATTATCGCAAGGAATACAGATGGGGTATACGAAGGAGTTGCAATTGGTGGAGATCGCTATCCTGGCTCTACGTTCATTCAACATATAATGCGATATGAGAAGAATCCAAATATTAAAATGATAGTATTGCTCGGGGAAGTTGGCGGAACAGATGAATATGAAGTGGTAGATGCATTGAAAAAAGGCAAGATCAAAAAGCCGTTAGTAGCATGGTGTATCGGAACTTGCTCAAAGGTTTTCCCTGCAGAGGTCCAATTTGGTCATGCAGGAGCAAGAGCCGGAGCTGACAAAGAAACAGCTGATGCAAAGAATAAAGCACTCAAAGAAGCTGGCGCTTATGTTCCAAAAAGCTTTGATGATTTTGATAAACAAATCAAAAAAGCATTTGACAAACTGGTTAAATCAGGAAAACATAAGCCAATTTCAGACGTCGAACCACCAACAATACCGCTTGATTATGATGTAGCTCTTAAACAAGGTATTATTAGAAGACCTGCAAACTTTATCAGCACAATCTCAGATGATCGTGGAGAAGAATTAAGGTACTGTGGAGTTCCAATTAGTAAAATCTTTAAGGACGAATGGGGGCTTGGTGGAGTTATTGGTCTTTTATGGTTCAAAAAAGATTTGCCAAAATGGGCTCGTAAATTCCTTGAAAATGTAGTACTTTTGACTGCAGACCATGGACCAGCTGTTTCTGGTGCACACAATAGTATTGTTGCAGCAAGAGCAGGAAAAGATCTGATATCATCTCTTGTCAGCGGATTGCTTACTATTGGGCCTCGTTTTGGTGGGGCAGTTCAAGGATCTGCAGATCATTTCACAAAATATCTATATGCAGGAGAAACACCAGAGTTCATGGTTAAAGATATGAAAAATAAAAACATCAATATCCAGGGAATAGGGCACAGAATAAAATCAGTCACAAATCCGGATGTTCGTGTTACAATAATGAAAGATTTCGCAAAGAAGAATTTCCCGATAACAGAGACACTCGACTATGCATTAGAAGTTGAAAAACTTACAACTGCAAAAAGAAATAACTTAATCCTAAACGTGGATGGTTGCATAGGCGTATTGTCCTGCGACATGTTAAGAGGAATTGGATATTCTAGAGAAGAGGTTAGAGAGCTTGTCGACCTAGGAATTTTAAATGCACTATTTGTCCTCGGCAGAAGCATTGGTTTTATGGGACATATTATGGACCAAAAGCGTTTGAAATCCAGATTGTACAGACATCCTTGGGACGATATAGAATATATGATGCCCGATAAACCTGAAAAGGTGAAGTAAAAATGATGGAAGGTAATATAATGACTAATGAAAAAACAATTGAAAAAGCAAAAGATCATTTTGGAAAGATAGTTGAAGAACAGCTAGAACGTATAGAACGTATGAAAGCTGGTGATGAATGGATTGATTACAGTAAGCTTAAACCAATAATAATTGGAGTAGTTGGTGGAGATGGTATTGGACCTTATATCTGCAAACATGCCCACAACATTCTTGAGTTTCTGTTGGAAGATGAAGTAAAATCAGGCAAAATCGAGTTCAGAGTAATCGAAGGGCTTACTATTGAAAACCGTGCAAAGGTAATGAAGGCAATACCTGATGACGTTCTTGAAGAAATAAAGAAATGCCATGTAATTTTAAAAGGTCCAACAACAACGCCAAAAAAAGGTGATCCTTGGCCAAATATTGAAAGTGCAAATGTATTTATGAGACGGGCATTAGACTTATTTGCAAATGTAAGACCAGTTCGCGTACCAGAACTTGATATTGATTGGATCTTTTTCCGTGAAAACACAGAAGGCGCATATATGCTTGGTAGCAAAGGAATCAATGTTACTGATGATTTAGCATTTGATTTTAAGGTTATTACAAAACAAGGGGCAGATAGAATTATTAGACTTGCCTTCGACTACGCAAAAAAGAATAACATTAACAAAGTGACTGTTGTAACAAAGGCAAACGTTGTTAAAACAACGGATGGGAAATTCCTGAACATGGCCGAGCAAATTGCAAAAGAGTATCCTGAGGTAGAATGGGATGACTGGTTTATCGACATTATGACTGCCAAGCTTATTGATCCTGCTCGAAGATCTCAATTCCGCGTAATGGTGTTGCCCAATCTATATGGTGATATTTGTACTGATGAGGCAGCTCAAATCCAAGGTGGCGTCGGAACCGCAGGCTCAGCAAATATTGGAAAACGTTATGCTATGTTTGAAGCGATTCATGGCTCTGCACCGAGAATGGTTGAAGAAGGGCGAGCAAAATACGCTGATCCTTCCAGCATAATAAAAGGTGCATCAATGCTTTTGAATCATATTGGATATCCTGAAAAGTCTAAAAAACTTGAAATGGCATTAGATATCTGTAGCCAATTCGAAAAGAAAGTAAAATTAACTGGCAGATCAGATGGTGCAACAGGTGAAGAATACGCTAAATATATTATCGATACAGTAAAAGACCCAAAACTAGAAGAAAAATGGAACGAATACCAGAAAAAATAGCCATAAAAACACTTTTAAGTGTATAAAAGATATATTGGCACCAGTTGGTATGGGCAATATTGGGAAAATTGTAAAAAAACACCAAGAAGGTGCCATTTTTGATATTTTTGTTACGCCTGCCGCTCGCAATGTAATTTTTCCTGCCGGTTGTAATGACTGGCGTAGTTGCATAGAGATCAGCGTTAAAGCTAAAGCAGAAAAAGATAAAGCAAATAAAGAAGTAATACAAACCATTGCTGATTTTTTTGATAAGCCCTTGAGCGACATCTATATTTTGTCAGGCAGAAACAATAGAGAAAAAACAGTTCTTATAAAAGGTGCAACTGTAAATTTTGTTTCGGAGAGATTGAGGGATTCTTTGAATGGATCATAAGAAATCCCTTGAGGGTATTGAAAAAATTCTATCTGATCTTATAGAAGAAAATAAGAAGATTCCAATCATTGTTGAGGGTGAAAAGGATATTTTAGCTCTTCGAAAACTTGGTGTTGTTGGTGAAATTATTAGTCTAAACATTGGTGTTAATCTTATCGTCTTTTCTGACAGCATCGCAAATAAATTCAAAGAAGTTATCATTTTAACTGATTGGGATAGACGCGGTGGTTTTCTTTGCCATACAATCACAAGAAATCTTGAAGGACGAGTAAACTGCATTACATATTACAGAGAATTTTTTGCAAAGAACACAATAATAAAGACTGTTGAAGGCCTTCCATCTTTTATCGAAACAATTAATAACAAAATAAAGGAGTAATTAAGAGGGGGTAAGCAACTCCTCTTTCGAGGAAGTCCGGTGAGGATACTTCAAGCTCAGAAAATAGATTGCTTATCCGCTCTGATGTTACTTTAATCAGTAGGGGTTTAAAAATTTTGCCTTAAAATATTAAGACAATTGACGATATTTATTGAAGTAGTTTATTAACAAAAGTTAAAAAACTTATGTTGTCAAGTTCACATGTCAAGCTCCTGTTGTAAATATATAAAAATATATTTTTTGGAATATTTTTAAATATATCTTTCAATATGCTTTTTATTGGTTTAGACCAAACGATTAAAGACATTTAACGAAAATACCGATGAAAAGTATTAAATGAATTTTGCTCTTTAGCTGTTTTCAAGATGGATAAAACTTGTCCAATTTGTGGGATGAAAGGAACCATACGGGCACATGGCCATTATTTCTGTAGCGAACATTGTATTAAAAAATATGAACAACAGTATCATCTGTCTAACGAGGGGGGGCATTGTCCCAGTTGCGGTACTGAAGAAGGTATGCCCTGGTATAAAGAAAGATTGTATATTGTACTTATTGTAGCTGCACTTCTCTTAAGTTTAAGCTATTTTATTGAAGAGCTTGGTCCTTTTTTTGATGCATTTGTAGATTACATAATACTGATATGGTGGGCAATATTGATTGGCTTTGCCATTGGAGGGATAATCGAGTATTTTATTCCACAAGAGTATATCAAAAAATATTTGTCACGCCATAGAAAACGTACAATTATTTATTCAATAGTCTTTGGATTTCTAATGAGTGCTTGCTCACATGGGATACTTGCCATTGCAATGGAGCTTTATAAAAAGGGGGCCAGCACCTCAGCAATTATCGCTTTTCTACTAGCATCACCTTGGGCAAATCTCCCAATAACTTTTTTATTGTTTGGATTCTTTGGAGCAAAAGCCTTTTTAATAGTTATTTCTGCTCTCATAATTGCAACTACAACTGGTTTAATTTATCAAGCACTAGAGCGGAAAGGATGGGTCGAATGCAGTCATTGTGATCTCGGTGAAGACCGTCCCGTCTTAACCGAATTTTCAATAATACAAGATATCGGGCGAAGATGGAGAAGTTTCAAGTGGAACTCGAAAAACGTAAAAGATGCTTTTGTTGGAACATTTCAGGGTTCTTGGGCACTTACTAAAATGGTTATGTGGTGGCTAGTTGTTGGAATGCTTATGGCAGCTTTTGCACGAGCATATATTCCACATGATTGGTTTATAAATTACATGGGCCCAACTGTTATCGGACTTTTTATCACCTTACTATTTGCTACTATTATTGAGGTGTGTTCTGAAGGCAGTTCACCACTTGCTTTTGAGGTTTATAGTCAGACTGGGGCTTTTGGAAATAGTTTCACATTTCTTATGGCTGGTGTTGCAACAGACTATACAGAGATAGGTTTGATTTGGCACAATATTGGTAAAAAAGCGGCTTTGTGGCTTCCAATCATTACTGTTCCACAAATTCTTGCATTGGCATACATATTCAATACCCTCCTTCAATAATTTTTACGTAAAGATATTAAGCAAATTGTGGTTTTATACTATAGTTTTGGGGAGGCTTAGTTAAATGGCTTGGGGAGATTTGATACAAGTATCGGAAAAATTTAGGGTAAATTTTTCGTTGGAAGAAATTTTAAGTGGCAATTTTTCTGCTTTTACTGCAATATTGTATTGGCAATTAGAATTTGTTCATATTACACAGAGGATCTTTCAAGGGATGTAGCAAAGATGCTGCCATTTGCTCTTCTTGGCATATTTTTGGTAAGCCCTTCGTATTTTGAGATATCAGATATACAAGCAAAAATTAACCAGTTGCCTGATTTAGTCAATATTGCTGTAATTTATTTGATATTCCTGACACTCGTGGAATGGATACTTAGAATTTTATTGAATATAAAAAGATTAATTTTTCCATCAAAAGAAAAGTCAGAAGAAACAATAATGGTTTGATTATAAATAATCATAATTGTAAATATGCAGATCTGGAGCTCATATTTGATTGATTTCAAGATTTTCGCCATATTTTTTAACTTCTAAAACATCTTCAATGTATATCTTTTTAGATATATCTTTATATTCGTGTGCGTGATATTCTGGCCTATATTGACCCATTATATTTACCACAGCATTTGGAAGATTTTCAGAAATCCATTTTATTATAGGTTTCGAACAACATTCAAGGTGGCTGGGCATAACAAGATGGCGAATTATTACATCTCCATTTTCACATGCTTTTAGATGATTTCTTTTGATTATCTCTAGATAATTGTCAACTTTAGAAAAGCGTTTAGCACATTTATCACCCCAATATTTAAAATCAGTCAAATATAAATCAATAACTCCATCTAAAAGTTTCATTGTCTCTGTCGAACAATACATATTAGAGTTCCAAATTTGAGGTATGTTAATATTTAGATTTTGTAACGTTTTCAAGATGTAAGCCAGGTTTGGTGTTGGATCGCCACCAACCCAATTAACATTTTTTGAACCTTGATTTTTCCTTTTTTCAATAGTATTTGCTAACATTTTTGGCTCAACATACAATCCTGTGTTCTGTTGACTTATATCCCAATTTTGACAAAATACACAATGAAATGTACATCCACTAAAAAATATTGTATGGGATGGTATCAATGCACTCTCTTCACCCATATGTAAAAATTCAGATGCTATTCTAGCTTCTTTTACTCCACAGTTGCCTGATTTTCTAGTTCTATCAACACCACATCTTCTTTCACAAAAACAACAATTTTGAAAAATTCTAGATGCAAGCTCAATTTTTAAATCTAACAAAGATTGTTGAGGTTTAACATCTGATAATCTAATATTTTCAAGTGCAGTATCATGCATTTTCCATAGGTTTTTTATTGAATCTTTTTTGTCAAAAGTTACAGAAATATATTTTGCTTGTATAAATTTTGCATAATCGTTTTCTTCCAATATGCCAAAATATCTTGACAATAGATTTCTTAACTCAAACATATCTAATATGAATTGATCTATTTTTATTTGGTTTTTTCCAAACGTTTTGCTATTGTTTAAATATCTATTTTGTTTTACGTTTAATTTAAGGTGGAAAAAGTGGAAAAAAAATGGATTGTTAGTATCATCATTACTTTAATAGTAGTATTAGCAGTTTTTATTGGAGTAATTCGCAATAATTCAAATTCCATAATTGAAAAGACAGAACCTTTAGCTGTTGATACAAATGCAACAGCTGAGAGTGTTGCAACACTTTCCAACCTAATGAATGATTTTTCTTTTAAAATGTACGAGCAACTTTCTTCAGAAGGTGAAAATGTTTTCTTTTCTCCTTACAGCATCTTTGTTGCCTTAGCAATGACTTATGAGGGAGCAAGAGGCGATACTGCTGAAGAAATGTACAACGTATTGGGTTTTCCGCAAAATGATGACATAATCTTGTGTTCTTTTGGCAAAATATATAACGAATTTAATCAGAATAAGGAATATACCTTGAACACTGCTAACGCCCTTTGGATAAAAAAGGACTATGAGTTCTTAAGTCAATATCTTACTTTTATCAACGACTATTATATGGGTCGTGCCACTGAAGTTGATTTTTCTGACCCAGCAAATGCTGCTGCTTTAATTAATGACTGGGTTGAGAAAAACACTGGCGGAAAGATTAAGGATCTTATTAAAGAAAGTGATATTCATGAATCACTTGCTATGATTTTAACTAATGCCATCTATTTCAAAGGTCTCTGGGCGAATCAGTTTGATCCTGAGGATACCAGTGACAGGAATTTCGAATTATCAACTGGAAGTACTGTCGGTGTTCCAACAATGAGCCTTTCAGATGATGATATTAGTTGGAATTACACTGAAACTGATGATTTACAAATATTAGAGCTCCCATATAAGGGTGATAAGCTTTCCATGTACATTCTACTTCCAAAAGAAAACAATATAACTACTTTGCAGGAAATGCTAACTTATGAAAACTTTACTAATTGGAAAAGTAGTCTGTATGAAACCCAGGTGGAAGTTTTTCTCCCAAAATTTAAACTTGAAACAGAGTACAGCATAGAAGATCATTTAAAAAACATGGGAATGAACATTCCTTTTACACCTGATGCTGATTTTTCTGGGATGAATGGTAAGCAAGATTTATTCATCGAGAAAGTAAGGCACAAAGCATTTATTGAGGTTAATGAAGAAGGCACTGAAGCAGCTGCCGCTACATCAGTTCATATGGCCTTAACTGCACTCCCAACATTCATCGAGTTTAACTGCAACCATCC
>Ga0164318_10007241_pt1 | contig 10750 bp, 6 predicted proteins | sample GuaBasSedimGuay9_FD_113734 | JGI IMG/M metagenome (GOLD analysis project Ga0164318, IMG submission 113734) | Subseafloor sediment microbial communities from Guaymas Basin, Gulf of California, Mexico - Guay9, Core 4571-4, 0-3 cm | ecosystem: Environmental > Aquatic > Marine > Hydrothermal vents >...
ATACTTTCCAGAATATTCTTATTCATTTTGCCTATACAATCCCGTAGGAAAAAAAATCTATTATAATCCAATAGGAAGTTGTAATCCCGGAGGGATGAGATACTCGTAGCAATAATTACAATAGCAAATCATAGCTCCGTAGGAGCGATATAAATCGCTTTAATCATTTTTACCACAAAAGATGAACAATTAGACAAGGAAGTTATTTCACACGGTGAATGATTTATTAAACAAAATATCTCAAATTGAATACAACTACTTATACAGGACTACCCTAAATTCTAATAATGTGGTGTTGGGTCGCTTACTAATGTCAAAAGAATATTATTATACTCTGTGATACCGCAAGTATACATAATCTTTCTAATTAACTTAAAAGGAATCTTTTTATCTGCCTGTAATATCACATTTCCCGTAAATTTTCTCTTTTCTGTTGCTAATCGCTTTTGAGCTTTAGCTTTTCTTTGTAATTCGTTTTCTAGCTTGGGTATGACTGTGTAATCGCTATTTAATGCTTCTCTCGTCCTAATAACAGGATTAAAATCTACTAATATCCACTCAGGTGAAATAGATATATTTACTGCAAATTTAACTCCCTTGGTGGATGTAGTATAAGGTAGCTTTATATCACTGGAGGTGCTTATTTGTGGATCGCTTGAAAAACTATTTAATAAAAATATCAATAAGATGGTCAACACATCAATAAGAGATGTAATATTTAATTCCATTACTTTTGGCTTTTTTCTCCTCACTTTATATGGAGAATAACCTATAGAAGATTTATGGCTAGCTTCTACTGAAATTCTTGCCATAATTCACCTCCATTTTTTAACGATACCTCAAATTTGTCCGACAATTTCAACCATAAGAAAAATAGAAAGTTATAATTAGTTCCTCAACTGCTTATGCTTATTATTTTGCGATATAGTATATAGTTAACCATTTAATTTTTTTTTGCCACGAAAACAGATAAAATTTCATAAAAATATATTCAAAATATAAATTTTCACTTTTCTATGTTTATACTAATGGTATCATTCTACATAAAAAGTACCTATTTCCACAATTCCTAACTCTGTTAATCCATTTCGCCTACATAAGTCCATAGCTTTAATTAAATCCTCATACTTTATTGTCATATCACAAGCAAAGCTTATCTGCTTCTGGTCTTTATAATTTTTCTTTATATCCTTTATATAATATTCCAAAGTATGAAGATCAAATTTATTATTTTTGTTAGGAATTTTTATTAGCTTCATAGCATTTTTCCCTTTTCCCATTAAGAACATATTTTCCTTTGTAATTCCTTCTTTATATCCAGACAGTAATATGCCTTCTTTTTCTGTCAAAGCTAATGTTAACTCCAATTCTTTGGATTTTTCTGCGGCTAAATCTTTTCCCTGACCTGGTTTAGAAGGAAGATTCAATTGCATTATTGCTAACTTAACAGACACAGTCATTGTAATTAACATAGGGATTAGAACAAGGAAAAGGTTCATTATCGGTATCAGATTAGGTGGATGACTTTCTCCAAATCTATGTAATTTCTTTGATGGACCATAAGCCATAATATTATTCCTTTAAATATTTGCATTTATAGTATGAATTGCCTTAACAGTATATTCATCAATCTCACTCATAATAGTTGAAGCTTTACTTTGAAGCCAGGATTTTACCAACATTGTTGGTAAAGCAATAATAAGTCCAAAAGCAGTAGTATGCATAGCAATAGCAATACCTCTACTTAGAGCGTCATTCTTTTCTTCTGGAGGTAATTCCCCTAAAGCAGCAAAAGACATCATTAAACCAAAGATAGTACCTAACAATCCCATAAGAGTAGCCATTTGAGCAAAAGTATCCAGATAATGTATACGCTTCTCAAGTTTAGGAAGCTCGTTTAAAGCCGCTTCATCAAAAGATTGTTGTAAAGCTTCTCTTAGTCCTGCCCCTGATTTGCCACTATTTTTTGCTTCTACGAATCCTTTTATCCCATAGAGGAAAATAGAACCCATTGTAGTTTTTTTGAATGCTTGGCAAATTTCTATTGCTTTATCATATTTTTCGTTGCGTAGATATGTCTTTAATTTTACATAAAACTCCCGAGTATTGAATCTCTGCATCAACCATAATTTATATGCTCTTTCAATAGCTATAGCTATAGCAAATAAACCTAGAAAGAGAATCGGATACATCCAATCGCCACCTTCTTTGTAGAATCTAATTATACTTTCAATAGCTCCTCCTTTTTGCTCTGTAGCTTTCACTGGTGGTTTAACTTCAATAGTATCTTGTTCTTCAACTATTGCTTCTTCTCCTTCAGCAGTTGGTTCCTCTTGAGCTATTGCTAAACAAACATAAAAGACCATAAGCATTGCCAAGCTTATTAATACTATCTTTTTCATATTAACCATAATTCCTCACTTTCTATTTTTTTATTTTTAGTGACTTATCTAAAAGTTTTTCAATATCAGGAGCAAAAGTATCTCCTATTGGACGCACTTCTGTCCTTGGCAGACTAACTAAAGCCTTTGGTTTAGGGATTTCGCCTCTTATTATACGGGTCTCTTTAATCTCAATTTTTGTTACAGTAGTAGAACGCGGGGCTGAAACCTTTTTTGAAGTACTACTTGTAGTATCTTTTTTTATTTCTTCAGGTGTAGAAGAAGCTTCTTTATCCTGAGACCATACTAAATTTGCATTTGGTAAAAAATGTATAAATAATACAATTATTATTACTCCCAAAATTTTTCTCATAGTACACACTCCATTTTTACATAACGACCAAAATTGTTTTGCTAATTCAACCGGCTTTAGTCAGCGTTTTTCAGTGTGCTATTCCTTATATTGTCTATAGGTTTACTATTCATCAAAAAAGCGTGTTTCTTTAAAATTCCTACTATATGAATCTCTGCAATCATTCCTAAACTAAGTCTATTTGCAACTGCTTTGATTGCAATAACATTCATACCTGTTGAAACAGAATTAGTAATTTCGTATATTCTTGGTTGATATTTACCTGCAACTTTAAAATTTATCTCATTTATAGCTATATCTTTTCCATTCACATATATAGAGAATACTGTATCAACTGCTATTTTCAATTCTGCAAATTCAATAGAATCCGGAGCAGTAAATTTATATCTGAAATATACAGTATCAGACAGTAAACTATCCCAGATTACTTTACTATTTACAAATTCTGGTAAAGAAGAAAGAGAATCATAAGGTATTACTGCAGATCCACTCCATAGAGAATCATTATAAACTAAATCAAACCATCCTTGTTCTACTTCTGTGGATACTAACCATTCATTATTAGTATAATAAGTAGTATCAACAGGAATTACTTCTAGTTCAGATTCTTCTACCTCTGCTTGCGATACTTGTTCTGATTCTTGAACAGCTGACAAGTTAGATGTAATTTTTAAATTTGCTAATAATCCTTTATAGACACTGTTTGTATCACACATTGCCTGGAAAACAATAACATTTTTTCCTGTTATCAATTTATCAGTAATATCTTTACTTTTCCCCATCTGCCAATCCTTTTCGTTTTCAAGGAAAAATAATTCATTATATATTTTGCCATTGATGAAAACAAGCACTCTATTAGGAGAGACCAAAGTTAATCTTGCTATTTCTGGTACTCCATGTATTTCAAATACATTACGAAAATATAAAGTTGTATCTGTATCTACTCCCCAAATAAATTGAGATGTTGTATCAACATCAACTGATAAAGTATCAATATCTAATTTTTCCAAACTAACAGTGTTAGGAGATGTAAATAGCGACAGAGAGTCAACAAAATCCAATTTAGAGAAGCCATCTTGGTAAGTATTAGAATATGTCCAGTTAGTATCAGTTACTATAGTTATATATTCATATCCTTCTTCTGGCTTTTGTAATATCCCATATTCATATAATTTATCTCTACTGGCTAAAGTCCACTCATTTTCCAGTTTACTATCTTCCAGAATTTTGTAATTTGCAGAGAAATAACCAATCATTGAATTATAAATAGGTTCAACAAGTCCTTCTGACATTCCCATTAAAAAGGCATCTCCCTTTATAGGATCTTTATATACCTGACTGAACCTTTCTATTGCTATATTAAAAGTATAAAATAAATGCTCATCAATCTGGCCTAAACGATGAAGACCAGCAGTAGTAAATTTAGGAATATTATAATCTTTTAGAGATAGATAAATTTGGTTAGCTTTCTTTCTTTTATCAACTATCCTTTTAACTTCTTTATTCCACTTTCTTCTACTTATAGTTTTTATTACAGTATCTTGCATTACATCATTAAAAATAATTTCCCCTTCGTAGAATTTAAGTTTAGCATATTGAGGTTTTAAATTCAGCTTTATACCTTTATCACGAAAGTATTTATCCTTATTATAATATTCCTTTATAGCATTAGAAAGTTCTGTATAGTTCTCATTTTCATATAAGCTATCAATTGTTACTTCAATTTTATCTAATATAGCCCTGGTTACACCACCAACAATACCTTCTTGTTCAGGAAATTTCTTTCTAATTAGTAGAGCGATATCTTCTGCTTTATTCCATTTATCCATATCAATATATTCTTTTAATACTCGCTGTAATTTAGTCAATACAGAAGGGTCAGTAGGAAATACTTGAACGAATTCCATACATGTCTTAATAACTTTATCTATATCTCCCAATTCGTCATAATTAACAATTGCATTTGTGAACATTTCAGGTGCTTTGGGCCATTCCTTATATTTTTTAGCAAGTTCTATGTATTTATTTGCCGCTGTCTCTTTATCACCAAGTTTATTTTCATACACAAAGATTATTTGTATTTCTGCATCGCGAGAATCCTCAGTATTAGGATATCTATCAACTATTTTTTGGTAGATACTAATTTCTCTTTCATAATCCATTAAAAATGAATCTACAATAACCGCAGCATTATAATATGCAGGAATTATTTGTGTTTTTTTATCTTTGTCAGGATAATTTTCAGCAATAAATAGATAGGCACGAATTGCATTTTCAAAATCATTTGCTTTTTTATATAAACTTGCGGCTTGAAGCATATTATCAAATGAATATTTTGCCTTTAAATCCTGTTTGGCAATTCTCTCATATTGTTGTGCTGCTTCAACAAAGTCATTATTCTTTTCTAAATCTTTAGCCCGGTTCTGTATCGATTGTAAAGCTAATTTATCAGCACTTTCTTTAATCTCTTCATCATTTGTATGTTCAGCCAATATCTTTGCTTTATTAAACCATTCCTCAGATGCAATATAATCTCCTAAGTTATTATAACAAACCGCTATATTATATGTATATTCTGTTTTCTTCTTTCCTTTTGCAAAATTATTAACAATTTCATTAAAGATTGGGAGTGCAGCTGTATAATTTTTATCATTGTAATAAATGCTTGCCTGTAATTGTAGAACTTTATATAAGGTCAAAGAGTCCTTTGGTGTTGGATTTGGGTTTTCAGAAAGCATCTGCCGATAGCTATCACAAGCAGATAATAATTTCTGTTTTATTGAAGTTTTTGCTGTGAACAAAGTATCTTCTCTTAATGTATCAGTAGGAGATGGTTGTTGTCCTACCTTAGGTTCCTCTTCTTTAATTTTATCAAGAATCGTTTGATATGCTACGATAATATTATAAGCATTATCATAACAATAAGGGCTATCTGGAAACTTTTTATTAAAATTTCTATATTGGTCTATGGCTTTATAATAGTAAGCAATATCCTTTTCCTGTTCTGCTAACGCAAAATACATTTCAGCTAGATCATACTCAATATGTTGTGATTTGTCAGAACTAGGGAATAAATCCAAATACAACTCTGAGAATTTTATAGCTTTCTCATACTTTTCTTTCTCTTTGCTATCTATAGCTTTATTGACTGTTATACCAATTGTATATTCATAAGCTTCCTTAATAATCGGAAGCTCTTTTTTCATAACTTCATCATTATCTTTATACTTTTGATACCATGGAGAATTTACAGTAAATCGTAAAGCGAGTTTCTCTTTTTCTTGCTCTGCTTTATCAAATTCAGAATCATTTATATAAGAAGAAACAATATTATTTGCTATAGTTGGATTATCCTCATTTAGAGGGAATAAATCTAGGAAAGTTGTGTATGTTACTCTGGCTTTTGCCGGATAAGTTATTTCTGCATAAATATCACCTAATCGTCTCAATATTTTTTTTGCATAGACCTCAGAGCCAATTTTACCTATTATGTTTTTTAGCTTATATGTGCCAATAGGATTAGGTGTGTAATTCGTGCTATCAAAACCAGCAAAACTTAATGCTACATAACGCAATACTTCATCTTCAAATTTTTTAGCCCCTTCAATAAATTTTTTAGATGCCTCTCTTTCTTCTGGATTTGAACTCTTCTTATATATACTATCATTTAAAGTAATATCATTAAGCAATCCAATAAATCTAACAATTGCAGAATTATACTTATTCATTGAAAAATATGTCCATCCCAATTTATAAATTGATTCTTCTAATAAATCTGATTCTTCAGGAATTAGCATTTTATAATAATTTTCAGCAATAAGTAAATATTTTTTACGCTGTTTACCACTCTTTGTTTCACCGGCTAAATCAAAATAAATGTCACCTAAACGATATATAGCTTCTAAATATAAGTCCGAATTTGGGAATTCATTTAATATTTTATCATAATATTCAATAGATTTTTTCAGATTTTTTCTTAATAATCTTAGAGAATCAGGTAGTCCACCATAAAGTTCATAAAGTTCTGGGTATTTATGACGCTTTTTGTCAATCAGGATCTTTTCCTTTTGATAATTACAAAAAGCCATATTATAATATACTATATCTTTATGCTTATAATCTGGTTTTATTTTAAGTAATTCTCTATAATAATTTAATATTTTTACATAAGTATAATATTCGTCAGTAGGATATAATTCAAAACTAAGATTGGCTAAATGATAATATGCATCTGCAAGAAATGGACTATTAGGATATTTCTTGATATAATCTAAATAATATTGTTCAACTTTTTTTGTGAACTGTTTTTTCTCTTGGTAAGAGCTCCTTATTTCATTATCAATTTTTTGTATTTTTGCTTTGATTAATGTCGGAGATATAGAATATTTTTTTGATTCTTCCATTTCAACTTCTTTTATATTATCTGCATTCTGTGTAGAATCAGGACCAGAAATAACTTCCGATTCCTTTATTCTATCAAATATATCCTGGGCAAACAGATTGATGGAAAGTAGAGATAAAGCAAGCAAAATAAATATTTTCCTAATATATACAAATTTAATATATTTTATCATTATTGCTCTTCTATCTTATTTAATAATTTTCTATAAAGTTTTTGTTGCTCAGTTAATGCACTTTGAGTAGCTGAATAATTCTCATTAATAATGGCTTGTCTTTCTAATAATAAATCACTAAGTGCATAATGACTTGCTTCTATTTTTTGCTGTATGACTTCTTTTAAATTTGCCATGAGTTCATTATACTGTTTATCTATAAGTTCTTTCTCTTCTGATAAACCATTTTTATTTTCAGCAATTATCTTAATAACCTTTTCTTCTAACTTATTAACAATCTCTACTTTTTTATCCTTAAGATTTTCTCTCTGGTCTCTTATTAGCTTTTGTTCATTTATATACATCTGCTTTAATTCTTCATTAGGACTTTCTTGTCCATAGAAATACTTTCCTAATTTTTTGTCTAATTGAGCAATTGTACTGTCAACTTCTATAATTGTTGACTGTATTTTATTTACTAATTCTGTATTTTCTTCAGTTCTGGCTTTCTCTAGATCTTTAACCAAATTTTCCTTAATTAAAATTAAATCATATTTCTGATGGACATAAGAGATAACCAATGAGACCAATTTCTCTTTTATATTTTCTAATGATTCTTTCTCACCAACGAATTCTTTAACAAATTCCAATCCATCTTTACGAATATAAAGGAAATTTGTAAGTATTATATTAACTTCTGCATCAAACTCTGCTTCTCTTAACAAACTATCCACAGGAGCAAGTTTTCTATCAATCTTTCTATTAAAAATTTGCTTACCTCTTTCCTTTGAAACTTTTTCTAATCTATCATACTCTTCTAATAATAAGATATGAGAAATTATCTCTTCTTCTGAAATAGCCAATTTTATTATTTCATCATAGCCAACTTTCTCTCCCAAAGATTCGCTTAAAATAATGTTACTATCATACAATTGCTCTTGTAGTTCTTTTTCCTGTTCAGCTATTATCTTTTTTGCTTTCTCGCTATCTTTTTCACCTTTAGCAACAGTTATCTCTTTGTACAATTTTAGCATTTCTTCTTTTTCTTTAACATAATTAGCTATGTTTTCATTTTCAGATATTCTTTCTTCTACAATCTTTACTGCTTCATCTATGCTTCCTAAACGAGCAAATATAATACTTAGAGAAAATTTTGCTTCATCATATAACTTAGATTTCGGTTTCTTATCTAATATTTTTTTAAAGAACTTACCAGCGAGAAGATTCTCTTCACCCTTTAATGCACACCAACCCATTTCATATAAAATATCATCTCCTATATTGGTAACCCCAACCATTTTAATATAGTTTTTATAATTTACAAGTGCATCAATGTAATTCTTATCAGAATAATACACTCTTGCAATCGTTAAATACAATTTCTCTAATCTTTCCGGGACAGATTCATTATCAATCATTGTTTGGAAATAGTTTATTGCATCTTCATTTGAGAATATTTTGTGGATACAAAGTCCAGTTAGAAATTGAGAATCAAATTTATATCCTTCTTTGGAAATTAGCTCATTTGCCAAATCAAATGCTTTTTGAAATTCACCAGTACAATAGTATGCATTAGCTAAAATAAAATTGTATTTATTATCCCTTTCTCCTTTATAAACCTTGTCTAAGGCTACAATATCTTCATATTTCCCAAGATTAAATTGTGCAAATTGCAGAAGATATTGAGCTTCTTTGAAATGTGGGAATTCGCTGTACTTAGTTACATAGGTATTAAGTAATTTGTCTGATTGTTGAAATAACCCCAAAACAATGGAAATTTTTGCTTTTAAAAATACAATATCTTGAACACAAAAGGGTTGTTTATAAATGTACTTTAATTCGCCTAATCTTTTTAAGGATTCTTTATAATTGAGTTGTTTATAAGCTGAATCTGCTTTTCCGAAATCTTCGGCAAATAGTCTCTTTATCTCGTCAATTCGTCCTTCATTTTGGAGTTTCTCTACCTGTTTTCTTCTTGCAACTGCATCTTTAATACGGCTAACTTCATCCTGAATAAGATTAAGATATTCTTTTTCAAGTTCAATTTCCTTTAAGAGTAATTGCCTTCTTGTAATAGCAAATAAAGTTGATGAAAGAAGAAGAGTAAATAATATAGATATTATTATAATATTTTTTCTTACAGGCATAATAGCCTCATTTCTTATTTAAAAGATAAGTAAGTATGACTCATTAATACGCTATATATGAATATATTTCATAATGAGTCATACTAATTATTTTTACTCTTCTAATAGTTTTCGTAATTCTTCTAGATCTTTTTCAGCCTTTTTGCGTTTTTCACGAATCTTTTCTAGTTCTTTTTCTAATGGGTTTTCAGCACGGACTTCACCTGTTTCAGTTTTTGTTTTTTCTTTAACAATCACAGTTTTCCCAGGGGCTTCTCGTTCTACTTCAGAAACCTTAGGACGTTTCTCTGAAGCAGTTCTGTTAGATAGCTGATCAAAGGTATATTGCATACTAAATGATACTCTAGGATTATGATTCCAAGTAACTAATTCATCAATACGATAAATCCCTAATTTCATAGAGGCATTTCCTATATCATATTGAAGCCCAGCATTAATACAGTATCCATCCTCTTCTAATACTAATCTTAAATTATCAGATAACTTGCTATCTAAACTAACAAAAACTCCTCTTAATGCACTCTTATCATCACTAGGTCCAATGAATCTTCCATTTAACCCAATTCCTAATGTCCAATAAACTTCAAGAAAATCAATATTAGGCAATCCTCGTAATACAGCTGCTTTTGTAGCAGTTATATAGAAAGAGTTCTCCCGATAATCATCCATATCATGATCAACAAACCAATCATCATCACTATCATATTTATCGGTATACATACTATCAATATTGCTTTCTGAAAACAAATTTTCTACGCCAATAGATATTGCAGGATATCGTTCACTCTCTTTCATCAGATTGAGTTTTGCATTTACATAGAAGATATTATTCTCAATTTTATCTAGTTGGCTGGTGATAGTATCAGTAGCTGTTGTATATTTCCTTGTCCAGTCAATTTTCGGCATTATATTATATACAATTCCGACTTCAGCACGATCCATAATACCAAAGTTCAGATTAAAAGCAGAGGCAAAATTCCACTCATCAGGAAGTATTTCATTGCCAGGGGCTTTATCAGAATCTCCGCGTTCATTATAAGTATAACCTGAGAATGACAATTCTGCCATATTAGCTGGCAACACATACGCATCTGGGACTTTCATAAACCCTGCTGTAGTAAAAGGAACTGCACTTACAATACTAACCATACTAAACAACAATATTGAAATAATCAAAAGTAACTTTTTTACAATCATTGTTTCCTCCTTTAACAAATTATAAATTTTAAGACACAAAATATTTTTGACATATTCTCTGTCAAGTTTTTCTAATATTCTCCAAAAGTTTTTTCTGAG
>Ga0164318_10007242_pt1 | contig 10746 bp, 6 predicted proteins | sample GuaBasSedimGuay9_FD_113734 | JGI IMG/M metagenome (GOLD analysis project Ga0164318, IMG submission 113734) | Subseafloor sediment microbial communities from Guaymas Basin, Gulf of California, Mexico - Guay9, Core 4571-4, 0-3 cm | ecosystem: Environmental > Aquatic > Marine > Hydrothermal vents >...
GTGCATTTTTTCTTTGCTTGACTCATCGTTGCAAACCCTTTACAGTATGAATACAACTGCAGGATTTGACGCCTTGATTCAAGCAAAGATAAAACGTATGGATAATTCGGGTTAAGTTAAAATCATAATGTAATCGGATAGTCTTACGAATTAAAAAATCAGTAATCCGATTGTGAAAATTAAAAATCCTGCGAGCATTAATAATAATGTATAAGGAAAAATTTGTTTAGCTTTTAATCCGGTAATTGCCAGAAGCGGTAATGCCCAAAAGGGTTGTAACATATTTGTAAGTTCATCGCCGTATGCCAATGCCATTACACTTTTTGAAACGGGAACGCCGAGTTGCTTGGCTGCTTCCGTAATAACAGGACCTTGAACGGCCCATTGTCCGCCGCCGCTCGGAACAAAAATGTTTACAATACCTCCGCTGATAAGTGTGTATACCGGAAATGTATTTTGATTTGAAACAGAAACAAAAAAATCGGTTAAGACATCGGTTAAGCCGGAATATTTCATAACGCCCATAATACCGGCATAAAGCGGAAATTGAATTAATATACCTGATGCTCCCTTAACAGCTTCGGTTACGGCTTTTGTAAATGAAAAAATAGTTCCGTGAAACAATAATGCCAAACCGAATAATATAAAATTGATGTAATTTAAATTCAGAACACTGATGTTTCCCGCTTGAATTGATTTGTAAATTCCGGCAATTAATATCGGAATTGAAAGGAAAAAGGCGAAAATCCTCGAAAAATCAAGCTTTTCGGCACCTTTAACAGTTTTTTTATCAGAAGTTTTTATTTGTATTGTGTGTGTTAATTTTACTTTTTTAGCTTTTGTTTTTTTCCCGATGAGGTACATTATTATCGGTAAAATAAGAATTAAAGTTATGCTGATTATAATATTCATTTGAGAAAAAACCGTTTCTGATAAAGGAATGACACCGATTTTATCAGCCAGGAAATGTCCTTGTTCGGCAACTTTCAAGGGTGCCGAACCGGATAAACCGCCGTGCCATACCATTAAGCCGGAATATCCGGCGGCACCAATCAAGGGATAATTTAATTTGTATCCTTTTTCTGCGGCAAATTCACCTGTTTTTCGTGCCAAAACAGCCCCAAAAATAAGACCTAATCCCCAATTAAAGAAACTGACAAGAACAGTAAAAAAAGTTACCGTAAAGGCAGCTTTTGCTGTATTTGTTCCGCTTTGAGAAAAGATTCGGATAAGTCTGTCAATCGGTTTTGTTAAAGCCAATGTGTGCCCCAGAACCAGCATCAACATCATTTGCATTCCGAATTTTAATAAATCCCAAAAACCGGATTCCCAAAAATCCAGGAGTTTAAAAACAGGTGTATCGGAAGCGTTTCTTATCGGTGTCAGAAAATAGGCTGTAATAAAGCTGATTAGTGTAAGAATAACGGCAATGCTGAAAGGAGAGGGGAGTATTTTAGTAAGAAAGTTTAATGTTTTTTTTGAAAAAGACATCATATGCGGATTATTCTTGAATATATTTTTTCAAAACATTTATCAATTCATCTTTTTTTATCGGTTTTGTAATGTAATCATCGCAACCGGCATCATAACTGATTTGGATTTCATTTTCAAAAGCATAGGCAGATTGAACAACAATAGGTATGTCGGGGAATAGTTTTTTAATTTCTCCGGTTGCAAAGTTACCGTCTTTTCCGGGAAGTTGGATATCCATAAGAATTAAGTCAAAATCGATATCTTTAACAATTTCAATAGCTTTAACCGCTGTATTTACATGATGGATTTCCGGTTTGAATTCGTCAAGAATTTCAACAAAATAGGCAAAATTTAAAGGGTCGTCTTCAACAATTAAAAGTTTTTTCCCTTCAAGATGCAGATTGGTATTAATAAGAGGTTTTTGTTTAAAAACTGTCGCTTTTTTATAAGGAATCGAAAAATAAAATTCAGAACCTTTATTAAGTACGGATTCAACCCAAATTTTACCACCGAGTAATTGTGTGCATGCTTTTGAAATAGAAAGGCCCAGTCCGGTTCCCCCGTATAATTTTTCGGTATTAACAACTGCTTGGTTAAATCGTTCAAAAATATCAGAAAGCTTTTCTTTAGGAATACCGATACCGGTATCTTTAACAAAAAATATTACATTTGATTGTTCGATTGTAAATCCGAATTCAATTTTACCGTTTTCTGTAAATTTTACTGCATTGTTAATCAAATTTGACAGAACTTGTTTTAATCTTGTTTCATCAGTATAAACAATCGTTTCTTTTTTTGTTTTAGGAATATTAAGTATTAATTCAAGATGATGTTTTTGTTTTCCTGTTTTATAAGAATAAAAAAAAGTATATTGTTCTTTCAATAAATTTGTAATATTTACGGGTGCTTTAAGTATTTTAAATTCACCGGCATCTAATTTGGAAATATCAATGATATCATTAATAATATTCAGTAAATGATTTCCGCTGTTGACAATTATTTTAATATATTCTTCTGTCTTTTCTTCTGAAATATTCGGATTTGCCAATAATTGTGTAAACCCTAAAATTCCGTTCATCGGTGTTCTTATTTCATGTGACATATTGGACACAAAAGCAGATTTTAAGCGATTGCTTTCTTCGGCTTTTTCTTTGGCAATCAGAAGCTCCTCATTTAGTCCTGTCAGCTTTCTTCCGCTTTCCGATAACTCTTCGTTCAGAGCCGCATATTCTTCATTTTGTGCTTCAATTTCTTTGTTTTTTGCTAATAATTCTTCTTCTGCTTTTTTTCTGTCCGTAATATCAACACTTAATGTTAATATAAATTCAACTTTGCCTTTGTGGTTTTTTATCGGTTGCCCGGCACGTATTACAATTATTTCCGAGCCGTCTTTTTTAAGCATTTTAATTTCTGCAGACTGTATTTTTCCTTGAAGTAACAGAGGAAACTTTTTTTTATACTGAAGCATATCTTCCGGATGAATAATCGCCGATAAATGTTTGCCTACGAGTTCTTCTTTAGTATAATTTAACATCTTTGCAGTTCCCGGGCTGATATCGGTAATAATACCCTTTGTATCAACAATTTCGCCACCGTAGGGTAACAATTCAAATAATAGGCGATATTTCTCCTCACTTTTTTTTATTTTTTCTTCCGCTTTTAATCTTTCACTGATATCTCTTGAAACAGTATGGACATATTTTTCATTCCCGATTTTGATTATTTTTGCCGAAATTTCTACCGGAAATATTGAACCGTCTTTTTTTATGTGTGCAGATTTAAATGAAACTCTTTTTCCTTGCATTAATTTTACGGAAAATTTAAAATATTCCGATTCGGTTTCATTGATAAAAATATCGGAAACTTTTTTCCCCTTCAATTCTTCTATTTTGTAATTTAGTGCTGTTAATGCTGCATTATTAGCAATGTTTACCGTAGGTTGATTTTTTTTATTAAGTTTAAAAAGAATCATGAAATCGGCAGCATTATTAAAAATTTCTTTGAAACGTTCTTCGCTTTCCGAAAGAGATTTTTGAAGGATATCTTCTCTTGAAAGATCTTGCATGATACAAATCAAACTTCCGTCTGAAAGTTTTTTGGAAGTCATTTCAATTAAAATAGTTTCGCCGTTTTTTTTCGTTATATGTCTTTTGTTTTTAATCGATTGTCCTTCAAGCACTAAATCAAATCTCAAAGGTTGTTGATTAAGAATTTTAGATTTAAATAAGTTTGATATATTCATCCCTAATAACTCATCCTCGGAATAACCGGTAAGTTTAGAAGCGTAATTGTTAACAAGAATAAAATCTCCTTTTTTATTCCCTTTAAAAACGGCATCTGTTTCTTCATTAATAAGAAGTTCGTAATCATCTTGACTTAAATCTTTTATTGGGCTGAAGAATGTTGTTTGCAATTGTTTTCTCAGCTCATTATTTTTTTGCTCTAATTTTTCAATTTCAGCAATAAGTTTTTTCTTTGTTTTATTTGAAAAGAGTTTCATAACGGGAAAATGCAATCCTGAATATTTTTTTTAAAAATTATTTATTACAAATATACAAATTTATACCTTAACGAAAGATAATTTTTGTGTGAAGTGTTTTAAGGATATAAAAAAAAACGCACTTTTAAAAGTGCGTTTCAGTACCTGAGGCCGGGGTCGAACCGGCACGACATTGCTGTCATTGGTGTTTGAGACCAACGCGTCTACCAATTCCGCCACTCAGGCATACGGTAATAAGGCTTGCAAAATTAGGGAAATGTTTTTTATTGCAAAAATTATTTTTCAATTTATAAATAAAAGTTTTGTTACGAAAGTTTCACTGCCGTCGTCATTTGAACAAAAAATGAGATAAACACCTGTACTTACTTTTCTTCCGTCAAAGGTTTTTCCGTTCCAAACGGCTTGTCCGCCGAGTGCGGTAGTTTCAAAAACAAGATTCCCGGAAATATCGGTAATTTTTACATTTACATCCGAAGCTAATCCGGTAACCGTTATTTTTCCTGTATATCCGGGGCGAACAGGATTCGGAAAAACATAGACATCCCCAAAAGTTTCTCCGCCTTCGGTTGCTTCTCCTCTGTATGACATAATTCCTTTGTCGGTCAGAAAGAAAACTTCTCCTGACTGCGGATTAATTGTTATGTCATTTATTGTGTTTGATATTAACGGACTGTTGTATTTGTCAAAATGCAGAATTTCTTCTTTTCCGTTCTCCGAAACAAGGAAAGCACCGGAGCTTTGTGTTCCTATCCATTTTCTGTTTCCTCCGTCTGTTTCAATATCCGTAATGACATCTGTACTAATAAGATATTGTTCCGTTGTATCTTTTCCGTATGAAGTTAATTGAATTCTGTCTGCAAAAAAGTCATCTTCAAAAGCATTTTCATAATTGTAATAAATTACGACACCGTCACCTGTTCCAAGCCAAATATTTCCGTTTTTATCCGCTGAAAAAGCCGTCACATTCGATGATATCAGTTTACCTTCACTTGTCGTAGGAATTATTATTTTAGATCGGTCATCTTCTTTGTTCAAGGGCGTATCGTTATCATCAAATACTAAAAGTCCTTTGCTGCCTCCGAGTTCTGCCCATTTAAAATTATTATCCGTTACATAAATATTATCAGCATAATCATTAGTAATTGTTCCGTTAAAATTAAAACTTTGCCATTGCCCGTCTTCTGTTTTTACGGAAATCGGTTCGCCGACACCTTGGTTAGTCATCCATAAATTATTATTTTTATCGAAAACCATTCCGTTAATTCTGATAAATCCGTATGAATACCCCGGAATTGCTTGTAAAGTACTGTTTAGTTGATTATATGAATTTGTCCATTCATTATTTGAAAATTCATAAATACCGTATCCCCAAGAACCGAAAAAAAGATTATTGTTATCTTTCGGATTAACGGCTAAACTGAAGAAATTTCGTGCCGTGTCCGATGAAATATGGTAACTTTTCCATTCTTCATTTCGGAATACATTGTATGTCGGTTGATACCAACCGGTTGCTTTGTTGTTACCGTCAGTAGTAATTACGGTATTCTTAAAAGTCAGTGCTTTTGCCGTAAAATTATTATAAGTTCCGTTCGGATAAGCATAAACGGCTGTTCCGTTTGTTTCATATACAAATCCGATACGATTATCTGCAAATAAAATATGATCATTATCATCAAGAACAGCAGAATTAATATATGGCACAGCCGTAAAACCATTAAAGTCATACAGATCATAATTTCTTACGACACTTAATGAAGAATTAAATATTTTTGAATAGTTTCTTGAGCTGAGAATTAGTTTATTCCCGGTGACATTTATTGAACGTAATTCGTCAATATCTTCTTCAAATAATTGCCAGATATTATTTTTTTTAATATACAAAGTATCGTTTCCGGAAGTATCAGTCTGATTTGCAAATAAATAGTTATCAAATGATTGAACAAAATTATATTTGAAATTATTATTGGGTATGTCGGGGACTAAATTCCAATTTCTGTAATCGGCAAGATTTGAATTTGAAAAATCGGCAAAATAAAGACCTTCGTCAGTTGCAGCGTACAGATTAGTTCCGTCATAAGTTATATCGTTGATTTTTACGTAAGATGCATTATCACCGATAAAATATGTATCACTGAATTCTAATTTATCCGTATCCAGCAAAACAATTCCGAAACCGCAGGAAAGATAGGCAGTATTTCCTATAAATGTGATATTATAAATGGTTTTATCGGTGCTGATAAGTTTCCGTTTAATTTCTGAAAGGTTGTAAATGACATTGTTTTTTAAAATATCAATATTTGAGTTTTTGTATACAATTATCAATGCATCATTTGCTTTATTGTATGCCAATGTTTGAATTTCAGAATCTGAAAAACCTTGAATCTTTGTCAACTTTTCAATTGTTCCGTCTACTTTATCATAAGAAAAAACAGCATTCTCTCCTGCAATATATACTTTGTTTCCGGCATCTGCCAAGCACGTTGTTTTTTTATAGGAAAAATGGTCGCGCCATTTACCAACAGCTATTTGTGATTGACTGTTCAGAAATAATACCGAAAATATCAAACTCAAGAAATATTTCATGTTTCGATTCATAAAAAGTAAATTAATAACTCAAAAGTTTTAACGAAAATTTTGAATCAAAATTGCTTATAATCGTGCTAAGAATTTAATAAGTTTTTGAGTTGCAAGTCCTCGATGGCTTATTTTGTTTTTTTCAACAGCAGATAATTCGGCAAATGTTTCGGAATAGCCCTCGGGCAGAAAAACCGGATCGTAACCGAAGCCGGAAGTACCTTGTTTGTTATTTGTAATTTTTCCTTTTATTTTCCCCTCGAAAAAATATTCTTTTTTGTTGATAATTAATGATATAACAGTTTTAAATTGTGCTTTTCTGTTTGTTTCATTTTTAAGTTCTTTCAGTACTTTTTGAACATTATCTTCATAAGAACAATTTTCGCCGGCATATCTTGCCGAGTAAACTCCGGGTGCTCCGTTTAAGGCATTAATTTCCAAACCCGTATCATCGGCAAAACAATCAATTTTATATTTATTGTAAATGTAATGTGCTTTCTGTGAAGCATTTCCTTTTATGGTACTTTGTGTTTCGGGAATTTCTTCAAAACAATTAATATCTTTTAAACTCAAAATTTCAAATTGATTTCCTAAAATTTCTCTGACTTCTTCAAGTTTATGTTTGTTATTTGTAGCAAATATAAGTTTCATTATCTGTCGAAAGTTTGTAATTTAAAAGTAATAAAGTTCAGACAGTTTATTTTCCGGTATGTCCGAATCCGCCGGCACCGCGTTCCGTTTGTTCCAAAATTTCAACTTCTTCCCACTTAACGGTTTCGTGTTTTGAAATAATCATTTGGCAGATACGTTCTCCGTCATTGATTGTAAAATCTTCATTTGAAAGATTCACTAAAATGACACCTATTTCACCTCTGTAATCAGCATCAATTGTCCCGGGTGTGTTAAGAACGGAAATACCGTGTTTGTATGCCAAGCCGCTTCGAGGGCGGATTTGTGCTTCGTATCCTTCGGGAAGTTCGATAAATAAACCGGTTTTTATTAAAGCTCTTTCGAGAGGTTTTAGTACTACTTTTTTGTCAATATTTGCTCGTAAATCAGTTCCGGCGGATAAACGTGTTTCATATTGCGGTAAAGGATGCTTTGATTGGTTAACGATTTTAACAGTCATTTAGTTTTATATTAAAGATTATCTTGTGCAAATTTAGAAATTATGCTTTCAAAAAATAAAATAAATTTTAAAAATCAAAATGAATTTACGTTATTTGTTCTTTATTTTTTTCAAAATATTTATTAAAATATAAAATAATGGTCGATAAAATTAAACAATCTTTAAGAGAATCCAAGAGTGCACGTTGGACGGCACTGATTTTGGCTTCATTGTCAATTTTCGGTGCATATTATTTTAATTATGCATTGTCTTCAATAAAACCGATGCTTGAAAGTATTCTCGGTTGGAACAGTGAAGATTTCGGAACCTATACTTCAGCTTATGCTTGGTTTAATGTTTTCTTATTTATGCTTATTATCAGCGGATTTATTCTTGATAAATTAGGTATCAGAAAAACCGGCTTAGGAGCAACCATCATCATGTTTCTCGGAACGGCTTTAAATTATTGGGCAGTTAAGCATCAATTTGCTGAAGGAGCAGTAGTTCACATTCCTCTGTTGGGTGCTATGAAAACGCAAGTTTTTCTTTCAGCTGTAGGATTTGCAATTTTCGGAGTCGGAACAGAAGCTATCGGAATAACAATTTCGAAAGCAGTTGTAAGATGGTTTAAAGGGAAAGAAATGGCACTTGCGATGGGTATGCAAATGTCAATTGCTCGTTTGGGAACGGCTTTGGCATTGGTAATTTCAATACCTTTAGCTAAAAACTTTACAGTAACGGCACCTATTTTATTTGCTTTAATCGTTATGATTCTCGGTGTTGTTTCATTTATTCTTTTCTCAATATTGGATAAAAAACTGGATAAATCGGAAGAAATTGTAACAAATGAAAAATTGAGTGATGATGAATTTAAAATTAAAGATATTTTATTAATTATCGGAAACAGAGGGTTTTGGTATATTGCGATTTTATGTGTTCTTTTTTATTCTGCCGTATTCCCGTTTTTATTTTATGCAACCGATTTAATGGTGAACAAATACAATGTCAGTCCGTATCTTGCAGGTGCAATTCCCGCATTATTACCTTTCGGAACAATTATTTTAACACCTGTTTTCGGTGGTATTTATGATAAATTCGGAAAAGGTGCTACAATAATGATTATCGGTTCTGTGATACTTATTTTTGTTCACGGTATTTTGGCAATTCCCGCTTTGTCTGTATGGTGGATAGCAGCATCAATGGTAATTATTTTAGGAATTGCATTTTCTCTTGTCCCGTCTGCAATGTGGCCTTCGGTTCCTAAAATTATTCCCGAAAAACAATTGGGAACTGCTTATGCCGTAATTTTCTGGATTCAAAATATCGGTTTATTGTTTATTCCGTTAATTTTAGGATTCGTTTTAAATTCGACTAATCCGGATGTTTCTCCGAATAAAATTATTGTAAAAACAGCTATTGAGAAAGCGTATAATGAGGTTCTGACAGCCGATAATTTTACAAAAAAAGACATTCATAAAGCTGTAGAAAAAGCGACCGGTACAGCCGTTGATTCTATTGTTCAATATACAGATTATGAGGCTGTTTCGATAAATAATGTGGATACTGCAAATGTAAAAAATGAGATTTATTTAAGTATTTCACAAAGTATTAAAAATGTAGATTTAAAAGGAGATAAAGAATCCGTGTTAAAAGAAATTATAAAAATTACTGCTAAAAATGTTTTTGATACGATTAAAAATGAAAAACTGAATCTTCGATATAATTATTTTTACGATATGTTATTATTCTTAACCTTATCAATTTTGGCATTATTCTTTGCCTTTATGCTTAAAGTTGAGGATAAGAAAAAAGGTTACGGTTTGGAATTACCGAATATTGAGAAAGAAATTACGACAGAAGATTAAAATAATTATAAAAACCGTTTGTTTATTAGCAGGCGGTTTTTATTTTTGCAGAATATTAATAATTGATCCTTTAGCTCAGTTGGTTTAGAGCACTTGCTTGACAGGCAAGGGGTCGGCAGTTCAAATCTGCCAAGGATCACATTTAAAATGAAAGACTTACATTGGTTTGTAGGTCTTTTTTATTTGTATTGTCTAAACATTTTTTTATATCCGATAGAATGAACAGGAAGGAAATTCTTAATCTTTTTAATACTCATTACGAAGTTTTAATGCATATTTCGGGTTTAATCTCCCTCCCAAAAAATCTTTCCGAGGGCAGTTAAAAAAAATAAATAGTAATATAGAAAATGTTGTCTGAACAATGGGGGAAGTATAGGATAAACATCAGTTTTAAAACAGAACATTTATAGTTGTTTATTTGTCAGGTATTTTTTCGCAAATAAAATAATTGCAATAAATAAAAATAAGCATCCTCCGATTAATATAAACAGATAAAAATGAGAATTTGTAAGGGGTTCTGTCGAGCCGGTAAGCACATAACCGCTCCAATACACCGGATCGGAAAGCATGGGATTTGCCGTATTTAAATAATTAAGTTTGGCATGATGCAGCGCTATATTTTTTCCTTCCCCTTTCGATAAGTTTTTGTAGAAATCTGTCATAATCCGATAACCGGAATCATCGTTTACATTCCATAAATTGTAAATAACGGATTCGGCTCCGGCTTTTAAAAAACTGCGTGATAAACTGTAAACACCTTCACCGCTGTATAATCTGCCTCGTCCCGTGTTGCATGCACTTAAAACAACTAAGGGAGAATTAACAGTCATTTTTTCAATTTCATAGGCAAACAGTAAACCGTCGTCTTTTGAAGTTTTTATTTTGTCAGAAAATGCCAAAAATGAAAATTCTCTTTGTTTATCTTCATAAGAGGCGTGTCCGGCAAAATGAATAATACCGCCCTTGTCTGAAATGGTTTTAAAACTGTCTTCAAGAGCCGCAGAGCCGATATATGCTTTTCCTTTTAAAACGTTCAGTGCGGCATGAATTTCATTTTGTGTTTGTGCCAAATTTCCGATTTTCTGTCTTAACACATTACTGATTGTATCATTATACGAAGGTGCAAAGGCATAAACAAAATCACTGTATTTTTTTTTCTTATTACTTATTAACAAAGGTGTAGAATAAGCATACGAAAAGCAATGTTTATAAATTAAATAATCCAA
>Ga0164318_10007243_pt1 | contig 10746 bp, 6 predicted proteins | sample GuaBasSedimGuay9_FD_113734 | JGI IMG/M metagenome (GOLD analysis project Ga0164318, IMG submission 113734) | Subseafloor sediment microbial communities from Guaymas Basin, Gulf of California, Mexico - Guay9, Core 4571-4, 0-3 cm | ecosystem: Environmental > Aquatic > Marine > Hydrothermal vents >...
TGGTGCTTATGACTATCAGCATTATCCTTTAAGTATTTCTTACGGGGGAGAAAATTTTGGAATTTCTTTGGTCTATTCATATAAATCTATCAAAAATTATTGGACCCGGAAAGAGATAGTTGGCAGGGACTATGACTATCGCACCGGAACATACACCTATTACGATACCACAGCAGAACAAGGCCACGATGGCTGGGAGAACTGGAATCGCGATTATGATGAATTACCACTCAGAACAAAACTTGACCTAAAATTGTGGGATACTACAAAACTATCTTTGAGTATTGGGTATATGGAGAATGAAACAGGTAATGGCTATACAGATAGGTATCAAAATGTAAAAGGGGTAAGCAATGTTGAAAAGAATTTGGAGAAGACAAAATTATTCGTAGGTCTTATTGGAGAGACGAAATTTACAGATGGCACCATTCTCTCTTATCGAGCCAGTTTTCACAATCCCGAGGCAAAGAATTATAGTGAGAATATGGATTTAACCATTCCTTTGGAGGATCAACCCCTTGGTGGCACAATCTGGAACCCAAAACCTATATTTTACCGTTCTATTGGAGAAAATGGATCAAGGGATTATGAATTAGAATTACGGCTTTCGAAGTTGTTTTTTGAAGTCCACCGGTTGACATTAGGAACCGAATATATCAGAAATGAAATCTACGAGGAGATAAAGCAGGAAGGAACAAATAAAGATTTAACCCACCCTATGGATGAAGATTTGAATGCTTTTTCTGTTTATGTGCAAGATGAATGGCAGGTTATAGAGCCATTACTTTTGACAGTAGGTGTGCGGGGTGATTTTTACAGTGATTTTGATAATCAGGTTTCGCCAAAGGTAAGCTTTCTTTATGACTTGACAGAAAATACTAAAATTTTCGGTTCATTCGCTACTGCCTATAATCCCCCCCCTTATTATCAGGTCTTTTGCCCTGACTGGAATATGACCGCCTACATCATAAGGATAAAGAATCCGGACTTAGAGCCGGAAAAATCAATAGGTTGGGAGTTAGGTATGCGACATAAGTTTTTCGAAAATTTCCATGCAGGGGTAACCGGATTCTGGACAGAGGCAAGAGATTTAATTGAAAGTGTAAGCGAAAAAAGACAAGTTGGCCAGACTACTGCTGCAGGGGAAAAATGTTATATGACCTACGAACATCACGAGAATTTAGACAAAGCAAGAATGGCAGGAATTGAAGTAGAGTCAGAACTTAAGCTGGGTAAAAATCATAAGTTTTTTGCTAATTATACCTTCCTTGATGCTATAGATAAAGAAACTGGTGAAAGATTAGAAAGAAGGCCAAAGCATATGGCAAGTTTTGGCTACTCCTTTAACTGGAAACCTAACGAAAAATTTAGCTATTGGGTCTCTATCAGAGCACGGGCGATGGATGAAATCTGGGTAAAGGAATGGGGTACTAATAATAAGCTGTGGGTTAGTGGTTTTGGTGTTGTAGATTTAAGTATAGGAATAAATATTTTAAATCACGGTCAGGTTTTCTTTAATGCAAAAAATCTTTTTGATAAGACCTATAAAGAGTTTACATATAGTCGTTATCAGCCAGGGAGATTAATTTGGGGAGGTGTAAAGTTTTATTTCTAGGAGAATAATTATGAAATCAAAAATAGGTGCAATCTTGGCCCCTTACGGACCGAGCCGTGGATTAATAGTTAAGACTTATTCTCAGGCGATTGAAAATTTAAGAAGGCGCGGGCTTGAGATTGAGATAAGGCTTGAAAATTTATTGAGCAGTGAACAGACCCAGGCTGAAATCTCAGAAGATCTTATAGAGTGGTTTGAGAGAGAAGCAGATTTTATCTTGTTGCTTTTCCCGCCTGCGTATGAAGAGCTATTTAAGAAGTTAGATGATTTTAAAAAAAGAGCCATTAAACCTATAATTCCCCTTTCACCTCAATGTGTTGCTTTAGGCAATATCAACCCCAGAGACCTTAAGACGGTCTGGGAATATCAGAAGCACGGGGGCGTGGAGAATATCGAAAATCTCCTGCTTTACTCTTTAAGACTTGCCGGAAAGAAATTCGAGGAACCTCTTCCGCCAAAGGAACAACCCCAATGGGGTATTTACCATCCGAAATGTAGCCATCCATTTGAAAGCCTTGAGGATTATCTAAATTGGTATCAACCCAAAGAAGGCCATATTATAGGTATTCTATTTCCACGCACTTACTGGATAGAAGGTTCTCTTGAAGTTATAGATAACTTGATAGATGAACTCGAGACCAAGGGCATGAATGTAGTCGCAGCTTTTAATGACAAGTTTGGAAACCAAAGTGACGATGAGGCAATAAAAAGGTTCTTTATGCTAAATGGAAAACCTCTGGTTGATTTAGTACTTCTGCGGGCCTATTTCTTTTTAAAGACCGTGCGCCAACGCTCCTCAGGCGATCTTAACCCCCGAGAAACGGACGTCTTAAATAAGCTTGATGTGCCCACAATGCTTATGATTCATAGCCTTCAAACTGAAGAGGAATGGCGCTCTAATCCAGATGGCTTACCTATTCCGAGCCAGATAATTCAAGTGACTCTTCCTGAATTTGACGGCATTGCTGAGCCAATAATTATAGGCGTGACAAAAGAAGAGATAGACTCTATCACCGGAGCTAAAAGCCAAATTTCAGTTCCCCTATCTGAGCAGATTAGTTATGTTGCCGACCGAGTGAAAAGATGGTGCAGTTTGAAAAAGAAGTCAAATTCAGAGAAGAGAATAGCTTTAATTCTTCTTAATTCACCCTGTAAAAGCGGCGTAGAGGCCTCGGTAGGCGCAGGATTCGGGTTGGATACGCTGGAAAGCACAGCCAGGATTCTCAAGAGACTGAAACAAGAGGGTTATCAGGTTGATTGGGTGCCGGCAGACGGAAAAGAACTAATCGATAGGATTATGGATAAAAAAGCAATCAGTGAATTCCGTTGGACACCATTAAATGAGATAATTGAAAAAGGCGGTGCAGCGGGTTTTGTTGACTTGGATTTATATAGAGAATGGCTTAATGAACTTCCAGAAGATGCAAGAGAAAAAGTATTTAAGTGCTGGGGAAATCCTTTTGATAGTAAAGGAATTAAAAATCTGGGAGAGGTAGAAAAACTGAGCTTGGCGCTTTATAATGGCAAAATAACTATACCCGGGCTTCTTAATGGGAATATCTTTATTGGGATTCAACCGAAAAGGGGTTGTGCCGGCGCAAGATGTGACGGTAATGTCTGCAAGATATTACATGATCCGGAGGTTCCGCCCCCACATCAGTATATTGCTTTTTATAAATGGATAGAGCGGGAATTTGGTGCAGATATGATAGTTCATGTTGGAACGCATGGGAGTCTGGAGCTTTTGTCTGGGAAGCGAGTGGCATTATCTAAGTCCTGTTATTCTCAATTCTTAGTGGGCTCATTGCCCCATCTTTATATCTATGTAGTTAGTAATCCAATGGAAGGTGTCATAGCTAAGCGCCGCAGTTATGCAACTCTTGTAGATCATCTTCATCCAGTTATGTCTGACTCAGGTCTTTATGGTGCACTTGATGAATTAGATGACCTTCTTGAAGAGTACGAAAGAGCTAAAAATTCCAAAGACCATGTGAGAATAAAAGCTTTAGAGGAAATAATTGCCGAGAAAACTAAAAGGTGTGCATTTTCAAAAACATCTGAGGAATTTACAGAGTTTGGTGAATTTGTAAAATATCTGCACAATCAAATGAGTATGTTAAAAGAGACGATGGTTCGGGATGGGTTACATATACTGGGGAAGGTGCCAGAAGGCGAGCAATTGGTAGATATGCTTGTCTCTATTTTAAGATTTGACCAGGGCAAAGTTCCATCCATAAAACGGGCAATTTTGGAAATGATAGGGGTTAGTTATGATGAAGCATTAGATAAACCCGATAAATTTAATCAAGAATTAGGGAAAACTAACCATAAAATCTTAAGTTTAAGCATAGAAGCGGCCAAGAATATAATTCGTTCTTTATTGCAGACTGAGAAAACCTCTAAAGAGGAAATTGCAGCCATAGCCAAGAAAGAAATTGCATCTGTTTTTAAGACAGAATCTTTTGCCGGTGGTGAAGAGTCCGAAGAAAATCTGATTAAAACTATAAAATTTGGGTTTGACCTTCTTCCTAAGATAAAGAAAGCCACAGATGAAATTGATAACCTCATGCGGGGTTTTAACGGTAAATTTATTCCACCCGGCGCCTCAGGCGCACTAACCCGGGGAAAGGTAGAGATACTTCCTACGGGAAGAAATTTCTATTCCATTGACCCATGGAAGATACCCACTCCTGCTGCCTGGAAGGTGGGAGTAAATTTGGCTCATAAGTTTTTTCATAAATATATTCATGACCACGGTGATTATCCCGAGACGATTGGCTTTGTCTTCAGGTTTTTTGATATCTTCCGCGCTGATGGCGAGCTTCTCTCTCAAATACTTTATACCTTAGGTGTGCGGCCAATCTGGGACGGTGCTAGGGTCAGAAAGCTTGAGGTTATCCCCTTAGAGGAACTAAACAGACCAAGAATTGATTGTGTTATACAGCTATCCAATATGTTAAGGGATGGGATGCCTAATGCGTTTGAACTCATTGATGAAGCAGTGCAGATGGTCGCAGTGCTTGATGAACCGGAAAATAAAAATTTCATACGCAAGCATACACAAGAAAGATTAAAAGAACTTGTCCGCCAGATGTCTCCGGATGAAGCAAATCGCTTAGCCACATTTAGAATATTTACAGCTGCGCCAGGAGTGTATGATTATGGAGTAAACACTGCTATAGCCGCTTCAGCTTGGGAGGAAGATAAAGACTTAGCCGATATTTTTATTGATACCTGTAGCTTTGCCTATGGAAAAGGGATTTTTGGAAAATCTGCTAAAGATGAACTTAGAGTCAATTTGAAGAGAGTATCTGTTACTTACGAGAAGTGGGATTCGGATGAATATGATGTATTGGAATGTTGCCACATCTATGGCAGTGGAGGCGGGTTTACTCTGGCAGCAAAAGAGGTATCCTGCAAAGAGGTAAAAGTATACTTTGGCGATACCCATGAGCCTGAACGGCCCCAGATTCGGGATATGAAGGATGAATTAGAAAGGGTTGTGAGAACTAGACTTCTTAATCCCAAATGGATTGAAGGTAAAAAAAGACATGGCTATAAAGGAGCTACAGTTATCTCTGATAGAGTTTATCACCTTTACGGCTGGCAGGCTACAACAAAGCTGGTCGAAGGCTGGGTATTTGATGAGATTGCAAAGACTTTTGTGCTTGATGAAGCAATGCGAAATTGGTTTAAAGAGAATAATCGCTGGGCACTTGAAAGTTTAAGCCGTAGACTTCTTGAGGCAGAGGAGCGTAAGCTTTGGAAGGCAGATCCTGAAGTTTTAAACAGATTAAAAGACGTGTATCTTGAAATCGAAAGCTGGCTGGAAGAAGAGATGGGTGATACAAAAGGAGATTTTCAGGGAAGTCAAATTCTCATACAGAAGATTAAAAGATCCGAGCATAAAGAAAAGATAAAAGCGGAAGTATAATTTATGATTTTGGACTCAATATTTAATGCGTTAATGTATATAGCCAAACTAATCCCTTTTGTAATAATAGGTTTATTTCTGGCAGAGCTGATTATGGCCTTGGGCTTGGTAGAGAAGCTATCTTGGCTAACGAGACCCCTTACTGACTTTGGCCGCTTAAACAGAAGTTGCGGACTTTCTTTTTTGACCGCCTTTGTCTCTCCTACAGCAGGAAATTCTATGCTTTTGGCCCTTTACAGAGAAGGAAAAATAAATTCAAAAGGGGTAATCCTAACAGCTTTGGCAAATTCTTTTCCTGCAGGGCTTATGCCCTGGAGGTGGATGTTGCCTGTAGTCCTTTCGGTGTTAGGAATGACAGGACTTCTTTATTTCGGGATTACAGTCGTAGCCGGCTTTATGAAACTTCTTGTGGTTTTAATTGCTGGAAGAGCGATTCTGCCAAAAGGAAATAATTTCTTACACGAGCCTAAACAAACTACGAAGAAGACGACCTTGAAAGAGGCAATACCCGTAAGTCTGCGGAATACTAAAAAGATGGGAATACGAATCTTGGAGATCATCGTTCCTGTTACTGTGCTGGTATTTGTGCTGTTAGATTTGGGAATGCTTAAAATATTAACCTCTTATCTTGAGAAATTTGCCAAGGTCTTACCTATCCCGGCAGAAGGTGTCCCTATAATTGTCAGCCAGCTTGCAAGTAATATTGCCGGCTTTACCGTAGCAGGAAACCTTCTTGCCAAAGGCGTCATTACCGCAAATAAACTTATCTTATGCCTTCTGGTCGGCAATATCCTCTCTTTTACTATTACAACATTTCGCATTCTTATACCGTTTAATATTGGAATATTTGGACGAGGCCTGGGCCTAAAAATAGTTTTGTTAAAATATGGGTTATATACCGGTGTAAACATTTTGGTGCTTATTACTTTAGCTATTTTCTGGAGATGAAACATACTGCCGTTGGAGAAATTTTTCTAACTGAGTAGATGGAGGTAAAAAATGAGTTACCATAAGACTACTTTTCCATTTACCGCAATTGTTGGACAGGGACAGATGAAAAAGGCTCTTATCTTAAATGCTATAAATCCAAATCTTGGTGGAGTGTTAATACGGGGACAAAAAGGCACGGCTAAATCTACAGCAGCGAGGGCACTGGCCAATTTGCTGCCGGAGATAGAAGTTGTAAAAGATTGTCCCTTTAATTGTAATCCCTACCAAATAAACGAAATGTGTAATGAGTGCAGAAAGCGTATTGAGACAGGAGAAGAACTTCCTGGAATTAAAAGGAAGATGAAAGTGGTAGATTTACCTTTAGGCGCTACCGAAGACAGAGTGGTTGGCACTTTAAATATAGAGCATGCCATAAAAAAAGGTGAGAAGATTTTTGAACCGGGAATTTTGGCTTCTGCTCACCGGGGAATACTCTATGTAGATGAGGTAAACCTTCTTGATGACCATTTAGTGGATGTGCTTTTAGATGCAGCAGCAATGGGTATAAACTATGTGGAAAGAGAAGGAGTTTCCTTTTCGCATCCAGCACGATTTATCTTAATTGGGACGATGAATCCAGAAGAAGGAGAACTAAGGCCACAGCTGTTAGATAGATTTGGTTTATGCGTGGAAGTAGAAGGTATTAAAGATCCAGAGGCGCGAATTGAAGTAATTCAAAGATGCATTCAATACGAAAAAGACCCTCATGGGTTTGAGAAAGAATGGCAGGAAGAGGAGAATAAACTCTGTCAGCTTATAATGCGGGCAAAAGAAATATTGCCAAAGGTGAGTTATGATAATCAAATCCTAAACCTTATTGCCCATATTGCTGTAGAGATGGGAGTTCACGGCCACCGGGCGGATATATCAATGTTAAAAGTAGCCCAGACCCTCGCTTGTTATCACCAGAGATTAAAGGTTACTGAGGATGATGTTCAGGAGGCAGCAGAGCTTGTTTTAACTCATAGGATGAGGCGTAAACCTTTTGAGGAACCTATGGTGGATAAAGAGAAACTAAAAGAAACCATCCAGAAGCATAAGCAACAGAAGCTAGAAATCAGTAACCAGAAACCAGAAGAGCGAGGCCAGAAAGAGAAAGAGAGGCAAGAGAATCATAGACAAGATTCCCAACTTAACAGCCAATTAGAGGTAACATTTAATACAGGAGAACCTTATTCGGTAAAGAAAATCTCCCTTTCTAAAGAGGTAGAAGTAAAGTCAGGTTCAGGCAGAAGAAGTAAAGCTAAAAGCGATACAAAATCCGGCCGTTATATAGGAAGTAAAATTCCTCAAGATAAAACACCTGTCTGCCGGCAAGGCAGGGATGATATTGCCTTTGACGCCACCTTGCGGGCTTCAGCTCCTTATCAGATACACAGGAAAAATAGTGGCGTTGCTGTAGCCATAAAGCCTCAGGATATCCGCCAAAAGGTGAGAGAGAAGAAAATAGGTAATACCATTATGTTTGTAGTTGATTCTTCAGGTTCTATGGGAGCAAATAAACGTATGGTTGAGACAAAAGGTGCGATATTGTCCTTACTTATCGATGCTTATCAAAAAAGAGATAAGGTAGGGTTGGTGGCCTTTAAGGGTAATAAGGCAGAGGTTCTTCTTCATCCTACATCCAGTATTGAATTAGCCAAAAGACAGTTAGAAGAGCTTCCTACCGGAGGCAAAACCCCTCTTTCAAAAGGACTGTTAAAAGGATTTGAAGTCTTATTTAATGAATTAAAGAGAGAGAAGAAAATCAAACCGCTTCTTGTGATTATTTCCGATGGAAAGGCAAATGTAAGCATTAATAATAACTTTCATCCTTTTAACGAAGCAAAAAGGATAGCTGAGAATATAAGGAAAACAGGGATAAAATCAATAGTTATAGATACTGAAACAGGTTTCATCCGCTTGGGTAAATTGCAGGAGTTGTCAGAAGCTCTGGGTGGAAAGTATTATCAATTAGAAGATATAAAGGCTGAGGTTATTTCTCAGATAGTGCGTCAGTGCGCCAGAACATCAGAGCACCAGTAGAAATGTTATAGTGAAAGGAGTAGAAGATGTTTGACTTCTTTTTGAGAGGCGGGCCCTTAATGTGGCTGATTCTTTTGTGCTCGATTATATCGATTACTATTATCTTAGAACGATTTTATTACTTCTATCAGGCAAGAACAAAAATACCCAACATTTTCTCACGCGTAAAGAGTCTTTTAAAAGATGGAAAGGCAGATGAAGCATTAAAGCTCTGTGAGGATACTTCTGGCCCTATTGCTCACATCTTAGCCATAGGAATTCATATTCGCAATAGAAGCATAGAAGAAAGGGAAAAGATACTTGTCAGGGCAGGCTCAAGGATAATTCGCCGATTAGAGAAGAATTTGCGGGGGTTAGCTATTATTGGCAATATCGCTCCGCTTTTGGGCTTACTGGGTACGGTGACCGGGATGATAAAAGCCTTTATGAAGATTCAGGAGTTAGGCGGAAGGGTAGATGCTTCAGTTTTAGCCGGCGGGATCTGGGAGGCTCTTATTACAACAGCCTTTGGATTATTTGTGGCGATACCAACTCTTGTAGCATACCATTATTTTGAAGGAAGAGTGGATAATATAGCGTCTGAAATGAAAGATGTGGCTTCAGAACTTTTGGAGATATGATGGAATTTGAAGGAAGAAAAAGAGTCAGCATTCAGTTAAATATTGCGCCTTTGATAGATGTTATCTTTTTGCTTTTAATATTTTTTATGCTCTCTTCACATTTTATCACCCAGCCAGGGATAAAGATTACTTTACCTACTGCACAAACAGCAAAGCTTCATCCTGAAGAAGATATCATTGTATCTATCACCAGCGATAATAATCTGTATCTGAACGGAGAAAGGGTTAATTTAGATAATTTTTTAGAGAAACTGCGCATAAAATTAAATAAATCACAGAAGAAAACTGTAATTATCAAGGCCGATGAGAAAATAGACTTAGGTTTAGCAGTAAAAGTTATGGATATTGCCAAGCAAGCAGGGTCAGAGGGGCTGGTTATTTCTACGAAACAGCCCACGGTCAATAGTCCATAGTCCACAGAGTTATGTTTAATGATAGGATAACTAAAGTTGCATTTCTTATTTCTCTATCAGGGCATTTACTTCTTTTTGGTATGCCTGGAATTCATCCAAGGTCATTCCAAATCGAAAAGCCCGAGGAAATCACGGTTAGAATAGAAATAGAAAAACCACCTCTTTTACCTAAGATAGATATAATGGGTGAGGAGAAAAAACTTCCGCCTGAGGCGGATCCGCCTTCGGTGGAGAAAGAAATAGAAAAGAAAAAGAATTTAACTAAAATAGAGCCTCAACCTCAGAAAGAGAAAATGATAAAAGAATCAGAGCCACAACTCCAAGAGCAGATTAAGCTGAATCCTGAACCAGAACCTCAGAAAGAAAAAATAGTAAAAAAACCAGAACCTGAAAAGAAGATAGAAGAGAAAGAAATAAAGCAACCTTATAAAGAGCCACTTCAAGAAACTGTTAAGGTCATAAATCCCCAAAAAGAAGCAATGCTCAGGTATCAGGATATGGTAAAGCAGAAGATTGAATCTTATCGTAAATATCCCAACTGGGCAAAGAAACAGGGATTTGAGGGAGCAGTCTGCCTTAAATTTGTAATTTTATATAATGGAGTTTGTAAAGATATTAAAATTATAAAACCTTCAGGTTTTAATATTCTTGATAAAGAAGCAGTCTCTACCATAAAAAGAGCCCAGCCCTTTCCACCTATTCCTCCTGAATTAAAGACATCTTCTCTTACAATGGAAGTCTCTATCGTCTTTACATTGCAATAGTGAAAAAATAAATGTATTTAAAACTATAAGTCCTGATTTGCAGGTAATCTGGGCTCCTTATGGTGGTGATGCTGCAAATGGAGATAAAACTATTGTTGTTGGCGGCTTAAGGGCGCAGGTTGATTTCTAAAAAATTACAGTTTAGAGCTTCTAGAATTTTAAATCACTGTTTATCTGGAGAAAACGAGAATATTCGGGGTGGTGGGTGGGAATAGATAGAATTAATTCTTTTTGTTTTGGTTTTGCCAAGCCACTTCTTTACCTTCAGGCAGGGAAGGGGATTATTTTATTTATTCCTTCCATATCTCCACCAAAATTTGCGAAAAATAATTTACACTACTGGGCGGAAGATAACGTAAAATATTTTGTGGACTTTTCCTTGACA
>Ga0164318_10007244_pt1 | contig 10745 bp, 12 predicted proteins | sample GuaBasSedimGuay9_FD_113734 | JGI IMG/M metagenome (GOLD analysis project Ga0164318, IMG submission 113734) | Subseafloor sediment microbial communities from Guaymas Basin, Gulf of California, Mexico - Guay9, Core 4571-4, 0-3 cm | ecosystem: Environmental > Aquatic > Marine > Hydrothermal vents...
CTCCCTTTTTATCTTAAAAAGAAGCAAAAGAAATTTTTACGAATATGGTCTGCAGCATGTTCTACTGGAGAAGAACCTTATACACTGTCCATCATTCTACGTGAAATGATGGATGATTTTGAAAATTGGAAGATAGAATTGTTTGGTACCGATATAGATACTCATGCATTGGAAATAGCAAGAAAGGGTGAGTATGGTTTTCGCTCAATCAAAAACGTCCCTACAATGTATCTGGAAAAGTACTTTATACCAAAAGGCCGTTATTGGCAGATATCCCCGGAGATTCAACATTCAGTTGTTTTTTCAAACCTCAATCTCATAGACCAGGCGGCTATGGCTACCATGCAGGAATTTGATTTCATCTTTTGTAGGAACGTGTTGATCTATTTCAGTCTTCCTGCGGCCAAGAAAACACTGGCTGCATTTAAGCAATCGTTAAGACCTGGCGGCTTTCTTTTTTTAGGTTCATCAGAATCTGTACCTCGCATCGACAACAGTTTTCAGTTAATGAAATTCAATGATTTTTGGGGTTACCATAAACCGGAGGAATGAGACATGGATGACATCCTGCGGGATTTCTTAACTGAAGCATGTGAACATTTGGAGGCTATGGAGCAAGGATTATTAAATTTAGAAAACAATAGGTCATCTTCGCAATTAAACGAAATTTTTCGTTCCATCCATACCATCAAAGGAGGATCAGGTTTCCTCGATTTGAAAAATATTGGAAAGATAAGCCATCATATGGAATCTCTATTAGATCAAATGAGAAAAGGTAGAACATCGACGCCATCATTAATCGAAACTCTACTTAAGGGATGCGATCTCTTAAAAATGATTATCGACGACATATCGGAAGGAAGGACCAGCAATGAACAAATGATAGAAAAAGTCAATGCTGATTTAGAGAAACTGACTAAATCAGGAGGACTGGAAGGGTCGGAGAAGTTGAGAATTTGTCAAGCACCTACCGAGAAAAGTCTAAATAGAACTACTGACCAAATTATTAGAGGATTAGAGAGATGGAATATAGATATTAAGGGAACATTGGAATTAATTCAAGAGTTGAAACCCAATACTACCAAAGGCAACATAGCCCTCCATACGATATCTGATTCATTAAGAGCATTACAAGAAGGGCAATTGGAACGATCACCGGTATTAACCGAATTAATCACCGATTCCATAAAGACTCTTAAGCATGAACTTCTCAATTCAGATCAAGGATCAGAAATTAAAACTAAAACTAAAACTGAAACTGTTTTTTTATCCAAAACGATGCGAGTTAAACAATCTCTCTTGGACTGTTTTATGAATCTAGTAGGAGAATTGATTGTTGCCAGGAATGGATTGGAGCATTTGGAAAAACAAATGAACAACCCCGCTCTTAAACATGTTACACAAAATGTTGCTCGTATTGCAGAAGAAATGCAGAGAGTCGTCATGTCGATGCGACTGGTGCCGATCAATCAATTATTTCAAAAGTTCCCTAGAATTATCCGCGATTTAAGTCGTCAAATGTCTAAAAAAATCCAATTGGTTATAGAAGGAGAAACTACTGAAATAGATAAGGTTATTATGGAAAAGTTGGTTGACCCCATGACGCACCTTATTAGAAACAGTATCGATCATGGGCTGGAACCACCTGAACAAAGAAATGATTTAGGAAAACCTGAAACGGGTACCATTTCATTAAAAGCCCATAATAATGGGAACACTGTGTGTATTGAGATACATGATGATGGGCAAGGGTTGGATAGTGATAAGATTAAAAGAAAAGCGATGGAGCATAATCTCTACACCCGTGAAATACTGGACTCCATGGATGATGAGGAAATTTTAAACATCATTTTCAATCCTGGGTTCTCGACGGCTGAAAATATAACTGATATATCTGGTCGTGGAGTTGGTATGGATGTTGTTAGAACCAATATAGAAGCAATCGGAGGCCAAATTCAAATCTGTTCAAAACGCAATGAAGGTACTGCCATCAAATTAACCGTCCCCTCCACTATCTCGTTAATCAATGCTCTATTGGTTGAAGCTGCTAATCGATTGTTCGCAATACCGTTGCTGTCAATCCAGGAGACAGTTCGTTTTGATAAGATCAGAACCATCGGTGCACAACCGATCATCATTGTCAGAGATGAAATTATACCGTTGGTGGATATGGCTAAAGCACTCAATTATGGCAATTGTACTAATCACGAAACAGCATTGATTGTTTCGCAAAGCGGTAAAAAGATTGGGATTGTAGTCGATAAGATTTTATCTCGTGAAGAAATTCTTATTAAACCATTGAAAGCTCAATGCAATAAAGCGTTATTGGGGGCTTCAATCAGGGGAAATGGTGAAGTTGTTCTGATTATTGAGCCTACTAGATTAAAATCAAATTGAATTGAATTTTAAACATAAGTTACTTGTCTATCATTTTGACTCATGTATTAATATGTCTGAGGGTAGCCCTGGGATCTCTTCCAAATGAAAGGAAACAAAGAAATGTTCAACACGAATTTCGTTTTCACTCCCGGCAAAGTAACCACCACCATGGATTGCAGCGCCGGATCGTCCGGAAAGGGGAAGCTGGGGAGCTTCATTTGTGAGCATGCCGATAATTGGCAATTCGCGTGCCATGCCTTCATGGCCAATGCAGCACATTGGGTAATTCTGGATGACGGCAGCAAGTATCTTTATCAAACATTGGCCAGCATTGCATATCTTCATGAACGATACGAAAAGACTTATATCTGTGGCGGAGCTGTGATTGAAAAAGATTCTTTCTTCCGAGAATTGGAAGAAAACGGCATTCCGCCGCACAAGATCGGGATTCACCCATTGACGGCAGTGGTCCAACAGATTGACGTAGATTATGAACGCGGTCTATGTGACATTGACGGCAATTATTTCCCAGATCGCAAAGTCAATGAAAATCTTAAGTTGGGATCGACTTTACATGGAGTAGGTGCTGCACGTGCTCGACGAATTTTACGGAAAAACAACACTCTTTATGCTCGTGACGTTCCTGAATTGGCTCCCTTTATTTGTGATACGCGAGAAGAAATCATCAAACGACTGAAAGACGGCCAAGCGGGGTTGCTGGAAGTAGCTCAGGGCTTCCAATTGGGCTATTTAGAGCCGCGATTTGCACCGCGAACGACCAGTCGCAATTGTACGGTGGCGGCTGGATTGGACGATTGCGGAATTCCTCCTCATTATGCACATCATGTGGTTATTAACTGTCGTACCTTCCCAATTAGAGTCAACAGCAACAAATATGTCGATAAGCGGTCTGGCAAGATTCTTACTTTTCCCGATATGGATGAAATGAGAGCTAAAGGTGAAGAGGAATTCATTGAAACGATTAAAGGAAACAGTGGGGCTTGTTATGAAGATCAAGAAGAAACCACGTGGGAAAAAGTGACTGAGCAAAGCGGTATTAAAGAAATTGATCCAGCTGCCAAAGTGATTGAAATGTCGTCGTTAACTAAATTACCTCGCCGAGTTTATACGTTTTCCAAAATCAATTTAGCAGAGGCTATCGAATACAATAGGGCAAATGGTGAAGTGTTTATTTCGGTAAACTTCGCCAATTATGTGGATGCGCGATTGACCGGCGTTCGTGATGTTCTTTCCAACGACGTTAAGGACGAAGAAGGGAAGTACACCAAAATCCATAAGTGGTTGGATGAAAATGTGCGACCAATTGTGAATGAACATAAAGCACACCTCAAATTCCTGGGGACCGGTGCCAAAACCGATGACATGCTAATGCTGTAAAGTTGACCTGTATGTGGAGAGAGAGGGAAGAGATGAAAGTTAAGGTCGGCGATAAAATTTTCGACGGCAATGAGCAACCGATTATGGTCATTCTGGAGCCATGGGATAAAGAAAACATTGCCAAAATGCCTCCAGAAGCTAAGAAGTATTGCTCTTATCCGGAAAACATGACGAAAAAGGAAATTCGCCGATGGATGAAAATGACGTAAATACCCGATTTTTTGAACAATTGGATATGCTTAAAAAATTGAAAAAAGGTTGGGATTCCTATGATGCTGAACCACCCAATAAATGGGCCATCAACAACGCCAGAACGATGCTTAAGGCATTCCTTAAAATCGGTATTGAACCAAGGGAAGTCACAGCATCGGCAGAAGGTGGCGTCAGCATCACTTTTGGGCGCACCTTAGAAGATTATCACGACATCGAATTTTTTAATACCGGTGAGGTCGTCGCAGGCGGCATGCATAATGGGAATGTTTGGGTCTGGGCTTTGAAATAACTCTCTCATTGTCAAAGATCTATCGTCGCCATACCCTCTCCGTGGGAGAGGACTGTCCAAAGAAAGGGGTGGAATCATGCACCGTGCACTGCTGATCGGAATGTTGTGCTGCGCGACGGCAATGGCTGGGACAACCGGGAAACGAGCCAATACTGCCGGAAACAACGCATCGGGGCAATCAGGGCACAGCAATTACACGATGAGTGGGGTTATGTATGCCAAAGCCATCAATTGTGGTGGTCGTCATACATTGTTTCTCAAAAATGATGGCACCGTTTGGGCCATGGGATACAACAATCATGGCCAAATCGGAAACGGTACTAAAGGGAGTACCAACGTCACAACACCGACGCAAGTATTCAGTAGTGCCATTGCGATTGCAGCCGGGAATTTTTGCTCTTTTGCACTTAAAAGCGACGGTACGGTTTGGGCCTGGGGCTTCAATGATTATGGACAATTGGGAGACGGTACCTCAGGAACTGATCGATTGGTACCGACGCAAGTACTTAATCTCACCAACATCACTGCAATCAGCGCCGGTCAATGTTTAGCTGCTGCCCTAAAAAGTGACGGCACGGTCTGGAGTTGGGGCTATAGAGGCGGCGGAGCAACGCCACAACAGACAGCGCTTACCAATATCACAGCAATTGCGTTATATCGTTATCATGCCTTGGCGCTCAAAAGCGATGGAACGGTATGGAGTTGGGGATATAATCAATATGGTCAACTTGGCAATGACACCAAGACAGACGCTACCTATGATGCGCCCGTCCAAGTAACGGGCTTAGCCAATGTCGTTAAAGTTGCAGCGGGAGTTTACACGTCCTATGCAATTAAGAGTGACGGCACGTTATGGGCTTGGGGGAACAATGATTACGGTCAATTAGGTGATGGGACACAAATAGAAAAAACCATACCGGTCCAAATCATGACGAATGTCAGTCTAATAGCGGGTGGCGATTCATTTGCAATTGCGACAAAGACAGATGGTTCTTTTTGGGGGTGGGGGATCGATAGACATCGTTGGGGATCACCCAGGGTCGAGACAATGTTTTTAACTCCTACTAGGGAAGTAAACAATGAGTATCCTGACGGCATCTTGGCAATATCTGCTGGGGCATATCATATTGGGACAATCACCAATAATCATGCACCAACTGGGACCGACATAACTAAAAACATCGATCGGGATCAATCCGTTCTAATTGATCTAGCCATTTTTAATCATGATGACGACCGAGATGTAATGAATTATACCATTGTGACGCCACCGTTGAACGGAACTTATGACTTAGGTACCAGGACATATACGCCCAATACCGGATTTATCGGTACCGATGCTTTTACTTTCAGAGCCAATGACGGCTTTGCAGACGGCAGTATTGCCACTGCGACGATTCACGTCAACGGACCGCCGACGGCAAATCCGCAGTCCTTGGTCATGAATGAAGATGAATCAATTGCCGTTACGTTGACCGGTACGGACCCTGATAGAGATTCATTGAGTTTCACCGTTACCGGCGGGCCATCAATGGGAACGTTGTCGGGAACGGTTCCCAATCTCATCTACACCCCCTTGGCCAACCTCAACGGCACCGAAACCATTAATTTTACGGTATTCGACGGCAAAACCACCAGTGCACCGGCGGCCATTACCATAACCGTACAACCTGTAAACGATAAACCGTTGGCTCAACATGTAAACACCGGAGGAAACGAAGATACGACCATTACCGATGCAATGATGGCATTTGATGCAGATGGAGATCCTCTTACATATATCGTTACAGTGCAACCGAATCATGGAACTCTGACTACCAACGGCGTACAGTTCAGCTACACACCGGACCCCAATTTTAACGGTATGGACCAGTTCACTTTTGTCGTCAGCGACGGCCAATTACAAAGCGATCCCAACACAGTAAGCATTGAAGTCGTGCCGGTAAACGATGCACCGCAGATCGAATCCGGACTGACGGTGATCCCTAAACCGGCAGAGCCCAATCAAGACGTTGCGTTGGAAGCCACATATGTCGATGCCGATGGGGATGTAGTCACTGCTTCCATCGATTTCGGTGACGGTGTAACACGAGTCATGTCTAGGGGCCTGGATACCTCATGGACCCACCGATATTCGGTTCCCGGTATTTATCACGCCAGACTGACGTTAAGAGATTCTCATGGAGCAGAGAGCAGCTATCAGACTGATGTCGTCGTAGGACATGGACCAACTCCACGCTTTACAACCAGTGACGTAGTGGCGTTCGTCGGCGTCCCCTTCGGTTTTGATGCTTTTTACAGTACTGACCCGGACAATGATATCGATCACTTTACATGGGATTTTGGTGACGGCAGCCCAATGGGTTCCGGCATGGCCATCGCCAAGATTTATACGGCCGTCGGCACTTATGACGTAACTCTAACGGTAACCGACCGAACGGGAATAAGTAATACGCTTACTAGAAGCATTGTAGTGCTCCCGGCATCTGAATATGGTACCTTTAACAGCGAAATCGTTTATTCAATGAGATGGCGGCCTAATCAAACGGGAAAGGATAAATTTAAAATGATGGCCATCGTCAACGTGGGAGATTATCAAGTGGCTGAAGGGACGACGGTTGCTTTAGAAATTCTCGGCAACAAATTTACCGGCACTTTGGACGCCAAATTACGCGATCGTTCCGATCGAAACGTCAAGTGGTCCGTAAAAACGGGATCGCGCCGACAATCTTATGGTGAAGTAATACTTAAAGTGAGAATCAACAGAGCCACCTTTGGGCCGGGTTTGAAAGCCATGGGCATCACCGAAACCGTCGATCAGCAGATACCGGTACGTTTGGAGATAGGACCGCGCATCTTTGAATTGTCGATCGATTCCTCGTTTATTCTGTCCCGTACGGGCCGAAACGGCCGATGTAAAAATAGATAGTATTTATCTTAAAACACAATGAGGAGAAATCAAATGGATACGCCCACACCGGCGAATTTTGGATGGCCCGATTTTACTAAAGACATTGCTAATTTGCGAAATGACATATCCTCTCTTCACATGTTCGGGATATTACTGTCGATGTGTGGTTGGACGTTCTCAGCAACCCTCACCTTTGAAAGGAGACCGTGATGATCAGGAAGAAAACAAAAGCATCTTTTTTCAGGCCTCTTAAGCAAGAATTGCCGTTGGTGTATGACTTAATTGACGGCAAAAAGGCAGCACGGAATGAATTGGTCAAATCGTTTCGAAGCCGCAAATCGGTAGGCTTAAGCGATGCTAGAAAAATGATTGATCGATACGTAGCCAACAGTATCAAGCGTGGTGTGGTAGAAGGAATAGTTCATAAGAAAAACAGAAGAGAGAAAAAGAAAGGAAATCAAATGAGATTTCTTGGAGAAAAACATCTCAAAAAGCTTGGTGTCAAAAACGTCATTGGTCTCAGAAAACCTGCAGTATACATTAATGGTCGTTCCAGCGCTGCCAAGATTGTCTCTTTTGCCAACATGGAGGCTCTGAAACAATCTGAATTAATCAATGACGTAATCAATTCAGGAGGTGCTTTAGTAATTTTAGAACCACCGAAAGAAGCTACGGTACCTACATCAGATGATTGTAAAGTCGCAATTCGCATGTATGAAAGTTGTGTATGATGTGTGACATGTTTGGTAGCTTGCACCCGCAACTCAATGATCAACAACGTCGCCGTAAGCGAGGATTCTTAGACCATCCTGTTAAATCCGTCAATCTAAAAAGCGACACTACCATTGCAGAATTGGTCGATATGATGAGTGACATGTCCATTCAGGCCCGTAATATTGGGCAATGTGCTAAAGTCATGCATCAAGTTTATACTGACCCCGACCGTCCCACCGTTATCTTGGGGTTAGCTGGACCATTGATCGCAGCTGGGCTGCGCCAAGTAATTAGGGATCTCATTATCACTAAGGCCGTAGATGTAATAGTCAGCACTGGTGCAATTATCTATCAAGATATTTATCAAGCCAGAGGAGGGTCACATTTTAAGGGCACGCCTAAAGCTGACGATCAGGTGTTGAGAGAATTACATCTTGATAGAATTTACGATACCTATGTAGATGAAGACAAATTTGATGAGATAGATGAGTGGTGTGGTCGTGTAGCAGATGAACTTGAACCTGGGCTTTATTCCAGTCGCATGTATATTAAAGAACTGGGGAAAAGGCTGGATGATGAGCATTCAATAGTTGCACAAGCATGTACGTACGGCGTTCCAATTTTTTGTCCTGCCCTGAACGATTCTTCCATAGGTATCGGACTTACAGAGCACCGTGTTCGTTGTATGAACGACGTCCGGACAGGAGTAATCATAGACTCCATTCGGGATAATGTTGAATTAACGCAAATCATAGTTAATTCTCCCTGTACGGCTGCCTTTTATGTCGCTGGAGGCGTTCCTAAAAACTTTATTAATGATTCAGTGGTTATGGGTTATATCTACAAGGTAGCCAAAGCACACCGTTATGCCATTCAAGTGAGTACAGCTGTGGAAGCTGACGGTGGTCTCAGTAGTTCAACCCTTAAAGAAGCCGTTTCTTGGGGTAAGATTGACGGGAATGCACGTACAGCCATGGCCTGGGTGGAACCGAGCATAGGGCTCCCATTGATTGCTGGGCACATTTTTGCCGAGGGGCTGTCCGTACAGCGATCACGATTGAATATCAAATATGATAATTCTCACATATCAAGTATCTCACACATCAAGCATACTGGTTCAGATGTACGTACAACTAATCAGACGTTGTTTTGATTTGACGTTACCTTGATTGTCTTGGTACCGATCAGTACGTTGTCTATTAAAAACTCAATAGCATAGGATCCAGGCTTTTCAAAAAGAACTCTGGTAACCGTATACACCAATTCTGCCGTAGCCATCGGATCGGTCATCTCAATCTGTCCTTTAAGACAAAATAGCTCTTTGTCGTCTTCTAGATAAATCATTCTAAGGAGGCAAGGCATTTTACCTCGCCCATCGGTCACCGTTACATAAATGGACAGCATAGGGTGATGAACTGGAAATTCCTTGGCAAATAAACTGTTGAAGATACCTATCAAGCTTTTTTTGTGAGTTACTTCATCAGTGATAACTGAATCACAGATAACCATGCTGGTCAATATCGGTTTAATCATTATCTATGAATACTTGTCCACCCATGAGCCGGGATTTATAAAAATTAGGAGGTCCTATGTTTATAACCGGTTGCTTTTATCGTCGAGATGGAAAGTTCCTCATCCCAATTTTTAAGCGTGACAAATGTGATGACTGGGAAATGCTCCAAATTAAGACTAATGATTCCACCATTTTTTGGGATGGTCGTCAATGCCGAGCGGCCATACCAGTTGGTCAGATTACTGACCCGTTTTTACAAACTACTTATCAACGCTACATTGTCGGCGATTCATTACCGGCTCCCGATGGAGAGATTGTAAGAAAGGCCATACTCAGCGCAGATCGGAAACTACAATAGTATTTTGAACGTCATGGGAAAAACCATGCAACGGTTGGCTGCTTTTTTCATCAACTTCTTCATTTCAATAATTGCATTGACCACTACTTTGGTTGCCCTTGCCGTACTTCTGGCAGTACTCCTGTCACCACTTATTGCTTCGGTCGTAATTGGTATTTGGATTGCCAAATGGTTTAGCATCATATAGGAGCATTCTATGGATAAAGCAATCCCCAAAGTGATCGTAATCATAAAAAAGACATATGGAGAAGGCATAGAGATTGTCTCTGACGCCATGATAGACATGACCATATTTGATTATGACGATATTGATGCATTGCAAGCAGATCAGCGACGTGAATTAAAGAGGATAATTGAAGATGGTTCCTTTTGTAGAATTAAGGGAAGTAAGAAGACCATAAATCAAGAAACAAAGAAATTCATACGCCAATTAGATGAGGAGATTTAGCATGGCAGGGAAATTTAAAGTCGGCGATGTTGTGTGGACATCGTTACCGATAATCGAGAGCAAATGGTACGGGGATGGGCAGTTGGTATATCCACGCCAAATGAAGATCGTTGAGATTGAACCACATGAAATTCGAGCCTGTTATTTCTGTGAAGAGACTGGAGAACCAGACACTGATTCGAATGCATCTGTTGAAGGACAGGAGGAAGAATTTTATTCTGATGAACGGCTGGCATTGGAATCATATCTCAGAATTATTCGCCAAAACATAGAAACACTCAACAGGGAAGTAAATGACGTTACCAAGCGTATAACCGAACTACAAGGCAGCAAAAAATCATAATATGTATATGATATTGTATTGGGAAAATCGGCGATGGCAACCATGGGCCGTGGTTCAAGGTCGAGCGTTGGCACAACGACAGGCTGCTTTCTTGAGTACTGAGGTCCGCGCCGCTTATCTTCCAGCCGATGCATGGCAGACTGGGAGGTTGACTGGTTTGAAAATTTTTGCTAAACGGC
>Ga0164318_10007246_pt1 | contig 10744 bp, 10 predicted proteins | sample GuaBasSedimGuay9_FD_113734 | JGI IMG/M metagenome (GOLD analysis project Ga0164318, IMG submission 113734) | Subseafloor sediment microbial communities from Guaymas Basin, Gulf of California, Mexico - Guay9, Core 4571-4, 0-3 cm | ecosystem: Environmental > Aquatic > Marine > Hydrothermal vents...
AAGGTTGTCTCTAAATCATGATGGGTATACCCGGTTATTGTACCGTACTCTTTGTCGATTGTTATATCCAGCAGGTTATTCAGTTTGCTGAAGAGACTCACCTGGCTGAACTTGCTTACCCCCTGTCAGCATCGCAAATTTTACGTATTTATCATTAGTCTTTATTGCAGAGTAAAAACTTCCCAGAATTTCTCTATTTTCACTGGCAACAGGCTTATTGCTTATTACATCTATTATTGGTTTGTCATATTCATCTACAAGAATTACTACTTTCTGTCCATATTTCCTGTGAGCAGCCCATATAATATCAGAAAAGCAACCATAGATATTCCTTATATTATCGCACTCAAGATCTAACTCTCTTATAATCTGCCTAAGCTGATCTTCAATACTTTGTAGTGTCTCTTCTTTGGTAGCAAAATAACCACTGCCAAAACTTATATTAATTACAGGGTATTTAACAGACCAATCCCATTTATCGTAGATATAGAGCCCTTCAAAGTACTCTTTACTCCCTTTGAAAAGTTCCGATATCGTATCAATCAGCAGTGATTTCCCGAAACGCCTGGGCCGGGAAAGAAAATAATACTTTCCCCTGTTTATCAACTTATATATATGTTCTGTCTTGTCTACATAGGCATAGTTATCCCCGCGTATTTCTGAAAATGTCTGTATCCCTGTAGGCAGTTTAGTCATTACTCTTCTCCCGCTCTTTTTAGTATACAGCGGATGGTGGAAAATGTGAAGTTTATAAAATCCCCCCGTTAAAATATGCCAGTGATTACAGGGAGACAAAAAGATTCAAGTTAAGAAAAAGATTTGTTTTTAAAAAATAGGATTTTTAATCAGAAATTAATGTCATTTTTTGATATTTCTGCACCAGCAATTACTGTGTCTGCACCACAGTAATAGACTATTATTTTATCATCTGTCTCAACCTGACCACAGGAAAAAACAACGTTTGGAACATGTCCTTCTTTTTCCCAGGATAATTCAGGTTCAAGTATTGGTTCCACCTGTCTGAATAGTACTTTTGAAGGATCAGTAAGATCAAGAAGTGCTATACCCAGACTATATACGTGATCATGACTTACACCATGATAGATCAGGAGCCAACCTTCTTTTGTTTTAATTGGAGGACCGGCAATACCTATCTTTTTTGCTTCCCATTCAGAAGATGAAACTGGTCCCATTACTTTTGTATGATTTGTCCAAATTCCCAGATCATCTGAATAAGCAATCCAGATATCAGGGTCTCTCCTGTGAAACATACAGAATCTGCCATTGATTCTGGCTGGAAACAAGGATCCATCTTTATTGGATTCATCTAGTACAATACCATGGCGTTTCCATGTTTTAAGATCCGGTGAGGATGCAAGGCATATTCTGTAGTCCCCTGCCTCTTTGCCTCTGTATCCTGTATACATCATATAGAATATATTTTCTATTTTTACAATCCGGGGGTCTTCCAACCCCCTAAGTTCCTGTTCTCCAACATTTGTAAGCAGTGGTGTATTCATCCTGTCAAAATGGATCCCATCGTCACTGTTGGCATATCCCAGCCTGCTGATAAAAGGACCATCTTTTCCGCTGGAAGCAATATCAGTAGCCCGATAGATCATATGAACTTTCTTGTTGTCATAAATTGCAGCGCAGTTAAAGACGGCAGCAGCTTCCCAGAGGTTTTCCTTTATTGGCAGCAACAGAGGTGTGTCGGATATTCTCCTTAGTTTAATAGGCAGGTTAATTGGCATATTAAACTTTAAGCCTCGCTTTTGAGGGGAATTCTGTTTTCTGTTTCTTTGTCGAAAAAATGGATTCTTTGTATATTAAATCCAAGTCCTATTTTATCCCCTGGGTTTACTTTAGTTTCAGCAGAGACTATCATTTTTACTATAGTTTCACTTAAATTTAGAGCAACTACCTGATGTGATCCCTGGGGCTCCACGACAAGAACTTCCTCTGTAAATACGGCTTTATCATCTGCAACTACAAGAAGATCTTCGGGCCTTACGCCAAGAACAATCTCTTTACCGCTGTATTTTTTCAATTCTTCAATTCCTATGGAATCAATTTCCAGTGTAAAGTGGGAATGTTTAAGGGATATTTTCTCTTTTTTAAATTCACATTTAACAGTAAAAAAATTGGAAGGTGGTGTACCTATAAAACCTGCAACAAACATATTTGAACTTCTAAAATATACATCATCCGGTGATCCAATTTGTACGATTTCACCATCTTTCATAATTACAATTCTGTCAGCCATGCTCATTGCTTCTGACTGATCATGGGTAACAAAAATAGAAGTAGCTTCTGTTTGCTGATGAATTGCTTTTAATTCGGTACGCATTATAACTCTAAGTTTTGCATCCAGGTTTGACAGTGGTTCATCCATAAGGAACAGCCTTGGTCTTACAGCAAGAGCCCTTGCCAGTGCAACACGCTGCTGCTGTCCTCCTGAAAGCTGACCGGGAAGCCTTTTTAAAAGTTCACCGATTTTAACCATATCTGCGGTTTCCTGAACACGCTGCTTAATTTCAGCACCAGGCATTTTTTTCAACTTCAGCGAAAAAGCAATATTTTCATAGACAGACATATGAGGCCAGATTGCATAATTTTGAAAAACCATACTTATTCCTCTGTCTCTGGGAGGAATATCTGTTATATCTTTTCCGTCCAGAAGAATGGTTCCTCTTGTTACCTCTTCAAGGCCGGCAATCATTCTCATTGTTGTGGTTTTTCCACATCCTGATGGACCCAGTAGAACGATAAATTCTTTTTCTTCTACCTCCAGATCCATTTTTTTCACACCCCAAACCTTCTTTGTGAAGCGTTTCGCAATATCAATTAATTCCAGTGTTGCCATATATAACTCCTTAAGGATGCTATCTTAATTTTATTTTCAAACTTTTACCCCACCCCACATCTGGATGATATATTTTCTTATTATCAATGTAAAAATAATTGCAGGCAGAGCCTGGGCAACGCTTCCTGCTGTTATTAAATTTATCTGACCCTGGGATCCTACCAGTGCCTTATAAACAACAACAGGAAAAGTTGGGTTAAACTGGGTTAGTACAACAGCTGCAATTACCTCATTCCATGATCCAATAAATGAATACATAGCACAGGCGGCCAGGCCAGGAAGGGCAAGGGGCAGTGTGACATGCCAGAAAGCACCCACCTTGCTTGTTCCGAAAATCATGGCGGCTTCTTCCAGTGAGACTGGTATAGACATAAAAACACTGGCTGTTATCCATATACTCATGGAAATTTGTCCAACTGAATAAACAAGTGAAAGTCCTAATGGCTGATCATATAAACCCATCTTCGCCAAAATTATTACCATAGGAATAGCAAGTGAAACTGCAGGAAACATTCTGACAAAAAGTACACTCAGTTTGAGAATATTTTTACCTTTAAAGAAGTACCGGGCAAAAGCATAGCCTCCTAATCCTCCTATGCTAAGAGAAATGAGTATTGTAGCCCCTGCAACCATAAGGCTGTTCAAAACAGCTTTTGGTGCACCGTTTACAACCTTAAAAAATAGTATGTAATTAGCAAGGAGATCTTTCTTTATGGAGAATTCAACCCTGGAATTATTATCCACAACCTTGAGATATTCTACAATTTTCTGACTAGATATTTTACAATTTGACTGCAGCTTAATAAATTTCCTAAGACTATCAATATCTTTTTCATTATTTGCAAATACAAGAGGCCCAAAGGGCATAAATCCATCTTCAGATTTATTAAATATAAACAGGTGATAGCCTTCTGCATCTTTATCAATCATAAAATTAGCTTTAAAAGAGGGTACCAGAGGTTTAGGCCATTCAGAATATGTTTCATAATCTGACATAAATGAAAAAGAGAATAGAAAAAATACCGGGAAAATAATTATAAATGCAATTCCCACCAATACAATATACAGTGATGTTCTTTTTGCAGATCGCCTAAGCTGCCTTTTTACAACATTATTCATCCTGTTTCTCCTCTTTTTCAAATGAGCCAGAAACTTTTAAGTAAAAAATAGCAGCTGCAGATACAATAATGGCAACGACAACAGACAAAGCAAGGCCAATTCGTTCGAAATATTCTGCTCCAAGTTGATCATAGTTAAGAACTACCTGCTCCAGAAGTACTGGTAATCTGTTAAATCCGTAAAGCAGTACAATTATCAGCCAAATTTGGATGGCAGATATAATGCGAAGAATCATGGCAGTTGTAATTGTAGGTTTTAACATTGGGATTGTAATTTTTCGAAGAATTTGAAACTTTGTCCCTCCGAAAATTGCTCCTGCCTCTCTTACATCCTCCCCTACTCCCTGTAGTCCTGCAAGAAGAATGATCATAACAAATGGTATAACTGTCCAGGCATCAATAATTATAATAAGTAACATTGTGGACATTTTACCACCTGCAAGGAAAAGGATTTTACTTGCATCATCAATAAATCCAAAGTTCATTAGAAAACTGTTCAACCATCCTCTTGTGGCCAGTCCCGAGGACCACATTGCTCCAACTGCAACAGCAGGCAGGGACATTGGAATCATAGCCAAAAAGAGAAACATGGAAGAACCTCTAAACTTTTTATTAATTAATAGTGCAAGGCCAAAAGCCAGAATGAATTCAATTGTAACAGAGAATATTACAATAAAAGCAGTATTGGAAAGTGCTTCATAAAACACAGGATCTTTAAAAATATGGATATAATTTCCAAAGGTCCAGATACCGTCAACATCCTTGAAACTTTCAATAATTGCATTTAATACAGGGAAAAGCCAAAACATAGAATAGTAAATAACTACCGGTGCAATAAGCAGATAAGGTACCATTTTTTTTCTGGTTTCTTTGCTAAGTGATAATTGATCTTTCGTAATAGTCATCATATACCCACTCAAAAATGCGGCCGGAAGATCCGGCCGCATAATTAATTATTTTTTTAAAGCTTCCAGTTTTGCCTGAGCGGCATCCAGTATAGCTTTATCATATACGCCTGTTCCAATAATCATATCTGCAAAAACATCATCATAAACCTGTTTTACAGCACCCCATGAAGTATAAGCACTTCCGGGAACACCTGAAACAACACCGGTCTGAAGAACCATAACACCTTTCTTAATAACTTCATCTACAGGAGAATCGCCAAGTACAGCGATTGCTTCATCAATTGGAGGAAGGAATCCACCTGTTCCTCTGGCAACCTTAACTGCAATTTCAGGTCGGGTCATGAATTCGATAAATTTAAGAGCAAGGTCTCTGTGTTCAGCACCTACAGGTACACCAAATCCGCTTACACCTGCAATTGAACCAATACCTTTTGGTCCCTTTGGAGCTTTTGCAATAACGTAGTTAGATGGATTAGATCTGTATGCTTCACCAGTTCTTGCCATATGAGCTACGGTTAACCATGTTTCACCACTTTTCATAGGTGCTGTAACATTGTCATATGTCATAACTGTTGGAGAATAAGCATTGTGCATTTTGGTAAGTAATTTCCATCCTTCAAGAGCACCAGGAGAATTGATTACAGGGAATTCTCCACCATATGAAAGAAACATTCCACCATACATGTATACGAGAGATTTCATTGGCACACCGGTTACAGCACATTTACCTTCACCTTCACCTTCTGCAATAGCAACTGCCCAATCAATGTACTGTTCCCATGTAATATCCTGTACATCTACACCTGCTGGTAAATATTTCATAGCTTTGTTGTTTGCCAGAAGTAAATATACATCACCACCTACAGGAGCAAAATATGTTTTTCCGCCAGAGGCAATACTGTCCATAAATGCTGCTGAAAATGTTCGGCCTGGCCAATCTGCTACTGGAAGTTCTTCAACATAGTTGTTGCTGATCCACTGGTCCATTACACCATTATGAACAATAACCACATCTGTTGTTACTCTTCCTGTTTCTGCCTGAAGTTTAGCTCTTTTAAGAAGCACTGTATCGTCAAGAATCTCGAACTTCACAATAACATTGTTTTCTTTTTCAAACTCCGGAAAAACTTCATCGTAAAGAAAATTTTGTTCCGCTGCTGGAGACCAGAGGCGTGAAGACACAACAAGGGAAGTTGGGCCGTCTGTTGCTGCCTCTTCCTGACCACCTGCAAACATAAAACCTGTTGTCAATAATGACAACATAACTAAAGTAATTAGAACTTTTCTCATAGAAAAGCCTCCTATTTATTTTATAATGCATACCGCAACGCGGCTTCTGCATCATTTACTATTTTATAACAGCCTTATGTATAAGCTTTTCCAGCTGTGTCATGTACAAGGGATTGTAAAGAAATAATTTCTCATCCCCTAAATTAAGATCAATAATAGTTTTATTGTTTTTTGATTTTGTCTTAATTTTTGTCTCTGTTTTTGAAAGGGGGATAAGAAGAATCTGACCAGGTACAGAAATTTGAAAAACTCTTTTATCCGGCTTTCCCAATGGTGTTCCACCCCTTATGGTTCCATCTTCCAAAATATTGATATCTCTATAGGTCAGTTCAAACCAGTCTGCGGGATAGATGTCAGATAAACCCTGAATCCATACAGTAAGTCTCTCTTTATGGAGATTGTTTATAAGATTGATGTATCCTTTCCCCCAGGTTTCTCCGGCGGGAACAGGAGATGCTCTTCCACCCAGCTGATCCAGTTGAACTCCGTCAGCACCAAGTTTTTTAAGTTTTATAGCTTCAGCTAGAAGTCTATCCTGCCACTCTTCTGAAGAAGGGTTCATGACATAGAAATCTCTGGTGTGGTAGGTTTCCATAATCGGTAAATTATTTTTATCTGTAAGAATTGAGCTATGTAATCCACCCTTTTCTATGTTTTCTCGATCTGCTATTCTTCCATTCATATAGAAAACAGCTTTTTGCTTGTTAAAGTGAATCCTCTCTATTGCTTTTTCGAGGTGAGAGGCTCCTCCCAATTGATTAGAGGGAGTGTAGTCCGGATACCCCATATCGTGGCCAATAGAATATCCAAAAATATGGAGAATATTATTCTCTCCTAACTTTTTTAACATCAAATCTGAAATATCGACGAGAACATCAAATCCCTTGTTTTTGGGCACTTCTGTTTTTCCGTCCGGACCAATAAGGCCAACTTGTATTTGCCAGTTGGAATTCGTTTCTACAATACCTAGCCCTTTCCAGGGAACTGAGCTTTGCAGATCTTGAATTTTATCTTCCAGTTCTTTGAAAGTTATAAAGGAGAGTGTATACCAGTTGGTATTTTTACATTTAATGTTCAGGGAAACGTTTTTGTAATCTTCTGCATTAATACAAAGCTCTGTGACTCTTCCCTCTCTATCAGGGGGCGCCAGAAATGCAAATCCTCTCCCGTTTTCTTCCATAAAAATTAAAGTTCTGCATGAAGCGGTTGCAGGATAGGATAGAGAAAGGCCACTAGAAACCTGATATTTGTTAATAGCTTTTATAACCTTGGAGGAACTAAATATTTCCCCCTCCCTGTTAGGCCATAATATTTTCCAATTTTCGCTTTTTAGATCTATTCGCATATCGTTTACCTGATTATTATTTGAATATGCTAATTCTAAACCGTGCTTAGTTTTATTTTCTATGAAGTCTAAATTTGAGGTTAATGTGCAATAATAATCAGTTTGATTATATAAAATCTTTTTCACACATGCTCCATACTAATTTTCATTAGCTCTTTCAGGGTCTCTCTGGAATTATTTGTTTTCGCTATTTTAAAATTTTTATCTAGCTTTTTTGCAGTTTTGGGAGATAACAGAGTTTCTATGACCTTACTACAGACAGTTTCAATTATGTTGTCAGGTAGTTTAAGAAAGCCTGTTTGTTTGCTTATAGATGCTGTGGAACCCAGGGTGATTACATCGTATCCCTGTGGTTTAATATCAGTTTTATAAACTGGGTACTCATAAACCATTATGGGTTTTCTGGCAAAAACCGCTTCTATAAACTGATTTCCCCATCCTTCAAAAAGGCTTGGATAGGAAACCAGGTCAGCATAAGCGTAGGTGTCAAAAATGGAGAATTGTTTTTCTGTTTTATCTGCTACTCTTTCTGCACTTATCTTTGACTGGATATTACGATAAGGAATATTCCTTTTTTCCAGATACGAGATAATTGACTGAAGATACTCTTCTGCTTCCTTTTCAGCATATCCTGCAATTATATAAACAAATTTAGAATCTTCAGTTATAGTTTTACCGTTATAGATTTGTTGCCCAATCATTTGTCCAATGAATTCGTTAGAATTCAGTTTTTCTAAAATTGGCAGAATAAGTTCAAGTCCTTTTCTTTTTACAATTCTGGTTGCCTGGATAACTAAAATATCATTCTCTGAGAGATTAAAGGTTTTTAAAAAATCTTTATTGAATTCATCTTTTTCCCATGGAGGCATTGTGAAATCAAGGGTGTCCGGGATTACAGCAGCATCAATAGATGATCGCCTTTGAAGAGATGCAGCTGCTCTGGTACTAATGACTGCATGTTTCAAATGTGGTAGTACCGGGGGTACATATTTTTGCAGGAACTGTTCAATTGACTTACAGGAAGGTTCTTTGAAATCATCCCTTTCCCAATAGAAATCATGATGTGTTGCAAGTGAGGGAATATTTGTCTTTTTTAATACATTATAGAATGCCAGTGCGCTTGCAATATGTCTTCCATGGGATAAAATATTATGAATAAGAATAAAATCCGGGTTGAAGTTTTCTATGATAGATGTAAGTTTTTTTTCTATTATTTCCGCAAGATGATAAATATCATCCATCAACAATTGTTCACTGGAATAGTTGTCCAAAGTGTTAAATGAGTTTTCTGCAATCTTTCTTACTTCAGCTCTGTCAAAATCAAGTTCAGGAATAATAAAATCAGCTCCATCACTACCTGATCCTGCAAGAAGGGAAACCTTATAGCCTAGTTCCTTGAGAACACTGACTCGCTTTGTTATTTCAAGGGAAACTCCATCTGTTCGTCCTACCCTGTAATGACATATTAATGCTCTTTTTGCCATTTAATACCTTTTATACTAATATATGGTCTGATAGATTACTGTAATACCAATAACTTGATATGTCAAGATATAAATAATATCTTCTTAATAATACAACATGACATGTTAAATAAATCTTGCATTTAATATAATCAGGGTGTAATATAGGGTATATGACTCCTATATATCAGACAATAATAGATTCCATAAATAATAAGATTAGATCAGAGGGCTATAAAGAGGGAGAGAAACTTCCTTCTGAATCACAGTTAGTGACGGAGTTTAATACAAGCAGAATTACTGTAACCCGGGCATTAAAAGAGCTGGAGCTAACTGGTGTCATTTACAGGGAAAAGGGCAGGGGATCATTTGTTGCCCAAAAATCAGTCAAATCAAATAACGTTATATCTCTCATTATCCCCCATAAGGCTGATTTTTTTTCAGGAGGACAACAGTATATTCGGAGTGTTTATAAATACTGTCAGAAAATGGGCTACCTATGTTCTGTTCATTATTCCCAGCAGTCTTCAAAAAAAGAACGTGCTATACTTGAAGATGTTATTAGCCATCAGGTTGCGGGAATAATTCTTTATCCTATTGATAATAAAAATATAGATATAATAAGCAGAATACTAATTAAAAAATGTCCTATTGTACTTCTGGACAGGAAGCTGAATGAAGTTGATCTTCCAGTTGTTGAATCGGATAACTATCAGGGTGCTCTGGATGCAGTCAACTATCTTTTGGAAAATGGACATCGGCATATAGCATTTGTCGGTGTGAAAGATGCGCATTCTGTTACAGAAAGATATAAGGGGTATTGCCGTGCCTTGATAGATATGAAAATCCCTGTCAATCAGGATATTATTTTTACCCATTATAAAAATAGCAGATCAGAGGATAAACAGGAAACGTTGGATATTGAAGGAGCTTACACTATTCTGGATGAGATTCTTTCCATTAAGCCTGCTGTAAGTGCAGTATTTTGTGTAAATGATCTAATAGCTTTTCAATTAATGAAGGCTGCTCAGAAAAGAGATGTAAAAATTCCCGGAGATCTTTCTTTTGTAGGTTTTGATAATATTAGTTTTCCAACTGAAAGTGATATTATCCTTAGTTCAGTGGAACAGGATTTTGATCAGATAGGAAAGTCATGTGTTGAATTGCTCTGGGATCAGATTGAATCAGGAGATAATGAATTCTCTTCAGTTATTATTCCCACAACCTTAAAGAAAGGAAAAACTGTAACTGAAGTGAAAGTGTAGTTATTCGTCCAAATCATCCAAAGTCAAAACCTTAACAATATGATACGCAGGAGTTTCATATGGATGCACTTCAAGCATTGCCTGTAGAACTTTCTTAATATTCCTGTCCTTGCAGACCAGCTCCAGGCGATACTCACCAACTTTTTCCAGTTTATTTATCTCTCCCAGAAAAGGGGAAGATTTCAGTCCTGGTTTAAATTGTCCCTGTCCCTTTACCTGCCAGGAGCAGTGGCTGTAGTTTCCCATTTCTCCACCACCGGCACTAAAAACAGCTGATTTTACCGATTCAATATTTTCCTCCGGGACATAGATAACAAGTAAATACATTATCAACCTCCAATTGTCAATAAACTGCAATGATAGTAAGATAATTAGATGATAACCATAATAACAGGCAACAGAGGTGTTGGAAAGACCACATTTTTATTGAAGATGATAGAAGAACTAAAAATCAAAGGAAGCCAACCTTGCGGGATTATTACTCCTGCA
>Ga0164318_10007247_pt1 | contig 10742 bp, 9 predicted proteins | sample GuaBasSedimGuay9_FD_113734 | JGI IMG/M metagenome (GOLD analysis project Ga0164318, IMG submission 113734) | Subseafloor sediment microbial communities from Guaymas Basin, Gulf of California, Mexico - Guay9, Core 4571-4, 0-3 cm | ecosystem: Environmental > Aquatic > Marine > Hydrothermal vents >...
ACGACCTTCGGGTTATGAGCCCGACGAGCTACCGGACTGCTCCACCCCGCGTCAAGACATTCACTATATCAATCCTTAAACATCAAGTCAACCAAATTTTATTCTCATTTTATTCATAGGGCAGGCGAATGACAAAAGTCGCCCCTTCCCCCGGGCTGCTCTGTGCCCAGATGTCGCCTTTGTGGGCCTCTACAATCTTGTAAGAAATGGAAAGGCCCAACCCGGAACCCTTTTCCCGTGTCGTATAGAACGGCTCGAAAATGTGGAGGAGCTTCTCCTTTTCTATCCCGATGCCGCTGTCGCTGATGCGGATTTCCACCCCGCCGGGGAGACCGGCGGTGGAAATGGTTATGCTCCCCCCATTTCCCATTGCCTCGATGCCGTTGGCGATGATATTCATGAATACCTGTTTCAGCTTGTCGGGGTCGCACGGAATTTCTTCCAAGTTGGAGGAAAGTTCTTCCCGAAACGAGTATTTTTGAGGCTGATAGATCTCCGCCATGATTTTCAGGACATCCCTGATCACCGAGTTTATGTCCGTAGCCCGCTTGACCAGCCGATACTCTTTGGTAAAATCACCCAGGTTCGCCACCAGTTTTTCCAGGCGGCTGATCTCATCGTATATCATGTCCAGCTTTTGAATCGCCTTCTGGTCATCCAGGTTATTCCGAATCTGGTGCGAAAATCCACCGATAATCATGAGGGGATTCTTAATTTCGTGGGCCACGTGCGCCACGGCCTGTCCCACAGCCGCAAGCCGCTCGGACCGCAAAAGGTTTTCTTCCAGCTTTTTTTGTTCTGAAACGTCCCTGATGATGGCCGTAAACGTAATTCTTTGATCCATTTTCAGATAACTCAGGCCCAGCTCAATGGGAAATTCTTCTCCGTTTTTTCGCAACGCGGTGAGAGAAAGGGTCTTGCCCATGACCTTGGGGATTCCTTTTTCAAGAAAACGCTTAACGAACCTATGATGGTCACCGTATTGCGGGGGTACCAGGGCGCTCAGGTCTTTCCCGAGGATCTCCTTCCTGGAGTATCCGAAAATGCGCTCGGCCGCGTTGTTAAAGAGCACGATTTTCTGCTTTTCGTCAATACTCAGGATTGCGTCGGTTGCCGTATCCAGGATGGCCCTGAATTTCTTTTCCGATGCCTGGAGTCTCTGGATCAGTTTTCGGTACTCGGTGACGTCCCGCGATATTTCGATGAAATATTTTACCTCACCGTCTCCAACAATGAGGGGATACATGATCCGGATCATTTCTTTTGTTCCGGATTTTCCATCATCACGCCGATGGGTGACTTCCACCCGCTTCCCTGTCTGGGCCGCCCTTTTCAGCGGGCAGAGCCGATTGTTCTGGTCACAGGGGTTTTCAGCGCCGTAGGTCACCTCATAGCACTTTTTTCCGATGGCCTTTTCCTTGTCGATTCCGTGCCGCTCAAGAAAACTCCGGTTTACGTTCAACACCCGGTACTCGGTGTCAAGCACCATGATTTCCTCGTCAATCCCGTCGAAAAGCGTCTCCAGGAAAAGGTTGTCAACCTTGAGTTTTTCAATGGCCTCTTTTTGTTCGGCCACCATCTTTTTCAACCGGTCTATCTCCCGGGAAGCCTGTTTTTCCTGCTTTTTCTCCATGGATTTGCTCCAAGATTGATGGAAAAGCCCGCCTAGGTGTGGGCAAAAGGCAGATAAAAAACGTATTTCAGGGAAAGGATATCAAACATTTCTTCAGTTCCCTTCCGGATCTCTTCATATAATTCTTTCATGGTGGTGGCAGTCCGCAAAGCAGCCTGGTAGCGCCCTGCATTGAAAAACAGCGGGTCAATGGGAAGCAGGACCTGGTCCAGCGGACCATGCCAGGTGACGCCCAGGTCCTTTTTCATCATGAAAATTTTCTTGTACATATCCCGCAGGAGGGCTGTTCGCAGAATCGGGCTCACCCGGTTGATCATGCAGTCTATCAGGCCCGCCAGGAGGTACACTTCCCGCATCCTGGGCTCCAGGTCACGGTAAACGAACATGGCCCTGATGGTGGAGGCCGTTCCGTCCCGGAGAGAAAAATGGGGAGGCAATCGATCCGGCCCCCTGCCTGCGGACCGCGGATGCTGCTGTCTCCGTCTCTCGAATTCCCTTGCATCGGATCGAAGCATCTGGACAAAAACGGAGGTTCCCCAGTCCGGTTGCCGAAACTCCAGGGGCTCTGAGGCAACCACGTTATGGAGGTATTTCCCCGTCCTGCTGCTGATGTCTATAACCTGAGCCATAGTTTCTTCCAAAAACCCCAGGTGATTGTTTCCATTGGCATCCGGGATGATTCCATCAGGGTCTCGGATGACAGGACTCGTGGAGCTGTATCAGCCGCTTGCGCGTCACGTGGGTATAGATCTGGGTGGTAGATATATCGGCATGTCCCAGCATCATCTGGACAGACCTCAGGTCAGCCCCTGCTTCAAGAAGATGGCTCGCAAAGGAGTGCCTCAGGCGGTGAGGGGTGATGTTTTTCCGTATTCCTGTCTGGACGGCATACCCTTTCAGGATTTTCCAGAATCCCTGTCTGGTTAAGGGCTTTCCCCTGAAATTCAGGAAAAGAAATGCAGATAGGGAATCTGCGCGCCTGGAGAAGGCGGTCCTACCCTCCTCAAGGTATGCAGCCAATGCTGTCCTGGCCTTCTCTCCAATGGGGACTATCCGCTCTTTGCTGCCTTTCCCAATCGTCCTCACGTACCCTGATTCAAGGTTGATATTTGATATTTTGAGTCCTACCAGCTCGGAGACCCGCAACCCTGTTGCGTAAAGGAGTTCCAGCATGGCCAGGTCTCGTTGCCCCTTCGGGGTGTCGGGTTTCGGTGCCGAGAGGAGCAGTTCCACTTCCTGGGGGGACAGGGTGCCCGGGAGCTTGCGGGGCATTTTCGGCGAGTCAAGGAGCCGGGCAGGGTTGGTTTCAAGCTTCCCCTCCCGTACGAGAAAGCGGAAAAATCTCCGCAGGGAGGAGATATGCCTGGCCACCGACCGGGCCGACAGGCTCTTTCCCAGATGGCGGACGTACCCGGAGAGCACTTCCCTGTCCAGGTTCATAGGCGTCCGTTTTTTCCGGTCAAGGAAGGCCGAGAATCGCATCAGGTCCCTGCTGTAGGACGTGATCGTATTGTCCGCGAGACCCCGCTCCACCTTCAAATGTGCAAGAAATTGATCCAGTATGGCGGCTGTTTCGTTATCCATGAATTACCTGCAAAAAATGCCCCCCGTGACACGGGAAATCATGGGAGCGTTGTTCAACCCGTAAACCCATGAACTGTTACCAATCGTAGAAATGGGAATCGCTCGTCATAATTTCTGCACCCTGTGCAGTAAGGAACACCATTTCCTCCAGACGAACTCCCCCTTCAGCGGGGACGTAAATACCCGGTTCGACCGTGACCACCATCCCTTGCTTGAGCACGGTCGGTTTCCTTGGACCAAGCCTTGGAGCTTCGTGGGTTGCCAGTCCTACCCCATGGCCCAGCCCATGGCCGAAGTAATCCCCGAAACCGGCCTGTTTGATCATGTCCCTGGCAATGGCGTCCACAAAGGTTGTTTCCAGCCCGGGCCGGATTTCTCGAATGGCGGCTGCCTGGGCCTCACGAACGGTCCGGTAGATTGTTTTGAGAGTCGGAGAAGGGTTCCCAAGAAACACGGTTCGGGTCATATCCGAACAATAACCGTTCAACTTGACGCCAAGATCCAGGATCACGGGTTCTCCCTGTTCCAGCATGCGCTCGGTGGGTACGGCATGGGGCAGTGCACTGTTGGGTCCTGAAGCCACTATGGAAGGGAAGGCAAGATCTTCGGCACCCCCTTCCCTGGCAAATTCTTCCACTTTCCAGGCTACTGCGCGCTCGGTCAGGCCCGGTTCCAAAAATTCAATGATCCGTCCCATAATGTTTGAGAGCAGATCCGCGGACGCCTGGAGGGCGCCTCTTTCGTCCGCGTCCTTGACTTCCCGCATCTCCTCCACGATCCCGTCCAGGGGAACGAGCTCAACAGGGGGAGAAAGTTCCCTCAGTTCTTTTTCCAAGTCCCGGTGCATGCCCCAGGTGACCCAGTCCTTTTCAAAGCCAAGGCGGCGGGTTCCCAGATCCGGCACCAGCCCGGCAATACCCTTGACGATCCCGTTCTGAACCGTCTTGACCGAAAACCCCACAGCCTCCCTGGTGGCTTCTTCAGTGTACCTTGAATCGGTCAGGAGCAGGGTGTCATGATCAGTGATGAGGAGTGACCCGGAAGATTCGATCAACTGGAGGTCGGTGGCACGAAATCCTGACAGATATCGCCGGTTCTCCGGCTGGACAATCCAGATGCAATCCACGCCCGTTTCGCGCAAACGTTCCCTGAGGCGCGCTATTCTCTCCATATGAAGCGGCGCTTTCATAAAATCCTTCCTTTTCTATTTAAAGCATACTTTTTTATTTTACCAGAGTGAACCTGCGATTGCAATTTTTCGCAGGCCAAATGAATTCACGAATCGGTTAGCGGTCAGGAAAAAAACAGGGATAGCGGAGAGAAACGGGCTCAAAACCTGAGGCTCAAAGCCAGGCCGGCGCCGCCCTGTGACAGGATCAGGGGTTTCAATTCCAGCGTGTCTTTAAGGCTCTTCCTGAAGTCATTCCTGATTTTTCGGTTATACTTGTGTGCAGAATTTACCGCGCTGTAAATATTGCCTGAATACCAGCCCAGTTCAAGGAACGTAAGCATGCCTCCCACCACATTGTTATCATTGTGAAAGGATTCAACCGCCGCCCAGATAAAAAGGGCGTTTACCAGAAAGGCGACACCGCCGTCTTTGTACCGGCCAACGTAAACATGCCCGAGTCCCGGTAATACCGCGGCAAGGGAACCGGCTACCTTGGGTAATTTACGGGGAAGCGTTTTTCCCTCCCGGCTTGCCGCCGCCAGCTCCTTTGCGCTCCCATAATAGGGGCTCGTCTCTTTAATTCTGCCGAAGAGGCGAGCGGCCTCATCCCATTGTTCCTCACCCATCTTTGTCCAGCCCAGTCGATAGAGGGCAGCCTGTCTGAACCGTGATTGCGGAAATTCCCGGAAGAGCCGTTCAAAGTAATATTCCGCCTCCCGCGGGATGCCCTGCCGGTAATAGGATTCTCCCATGAGAAAAAGGGCCTTCTCTACGGAGAGGCTATCGTAGGGGTCCGCGATGATCTCCTGGAACGTCTCCCTTGCTTTCTCGTATTTTCCACGCTTCATTGAGCACAGGCCCATGAGGAACCGCGCTGTCGAGACTGCCTTGTCTTCAGGAAAAAAATGGATGAAACGCTCATATTCGAGGATCGCCCGGTCGTATTCTCCCCTTTCCATGAGGTCATTGGCGAAGTGGAACTGTTCCCGGGGTTCTACGACAATGGCCGCCGCAAAGGCGGGAATGACGGAAAACACCGCGAGCATGAACGCAAGGAACAAAATGGAACGTTTCCTATTCATGGTCCTCCGCAGGTCGTTTATACCACCAGAAATCGTTGTTCTCCACCGGATCATATATTTTCATCCTCCCATGATCGTAGACCATGGGAGAGACTTCCTTTTCTTCATTTCCTTCATGAAAAAGCCGATCCACCGTCATCATCCATCCCATAATAAAACCATGTTTCTGAAATGCCTGCACACTATAAGATGAACACGAAGGGAAACTGGGGCACCGGTCCCCATCCACCCTTGACAGGTGGTCCCGGTAGAGGGAGACAAGCCATGCGCCGACGTTCAGGGATTCTGCTCCTCCTGTCTTTGGGCCGGAGCGCTCCTGTGCAGTCGAAGATGCCTGTTTGTCTTCTGCTGCTCTCGCCGATAGTGGCAGAGAAGTGAGGGTGGCCAGGAGTAAAATGAAAAAAAAGCGAGCTGCCATTGCTGGGGTGTCCCTGTCCTCCTTCCCGGAACCGATGGCCCGGGCGCATGGAAAACCTGTAACGTCCTGTTCCGAAAATAGAAAAGGAAATATCATAAGTCAAGCTCAATGGAACTGATGAGCGCGGTTGACAGAATCTTTCCCGGCTGTTAGTAACTCTTGAGGAATAAATCCCCGCGGAAAGCGAGACAAGGCATGTATCAAGGAAAGATCATAGAATTTATTGAACAGGGAAGATTTGCATCCACCCTGTGCCTTGAGGACAGGGGAAACAGGCTGCACCTGTTGACATCCACCAACCGCGAGCTCAATTTATCCCCCAAGAGGGCCCTCCTTGTCTCCTCCTCCGCCGTAGATCCCCTCCGGCCCCGGGAAGAGCTCCTGGAACGGCTCCGGCAGACCGAATCGGCCAGGGAAGCTTTGAAAGCACAAATCAATGTCAGGGAACTGTGGGAACTGGTTAGAGACGAACACGAACGTTTTAACCACCGCTACCTGGCACAGCTCTGTTTCGGTGAACCGGTCTCGGACGATCATTTGTCGGCCGTGGTGCGGGCCCTTTTCGAAGATCACCTCTATTTCAAGCTGAAGGACGGTCAGTTCCTTCCAAACTCAGAAGAGCGGGTGGAGCAGATTATCAAGGAGAAAGAAGAGGCTGCACTCCGTGAAGACATGTTGAAAGCGGGCGGTGACTGGCTAAAGGCCGTTAACGAAGGAAAAGGCGTTGCACCCCCGGCTTGCGAAAAAGAGGTCATCGAGCTCCTGACCAACTTTGTACTCTATGAACGCGAAGCGCCCGACTACAAGTTCGCAAAGGAATTGCTTGCCAGGGCCGGCCTGGCCCATACGCGCAAGGCACGAGCCCTCCTGGTGAAACTGGGCGTATGGGACGAAGATGAAAACCTTGATCTCATCAGGCTGGGGGTGAAAACCAGCTTCGGAAAGGAAAAACTTGAGTTTTCTTCACGGGTCGCCTGTTCCCGACTGGACCTTGAAGGGAGGGAGGACATGCGTGACCTGCCCGTGCTCACCATTGACGGTCCGTTGACAAAGGATTTTGATGACGCGGTGAGCCTCGAGGAAGTGGGAGACCAGTTAATTCTGGGAGTCCATATCTCCGATGTGGCGGCTTCTATTCCCCGGGACAGTTCCCTTGACCGGGAGGCGTGCCTGCGGGCATCATCCCTTTACCTTCCACGCCAGCAGATTCCCATGATTCCACCTGATCTCTCCCAGGAAACACTGAGTCTCAAGCAGGATTGCGATCGACTGGCCATTTCCCTGCTTGCGAACCTGGAAAAAGATGGAAGGCTTATTGATTACCGATTTACGCCCAGCATCGTGCGCGTCAAGCGGCAACTCACCTATGACGAATCGAACCAGATGATTCAAACGGATCCCGTGTTGAAGCGGCTGTACCAATTAAGCATGTCCCTGAGAAGTATGCGGATGGAACATGATGCCGTCAGCTTGTCACTGCCTGAGCTGGAAGTTCGATTCGAAAACGACGGCTCTGTGAACCTTGAGATGGTGGAACAAAGCACCCCATCCAGGATGCTCGTGGCCGAGCTCATGATTTTTTACAACTGGCTGCTTGCCCGGTTCTGCAAACAGAATGAAATTCCCTTGCTTTTCAGGACCCAGGGAGAACCAAGCGAAAGGCTGACCGAGGACCAGTTCGGATATATTTATTACGTATTCAAACAGCGCCGGAAACTCAACCCGCTGAAAATTTCCACGAAGCCCGCACCTCACTCCGGCCTTGGTCTTGACGTGTACACCAATGCAACCTCTCCCATCCGTCGTTACCTTGACCTGATTGCTCAGCGCCAGGTAATCTCTTTCCTTTCTGAAAAACCGCTTCCCTATGACCATAAAGACCTGGAAGAGCTGCGGATGACCATTGAACCAACGTTGAAGTCATTGGAAAGAGTGCGGCGAAGCCGTATCCGCTACTGGACCCTGAAATACCTGGCTCAGCATGTGGGGAGCAAACACAAGGCCATGGTCCTGGATGTGCTGAAAAGCAAATACCGGATCCTACTCCTCGATTATCTCCACATCGCGGAGCTGCGCCAGGAAAGTGAAGCCGGCATGTATCCGGGCCAACAGTTCACCGTGGTTATAAAGAGATCAGACCCCTGGGATGATATTCTGGAGGTAGGTTACGCCGGCGACTAACACACCGGACGGCGCGGAACAGCCCTGGATCACGCCTCTTTCTTGAGTTGCAGTTCGTCCTCAAGAAGCAACACACCGTCCTTATCGTACACGAATACCCGTACGGAATCAGGTGATTCTTTTGTCCCGCCGAGGAAAAATTTCCCGCGCACCACCCTGAAATGTTTAATAACGAAAAGCTGCCCCCGCTTGTAGTTCACGGGAACGCCATCCTTCAGTACCTCGTGGGGAAAGGTGCGGACCTGGGGAGGATCAAGATTTCTATCCATGATTATCATGTGCAGGTATCCCCGCAGGGGGATGGCATCACTGGCCGTCTTTGCCAGCTTGAAAGAAACAGTCAGCCTGGTATTCCGGCGTTGAAATTTGAGCGCCTGGACCGAAACCACTGGTTTCGCTGTTTTCCATGCCTTTTCCGGTCTCACTTCTTCCGGGGCTTTTTGCTTTTCCGCCGTTACCTGCGCCTTTCCGAACCCTTCCGACACGGACGTTTTTTCTTTTTCTGTTCCCTTCGGAGGGTTGACGGTGACGACGGGCAGTGCGGTCTTCTTCCTTGCCGTGATCACCGGGGGCATTTTCGGCGTGTCAACCGCCTTTTCCTGCTGTACCGGTTTCTCAGCAAACAGTAAGGGCTCGGAATAGGCCTCCGGTTTGGCTTTTTGCGCGGGTTTTTCCAGGAGGCGGATATAGTCCTCGAGCAGAGCGACCTTTTGCTGCATACGATAGATTTTCCGGTGCGACAGGTTTTCCAGCTGTTCCAGCGCCGCAAGTTGTTTTCTGAGCTCGGCGTTTTCACGCTGTACTGAAAAATACCCGTTGATGGCAAAAATGGAAAAAATGATAAAAGCGGCAAAAAACAGACCGCTTCCGAGAAGGAGAGTGGAAGATGCCTTGAATCGACGCACCTTCCCAAGCCCCATCGCAACCATAATAGATAGATCACCGCCCATGGTTATCCCTGTTCCATCTTCACGAGAACCTTCTTCGGCTCTTAAGCAAACAGAGGAGTTGCGCCTCCTTTTTCGTTTGAGAGTCTCCGGGGATAGCTCTATTCGGAAAATACACGCTCAAAAATTTTATCCACATGTTTGAGATGATAGGAAAGATCGAAGATCTGCTCGATCTCTTCTTTCCTGAGATACTTCCCGATCTCCCGGTCCTCCAGCAACAAATCCTTGAAAGGCGTTCCCTCTTCCCATACCCGCAGGGCATTCCTCTGGACCATGACATAGGCCTTCTGCCTTTCCAGCCCTTTTTCCGCGAGCCTTATGAGTACCTGCTGAGAAAATATCAACCCGCCGGTCTTCTGGAGATTTTCAATCATTCGCTCCGGAAACACCACGAGATTTCGAATGATATTGCCCAGCCGGTGGAGCATGAAGTCCACCAGAATCGTGGAATCAGGGCCGATCACCCGCTCCACCGAGGAGTGGCTGATATCTCTTTCATGCCAGAGAGGCATATTTTCAAGGGCCGCCACTGCATTGGTCCTGACCAGTCGCGCGAGGCCGGAAATATTCTCGGAACCGATGGGATTTTTTTTGTGGGGCATGGCCGACGAACCTTTCTGCCCCTTAGAAAAGGCTTCTTCAGCCTCGTGCACCTCTGTCCGTTGCAGGTGCCTGATTTCCACTGCTATTTTTTCAAGGGTACCGGCCACGATGGCGAGTGTTGTAAAAACCTCTGCGTGACGGTCCCGCTGGATGATCTGGGTCGATATGGGAGCCGCCCTGAGCCCCAGTTTTCGGCAGGCGCGCGCTTCCACTTCCGGCGGAATATTGGCGAAAGTCCCCACGGCCCCCGAGAGTTTTCCGAATGAAATAACATCCAGGGCCGCCTCAAGGCGTAACAGGTTTCGCTTCATCTCGGAATACCACACGGCCAGTTTAAACCCAAACGTGATAGGTTCCGCATGGATACCGTGAGACCTTCCCACCATGACCGTGTTCTTGTGCTCCATGGCCCGGTCACGGAGTACGGCCATGAATTCCTTCACATCCGTGATGATCAGGGTCATGGCCTCCTTGAGCAGGAGGGCGAAACTGGTATCGAGGACGTCCGAAGAAGTGAGCCCGAGATGAATATACCGCGAATCAGGCCCCACGTATTCCTCCACGTTGGTGAGAAATGCGATGACATCATGCTTGGTTTCCTCCTCGATCTCGAGGATGCGCTCCACGGAAAAACGCGCCTTTTTCTTGATATTCCCCACCGCTTCACGGGGGATGATGTTTTCTTCTGCCATGGCCTCGCAGGCGGCGATTTCCACCTCCAGCCATTTGGCGTATCTATTCTCAGCCTCCCAGATCCGCCCCATCCGGGGCCTGGTATATCGATTGATCATGATTCTGCTCCTCTATGGTGCACTACCACGCATTGATGGGGTGAATCTTATCGAAAGAACCGGGAAAAAGCAAGCCGGGAATAAAGGTGCGTTCTTTGGGCTTCGGAGATCAAAAACAGGGAAAATAAAGAGCGCACGCTCAAAAAAATTCTTGACTACCCCATGAAGAATCTTATATTATGAGCACAAGCTCAAAACGTTTATTAGTGGTGATGAACGAGTACTTTACTGAAAAGGAGGTGAGTTTCATGCCTGGATTTGATGGAACAGGCCCCGCGGGTGGAGGCCCGATGACAGGATGGGGTCGAGGCTCCTGTAATCCTTCCAGG
>Ga0164318_10007248_pt1 | contig 10741 bp, 9 predicted proteins | sample GuaBasSedimGuay9_FD_113734 | JGI IMG/M metagenome (GOLD analysis project Ga0164318, IMG submission 113734) | Subseafloor sediment microbial communities from Guaymas Basin, Gulf of California, Mexico - Guay9, Core 4571-4, 0-3 cm | ecosystem: Environmental > Aquatic > Marine > Hydrothermal vents >...
AAATAGGGACAAGATTAACCATTTACGGAGCCGGGGTAGCTCAGCCGGTAGAGCGCCGGGCTGTTAACCCGGTGGTCGGGGGTTCGAGTCCCCTCCCCGGCGCCATTATATAGCTTTTATTATCACATCACTACGATTAATTCCTATCATTATTGGATCCCTGAAAGACTTTTTGGGTAAAGTGTAATTTACTTGGTGTGGTTTTATGATCAATATCGATGAAGTGGTTTCGAGCATTAGGGAAAGCATTACTTTAGTTGATGCCTACCTGAGGGAGAAGGATGAGGTGAGGGAGCTCATCATTAAGTCGGGGAGGGATGTTATCCGGGAGTCCGGCTATGTAATAACTTCCCTACATTCGATGAGATTGGAGGATGCGGGAAAGCATTACTCAGCCATGAAGGACATCTACCTGAAGGTCACCGAGCTTGCTTCTAAGTATCCTGAATTAAGGAATTCGGGTCTCTACTTCAATATCGCTTCAGAGTACGTGGAGGCTGCCCTCTACTACATCTTGATTAAGGAAGGTAGGCTTCCTTCCATAAGCGATTTAGGCGTAGATCCTGTCCCTTACGTTCAGGGATTGCTCGACTTAGTTGGGGAGCTTAAGAGAAGGATTCTCGATCTGGTAAGAGATGATAAGTATGATGAGGCCTATACACTCTTCAAGGTCGCTGAGGCAATATATGAGAGCGTAAGAACCCTTGATTACCCTGACCCCATTCTTCCTGGGGTCAGGAGGAAAACCGATGTCGCCAGATCTGTTACGGAGTCACTTAGAACTTTGTTAACCGATCTTGAATCACGGAGGAGACTTATGGAGTCTCTCAGAAAATGTGAAAGTAGTTAAGGGGGTGGTCCCCCGGGAGGGATTCGAACCCCCGACCGCCCGGTTTCTGCCGGAGGGCTCCCGAACGGGATTCTATATGTACCCTCCGGGGCTGACTACAGCCGGGCGCTCTACCGCTGAGCTACCGGGGGCCATTATTGAATTAATTAAGAGGGTTTTAAGGTTGTTGCTGTATGTGGCTCTCGGTTTATATGGGTTTACGGTACAGATGATATTTAGGGATTGGGGTGTTATTCAGGAGAAAACCTAGTAAGTATGAGATACGTAGGGAGTTAGCTAGAGTTCTTATCGACCTTAAGCAACTCCATAAGAGGGCTTTCCACTACAGATCCAGAATAGAGGGAAAGATTAAGGAGTATGAGGAGAAGCTTCTTTACGCAACCGATGAAGGCATGAGGCAGGAATACATCAAGAACATCTCCATGTACCAGAACGCCTTAAGGGTTATTAGCAAGGTTGAGGCAACCCTAGAGCTTCTAATCATAAGGCTTGAAACGCTGGGCCTTTTAGGGGTCACGGCGAAAGAGATTATCCTGATAAAGGACGTCCTGAAGAAAATCAAGGACTTCACCGACTGGATACCGGACATATCCCTCATAACGGAAGACATTATGGAGAGAGCCGGTGACCTCCTAGACTACTTCCCGACACCCCCAGATTTCTCACCTGACTCCTCTAGGGAAGCGGACAAGATTCTCGAGGAGGCCGAAGTAATAGCGAAGGAGAAAATGAGTATGCCTTCAACAACCATCTAGCTTCTGTTTTACCCCTCATAAACAACTATGTAGTTCTCTCCCTCCCTCCTGAGGAAGCCGGACTCCTCAAGCATCCTTAACGCTCCCTTCAGATACTCGTCACCGACGTCTAGATCGTACCACTCCATGAACTTACTCACTATCTCAGAATAACTCCACTCCTTCCTATACTTAGATTCCTCGCTAAGCATCCTCTTCATGAACTGGTAGGTGTCCTCCAGCCTTGTCCAAGGATACTGGAACCATATCCATTCCTTAACCTCCAGGTGGTAGAAGTCAGGCTTAAACTTAGCGACCGGAGATATCCACTGAAGAACAGCTATCTTCACCTCGTCAGCATTCCAGTTCTGAGTAATGAATTCCTTAGCTAGCGACAGGGACTCCCCCGTATCCACTATATCGTCAACGAGAAGAACCTTCTTCCCCCTCAAATCAAGCTTGTAGGGAAACTTAATCACTGCCTTATCCTCTGCCTTTGCGGCCTCTGTCCAGTGCTGGGACTGTATCGATATGAGGTTATCTATAAGTAGGAAATCACAGAGAAGCCTTGCAGGAACAAAGCCGCCCCTAGCGACAGCCACGACAAGGTCGGGTCTATAGCCCGAAGACTTAATCTTCTCCGCTAAGGAACGGGTCCATGAAACTATGTCATCCCATGCGACTAGCTGGGTCCTCACTTTAGCCATAAGTATAACCCTATTTATCATCAGTGAAGGAAAACATAAGGATTTCGTTTGAAACCATATAACCAAGTCCTTAACTATTTTATGGTGACGTAAATGAGTGCTTGGTCCACGAAATTACTTCACATAGACCTAACCAACAAAAGATACTCAACAACGGAGCTTTCTAAAGAAATCCTGCGGATGTTCATCGGAGGAAGAGGCCTAACAGCAAAGCTTCTTTGGGACCTTAACCCTCCCGGAATAGATCCTTTCCACCCAGACAACATAGTCGTGCTCGCCACCGGCCCTCTGACAGGGTATCCGCTACCGTCATCCGGGAAGATGGTTATTGCATCCAAATCGCCACTGACCCGCGGCTACGGGGACGGAAATATAGGTACGCGCGCTGCAGTAGAGCTGAGGAGGACAGGATACCAAGCTGTCGTGATTAAGGGGAAGGCGGAGAAACCCACACTCCTCAAAATAACATGTGAGGGGGTTGAGTTCCTAAACGGTGAGGATCTGTGGGGCGAGGGAACACACAGAACTGAGGAGAAGCTGAAGAAAATGTTCGGTGATAAGGTCGCAGCTCTGATGATAGGGCCTGCAGGAGAAAACATGGTTCTCTACTCAACCGTCATAAGTGAACATGGCCGTTCGGGCGGGAGGCCCGGCATGGGTGCTGTGTGGGGATCGAAGAACCTTAAGGCAGTCGTTATTGAAGGATGTGAAATGCCTGAACCTGCAGACAGGAAGGAGCTGATAAAAGCTGGGGCCCAAGCGTATGCCGACCTGAAGAATTCACCCTCCTACGATTTCTGGGTAAGACAGGGAACTATGATGACTATTGAATGGTCCCAGAAGAACTCTGTTCTCCCCACATACAACTTCAGGGAAGGTGTTTTCGACAACTACGAGAAAATCTCAGGTGACGCAATGGAGAAGATTAAAGTAAAGACTGAGGCCTGCCCCAACTGCAACATGCCCTGTAGAAACTATGTAGAGTATAAGGAAGATGGAGAACCCAAGATTGCTGAGCCAGACTATGAAAACGTTGCAATGCTTGGGTCAAATCTAGGGATAGCTGACATTGTGGCAGTGTCAAGACTCAACGACATAATAGATGATGCAGGCCTCGACACCATAAGCACAGGGTCCGCCATAGGGTTCGCCATGGAAGCCACTGAGAAAGGGCTCCTTAAGGACGGTATTGAGTGGGGAGATGTTAAAAGTGTTGAGAACCTCATTAAAGACATCGCTGCCAGAAGAGGGTTAGGTGACAGGCTTGCCGACGGCACCATGAGGCTTTCGAAGGAATTAGGTGGAGAGGCAGAAAGGTTCGCCATGCATATTAAGGGATTAGAGATCTCTGCCTACGACTGCCACGCCGCCCCTGGAATGGCCCTAGCCTACGGAACCTCCAGCATAGGTGCCCACCACAAGGACGCCTGGTTCATATCACTTGAAATAAAGATGGGGAGAGACACATACACAAAGGAGAAGGTTGAGAAGCTTGTCTGGATGCAGAACATTAGGGGAGCGCTCTTCGAAAGCTTCGTAACCTGCAGGCTTCCATGGGTTGAGCTAGGGCTTGACCTAGACTACTACCTAAGGTTCCTGAGGGCCGCAACAGGTGTGGACTTCACTTGGGACGAGCTCCACACAACAGCCAACAGGATCTACTCACTCATAAGGGCCTACTGGATAAGGGAGTTCCGCGCTGAAGGGAGGGAATGGAGCAGTGGAATGGACTATCCGCCTGAAAGATGGTTCAGCGACCCGCTGACTAAAGGCCCGTACTCAGGAGCTAAGCTCAATAAGGACGGTTACTTAGCGATGCTACAGCATTACTACAGCCTCAGAGGATGGAACAGTGAAGGAATCCCAACAAAAGAAACCCTCACATCTCTAGGACTGGAAAAAGTCGCTAACTACCTCTACAGATAACAACAGGTTTTTCACCCCTCAGAACAATTCTTACTGGGAGCCCCCGCTACGGAGCCGACCGGCTCGGGATGAGCGGGGGATCTCCCACGGGGCCTTCTAAAATTAATGCTTTTAAGACCTATTCAGTAGTTCTTGGGTGGTGTCAATTATTGATTTGGGGCGCCTAAGAATTAAGGAGCTGGAGAATGAAGTAAAGAGGTTCTGGGAAGAGAAAGAAATACCTAGAAAATGGAGAGAATGGGTGGAGGGAAGTCCGCTTTTCTCCTTTCTTGAAGGCCCCCCTACAGCGAACGGCCATCCCCATGTCGGGCACCTGAGGGGACGGATCTACAAGGATGCTGTGCTGAAATTCCATAGGGTCAAAGGATTCAACGTGTGGGCACAGGGAGGCTGGGACGAGCAGGGGCTCCCCGTAGAGGTGGAGGTCGAGAAGAAGCTCGGAATAAAGCACAAGAAAGAAATAGGGAGTAAAGTAACTTATGAGGAATTCGTTAAGAAATGCAGTGAGCTTGTGGACTACTACCTGAACTTCTGGGAGAAGTACGCCACTAAAGAGATAGGTTTATGGCTCGATCTAGAGAACGCTTATGAAACTAGGAGGGCTTACTACATCAATCACGTGTGGAGGTTTATTAAAGAAGCGTATGAAAGAGGCCTACTCTACGAAGGGTACAGGGTTCTGCCCTACTGCCCCCGTTGCGAAACTGCGTTAAGCGATGCTGAAGTCGATCAAGGATACCAAGAAAAAGTATCTCCCTCAATATACGTAAAGTTCAAGGTGGTTGGGGAGGATGACACATACCTGATCATATGGACGACAACTCCATGGACAATAATAGATAATGAAGCGGTCGCCGTGAATGCTGAGGGTGAATACTGCAAAATAGATGTAGGCGGAGAATTCTGGTGGGTTGCCGAGTCAAGGATGGAGGAGGTTTTAAGGAATGCCCAGATCGAGAAGTGGCGCTGCGTAGAGAAGGTGAAGGGCGAAAAGCTTAAAGGCCTGAAGTATGTCCACCCCCTCCTCAATGAAGTACCTATACATAAGGAGCATGGTAACGCTCACTACGTGATAACAGCCGACTTCGTTTCGCTGGAAGAAGGCACAGGACTGGTTCATACAGCACCTGGACACGGACCTGAGGACTATGAAGCAGGTCTGCAGCACGGGCTCCCAATAACAAGTAATGTTGAAATAAATGGCGTGTTCAATGAGAAGGGTGGCATATTCGCCGGCCTATATGTGGAGGAGGCTTCAAAGAAGGTTATTTCAGTCCTTAAAGAGAAAGGCCTTCTAGTATACTCCGGAACAATCACGCATAAGTACCCCCATTGCTGGAGGTGCCATACCCCTTTAATATATAGGGCCGGGAGACAGTGGTTCCTTAAAATAACGGCTGTTAAGGAAGACCTTCTCAGAGAACTGAAGAAAGTCAGGATCTACCCGAATAAACTGAGGGCAAGGTTCGATACCTGGGTCGAGAACGCTAGGGACTGGACAATTTCAAGATCAAGGGTATGGGGGACACCCCTACCCATATGGAAATGCAAAGATAATGGAGAATTACTGGTAATCGGATCAATAGAGGAGTTAAGGAAGCTGGCAGTCAACATTCCGGAAGGGTTGAGCGATGAGGAGCTTGTCCATAGACCATGGATAGATAGGATAAAGATAAGGCATGGGAAATGCAGCGAATGGGTAAGGGAACCATTCGTTGTCGATGTATGGATAGACAGCGGAATGGCTTGGCTCGCCTCGGTCAACGGCCTGAAAAACAGGGATTTCTGGAGAAAGCTCTACCCCTACACATTCGTTACGGAGGGGATAGATCAGACGAGAGGATGGTTTTATTCGCTCTTAGCAACATCCGTAATTATGGAGGGTAAGGCCCCCTATAAGGAAATAATGATGCAGGGACTCGTCCTCGATAAACATGGAAGAAAGATGAGTAAGCACCTAGGCAATGTAGTCTGGGCTAAGGAGGCACTCGAAAAATACGGAGCGGATCAGCTCAGGCTTTACATACTGTCAAGATACCCGCCCGGAGAGACCTTCATATTCAACCCCGATGAAATCAAGGAGTCGTTAGGGAAACTGAACATCATATGGAACGTCTTCAGATTCTCTAAAACGTACATGGATCTCGATCACTTCACACCCGAGAACTACCCTCTGAAGGAAATGATAAAGCATGCGAAGAAGGAGGACCTGTGGATACTTTCACGAATCAACACAGTGCAGAAGGAGGTATACAGATATATGCAGAACTACGAGCTCCACCACTACACAAGAACACTCATAGATTTCTTCATTGAGGACGTGAGTCATAACTACCTGCGTCTAGTAAGGCCGAGGGTATGGAAAGAGGAAGGCGGGGATAAGTACGTAGTGTACTCGGTTCTCTATTATGTTCTTAAGAAAGGTCTCCAGCTTCTTGCACCGATAACGCCTCATTTCGCTGAGGCCCTCTGGCAGAGATTCATTAGAACTTACGAGTCAGGGGAGGCGGAAAGCATCCATCTCAGCAAGGTTTCGGAGCCTGATGAATCACTAGTGAATAAGGAGCTGGAGGAGTCCTTCACTCTCACATTCAGTATTGCTAGCCATGTGGCGTCCCTCAGGAATGAGGCAGGAATAAAGCTGAGATGGCCCATAAGGAAGGTCTACATAGCCTTACTCAGACCGGATAATGTTCCTCGCGTGGAGGAGAATGCGGAGGTTCTAAAATTCTTGACAAACTCTAAGGATGTCGTAATTTCAACGGCCCTGCCGGAGAGCTGTACCTCACAGGAATATGTATGCGGAGAAACCCAGGAGTTTAAGGCATGCATACCGAGGGAGCTTGATAGGGAACTGTACTATGAAGCGTTGGCGAGGGAGATCATTAGGAGGGTGCAGGTCATGAGGAATAAAGCAAACCTCAACGTCGATGAATTCATTGAGGTAGGTCTGAAAACAGAGGATGAGGAGCTTAGGGAAGCGGTGAGTAACCACAGGAACTACATCAGAGAGGAGGTTAGGGCCCTATTGATAGGCGATGATTGCAGCGATACTCTATTAAGCCAGGAATGGAATATTGAAGGTAAGAAGGTATGGATATGTATAGGGAAAGGAGGGAAAAACTAGTTCTCGTGGCAGGATCCCTTAACTACGACATCACACTTCAAGTAAACCATTTTGCCCCACCTAAATCAGTCGTCACCTCAATCAAGAGGTTTTTAGGAGGGTCCGGAGGAAACGCGGCTGTAGGCGTTGCTAGGCTCCTAGGAAAAGGTAGGGTGTGGTTCCTTGGCGCTGTGGGGGATGACGAAGTAGGGCATAGGCACATAGAGGCCTTAAGGAAGGAAGGTATCGACGTTTCCTTCATTTCTATTCATCAAGGCATAGAGTCTGGTCAGGCATTCGTAGCAGTTAAGCCTGACGGCACCTCAGCGGTCTACAGCTACTATGGCGCCAACACGCTCCTCAAGCCAGAGGCCCTGTCAAAGAACCTCATGAAGAAGCTTGCTGAAACCTCCACCGTGATAATAATGAATCCCCCGCTACAGGTTGCTATGAGACTTGCAGAGCTGGCGAAGGAAGCCGGCGCGACTGTTTTATGGGACCCTGGAGCATTATCTAGGCTAGGTATTGAGAAGCTTTCTCCTATACTTCCACATGTTGATATATTCATGCCTAATGAGGAGGAGCTAAGGCTCATAATAGGTGGCGGTGGAATCGCGGAGTTGAGGAAGCTACTACAACATAATGAGTCACTGAGGATAGTCGTGAAGAGGGGGGTGGAGGGCGCGGACCTTTACGACCCTTCTCAAGGAATAGTTCTGCATGTAGACGCTTTCAGGCCTGAGTGGGTAGGTATGGAAGTTAAGTCGACGGTTGGGTGCGGTGACGCATTCATAGGGGCATTCGGTGCTGCCAAGCATGAGGGTATGGAAGACAGTGACGCTTTGATATATGCCTCATGCGCCTCAGGGGTTAATGCAGGCTTCGAGAATCCTAGGGGGGTTCCTGAGAAGGAAGTTTTTGAAGACAGATTCCTTCCGGTGTGCAGGGAGAAACTGAAGGTGGTTTCTAGAGCTTTTATTAACAATATTTAATAATGTATAAACTGGTATTTACATCGATAATTACCACGTATAGATTAAGGTGATGGGTTTGGGCATGAAGAATTGTGATGAAGTGTTCTCGAACATCAGTGTGACCTCACACGCGTTAAGGCAGGGAAAGATACTTGGCTCTACGGAGGCCGGGTTCGCTGTCCTGAAAGACATTGAGGAGGCTTCGAAGTCATGCCCCGAGAAATTCCCTCGCTTCCTGCTTGAGGCAGTACCTTCATACCTTAAGGCCCGGCCTACCTCAGTCGTTATGAAGAACCTGCTCCGCGAATACCTAGATGTATTCTTAAGAGTGGCCTCCCGTGAAGGGCTTAAGGATGCTATCGCCCAGACCCCTCAACATGTAGAGAGTATTATAGAGAATGTTGAAAACATTAAGGATGCTGTAGCGACACTTGGATCTAAAAGAATTAACGATGGAGACATCATACTCACCCATTCCTACAGCTCCACCATAATTAAGCTTCTTCAGAAGGCGTTAGACAGGGGATTAAAGTTCTCCGTGATCATCACGGAATCAAGACCTATAGGGGAAGGCAAGTACGCAGCTGAGGTTATAAGCAGGCTGGGTGTGGACACAACCCTCATAGTGGACTCAGCTGTAAGGTTCGTGATGAAGCGCGTCAATAGAGTTTTCGTGAGCGCTGACGCAGTTGCTGCGAATGGCGCCGTAATCAATAAGGCAGGGACTTCCGCAATAGCTTTAGCGGCTAAGGAAGCGAGAGTGAGGACATACGTCACTGCAGGGACCTATAGAATAGGTCTTGAAACAGTTTTCGGCGAGTTGATTGAGGGGGTCGTGCTAAGCGATGCATCCTTGATAATGCCTGAGGATAAGGCCAAAGAGCTCAGCGGAAGGATACTTGTGAAGGCCCCCCTCTTCGATGTGACGCCGCCGGAATACATAGACGCAATAATAACGGAGAAAGGTGTTCTCGCACCTCAGGCAATCCCCCTAATCATTAAGGAGATTTACGGGTGGCCCCCAAGGCTTAGGCCGCCTGAAGAGCTTCTTGAGGAGGTGAGGAAGTATGTCAGCTGAGGGAATACCTGAAAAAACAGTAAGGATAAGGGAAGACATAAGGAAGATGATTATTAGAGGGGCCGGCAAGATTGCTAGGGCCGGAGCCCAAGCCTTAGCAGAAGCCGCTAAAGAATATACAGGGGATAACCTGAAGGACTTCCTTAACTACATGGAGAGGGTGGCTCAGTACGTGACCTCGGCCCGCCCGACCGCGGTCTCACTCCCCAATGCGGTGTCCTACGTCATGATTAGGTTAAGGCGTTCAACACCTGCCTCCGTAGAGGAGGCGAAAGAGGTGGTGATTAATGCTGCTGAAAGCTTCATAACCTACTCTAAGGAGGCCGTGGACAGGATAGGTAAGTTAGGTGCGAAAAGAATTGAGAACGGGGATGTCCTGATGACGCACTGCCATAGCACGGCGGCAGTTTCGGTAATGGTTCATGCATTCAACCAAGGGAAGATAAGTAAGGTATACGTGAAGGAAACCAGGCCGAAGCTGCAGGGACTGATCACAGCTAAAGCGCTCTCTGACGCAGGACTGGACGTGGTTCTGATACCTGACTCCTCCGTGAGGTACTTCATGAAGAGAGTGAATAAAGTGGTTGTCGGTGCCGACACCATAGCTGCGAACGGCGCCGTAATCAATAAGATAGGGACCTCGCTGGTCGCCCTCGCAGCTAAGGAGGCTCGCGTACGTGTCTATGTGGCTGCGGAGACGTATAAGTTCAGCCCGAGGACAGTGATAGGGGAGCTTGTCCCGATTGAGGAGAGGGATCCGAGAGAGATTGTTAATGAGGAATGGATTAAGAGGAATCCTCAGGTGAGGATCTATAACCCGGTCTTCGATGTGACGCCGCCGGAATACATAGACGCAATAATAACGGAGAAAGGAATAATCCCCCCGCAGGCAGCCATACTGATACTGATGGAGGACTATGGCATGAGTATACAGGAAATAATGACGAAGGATATAGAGGAACTGCAGGACGATGAGTTAAGGGAGTAGGTAAGCATCTATTCCGTGCTTCCGCCTCAGATACTCCACGAAGAGCTCGCCGTATGTGCTTCTACTATTATTCACCAGCACTTTCCTCGGCCTCGCCCTAACAACGTAGTCAACAAGCCCGTTGAAGTCTGCATGATCACTGAAGGCCACCAGCCATCTCCTCTGCCCAAGCCTCTTAAAGGGTTTAGAGAACTCCCACCCGCTGAGAACTACGTGACTCCCGCACCCGTTACTCTTCTTCCTGGCGTTCATATGGTGGAAATGGATATACCACCTCCCCCTAATTATTTCCTCAGCCTCCTCAGACCTCTCATGAAAGAAGCTTCCCAGCCTTAGGCCGGCCTTCTCAGCGGCCTTAGCAAGGAGGTACTCCTTATG
>Ga0164318_10007249_pt1 | contig 10741 bp, 12 predicted proteins | sample GuaBasSedimGuay9_FD_113734 | JGI IMG/M metagenome (GOLD analysis project Ga0164318, IMG submission 113734) | Subseafloor sediment microbial communities from Guaymas Basin, Gulf of California, Mexico - Guay9, Core 4571-4, 0-3 cm | ecosystem: Environmental > Aquatic > Marine > Hydrothermal vents...
TTATTTGCAAATCCAAATAACAAAAATCCAAGAAAAATCCATGATAATTTATTCCAAAATTTTTCCTCTTGGGTTTTTAATTTCATGTCAAACACTTTGGCAAGCAAGTAGAGCGTTAATGGAAGCACTATTATGCTTCCTAAAGCTTTTGTCCAAGCGTATGATACATTATATTCCATAATAAGAAATGGGGCAACAGCGAGCTGTATAATAAACCCTATAGTTGTACTAACCTTGATAAAGTCAAAGTTTGGATTATTTAAAAATACAAAACTTCCAATTAGGAAGGTTGCTGCAACTGCGTATGTAATTATAAAAAACACTTTTTCAGCTAGTATTAGTAAAACTATGCTTATAAATATTAGAAACTGAAAAATGCTATTTCCAACAAGCGCATATCGTCTTGCAATAAAACCGGAAAAAAATGAAAGTGTTGCTCCTGTAAGTATAAAGAGTGTTAAAATGACTATTTCTGCAATGTATAGTGTAATAGGTATTTCAATTGCTAAGATCATGTTGCCAAAAGCTGAAAAAAACAGAAAAAATATAGATAGCAATATAATTCTTTTCAATAGCTTTTCTAACCTAATTCCATAGAGCGCTGCAAAAAACCAGATGAATGCTATTACCGTCAAAATATGAAAAAACAAAGTATTCTCTATGAAATTATTCTCGAGTAACCAAAAGTTTAGAATAACAAGAATGTTCCCTATAATTATTGCGATGAAGCTATACTTATGCGACGGATCTAATAGATACTTTTTATGTGCAATATGATATCCTAACAGTACTGCGGCACATATCTGATAGATCGTGCTTATAAGAATCAATGAGTTAATAATTGGTAAAGGAAGGGTAATCACCACTCTTGCCCCCATACAAAAGCTCTGTACCGTGTTTTATTCAGTTTAACAAGTTTAACGATTTTATTTACACTTCTCTCATTTATACCCTCTTTCTCTACAATTCGTGTTATATGAAAGATTTTTAAATTATCAACTTGTGTTTCATTTTCAAGTAGAAATACTAAAATTAGTTTTCGGTCTGGTAACTCGTTCATAACGACACTTTTTCCTTTTCTATCATTTACTGTAAGTGTACGTTCTTCAGAGTTTAATAATGTTGCAAGCATTTCTTTTGCAATTCTAAGAGCACCTGACATTGTAGTGGCATCCATTTTTTCTTCACTTGTTTCTAGTATTAGTAATGGTGTTCCATCATCGTTAAGTACATGTATTGCAATAATCATACAATTTTATCCTCCTAATCTGTATTAGGTATTGCTACTTCTACATCTCTCACAAGAATTTTTCCACCAACTGGATATATGTACACAACAAGTTGATGACCATTTGGACACCTCACAATGGTAGGAATTTGCGATCCTCTCTTTAAGTACATCCTTTTTAATTCACTATAATTAACTTTTTTACCAGTAATTATTTCTCTACATACTGGGCATGCAAAAATTGGTAATCTTCGAAGCATTGTTTTTGATGCCAAATGATACCCTCCACTGATACTGCATATACCTTGATTTTTGTGTTTGGTTTTTATAAAAAATCATATTATAAAGATAAAAAGTGGGTTGCTTAAAAAAATATTTTTATTTTACTTTTTGATAATTTGTACTATTTTTATAAGAGTGTTTTACAAAACCTTTATAAATATCAATAACTCTGTTATTTTTGGTGGTTATATGAAAACCCCTTGTGAAGTAGTAGTAAAGTATGTTTTACCAGAGGTAAGAGCTCTCGTAGCAAAGGTTTTAGGTACAAAGTATAATCTTACACAGCAAGAAATAGCTCAGAAACTTGGCATAACTCAAGCTGCTGTTAGTTATTACCTATCAAACAAACGTGCTAAGAAACTTGAAGAAGTTCAGAAAATACCAGAAGTGGTTGACCTTGTTGATGAGTATATCAAACAAATTATGAACGGTGAGATTAATGATAGTACAACTTTTGTACAATTCTGTCAGCTTTGTAAAACAATAAAGTCAAAAGGACTTCTCTGTGAAATCTCTAAAAAACTTGGAATATCAATAGACGAGACATTCTGGTGCGCTGATGTGGCAAGATCTTAGTTCTATTTAAAGATTGTATCTATACTATCTATCTAGTCATAAAAGTGTTAATTGTTTATTATTTCCTTATCTAGCTATTTCACGCTCATTAATTATCCCAACTACTTGTTCTGCTAAACTTTTGAGGCACTGTGTGATTTCATTATTAAAATCTAACTGACTTGGTTGTATTCCTAGAACAGAAACACGTATTCCTCTTGATTCTATTAAAGCTCCATAAATATCCAAAGGAAATTTATGTGTTGAAAATGAAAAAGAAGAGATATCTGAGATAGGAAATACATCAATACTACATGGTTGAAGCTGCGCATCTACGGCATCTATAAAGACCACTGCTTCTACATCCTTCATGTTGTTGAATAAGTTAAGTATAAGAGTATCTAGATCGTCAAATTCATCATATACTCTATCTTTTAGTAAGGCTTTCAGTTTTTGTGCAATATAGAGACCAATGGCATCATCGCCTCTATATGGATTACCTAGCCCTATGTAGATGGTTCTGCCAGGAACTATTGCTTTTTTTATTTTTTCAATAATCTCTTTTCTGATCATTTTCTGATTACCTTTACAAGATGTGCTGAGCAACTAATGCATGGATCATACGCTCTTGCTATCATTTCAAGTTGTAAATTCATTGATTCTATTTCCTTTCTTTCTACAAGTTTTTCAGCTGCAATTCTTATATACCTCTCTATGTCATCAAGATTCATTGCTGTTGGTGTTATTATATCTGATTTTGTTATTTTATAATCCTTAATCTCATAGTGATGTAAGAGTGTACCTCGTGGAGCTTCCACACTGCCGGTACCAGTTCCCGTCAATCTTTCTGGTTTAACGATTTCACAATCTGGCATTTTTACAATCTTGTCTATAAGTTTTGGTATTTCTTCAAGACAGTAAACCATTTCTATCGCTTGTGCAAGGTTGTTGTATATAGGATTTACAAGCCATTTATCATCATGGTACTTTCGATAATACGCTCCTGCTTTTCCCTTAAGTCTATCTCCTATGTTGTTAATCCTAGCTAGTGCACCAACCGAGAATGGTTGTCCTTTATATCTAGATCTCTTTGCAAATGAATATGAAACAACACGTTCACTGAAGGCTTCTTTGTACTTTTCCACATCATACTCTTCTCCAGTTGAAAACAGTAATGAGTCTCCAACAAATCCAAATTCTCCATTTGGAGGATTAAGGCACATAAATACAGTATTTGCTTCGGCATAATCTGGGTAATCAAGGCTTGCCATTATTTCAACGCCACGTTCAGCTATTGGAAGCATTTTCTTTGCTTCTTCTTTAATTTCAAGAAGTTCTTCTTTCGTTGGAAATCTGCCAAAACCACCAACTATTGGATTTTCTCCATGTATCATACGGCCACTTACAACACGCATAATTTTGTTTGCATATTTCTTCAATTGCAATGCTTTTACTACGTCATCTTTGTATTTGTCAATCATTGCTATTACAGATGAATATCCGAGGAAATCTGGAAGTGCTAGTACGAAGACATGTAATGAATGGCTTTCTAGCATTTCTCCGAGATGCATTAGTTCTCTCAAGAGTTTAACCTTTTCTGGAGGGTCTATTCCAAGTGCCTTCTCTAAGCCTCTAATTGCAGCATATCTATGTGAAATCGTACATATTGCACAAATTCTAGGTACAATGTTGAGGTCTTCTTCTGGTGTCTTTCCGATGACTAGTGTCTCTATTAGCCTTGGGCCTTCATAGATTTCAACTCTAACATTTTCTACCTTATTGTCTTTAATCTCTACAGTAATTCCACCATGGCCTTCAACTCTTGCTAATGCATCAATCTTTATTTTCTTATCCATTTTTTTCTTCCTCCTCCAAAACCTCTTTTAAACGCTCTGTCATTTTTGGGCCACCGAATGTTTTAAACCGTTTAAGTATTTCTTCTTTTGAGAAACCTTTTTCCAGAAGAAGATTGATCTGGCTCTTTAAGTTTGCATCATCATACAATCCCCAGCAACCAACACATGGCAAGTTGTGTGAAGGACATATTGCACCGCAACCTGCATTTGTTATGGGTCCAAGGCAAAGGATACCTTTAAGAAGTAAACAGTCATTTTCTTTCCATTTACATTCTGTACAAACTGGGAACCAATATGATACTGGCTTAGTTCCATGTATTATCTTGCTAAATGCAGCAAAGAATTGTTTTTGGTCTATAGGACATCCTGGAATATAGTAGTCGACCTTTATGTATGCATCAATTGGCTTTGCTTCAATTGGCGTATCAATCTCAAAGTTTATCTTATCGCCATATACTGCTTTTAACCTCTTTTCATAAGTGCCGTCCCCCGTGTACATTGATTGTATGCCACCAAAACATGCACAATGACCGATTGCAACAACTATTTTACTTCGTTTTCTTATTTCTTTGATTTTTTCTACTTGTTCTTTTGTTGAAATTGACCCTTCTACGAATGCAACGTCTAACTCATCGTCAATGTTGTCACTTTTAGCCATGAGAAATGAACGAATTTCTGCAACGTTAAAGAAGTCAAGAAGTTGATCCTCTGAGTGTATTATTAAAAGTTGATCCCCAGCACAGCCCGTAAAACCATAAACCCCAATTTTTAATTTTTCTTGAGCCATATTATATCAACTCCTTCATATGGAGAACATCCCAATATGTGAATACAGGACCATCAATGCATGTGTAAATGTATTCTATTGCGCAGTGACCGCATTTTCCAATGCCACATTTCATTCTTCTCTCTAATGTCATTAGAATTTGGTTTTTAGGCACTTTTAGCTTCAGAAATTCTGCAATTACAAACTTATACATTACTGGAGGACCACAAACAACACCACAAGTGTTCTCTGGGTTTATATCTTTAACAAATTTGAAGAGTTTAGTAACAACGCCAATATTCTCTGTCCATTCACCTGTGTCATCTTTATCAACAGTTAGGTATACTTCTACGTCATCTCTCAGCTTCAGTTCCATGAATTCATCGCGGAAAAGCATGTCTTTAGGTGTACGCGCACCATGTAAGTATACAACTCGGCCAAATTCGTCTCTGTTATCAAGTATATACAAAAGGACAGATCTTAATGGTGCTGCACCAAGACCACCAGCGACTATTATTATATCTTTTCCTTTCATATATTCAATTGGAAAACCATTACCATAGGGTCCTCGGACATATATGGTGGAATTTTCTTTCAGTTTAAAAAGAGCTTCAGTTAAAGTACCAACACGTCTGATACAAAATTCAAGTAGTCCTGGTCTAGTTGGTGTTGAGGATATTGAAAACGGAGCTTCACCGACACCTGGAATAGATATCATCATAAATTGTCCTGGCCGATAAGTTAATGTGGCTGCGCGATGTATGTCTACAGGCCTTACTTGGAAAAAACGCGTATCTGCAGTTAAATCAAACTTTCTAACGATTCTCATTGGTTCGGGTTTGTATGGGTTCTCATTTAACATTCTTTACACACCTCGCGTTCTCTCAACAAAGCTCTTGCAACTGATAATACATTAATATCAACTGGACAATATTCCACACATCTTCCACATCCAACGCATCCAGGAGATCCATAAGCTTCCATGTATGCTCTTAGTTTGTGGGTATACCACAGTTTAAGTCTGTCTGCTCTAGCCTCTCTAAAGTTATGCCCACCAGCTACTAGTGAGTATTCTCTGAACATACATGAATCCCAGTATCTAACACGCTCACCTTTGATCTCTGTACTAACTTCTAACTCGTCAACAACATTATAACAGTTGCATGTTGGACATACCATTGTGCATGAACCACAAGAAAGACATTTTTCTGCCATTTCATCCCAGACTTTACTGTCGTAGCTAATCTCCATTATATCTGGCATTATTCTGAAGTCCATGTTTACCGTAAATTTTGAATTTCTTTGGTCTCGCCAGTCGATATATCTCTTTATGTCTTGGGGCTTTATGTCTTCATCGAAGATCTCAATTTTTTCTCTTGTTAAATCATCACCCACACTAGTTGCGACCCAGATTAGATAAAAATCACCCAAATCTGTAAAGAATAAGTCAAACCCCTCATAGACTATATCTGTGTGTGTTGCATTACATAGACATTTCTCGTTAGGAATGCATGAATGGCCTATTATTATTGTATTTTTTCTTCTTTCTTCATAATATGGGTCTGTGTAACCAGCATTCTTTAAAAAGAATTTGTCGAGTATATTGATGGCATGAATGTCGCATGGATGCAATCCAAATATAATTAGTTTCTCTGATTTTCCTAAATTGTTTTCAAAGCCATTTTTGTCAAATTTAAACATTGAAAACTTCGGTGGAACGAAGAATTTTTTAGGGGGTATCATTGGTTTCTCTGCAGTGAGTACTAGCATATTGTAATCGTCAATTTCATCAAAAACAAGCTTTGAACCTTTTCTGATTGGGCCGACTAATTTGCCGAACTTTTTTACACTCTCGAGAAAGCTTGGTAAATCCTCTTTTTTAAGTTTTAAGATTCTCATTAAATATCACCGCCTTTCTCAGTGATATAACAATGTCATGGGTATAAAAACATAACGGCACGTTTCATATTTTTTATATTTATATTCCATAACGTAAAAGTCATATAACTCAAAAAAAACATTAAATTATTTGCATATTGCAAAAAATTTCCATATTGTTAAATCATATATTAGCATATGTGCATGTTTTACTTTTCATTACAACCTATATGTTAAACTTAACAGAACAAGCTTTGTTGTGTGTTTCCTTCTAGTATATTTAGATAGCGTTTTTTGGTGTTCAACGTGTTATATTAGATAGCAAATTTTTTTAATTTAATCTGTTAAATCTTAAGACACCAAAAAAGAAAATGGGGAAAATCTTGCAAATAAATTATATCATAGACTTCCTAGTATACATAGTGATACTCATATTATCTTTTATGTATCATATTTTATTATACATCGGATTTATGGTGATGTTTGGTGCTCTTTTCTTGGCTCTAAAAAGTTTAAAGCATAAACATCGTATACGGCTTACATCAAATTTTAACTATCCTTTCGTAACAATTGTTGTGCCTAGCTATAATGAATCAACAACAATAATAAGAGCCATTAAAGGTATAAAAAACCTCAATTATCCAAAAGACAAAATAGAAGTCTTCTTCATTGATGACTCTACAGATGAAACGTTTGAGATAATAAAACAAGAAACAAAAGATATGAATAATGCTATATTGATAAAAAATGAAAAACGGCTAGGAAAAGCGTATGCCTTAAATTTTGCTTATAAAAATGGGCATGGAGATTACATTGTTGTATTTGATGCGGATAATAAAGCACATCCAGACTGTCTTCTTCATCTTTTAACAAGTTTCGATAGTAGTGATATCTGGGCCACACAAGGGAGATATGATGTTGAAAACATGTCTCTTCTGACGAAGTTAATTGACGTCGAATATGCGGTCTGGCAGACACTTGAAGAACCAATTTATACATTCCTTCATGGCTATAATTATTGTATAAGGAGAGATGTACTTGATAAAATAGGATTATGGCGTGAGGATATTCTTTCTGAAGACACTGAATTAACTATTCGTATTTACAAAAATGGCGGACGAGTAAGATATGTTCCTGAGGCAAGAGTTGAACTCTTGGAGCCGACAACATTAAGTGGAATTACTAAACAACGCATGCGATGGTTATATGGTGGTTATCTGTCTTATAAGGATAACAATGAAGATGATGAGCATGCTGTGTTGAAAATACTTGCCCCTCCCGAAACATATTTTCCCAGAGATGGTCGAGTCATGGCATTTTTAAGCTATTTAACAAAATCTACTGTAATTCCTGGCCTTGGTGTAGCGTTGTTATTTACACTCATAGCTTATTTCTCTGAAATGCTATGGCAATTACCTCTACTTTTATTAATTGTTGGGTATATTGATGTAATTCTTTGTCTAAAACGATTTGATAAGTTTCATTTACTCCCAGTTTTGCTATTACTACCATTTTACGGCCTTTACGAAATAGTCTTAGTAGGTATTGTGAAATACAAGAAACGAATAAAATGGGAAAAAGTGGAGAAAACGTAGGTGTTTGTATGCTTTATAAGGATGCTCTTCAATTTTTTAGGAAAAATCGATTTAAGGATTATTACACTCCACGTTATGATTATAATATCTTCAAGGTGCTTCCCACTGCATACAATATTTTAGGTTTAACTCTGAAGAACCGTGAAAATTTATTTTCTATTAATAAAGCTAAAAAACTCTTTGAAGAGCGTAATTGTTGTGAAGCTCAATATGTTATTTTGTTTGTAATAGACTCGCTTGGAATTAAGCAACTTGAGTATAGCTCTCTTCTAAAAAAGCTAGTAAGTGAGGGCTCATATTTACTTCTTTCATCTGTTTTTCCAACAATAACACCAACTGCAATCACATCTATCGATACAGGTTTACCCCCAGAAAAACATGGCATTGCTGGTGGGAAAGTATACATTCCAGAAATTGGCAACTTAGTGGATTTGTTAAAACTATCTACTCCCGCATACAAAGAAACAGATGTCCTCTATAAAGTGGGTGTAGATGTGAAAAAGTTCTTGCTCGAACCAAATATCTTTGATCTGACTGCCAACTCTGAGGAAATTGTTTCTGTCAAATTAGCAGAACGTCATATTGCACGAACTGGGCTTAGCCATCTTATTGTTGATACATTAGAGCGGTCTAAAGGATATTATTTTCTTATTGATGGTTTTTCACTGATATCACAGATCCTAGAAAAATATTCGGAAAACAAGGTATTGATTGAATTTTATAGTGGTTATATAGACCTATTGATACATGAATACGGCCCAACAAGTAATGAGGTGGTATTTGCATTAAGACACTTTGACTTGTTATTTGAATGGCTTGCAAAGAGAGTAGATCCTGCTATTGCATCAAAAACATGTATCATGGTCTTTGCTGATCATGGCCAAGTTGCTCTTGACCCAAACAAACAGATCGTCTTCTCAAAAGATGATATTGAGGAAACTAAGGACTGGTTTATTGTGCCCCCTGGTTCTAGTGGTCGGGTTCTTCATTTCTATCCTAAGCCAGAGTATAAAGATGTATTAATAGATTGGTTAAGTGAACATTTAAGTCAGTACGGTGATGTTTTTGAGTTCTCAGAGATTAAGGATGCATATTTTCCACGGTTAAAAAATGAAAAAATATTTAAAAACCGATTTGGAGATGTTGTTTTACTTCTTAAAGAAGGCGCTGATATTGTTATAGAACGCGAGTATGAAGCAGAGTTAATCGAGCTAGAGCGTGAATTTAAAGGGCACCATGGCTCAGCAACCTTAGATGAGTTAGCAGTACCCCTAGTTTTTTCCAAATTAAGTAACTTTAAAAAATAATTTGACAAAACAAAAACAGGTTAGATGTTAGATGTGGTATAATTGCTTGTAAAAATATTAAAACTAATACATGCACATAAAGTTTCGACAATTTCGGAAATAGCACGAGTTCTTAATGTTGATAGATCAGTAATAGAACATGCGATACAAACCCTTCTGAATGGTGGATACTTAGCTATTGATTATCAATCAGTTAAATCTGCCTGCCCACAGCCTTCTATATCGAAGTTCTGTGCATTATGCCCTCTCAAAGATAGTTGTAATGTATATCAAACTTCGGCAATTACTTTCTATCAGATAACTGAAAAAGGTTTGGCTCTCATAAAAAGAAGTAATGAATAATCTCTTTTTAACAGTACAGTTAATTTATATTGAAATTAAAGAACTCAGAAAATCTATAGTTTTACTTTGCAAGATAAGCAATCTTATAAAAATTAATAAAAAAACATCAAAAAATTAATAAATCTATCAAGCACCACAAATTCACTTAACATACTCTAGAGAGTTAATATGTATGGAACAAAATGAATTGTTTCCTCATATAAAAAGAAGGAAACTATCTCTTACTGGAATGGAAGTTGAAATCTATCCTGCAGAACTGGAGCAAGAGGGTGTGGTTCTTTCACCAACTGTTGCATATAATATAAGCGATAAATCTGGCCTTGTTTTTCCAAAGGACTTGGGGCCAGTGAAACTCTTAATCCGTGAATTATGGACCAGGTCATATATCCTTCCAGTTCTGGATATTGCAACCAAAGAAACGCTCAATGATATTGATTTTGGTTTTTCGCACAATACACAAGCAGTTCTCTCAAAGAATCTCTTCAAACGAAACTTTGTCATAACATCTACTACAATAGTATCATCACCCAAATTAGGCTGGATTTACAAAGTTTCTTCTAAACTCCTAAAGCTCATGAAAAAGAATATGTTTAACAATTGAAGCAATAAGGCTATTAAATTCTGCAAACAACTTTATATTTTTCTTTTTTTAACATGCATCTATTATGAGAGTGTCTATATCTACAAAATTCTATATTGAAGAGCTATCCTTGCCAGATAATGTCGATGTAACACTTATTAAGCCATCAGTAAAAGAGATTAGAAAATCGCAAGAAAAAGACATTATTAATAATGCATTATCAAATCCAGTATCCGCATTGCCATTTGAAGAATATTTAGAAAACAAAAAATCACTTCTTTTTATTGTTAACGATGCAACTAGAGCAACTCCAACATCCATTATATTAAAAACACTTTTGCCTATCGTTAAA